>Ga0206988_1021_pt1 | contig 44253 bp, 37 predicted proteins | sample Alteio_BWMinCont_12_FD_153263 | JGI IMG/M metagenome (GOLD analysis project Ga0206988, IMG submission 153263) | Enriched cells from forest soil in Barre Woods Harvard Forest LTER site, Petersham, Massachusetts, United States -... | ecosystem: Environmental > Terrestrial > Soil > Temperate forest >... | reverse complement strand
AAAGATTGCTCAGGACATTCATTAATTGCCGCTCAGTCCGCTGTTTCCGTTGTCGCAGACAACCGGGCAGCGCTGCCCTTCTTCGATGACCTGACCGCCGCCCCCGGCTGCTTCAGCCGTTGGTAAACCAGGGATTCGCACGGCTTTTTCGCCTACCAGCGTATTGACGATATCATTCCCGTGGGAATCATAGGGCACTAAAACCATCCTGACCTGACCCTCCCGGTCGATACCATAATAAATGCGTATCCCCGCGGCCATGGCGCCAGAAGCATCCTGCTGGTTCAGCAAAACAGCCATAGCATCCCGGTTAAAGGCTTCCGCCTGGCCCAGGTTGAATTCCCGGCCAAGTCCCGGTAGATGCTGATAGGCGCTGTCGCGCCGCAGGCGAAATTCTTTCGTATACTGAATCCCCTGGCTGATGGACAAAACATGCGTCCTGACACTGTCTTCATTATAGGGTATCTGACCAGCTGGATGCGGTCCGCATCCGCTTATGATGGCTATTCCGGCCAAGGCCAGGAAAAGCATTGAACCGACAGGCACTCGGAATTTCATGATGTATGGTTGATTGATGAATGAACAGGCCAAAGTAAGACATACCACTTTCTGGTAAGACAGTACATCTTCCGGATTATTTGCGTAGTTCTACTTATTTGATTTCCGTATTCAATGCGCCAAGAAGCTGGCGGATACCACCGAATATTGAAGGGCGGGTGATTGACCTCTTTCGGGCCTGCCCCGCAAATCATGAAATCAGGACAGATTTATCAATTGCTGTTTCTTCTTTCCCTGATCCTTTTCGTTTGCTTCGTTCTGTATGCATCGTGCCGCTGATTTTCCCTGAATTGCCCGGACCGACTACAATCCGCTATTACGGATTTTGCGCCGGTCTTCTTTACGCGTGGCCTGCTTTTTTTTGCCTTCCAATCTTTTCTCCTTGGAATTGGCAGAGGGCCGCGTGGCGATGCGGCGCTTTTCGACCTTTAGGGCCGCGATTAACAAAGCATTCATTTTGCGAATGACTTCCCGTCGATTTTCAAGCTGACTCCGGTGAACCTGGGACCTGACCTGAAGGTAACCCTCAGCATTCAGTTTTGTCCCCAACTTGGCCAGTAGCCTGCTTTTTTGTTTTTCATTCAGTAGCAGAGAACGGCCGATATGGAAATAGCCAACCACCTGGGATTCCACCTTGTTGACATTTTGACCTCCCTTGCCGCCGCTGCGTGCCGTCTGAAATTCCATTTCTCGGGAAACATCTATCTTCATTTGGCAAATTTACAAACTTCAGATTTGCGCTGACCATGCGGGCCTTAATCCAGCGGGTGACGGAAGCCAGTGTCCACATTGGCGGCCTAAGAAAAGCCGTTATCGGCGACGGATTGCTAGTATTATTGGGCATTGGTGTCTCGGATTCTGGTACCGATGCCCGATGGCTGAGTCATAAAATATGTCATTTGCGGATATTTAGCGATGCTTCGGGAGTAATGAACCGCTCCATTTTGGAAACCGGTTACGAACTGCTCCTCGTCAGTCAATTCACTTTACATGCATCCACCCATAAAGGGAACCGTCCATCCTACCAGGCGGCGGCCAAGCCCGAACAGGCGATACCTTTGTACGAGCAGTTTATCTGGCAACTGGAAAATGATCTCGGAAAACCGATAGCCTCCGGCGAATTTGGCGCTGACATGCAAGTGAGGCTTCTCAACGACGGGCCAGTAACCATCTGGATAGACAGTCAGGGCCGGGAATAAGATTCACAGGAGGTTCTTATGCGTGTTTATATTATCAATGCCTTTACCCGGGACCGTTTCGGCGGAAATCCTGCAGCCGTCGTTCCACTTGACGAATGGCCGGATGAGGAAACAATGCAGAAAATGGCGGCGCAGCACAATTTGTCGGAAACTGCGTTTGTCGTGCCCTCCGGAGCCGATTTTTCGATCCGATGGTTTACCCCAGGAGTCGAAGTGGATCTATGTGGACATGCCACCCTGGCCGCGGCTCATGCTTATTTCCACCACATAGGCTATCCCGGAGATCGAATCCGTTTTCAATCCCGGAGCGGATGGCTGACGGTCAGTCGCGGCGAAGGCGGCTTGCTCATTCTCGACTTTCCTGCTCACCAGGCCGAAGCGGCGGCGAATCTGCCGGAAATTGAGCAAGGCTTGGGGCTAAAACCAATGGAAACCTGGAGGAGCCCCTATGACTATGTCGCTGTGCTCGAAAGTCAGGAGGCTCTGGAAACAATTGCCCCGGACTTCGCCTCCATTTCCAAACTACGATCGCGGGGTTTGATCGCAACGGCGCCCGGACGTGATTCTGATTTTGTTTCCCGGGGCTTTTTCCCGCAATCCGGCATCGACGAGGATCCCGTTACCGGCTCAGCTCATTCCGTGCTCACTCCTTATTGGGCAAGCCGCCTAGGCAGGAACCGACTCTCTGCGATCCAGGTATCTGGCAGAAGGGGCTATTTGGATTGCGAATGGAAGGGGGACCGCGTTTGGATCGGTGGCCATGCCAGAACCTATTTGGTTGGGGAAATTCAATTGTAATTCGGTCTACATGGAAAAAGCGCAAACAGAACTCAGCCTCCCGGAAATCCAGGAAACCATCGATACCTGGATCCGATCCACCGGAGTGCGCTATTTCAGCGAGCTGACCAATATGGCGATCTTGACGGAGGAGGTCGGTGAAGTAGCTCGTCTCATGAGTCGGCTGTACGGCGATCAGTCCTTTAAGAATAAAGAACAGGAACACGAGCTGGCTGATGAATTGGCCGATGTCCTTTGGGTCCTTTGCTGCATCGCCAATCAAACGGGCATAGATCTCAACCTTGCCTTGCAAAAAAATCTTCAGAAAAAAAAGGCGCGGGACGCCGAAAGGCATATCCGCAACGAGAAACTGAATCCTTAAGTCGGGGGCCGGTAATCTACGTCGCAAAGGGATACTGCCGCGTGGAGCCTTCCCTGCCTGAGGTGTCCGGTCAATTTTCGGAGGCGGGGAAAGAAATCCGCGCCTTGCTTCCCATACGCCTTGGTCAGGCGGGCGAATTCCCTTCGGTGCAATCTTCCGTCAAATGAAGCAGCCATCGTAAACAGGTTAAGCAAGAAGACGCGCTCTGCCGGATCGAGCCCGTCAAGAGTTTGCATAAAGAGATCCCAGTCGTCATATCGGTCCTCCTCGGTGATGTTCAGCAATTCCTGGAATCGCAGGAGCAGGATGATCATGTTCGGGTGGTAGTTCCGGGCCATCACCACGGCATTGCCGATAGCGCGCAGGCAGCCTTTCCGAGCTTCTGTAGACAATCGGCCCAATAACCCTTCGTCCAACAGGTCGTCTGCAATGTGGTTGCTAAGTGAAAATCCGAACAAGCGTAACCTAGCCTGCTTTACTATTTCGAGGACAAAGAGCGCGTTCCAAAAACATTCCACGGGCAAGGCGATATAGTTCACGGAAATGCCGTGGATTTCCGTTCCAACGAAATTCCGGAGAATGAACTTGGCTACCAGATTGGTCAGGGTGATCCGAAGTTTATACAATATGCCCAGAATGATCAGGTTGCGCTTGGATATCTGCTCAAAGGGATCAATGCCCAGGATATGAACCTTGGGATCGGGCAGCTGCATGGCCGCGCGCGCCAGCATGGGAGTAATAGCAAATGGGCCGCCTGCATATAAAGATTTTCGGTTACCGTGGATGTTGATCAGTTCACTGATTCGATGCACCGCGTGCACGGCAATCAGGATGAGCAAGTATAGCTCAATCACGATGGAAACGAGCGTTGCACCCACGGTCCATCCATAATGCACCGGCAAGGGGTAGCCCTGTTTGAGCAAATCGATGTAGACGGTTGGCCAAACACAAATCAAACCCGCGACTCCGGCCAGGACGATTCCGGTTAGGGTAATGCGGCCGACGTGCCGGCGCAATTCAGCATCCGAATGGTCCAGGGCTCTGTGAGAAAGGGCCCGCTGCCCCAATCGATTGAGGTAAAACACGCCCAGCTTTTCCATGCGGGAAGGCTTAGGCAATGAAGAGGCGTTTTCCGTGGGCATTGTGTCAGCGAGCGATTGACCACAAAGGTACTGGATGTCAGTTAGTGCATCCTGATCAGCAGATCGGTAATTGTGTTGACCGGCCTAATTTTGCGCCAGTCAATTATCGTCCGGATGTTCACGGCAGTTTTGAATGACTCCACAGACTATTATTGGATCAGGAATACCCAAGCGATAGACATAATCCGATCCAGAAGAACGATTGGTGAAGAATGTTTCGTGATTGATCCTTCCGGAGTGCTTTTGCATTTTGCGCAATTCCATTGAGCTGTCCAACGCCGGAGAATTCATTCTGGAAGGAGCGCCCATGGCCTTTCGGCTTTGCTTGAATCCAGGGCATGAGTATATTTGCGCCACCATGGCAAATGACACCGCAAAGCTGCAAGCCATTATTTCTCACTGCAAAGAGTACGGCTTTATATTCCCTTCCAGCGAGATCTACGAAGGGCTAAGCGCCGTGTATGACTATGGTCAGTACGGAAGCGAATTGAAGAAAAACATTAAAGATTATTGGTGGAAGCATATGACCCAACTTCACGAAAATATCGTGGGTATCGATGCGGCCATTTTTATGCACCCTACTGTTTGGAAAGCCTCGGGCCACATTGATCATTTCAGCGACCCGATGATTGACAACAAAGACAGCCGGAAAAGATATCGGGTGGATCACCTTATCGAGGGGTTTGCGGAGGGGCTGGAAAAAAGGGGGGAAGGCGAGCGCGCTGCCCGCCTGCTGCATCTCACGGACCAGCTGTTGGCAGAGGAGGACTTCGTTGCTCTGAAAGAGCTTATCGATGAAAACAAGATCGCCTGTGGGGTGAGCGGCACCTCCAACTGGACGGAAATACGAAAGTTCAATTTGATGTTTTCGACTCAATTGGGCAGCGTAACCGAAGAATCCAGCGAAATCTATTTGAGACCTGAGACCGCACAGGGCATTTTTGTCAATTTTCTCAATGTGCAGAAAAGCGGCCGGATGAAGGTACCGTTCGGGATCGCCCAGATCGGAAAGGCATTCCGAAACGAGATTGTAGCACGACAATTTATTTTCCGGATGCGGGAGTTCGAGCAAATGGAGATGCAGTTTTTTGTGCGTCCTGGAACCCAGCAGGAATGGTATGCCTACTGGAAGGAGAACCGAATGAGCTGGCACCAGAGCTTGGGCATACCGCGGGAGCGTTTTCGTTTCCACGATCATCTCAAGCCTGCGCACTATGCCGATGCTGCCTGTGACATCGAATACGATTTTCCAATGGGATTCAAAGAAGTCGAGGGGATTCATTCGCGAACAGACTTCGATTTGAAGAACCACCAGCAATTCAGCAAAAAAAAGCTGCAATATTTTGATCCGGAAATCAATCAATCTTATATCCCATACGTCGTCGAAACATCCGTCGGCCTTGATCGCACTGTGCTCATGGTACTTAGCGAGGCATATATGGAAGAGGACCTGAGCTCGGCGGAAAAAAAGGACAGTCGCGTGTTGTTGAAACTTCCTCCTCGGCTTGCGCCAATCAAATTGGCCATTCTTCCTTTGGTAAAGAAAGACGGGCTACCCGAATTGGCCAGGAAAATCATGGACGAATGCAAGACCGAATTCCGCTGCTTCTATGAAGAAAAAGATGCGATAGGAAAAAGATATCGTCGCATGGATGCGATCGGCACGCCGTTTTGCGTGACCGTAGATCATCAAAGTAAAGAAGACGATTCTGTAACTATTCGCTTCCGCGATTCGATGAAACAGGAACGCATAGCTATTCACACAATTAAGGAGATTGTGGATAAACAAATTTCCTGAGGATTTCTGCAAATTTCTACCTTAGACCGGACTATTATTTGAGTCGCCATGGGCGCTGCGGGACAAGATGGAAATGAATAGCAGCAAGCCAATCCACCCCAGGAGTCCAGCGCCATTTCGTCCTGAATCTCAACTTGCCTATCATGCTTACATTTGAATTTTCGCTTAATATTCTGATTTTGGGGTCGATCGTGATGTTTGCGTCCTTCACTGGCTACCGATGGGGATGCCGCCGAGTGAGGAAGATGAAAATGAGGATTGTTGAGTTGGAACAGGAAATGCTGAATAGTGATGCGGAAATTCTGGAGCTACAAAAAGACTATCTGACGATAGAGTCCCAACTTCGTGATTTTCAGATTCCCGTCATTCCCATTAAGACCCTGGTAAAGGATTCTCCGGAAGAAAAAGAAAAGTATCAGGAAATTTCCCTCCGAAAGAAATTACTGGGAAAGGAAAATGTATTACAGCACTCCGTGGCAAGCAAATAAGGCCCTATCCATACAATTCCTGGTGAATGGATTTACGGTCAAACCCCAAGGCTAGTATCCGCTGTTTCGCTTCATCAATCATGTTTTTCCAGCCGCAAAGGTAGAAATGCGCCTTATGAGCTTCGGAATCCCCGTTACCGGGTCCGTTTATTTGCTGGTCCCGGCAAATTTCTTCATAGATCCCGTGAACATACCCGGTACGGTAGCTCTCGATTCCTTCTGGAGCCGTCTCCCGCGAAAAAGTCGGAATATAGTGCAACCCCGGTAATCGAGCTTGAAGTTCTTCCAGTTCATCCCGGTAAAGGCAATCCCCAAATTTCCGGCAACCAAAGATCAGGTAGATATTCCGGTGTGGTATCTGATGGATCAGGATATGATGTACCATCGATCGGAATGGAGCGATGCCCGTTCCGGTGCAAATGAAGAAAAGGTCCCGCTCGATCGGATCCGGAAGAACGAACACTCCCTGGGGTCCGCGCAGCGTCAATTCGCTCCCTACTCCAACCTGCTGAAACAAAAATTGCGTCCCGGCCCCCCCTTCCAGCAGAACGATCACCAATTCGATCACGTTGGTTCCGTCGGGCCAGGAGGCAATCGAATAGCTTCTCCAGCGGCGACTGGGTTTTTCATGGATGGGCAGGTCGAGGGTAACAAATTGCCCGGGCTTAAAATCAAATGCTTCCAATTCTGCCATCTGTATCCAGAAGCGACGCGTCAGGCTGGTTGCGTCCGTAATGCGGATTAATTTGCCGGTTTGCCAGGGAGGCAGCATGCCATTTTTGGAAATAAAGTAACGACAAAAGGAGGGATGCAAAAAATAGGACTCTGCCGCCCCGAATCCTACCGACGAGATTGGAGTGGCAGAGGAGTCTATCTGTTAATCACGATTTTTTTGGTATAGGAGCTACCGCCAACCAATACCTGCACCACGTACATTCCCGGGCTCAGGGACAACAATCCCAATTGTTGGTCGAAGATCCCCACGAAACCCGGGTAACTGCTCGAGTAAACCCGTTGACCCAATGTATTGATGAGGTTAACCGAAACGTCGGACGCAGCGCTCACTTCAAATACCAGTTTGAAAATGCCGTTGTTGGGGTTGGGCTCGACCCGCATCGAAATCCCGCCTCCGGCTGTACCGAAGTCAATGGCGTTAGAGGTGGACGCGCAGCCCGAGCTATCCGATATGATGTCAAAATAGATTCCGGCAATGCTTGGCGTATCCACCTGGCTGGTCTGGCCTGCCAACAGGGAATCGTTCAGATACCACTGATTGCCTCTGGTGCTGTTGCTGGTCAGAATATTATTGGCCAGCGTGATTACGGCCGCCTGACCGGTCGTGGCGACAACGGGAACCCGGGGACTTGCGCATTCGGTGAGTTGGATGGTAAGGCCATAGAAGAAATAATAGTATTGCTGATATAAAGTGACGTCCAGGGTATCGGTGGTATTCTTTGCGCTGTTCCCAGTGATGCTAAATACCCCCGGTATGCCCAACGGATATGGATTGACTGTGATTCCGTTGTTGCGGAAAATGCTTGCTCCATCCTCGCAGTCGATGATGATGCCATAGCTGCCGGCCGCAGGTACGGGCAGGTTAAGGTAATAAACGGCTCCCGTATCCTGTGCGTTATTGCCGGTAACAGCGCCTGGTTGAGGATTCGGGGTCGTCGGATAAACCGTTATGGTGGAACTCGAAATCGGATAGTAGCTATATGCAGTGCTGGACCGAAAAGTATCCACAATCTGGGCAATGGTAAAGGTAATCGTCCCCCCGTGGGTTATATACAGCCTCGCGCTTTCAATCGTAACGGGGGCGCCGCAGGTGAAGGTGACATAATTACCCTGGAAAGTGTTATATCCGCCGTTGGGGAACACCATCTTATTCGGTGGGCCGATTTTGGTATTTCCAACGTCGTTCATCGCCAGGTAATAGGTCTTGTTCGCTGGGATGACGGTGGTAGTTACTTTATTACCTCCAATAATCGGAGTGGTCGAGCTGGGGCTGTCATACCAGATCGCCAAATTGTTGCTGTCACTTACATTCGCTACCAGGGAGGCGGTAGGCGGCGCGCTGCTGCAGATTTCCGCCGAGCCGGTTACGGAATCCGCTCCGGCATTGATCAGCACGTTAGAAGAAGTATGGTCATCGGCTGTGTCCTGGTCTCCCGGGAGATTGGTTCTGGCCGTAATCGTGTACGTTGTTCCGACGACGGTCTGGAATGGAGCCTGGAAGCTGTACACCGCGTCCCCTAAGGGAAATAGGGTGTCGGGAAGAACCATATTGATGGTCCCGATGAGCGTCCCACCATTTTGTACCGTGGCAGAAATCGGTACGTTGAGCTGTTGATTGCTGCCAAAATTGTGCACCCGGATGGTGATCCGCTGCGAATCGCTCTGGCAGGCTGAACCCAGGGGATCGACAATTGCGGTTACGCCGACGTCGTTGGCCGGACCGACGATCAAGACCCGGTAATCCTGGGTCTCTCCCTTTCCGTAAGTCCCGCAGGGCTGCACGCTGTCCGGATTGTTGGTTTCCACAGCGACTATACGCATCAGGGTGTAATCGCCCACGTTTAGCCCGGAAGGCGTGGTAATCGTTCCGCTGAAAACTCCCGCTCCGGTAATTACTCCGCTCTGCGCAACCATCTCTCCCCCGTCTGTAAAGGTTCCGTTATTATTGTAGTCAATGAATATTTTCACCATCTTGTTCGCCACCGATAAGTCGCAACTGCCCAGCTGGATACTGAACGGGATGCTTTGGGATGACTGGATCTGCACGGTCAGGTTAGTGTAATTGGTATAGGTAGTGCAGGCCGAAGCGCTTCCATTTCCGTTTTGGATATTGCTGATGCTAACCGAATCAATTTTGGTACCCGCCGAACTGCTGGGACCCGAAGCGCAGTAAGCCTGTCCACCCACGCCGCTCACGAGCAAGGAATACGCCTGCTGCCCTCTGTCCAGGTTGCCCTTATGGGTCACCTTGAGTGTGTAGGTCTGGCCGGGAATCACACTATCCACGACGATTTTTTCCACGTTGTCCAGGATATTGTCCCCGGTCGTTGCCGGTGCAGACGGATTCAAGCGGTTCAGCACATAGGGAAAATAAGTGCTGCTGGTCCCCGTAACCCGCAAGTCAAGGTCATTGACCAATTTGGGAGTGGGGTTATTGAGTATGTTAACCGCGTCCACCGCGCCGGGAGGGTCAGTCCAGCAAATCGTGGCTATCAGCGGCCCCTTACCGGAAGCGACTACTGGAAGCGAGTAGGAGTTTCCGCTAATCAGGTTGTTTTCATAAATCAGCTGGTCGGTGTTCGCAGAAGTAATGACCGAAGCCGCGCGCTGCATATTGATCAGCCCCCACCCAAATTGGTAGTCGGGCCCCGGCGCCGGTCCTGCTTCGTCCGCCGTGTGGATCAGCAATCCCTTGAGCGTAGCGGAGTGCATGAATGATCCGCCATGGAGCCGGGAATAATATTCCTGGAGCAGAAAGGAAGAGCCGGCGCTGGCTGGCGAGGACATGGACGTGCCGCTGAATACGGCGTAAGCGTCATTCGCTGTGCTGATGCAAGAGAGAACATTAATACCGTCAGCGACCAGGTCCGGCTTGATGCGACCGTCACTGGAAGGACCCCAGCTGCTGAACTCGGCAAGAACTACGTCGGAAGGTTGTGTGTATCCTCCGGGAATCGGATAGACAGCTCCGATGGTCAGGATATTTTTCGCAATCCCATAAGTCGGTATGATATCATATCCGGCATTGCTGCTGATGCCGGCGGGTCTGTTTCCCGCGCTGGCCATGACGTTGCTGGAATTAAACCGCCAATAGGGTTGTCCAACGGCGGGGCCGTTCTCATCCCGGTTATTTCCCGCAGATTTGACGATGAGGTAATCCGGGGCATTGTAGGCAATCGAATCCCAAACCTGGGATTCGGAGTCATAGTATCCGAACTTGTAGTCTATCGTGTCGCCGGCATTGCCCCAGAATTCCCAACGATTTGGCGTAACATCACTATTGTAATTCCACCCGGCAATAACTCCGTACGAGTGGTTCGATATAAGCAAATTGGACGATGCTGCCATCATCTCGGATTCGTCATTGTTGAAGTCATAGGCATTCAGCTGTTGAGCCTGGAAAGACATGCCTTTGGCCACCGGGTTGACTCCGGTAGCAATGAGGGTCCCGGCCACATGAGTAGAATGATCGCTGAGGGCGGCAGGATTGTCCTTCTGAACCACGCGCCCAATCAGTTCCTGGTGGGTAGGAAGGACAATTCCCTCATCCCAGATAGCAATTTTTGCTTTCAGGCCGTTGGAAGAGCCGCTCAGGTTCAGTCCGGTGCTGCCACCCGGCCAAACCAGGTTGGTCTTGATGGTGGCGGCAGAAATAATGTTATCGTTCACCCCCACGTAGAGGGGATACCCCCGGGAGTCGACAGCAGACAAATAGGATCGATGACCATTTCTACGGGTAATCGTCAAGGGCCAGCCTTTTTGCCTGGCCATGATGAGTAACCGGGATAAATCAAGCTTTTCCCTGGAAGCGATCTGCTTGGCAGCTTGCTGAAGTATGGCGGTATTCGTGGTTTGCTGGGCTTTGGACACCGTGGCCAAAGCAAGAAATAGGGCACCAAGGGATACGAGTTTTCTATAGTTCATAGACGCTAAACATAGTATGCTAAATAGCTTTTAAAAATACACTTTTTTTCCGTCCCGGTTTAATTTTTGAGATAACTTACCTGGGAATATAATAATGAGTATGAACTATATACACCAGTTTTTTCTTTGTCTGGCTTCATGGCTGGCCGGCAACGGAGAACAAACTCTCCAACCAATCCAGGGCATCGAGGGCCATGTCTTCCTCATTGCGGGCAATCAGATGCCTTCTCCCGATCATAAACCCCCCGCTCCGCAAGGCGTCCGCACCACCATTTATATTTATGCCTTAACCAGCGTCAACCAAATAATCCACTCGGGCTCGTCTCCATTTTATTCAGCGGTTCACAGCAAATTCATTGACTCAGTCCAATCTCGGTCCGACGGCTATTTTCGGGTGGAATTGCCTGCCGGCAGGTATTCCCTGTTCACAAAAAAGAAAGAACTATTCTACGCAAACACCCTGGATGGCCAAAATCATATTGCTCCGGCTACGGTTAGGGCTGGGCAGCTTACGCAGGTTGTGATAAAGATGGACTATGATGCTATTTACTAGTTAATCCCGGACGGGCTTTTTGGGCCGGGCCGGGTCTTTCCATCTTTCAGATTCCCCCGGGGAGGGCCTCCGCCAAATAGGATATGGATTATTGTGAGGGGACCCTCTGTGGACGCCGGGCCAGGCCAGTGGGAACGACCAGAATCGACCCATAAGCTGATACTGGATTCTCCATTTGATGGTTGCCTTCCAGGCTCGACCAGCAACCGCGAACTAGCGGGCTATGGTATAAAAGCGTACCTTTGCTTGTCGAATGCATACTGAGGTTTTGTCCGGGCTTTTAGGCAATTCCCCCCATATATTTCAATTGGCGGACAAGATCAGTATGTCCAGTCCGCAAAGAATCCAACTTTCGAATCTTCAAGGGAGCTCACCGGCTTTTGTTCTGGCATCTATTCTTAACCACAAGATAACCAGTGATTTAAATCATGTTGTCGTTGCGGAAGACGCCGAATCTGCTGCTTATTTCCACAATACCTTGGAAAATCTGACCGGTGCCCTGGACCTTTTCTATTTTCCCTCTTCCTTCCGAAGCAGCCGCGATTTCCAACAATACAACAGCAGCCATGTGATGCTCCGTACTGAAGCGCTTACCCGATTTGCTTCACCTTTTGACACAAAGGAAAATAATGAATCCAATGGGGCTCCCCACCAAAACGGGGAACGCAGGGGGGCAAAGAAGGTATTGGTCACCTATCCGGAAGCCTTGTTCGAAAAAGTGGTTTTGCCCAATGCATTGACCAGCATCATTATCTTCCTGAAGGTTGGTGACAGCATCCAGCTCGATCAGCTAATGGAGAAATTGCTGGGTTATGGATTTGAGCGGACAGATTTCGTTTATGAACCCGGCCAGTTCGCGCTGCGTGGCGGCATATTGGACATCTATTCTTTCGGGAACGAGAAGCCGTACCGGGTAGAGCTATTCGGCAATGAAGTGGAATCCCTGCGCTTATTTGATCCGCAAACCCAGCTTAGCGAAAGAAAACTCCTACAGGTCCAGCTCATACCGCAAATAAATAGTTTGTTTGGCAGCGAGAACAAGGTCCCCCTGCTGGATTTTCTTCCGGAAAATACCGTGCTGTGGATGGGCGACCGGCAGTTTATGCTGGACCGCATCCGGATGCGCGAAGAAGAGTTAGCGGCATTTCTCGATTTTCCGAAAGTTCCGGGCGGCCCTTTGACTGCCGAAGAAGGGGACGAGGGATGGCAGGGGAAGCTCCGGCCAGGGGACTTCATTCATGCCGGCGATTTGGAAGAAGCGTTTCAGCAGCGCCATATCATTGAATATGGCCAGCCCAAGACCTCCGGCAAGCCGGCCGCTGCGGATGGATTGCCCTCGACCCGGATCGAATTTCACACCAAGCCCCAACCCGCATTCAACCGGCAGTTTGAGCTGCTGATCAAGGACCTGAAAGAACGCGAAGCCGCAGGGTATACGGTTTACCTTTTTGCAGAAAATCCAAGGCAGCTTGAACGCCTGTACAGCATATTTGCCGATTTGCATTCGCAAATCCGATTCACCCCGGTTCCGCTATCGATTCACGAAGGATTTATTGACGAAGACCGCAAGGTGCTCTGTTATACCGATCACCAGATTTTTCAACGATATCACAAATACCGGGTCAAACAGGCCTATAATAAAAATAAAGCCCTGACCCTGCGAACCTTAAGAGAACTGCAGCCTGGAGACTACGTAACACATATTGACCATGGGGTCGGGGTCTACAGCGGTCTGCAAAAAATCGAAGTCAACGGGAAATGGCAGGAAGCCGTCCGGATCATCTATAAGGACAGCGATATCCTTTACGTGAATATCAATTCCCTGCACAAAATTTCCAAATTCAGCGGGAAGGAGGGGACCATTCCCAAAGTCAACAAATTGGGGAGCGATTCCTGGCAAAAGCTAAAGGACAGGACCAAGACCAAGGTTAAAGAAATCGCCTTCGATCTCATCGGCCTTTATGCGCAGCGCAAAGCCCGGGAGGGCTTTATCCATTCTCCGGACAATTACCTGCAGACGGAGTTGGAAGCTTCGTTCTTTTACGAGGACACCCCTGACCAGAGCAAGGCTTCCGCTGATGTCAAACGCGACATGGAATCGCCCTCTCCCATGGACCGCTTGGTTTGTGGAGATGTAGGCTTCGGCAAGACGGAAATCGCCATTCGAGCAGCCTTCAAGACCTGTTGCGACGGTAAGCAGGCGGCAGTGCTGGTACCTACGACCATCCTGGCTTCCCAGCACTTCAAGACCTTCAGCGACCGGCTCAAGGATTTTCCGGTAACGGTCGACTACCTGAACCGGTTCAAATCAAGCCGGCAGAAAAAGGAAATCCTGCAAAAAACCCGCGAAGGCAAAATCGACATCATTATCGGCACGCACGCGCTGTTGGGTAAGGACATTGAATTCAAAGATTTGGGTTTGCTCGTCATCGACGAAGAACAAAAATTCGGCGTTGCCCACAAAGAGAAAATCAAAACCCTGCGTACCAACGTGGATTGCCTAACCTTAACAGCAACCCCCATTCCCCGTACCCTCCAGTTCAGCCTGATGGGCGCCAGGGATCTCAGCATCATCAATACTCCGCCACCCAACCGCCTCCCCATTCAGACGGAAGTACATGGTTACGATGAGGACTTTATCCGGGACGCCATGTACTACGAGACGGAACGAGGCGGCCAGGTCTTTTTCATTTTCAACCGCATTCAAGGCCTGGCCGAGATGGCCGCTATCCTGCAGGGGCTTTGCCCGGACCTGCGCGTGGTCTATGCTCACGGTCAGATGGAGGGCCATGAACTGGAGCGAAGGATCCTGGACTTCATTGATGGTCACTATGATGTGCTGGCCTGCACCAACATCATTGAAAGTGGCGTGGACATCCCCAACGTCAATACGATCATCATCCACAACGCGCATCAATTCGGCTTGAGCGACCTGCACCAGTTAAGGGGAAGGGTGGGACGCAGCAATCGCAAGGCTTTTTGCTATATGCTCACCCCCTCCCTGGCCACCCTTCCGGCCGATTCCCGCAAGCGGCTGCAAACGCTGGAGCAACACACTGATTTGGGGGGTGGTTTCCAGATCGCCATGCGCGACCTGGATATTCGCGGAGCGGGAAATATGCTGGGTGGCGAACAAAGCGGATTCATGGCGGAGATCGGATTTGAAATGTATCAGAAAATTTTGGATGAAGCCATCAAGGAACTGAAACGATCAGATTTTCGCGAACTGTTCCGCGAAGAAATTTCCAAGCAGGAGGACTACGTTCAGGATTGTACGATTGACTCCGATTTGGAAATCCTCATTCCGGACGAATACGTGGAGAGCATAACCGAAAGGCTGTCTTTGTATACCCGACTCGACAATTGCGACCGGGAGGAGGACCTGGTTCAATTTCAGGCGGAGCTTGAAGACCGGTTCGGACCCATTCCAAAGCAGGTCGGGGATCTCTTTGATACTGTGCGTGCGCGCAAATTAGCCGTTGAACTAGGTTTTGAGCGAATGATCCTCAAGGAGAATGCCCTGCGTTGTTATTTTGTGAACCAACCGGATTCACCCTATTTTGAATCACCGGTGTTCTCGCGGATATTGGAATTTATTCAAAAGCAAACCCACAAAGCCAAAGTAAGGCAAGTAAACCGGCATTTCCTGTTGCGCGTAGACGATATTTCTTCCATGCAAGATGTTCTGGGATTTCTCCGCCGAATGAGTCAGTTTTGTCTGGAACCGGCCGAAAACCAGCAACCGGTCGCTAAATGATCATATTCTTCAAAGGATTTTTTCCATGACAAAATGCGGAATGGTCACTTCTTCAAATTCTTTGCCTTTAGCAATATATCCCATCTTTTCGTAAAAGCCCACGGCCGTTTTTCTGGCGTGCATTACCAGGGTCCTGTAGCCCATGTCGCGCGCTATATTTTCCGCGAAGATCATCAGCGCGCGTCCCATACCTTTTCCTTGAAGATTGTTCGGAACAGCCATCTGGCGAAGCCGGACACTATGGTCGTCAATCCGGGTAAGCAGGCAGCAGCCCAGGATCCTTCCATCTTCAAAGGCACCCATTAAAACATCCGTCTTTTCTTTTTCTAATTCCTCTTTCGTAAAATGAAGTCCCAGGGGCTTACGAAGCATGTCGTTGCGCAATTTCACCATTTGGTCATATTCCTTCGTTCCGTAATCGATGATCTTGAGCGCCATGCGAGACGATATTTTTACTGCTGGTAGTTCGAAGATATTCAAAATACGGAAATATATAATGACCGGAGCTTGAAATTCCCCGCCCACCAGAAGCTGGTTTTTGAGGAAAAATAAACTAAATGCATTAGTAAGGCCCTCAGGCATTCCCATTTCCCAATTTGGCGATAAGGGACTGGCGTTCCAGGCTTGCAAAAAATCATTCATGAACAGCAAGCACCGCACGGAGCTCAAGGATTCATTTGATTTGAGTCACGGAATATACGGTGCACTAATTTCCGTGCGATTCCTGAAAACCATGCGCACATGGATAGCCAATGGTAGCTTCATTTGCCAAGCCATACTGGATTCTGATATCGACATGGCTCTAAAAATCGGATGCCCTGACTGGAAAAAATACTGCGAGTGGACCCTTGCGCGAAGCAGGTAAGGCCTGTCGGAATTCCCCGGTAAAGAATCAGGAAAATATGCAAAATCAACTATGTATATGGGGGCCAAATTAAAAATGGCCGGTTTGGTTGGTTTAATTCAAATAGTATATTTTTGCAGCCGTAACTAAACTTTTACAAAATGTCAGACATCGCTACAAGAGTAAAAAAAATCATTGTCGACAAATTGGGTGTGGAGGAAGCGGAGGTCACTAACGAAGCTTCGTTTACGAACGATCTGGGTGCCGACTCTCTAGACACGGTAGAACTGATTATGGAATTTGAAAAAGAATTCAATATTTCCATTCCTGACGAGCAAGCAGAAACCATCACTACCGTAGGTCAGGCGATAGCATACCTGGAAGAGCATGCGAAGTAATACCATTACTTTTAAATTGTTACGTGTCATACATATGTTCGATCCGCCTTTCGAAAGCCTCAGGCCCAGAAGGCGGATTTATCACTTAACAAATTTTCCAGGGACCCCAAATGGAATTGAAAAGAGTTGTAGTTACAGGAATCGGAGCGTTGACTCCGGTTGGCAATAGTCTGAGGGACTACTGGCAAGGATTGCTTGGGGGCGTTCCGGGGGCCAATTATATCACGCTTTTTGACGCATCGAAATTCAAGACCAGATTTGCCTGTGAACTGAAAAAGTTCGATCCCCTTCAATATTTTGAAAAAAAAGAAGCCCGGAAACTGGACCGGTTTACACAGACTGCGCTGGCCGCCAGTGACGAGGCTGTTGCTGACGCTGGCATCCCGGATCCAAAGGTAAATACGGACCGGGTCGGGGTGGTATTTGCCAGTGGCATCGGAGGGCTGATTACTTTTCAGGATGAAGTCACCAATTTCGCCAAAGGCGATGGCACTCCCCGCTTCAATCCATTTTTCATTCCCAAGATGATTCTTGACATTGCCGCCGGGCAGATTTCTATGCGGCACGGATTCCGTGGGCCCAATTTTGCCGTGGTCAGCGCCTGTGCCTCTTCCACAAATGCGATCATGGAATCTTTTAACCTGATTCGGCTGGGCATGGCCGATATCATTTTGGCGGGGGGTTCAGAGAGCGTGATCAGTCCGGCAGGGGTGGGAGGATTCAACGGGATGAAAGCGCTCAGTGAGCGAAACGACAGTCCGACGACCGCCAGCCGGCCATACGATAAGGACCGTGATGGCTTTGTCATGGGGGAGGGGGCTGGCGCGGTGATCCTGGAAGAACTTGGGCATGCCAAATCCCGCGGTGTGAAAATCTATTGCGAGATTGCCGGATGCGGGGCAACGGCCGATGCGTATCACATTACCGCACCTCACCCGCAGGGATTGGGGGCCAAGAATGTCATGATTGCCGCCTTGCGTGATGCCGCTTTGCGGCCCGAAGACATTGACTACATCAATACCCACGGAACCTCCACTCAGTTGGGAGATGTCTCCGAGGTAAAGGCCATTCTCGATGTATTCGGCGAACATGCTTACCGCGCCAACATCAGCTCAACCAAGTCCATGACCGGCCATTGCCTGGGCGCGGCAGGCGTGGTGGAAGCCATCGCATGCATCATGAGTGTAGTGCATGATGAGGTACCCCCCACGATCAACCACTTCACTGACGACCCGGAAATTGACTCCCGGCTCAATTTTACCTACTGGAGGCCGCAACGTCGGACCGTGCGGGCTGCATTAAGTAACACCTTTGGCTTTGGCGGTCACAACGCCTGCGTAATTGTCAAGAAGTTTCCGGTTTGACTGTTGCAGTGGACGAAGCGCCCTTTCCGGAGCGAGTTAGGCACAGGATTGCAGAAATTTTTTCCCTGAAAAAAAAATTGTAGCTTGTCGCTGTGGGAATTCTACATCGCATCATAAGGGGCGATTCGTCCGCGATCACGTTCAGGAAACAACTTAGAAATGTGCTGGGATTCGCACCCGGCAAACCGGTACTCTACCGGACAGCCCTTACGCATCGATCGGTAAAAGAGGGATCGGATCAGAACAATGAGCGGCTGGAATATCTGGGCGACGCCATTCTCAGCGCCATCATCGCTGATTTCCTGTTTAAAAAATATCCATACAAGGAAGAGGGGTTCCTGACGGAGATGCGAAGCAAAATGGTCAATCGCAACCAGCTCAACGATATCGCCATCAAAATGGGTCTTAAGAAAATCAGTTTCTTCAACAAATTTGACAGCTCGTTGAAGATGAGCCAGATATTCGGAAATACGCTGGAGGCCGTAGTTGGAGCAATTTATTTGGACAAAGGATATGACCGGACCAAGATCTGGGTGATCGAGTACCTCATTCATCCTTATCTTTTTATGGAAGATCTCGAGAACCTGGAGATCAATCACAAGAACAAGCTATACGGCTGGGCCAATAAGAATGGTAAAAACCTGGAATTCGAAACGCTGGACGAGCACATGGAAGGCGGAAGGCGGCTGTTCACCGTAGGAGCGATTGTCGATGGATCGCTCATCGCCCAGGGCAAGGCGTATAATAAGAAAGATGCCAGCCAAATCGCCGCCCAATTGGCGATGGATAAGCTCGGACTTAACCGCGTGGATGCCGAAGATGTCTGAACTCGCAGAAACTCTTTTCTTTTCTTCAAATCCTTTCCATACACAACTCCACTAATACTCCGCAAGTATCGCGGGGATGGAGAAAACATACGAGCTTATTGTCCGCTCCCGGCCTTGCTTCCGGCTCCAAAGGCGTAAAGCCCTGCTCCCGAAGTCGTTGCATTTCTCTTTGAATATCGTCTACGCGTAAGGCAATATGGTGGACTCCCTCCCCTTTCCGGGCGATGAATCGCCCAACAGGACCTTCAGGATCCAGGCTCTCCAAGAGCTCGATTTTAGATTCCCCAACTTGAAAAAACGCCGTGGCTACCCGGTCGTTCTCTACGGTCTCCATTTTAAAGGATCGGACCCCCAGAAGCTTTTCAAACAGGGGCACGGATTCTTCCAGGCTGCGGACGGCTATGCCGATATGTTCCACATTAAGCATCAGACGGAGTTTTGCCGGTGATTTGATGAAAAACAAAGCAATTTAGGTAGTTGAGCGCTAAGGAAGAGGATGGATATGCACAGGCACTAAACTGATATGCCTAAATTTGCGTTCTTATGGAGAGCTCACTATGAATTTGCCGGTATACCTTGATTACAATGCCACAACACCCTGTGACCCAAGCGTGCTTCAGGCCATGCTTCCCTATTTTTCAGAGCAATTTGGGAACGCCGCCAGCCGAAGTCATCGCTTTGGCTGGCAAGCCGAAGAAGCGGTGGAGATCAGTCGCGAACAGGTTGCCTCTCTTATCGGAGCTGAACCAAAAGAGATTGTTTTTACTTCCGGCGCAACCGAATCCGACAATTTGGCGATCAAAGGAATTTGGGAGCGTTTTGCCGGCCGGGGGAATCACATCCTGACGGTTTCCACCGAACATAAGGCCGTGCTGGACAGCTGCCGCCACCTACAGAAGTTAGGCGCCTCTGTCACGTATTTGCCTGTTGATGGCGAAGGGCTCCTGGATCTGGCTGAGCTGGAGGCGGCGATACGCCCTGAAACCATCCTGATCAGCGTGATGTACGCCAATAACGAAATCGGTGTAATCCAACCCATTGCCGAGATCGGAGCGCTCGCCAAACGCAGGGGAGTGCTGTTTCACTGTGACGCCACCCAGGCAGTAGGTAAGATACCGGTAGACGTGCAGCGCGACGGTATTGACTGCATGGCCTTCTCGGCACATAAGATATATGGACCGAAAGGAGTCGGGGCCCTGTATGTCCGCCGACGCGACCCCCGGGTCAGCCTCATTGCCCAAATGGACGGAGGCAATCACGAGCGAGGCCTGCGCAGCGGTACGCTGAATGTGCCCGGAATCGTTGGATTCGGCAAAGCCTGCGCCCAATGCTCCGGGCTAATGCCAGAGGAATCGATCCGGCTTTCGAATTTGCGCGACCGGCTGGAAGAGTCCCTTAGCGCGTTGGAATTCTCTCAAGTGAATGGAAGCCGTGCCCGTCGATTGCCTCAGGTTACGAATATGTCCTTTGACTACGTTGACGGGGAAAGCCTACTGATGGGATTGCAAAAGGAGCTAGCTGTATCTTCGGGTTCTGCTTGCACCAGTGCCCTGGTCGAACCGAGCTACGTACTCAAGGCCCTGGGCCTTCCGGACGATCTGGCCCATGGTTCATTGCGCTTTGCTTTGGGTAGGCAAACCACACTCGAAGAAGTTGACTTTGCGTCGGAGTCAGTGAAACGGACGGTTAACCTGCTTCGGAAATCCAGCCCGCTAAGGCCCGCCAGGGGGTCTGCGCAGGAGTGGAAATAAACAAACCGGCTCGTTCAAATGAGCCGGGAACATACAAAACAATGAGCCATGATTTATGTAAGCGATAAAGCCAGGACTAAAGTGAAAAACCTTATGGAGCAATCCGCGATTGCCGGCGACCCCAGTTATTTTCTGCGGGTTTCCGTAGTGGGTGGCGGCTGCTCCGGCCTGAGCTACAAACTGGATTTTGACAATGAGCAAAAACCCTCCGACCAGGTATTTGAAGACAATGGGGTAAAAGTGGTCACCGACCTCAAGAGTTTCTTATACCTCGTGAACACAACTCTTGATTTTTCCGAGGGTTTGAATGGCAAAGGTTTTTATTTTAGCAACCCGAATGCCAGCCGCACCTGTGGATGCGGAGAAAGTTTTGCCGTTTGAGACCGGCGGGTTATTGAGCGGATACTAAATCAAAATCCCGCGTTGAAGCGGGATTTTTCATGCAGTTGGTTTCGGCAAAGCGTATTTGTCGAGACCCGGTACAATTTTCAGCAGGATGGTTTATTCTTTGGGGGGCGAATATAGTCGAAAAAGCGTTGTTAAAAAAAATTTCAGCTCCTTTTTTCAATTTCGATGATCCCATCCCGGGTTAAGCCGGACATCGATTCGCTCCGAAGCGATAGATCGCTTATTTTCGTTCCATGCAGGCCATTTTTGCCAAAGAGCTCCGGCAATTTTTTTGTAATCTGACCGGCTATATTGCCATTGTCGTTTTCCTATTGCTCAACGGGCTTTTCCTTTTTGTTTTTTCCGACAACTTTTTTGACATAGGCTACGCGAATCTGGATCGTTTTTTCGATCTTGCCCCCTGGATCCTGCTGTTGCTAGTTCCTGCAATCACCATGCGCAGCTTGTCCGAAGAGTTTCGTGGCGGTACTTTCGAGACACTCCGGACGCGCCCGGTTACGCTTTGGCAAATCATCATCGGCAAATATCTTGCTTGTCTAACGGTTGTAGGACTCGCTCTGATTCCTACCTTGGTCTATTTGATTACGCTGCAGAACCTATCCGCTCAAGGTGGGATTGACATAGGAGGAACTATTGGTTCTTATATCGGATTATTTTTTCTTGCCGCAGTTTTTGTTGCTGCGGGAATCTGCTGCAGCAGTTTTTCCCAGAACGCGGTAGTTGGGTTCCTCTCGGCAGCATTTATCTGCTTCGTGATGTACAGCGGATTCCAGGGCTTGAGCAGTCTTCCGGCTTTTAGCGCCAATGCGGATTACTACCTGGAAATGCTGGGGATTGATTTTCACTATCGCAGCATGAGCCGGGGCGTGATTGACGCTCCCGACCTGATCTATTTCTTGAGTCTGGTCCTCGTCTTTCTCGTATTGACCCGGCGCAGCTTGAATAAACGCTAACGGCTTCCGAACATGAATAGAAAACCTTCCAGCTCCGGCATTTTGCTCTGGTTAGCCCTGTTGGCAGGCATTAATGTGTTGGCCTATTTCATGCCTTGGCGCCTCGACCTGACGCAGGAGAAGAGATTTACCCTCAGCCGCCCAACCCGGCAACTCCTGGGCGGGCTGGGTGGAGAAGTGCGGATCGATGTTTTTCTTGCCGGGAAATTGAATGCGGGTCTTCGAAAACTACAGAAGAGCACGCAAAACCTGCTCGGGGATTTCAATCGTTACAGTAACGGTCGCCTGGATATCCGCTTTTATGATCCGCTGGCCAAGCTAGATGATTCAACAGCCGCTGCTTTGCTGGATTCTCTTAAGCGCATGGATATCGAACCGATGACCCAGGTGGCGCAGTCCCAGCAAGGTGGAGAAGAAAGCCAGCGCATTGTGCTGCCTGCAGCGATTGTTCGCTTCGGAAACCGGGTCTTTCCGGTAAACCTGCTAAAGGGCGTCCAAGCCGCCGGGGAAGGCCAGCCGGCGGAACAGATTTATACGAACGCCGAAACCCAGCTCGAATTCAAATTTGCCGATGCCATTAATCACCTGACGCGTAAAGAAGTGCCGGAGGTCGGTTATTTGCTGGGCAACGGCGAACCGCTTGACTTTTCGGTCTTTGACCTGATTGAATACTTGCGCGGAAATTATCAGTTCAACCGAAATTGTTTGGTGCAGTTGGATAGTGTACCATTCATATCTTCCGAGCTCAGCGCCCTGGTCGTCGTCAAGCCAACCCATGGCTTTTCCGATGCAGAGAAGCTCAAGCTTGATCAATACCTCATGCGCGGCGGAAATATCATTTGGATGGTCGACGTTCTGCATGCCGAAATGGATAGCCTCCGGATGGATCAGCAAACCCTAGCCTACGACCGCGGCCTCAACCTGGAGGACCTTTTCTTTAAATCCTACGGCATACGGGTGAATGAGGATTTGGTCGAGGATCTGCAATGCGCCCGCTTGAATTTCGTGGTGGGCATGCAAGGCGACAAGCCTCAGATCCAACTGCTGAACTGGCCATACTTTCCCCTGCTGGAAGGAAGCCTGACCCATCCCATATCCAAAAACCTGGATCCGGTATATTCTAAATTTGCCAATTCCATAGATACTGTCAAGGCGGAAGGAATCCAGAAAACCATTTTGCTCCATACCTCCGACAATTCCCGGATCATAGGAACTCCTGCCATTATTTCGTTCGAAAGCCTCAAGCGGGGCCCTGATTCCCGATTATTCACCCATTCGAATATTCCGGTCGGCATGCTGCTCGAAGGGAGATTCAGTTCCTTATTTGAAAATCGCATCAGTGCGGCCACAGCGGATACCTTGGCGCGAATCTACAAACAGCCTTATCTATCCCGGGGCCAGCAGGCATCCAAAGTGATCGTCTGCTCCGACGCTGAGATGTTTTTGAACGAAGTAACCGACCGAGGTCCTCTGCCGCTGGGCATGGATCGAGATATTTCTTTCACTTTTGCCAACAAAGATTTTATGCAGAACTGCGTTGCTTTCCTGGTAGACCGTTCAGGAATACTGGCGACACGCTCCAAGGAATTCACTCTCCGGTTGCTGGATCCGCGGAAAGTCGAACAGAACCGGGGTTTTTGGCAATTCGTCAATATCGCCGCTCCCATCCTTCTCGTCATCCTCGCTGGAATCGCCTATCAGGGATTCCGGAGAAGAAGGTACCAGTAATTATCTTTGTTCCTTAACGCCCTGCATGGAGCCCGCTTCGATTACCTACCTGGTCTTTGGAATCGTTTTGATCACTGCAATAATTATCGATCTTGGATTTGCAAGCCGGCGGTCCACGATTGTTTCGATGCGCAGGGCATTGGCAGAAACCGGCAGCTGGGTGCTGCTGGCTTTGCTGTTCGGAGGATTCCTATGGTATGAAACGGGTCATCAGTCCGCGCTCGAATACCTCAGCGCTTATCTGATGGAATGGAGCCTGAGCATCGATAATATATTTGTTTTCATCCTGATCTTTTCTTTTCTCGCCGTCAAGGAAAACTATTATGCTCGGGTTCTACTGGTCGGCATCTTGCTGGCGGTTCTGCTGAGGATCGCCTTTATCAGCGTCGGAGTGGCGCTGGTTGCGCGCTTTCATTGGGTTCTTTATATTTTCGGACTGATCCTGCTGTATACGGGCGCCAGTATGTTTTTCGGCGGGCAGGGTCAGCAAGACTTCTCCAAAAATCGCGTCTACCGCTGGCTCAACCGGTTCTTACCGCTGACCAGCGAGGAAGCCGGGGGCAGGTTTACGGTGACCCGCAACGGCAGGCGATATTACACGACCTTATTTGTCGTAGTTGTTCTGCTAGCTACAACGGACGTCCTGTTTGCCGTGGATTCGATTCCTGCTGTCTTCGGTATCACCCAAAACCGACTGGTCATTTACACCTCCAATGTTTTTGCTGTTTTGGGATTGCGGTCCCTCTTCTTCCTGCTTAAAGGAGCGATCAACCGGTTTATTTACCTCCGTCAGGGCATTGCCGCGATACTTCTGTTTATCGGCCTGAAAATGCTCGCCGAACTACTGCACTGGCAGATCTCCATATTCGTATCCCTATTGGTGATTCTGGTTTGCATCGGGTTCTCCATACTTTTTTCCCTGCTCCGGAATAAGAAAGCGTCTTGAACTATTACCTTAGTGCCTTGGGCTACCGGGTCGCGCATATAAATGAGATTCTTCAGGGTTCGATGATCCAAATCCGGGCCGATCGCCTCATAGATCAGCTGCTGATCGATAGCCGACGACTGATTTTCCCGGAAACCACCCTGTTTTTTGCCCTTCTTGGCCCGCGCCGAGACGGGCATGATTATCTGCAGGACCTGTACGACCGTGGGGTGAGGTCATTTGTTCTTTCGCGGCCTCCCGAAGCGGGGCAGTTGGCCGATGCCAATTTGATCCTGGTGCCAGACACCCTGCAAGCGCTTCAGGATCTGGCCACCTACCATCGCAGCCGTTTTGATCTTCCCGTAATCGGGATTACGGGGAGCAATGGAAAAACCATCGTCAAGGAGTGGCTGAACCAACTGCTGGAAGATGACTACCGGATCGTCCGAAGCCCAAAAAGTTATAATTCTCAGATTGGTGTCCCACTCAGCATTTGGCAAATCGCTTCGGAGCACGAGCTGGCCATCCTGGAAGCCGGAATCTCTCTCCCCGGGGAAATGCGAAAGCTGGAACGAATCATTCGCCCGGATATCGGCCTGTTCACCAATATCGGGGAGGCCCATAGCGAAGGTTTTTCCGACCGCGAGGAAAAGATCCGTGAAAAATTAGGTTTGTTCACTCATAGCCGGGCAATCATATTCTGCGCCGATCACCCCGAGGTCGCATCGGCGGTACATCAACTGGCCGCATCGCGCGCCGAATCCGAACCACTGACTCTTTTTCCCTGGGGAAAAAGCTTGGCTGCCCAGGTTCGGGTCCTTTCGATCAGGTCCCGGGGAACGTCGTCGGAATTGCTTCTGCTGCGTGACAAGGAGGAATTACTATTGTCCATTCCCTTCATTGATCCCGCATCCGTGGAAAACTGCCTTCAGGCCATTTGCGTAATGTTGTTTCTGGGGCGGCCTCCGGCCAGCCTCTCGGCCCGTTTGTCGCGGCTAGTACCGGTTGCCATGCGCATGGAATTGAAAAATGGCATCAATCATTGTTCCATTATCAACGACAGCTACAGCGCTGACCTGAGTTCCCTGGCCATCGCACTAGATTTCCTGGTATTGCAGCAACAGCATCTGAAGAGGACGCTCATTTTGTCCGATATTCTGCAAAGCGGGAAAACCGACGAATTCCTGTATGGCGAAGTCGCCCGGATGCTGCGTCAAAAAAAAGTCGACCGCCTGATTGCCGTGGGAAAACGGATCTCTTCAAAACAGCACTTGCTGAATCAAGTGGAAGGCATGGAAGCCCGGTTCTATCCTTCCACCGATGACCTGGTTAGGGGCTTTGAGCAATTGACGTTTCGTCAGGAAACGGTACTGATCAAAGGGGCCCGGGTCTTTCAATTTGAGCGGATCGATCGATTACTCTCCCTGCAGGCACATGAAACTGTTCTGGAGATCAACCTCGATGCCCTGGGGCATAACCTCCGGGAATACCAGCATTTGCTCCGACCCTCCACCAAACTAATGGCCATGGTCAAGGCATTTGCCTATGGCAGCGGAACCTTTGAGATTGCCAATCTGCTTCAATTTCATAAAGTAGATTACCTGGCGGTGGCGTATCCAGACGAAGGAATGGCCTTGCGCAAGGCCGGAATCCGATTGCCGATCATGGTGATGAGCCCGGAACAAGGCAGCTATGAGGCGATGCTGCAGCATAATCTGGAACCCGTGTTGTATTCGCTTTCCCTTTTGTCGGAATGGGAATTTGCTTTGCGAAAAGCCGGGATCTCCGAGATGCCCGTGCACATCGAAATTGAGACCGGCATGAACCGCCTCGGATTTGCTCCCGCAGCTATTGGCGACCTGATCGAGGCGTTGCGCCGCTCAGCCTGCAAAGTCAGGTCTGTCTTTAGCCATCTGGCAGCCAGCGAGGATCCGCAGCACGATGCGTATACGCGTTGGCAGGCGGAACGCTTCCTGGAGGCTGCCAACTCCTTGCAGGAAGCGCTGACTTATCCTTTCCTGAAACACCTCGCCAATTCGGCTGCCATCCTTCGCCACCCGGGGTTGCAGCTGGACATGGTTCGCCTCGGCATTGGCTTGTATGGCATCGACAGCAGCCATTCCGGGCTCTTGAAGCTCCAGGAAATTTCTACCCTCCGATCCACCATCGCTCAAATACGCCAGCTCAAGGAAGGAGAGACGGTAGGTTACGACCGCAGCGGACAATTGACCCGGGATGCCTGCATCGCCACGGTGCGGATCGGTTATGCGGACGGCTATCCGCGTGTCCTGGGCAATGGCCTAGGTAAAATGCGGGTCCGTGGAACTCTTGCTCCGACGATCGGAAATATATGCATGGACCTGACCATGCTCGATATTACCGAAATCCCCGGTGTCCGGGAAAACGAGGAAGTGACTGTTTTCGGCGATGCGCCTTCAGTTCAGCAGGTGGCCCATTGGGCCCAAACCATTCCTTACGAGATTTTGACGGGCATATCCCAGCGGGTTAAGCGGATTTATTATGAGTCATGACCGGCCCTGAATCTATATTGCTCCGGTTAAATGCCTGTCCCGGTTTTGATTATCTTTGCGCACTTACTTCAAAAAAAATTTGGTGAAAGCGAGGTCTGTTGTTCTAATTATTCTGCTGATCATATGCGTGGATCAGGCGCTAAAAATCTGGGTTAAGACGCATATGCCGCTGAGCCACCCCTGGGAAGCCTATTTTGATCATCCCGTCTCCAAATATGATCACGGCATTAAAGTATTCGGCAACAAGTTCCAGATCTATTTCGTAGAAAACGAGGGAATGGCCTGGGGTTGGAAGTTTGGAGGAACCCTGGGCAAAATGGCGCTAACCCTTTTCCGTCTCGCGGCCGTAGTATTCGGAGTATATTACCTGCACCTGATCATTAAAAAGAAGTATCATCCGGGCTTTATAGCCTGTGCCGCGCTGATCTTTGCCGGAGCCCTGGGCAATCTCATCGACAGCATGTTCTACGGGCTCATTTTTGAAGAAAGCACTTTCGATCACGTGGGCCGCATTTTCTCCGGCCATGGGTATACCAGTTTCCTGCACGGCCGGGTCGTGGATATGCTGTATTTCCCCTTGATCCGGACCCATTATCCGACCTGGATTCCCCTGGTGGGAGGAGAGGATTTTGAATTTTTCAGCCCGGTGTTCAATATAGCCGACGCGTCCATTTCCATTGGGGTCCTGGCGATTCTTCTCTTCCAAAAGCGTTTCTTCCGTAAGCATGCTGCCTTGCAGCAGGACGCTGCAGACAGCCCTCCCATGGATATGCAGGATCCCGTGAGCGTCTCCTGATTTTCCTTGTTTTCCTCAAGTCTGCCCACGCTGGCCATTAATTGGCCTGCGTCGCCATTTCCGGCGGGGTCCCACCGGCCGCATTTCCCCGGCGAGTTTTTGCAGTGACGGTGGCGGACATCCTGATTATCGTGGATTATCGCAGATGATCGCGTTGGGATCCGCGGGGGCTATACGTTGTGCAGAATGCATTGGGTAAGACCGGCAATTGGCCCGACATGGACTGATACAAACCCGGGCCATCCGCTTATCGGTTGTATTTAAGCAATTTCTGGGCCGTGGAAGTACCCGAGAATTGCGCCCGGAGAACATAGGATCCGGTCGGCAAGGCGTCCAGGCCATAGATCTGCTCATTGTTCAGCCCTTGGTTGACATTTACCTGCTGAATTCGCAAGATACGGCCCAGCATATCGAATAATTGAATGGAGGCTACACCGTCCTGGGGGACAGATAGGTTGAAACTAAGATGGTCGGAAAAGGGATTGGCCAGACTCAGTATCGCAAAGTTGATGGACGTATTGCTGAGTAAGACTACCTGGCTGTACTTATGCAGGGAATTATCGCCAATATTGAGACGGTAAAAGGTATTTCCGTTCACCGCCTTGGGGTCGGTGAAGGAATAAGAAGCCCCTTGGCCCGGGCCGGCAATCCCCTCAATGGTGCCGATCGATTCATAATTCACTTGGTCTTCGCTGCGCTCTACGGTGTAGATAGTATTGCTGCTTTCATTGGCGCTCTGCCACTGCAAAGCCGCAAATCCATCCTTCAATTGCCCGTGGAAGGTCACGGCCGTCGGCAGGACGATATTGCAATTTACCGCCACAATAATTTTGGGAGTAGTCGCGGTAAACGAACATCCGGAATTGGCCAGATTGGCCGAGGTGGTCGCAACAGCTATCCGGTACTCGATCTCCGGATACAAGGTGCTGACCCGGTAATATCGGGTGATGGTGTAAGCATACAAGCCGGTCAGCGGATTGTACACGGCCGTTGCATTGCCTGTGTCGGCCTGGCCGGTCGTATCATTGCCCGGGGCGGTCCAGGTTGCTCCCAAGTTCGTGCTTTGTTGCAATTTCCAAACGGTAATATTGTTGAAGAACGCACTGACTTGAAAGCGTACGGTGTCGTCCGCTCCCTGGCAAAGGGTGTCCGGTTTGTTTGGTGTCAACGCAATATTGGGTAGGCAGGTTGCGACGCCGATGTCGTCAATAACCCAGTCATTTCCGCCGCCTCCGGGCGCGTTGTTTCTCACGTTGATGACCATGGTCGTTTGTGAAGGTCCGGTCAGATAGGTAAACCCTTTCTTAACCCACTGACCGCTGTATAGGATATTTCCGGTGGTGTAGTAGTCGTATCCGTTTACGCTGAAGGTCATGTTGGGATGAACGCCAGAAGAATCTCCGGCCGCGGTCGGCACATATCCTGCGGTAGAGGCGCCCTTCCCATTGGAATCGCATCCGCAATGGGAGCAAATGTTCCGGAACCAGGCGTAGTACTGATAATAAGTATTGGGACAAAGATTACTCACGGTATCCAGGAAGGCCGTATCCGTCCGGTAGGAGGAATTGATCACGACCATATATCCCCCGCTTGATTTGGTGGTATCGGTGGCGGGATTTCCAAGTGCTTGGTTAAGAGCGCCGGTGTGGTCTCCAATGATATCCCAGACTTGAAACACCCGGTGGCCGGTGGGATCGGGGATCGCCCAGGTGTTGCTGGCCGTATACCCAGCGCCGCCAACGCTGGTGTTATTGGATACTCCATAATAATAATCGTTCGGCATGTTCGCGCTGAAGGTCGTATAGGTATACGAGCTGGGTACGTTGGGAGATGGGGCCCGGTTCTTTAGGACGCCTGACCCGAAAGTGCCTCCGAATTCTGACAGAATGGCGTTGCTGCCCGAAGAATTGGAACAGAGGCCCAGGTTTTGGAATACCACGATACTGTCTTGGTTGAAATGGATGGCGCTAATGCTGCCTCCGAACGGCAGGTAAGAAATGCTTCCGCCTCCAATATTGACTTTGGACCCATAGGCTCCGGTTACCCGGACTTCATAGGAGGCGACCATGATGCAAGTGGCTCCGTAAAAGCTGGGCTTATCGCTATACTTTACCCTGCCCCTGCGGAAGGCGGTTGCCGTGGGGGCATTTTTATACCCCATATTGATCTGGATATTGCTACCACTGATCCATCCGGCATCATCGCCGGCCGCGTCGGTAAAACTTTTGTAGATTTTTCCTTCGTTGGTCAGGACTGCAAGGGATCCGGTTATATAGCTGGTATTGGAAGGGACGACGTCAAAGAAAGCGCAGCTGTCGGCGTAGTCATTGACTCCGCTGCCCTTCACGACAAATGTTGCGCGGATCTGGAGGGTGTCTCCGGGCTCTATGGTACCCCCCGCAGTGCCTTTGGTCAAATTGATGAAACTCTTCCCGTAGTCAACGGACAACTGACCGAAGGCAGATTGACCAAAAAAGATAAGCAGGGCGCAGAAGGCTTGCCCTTTTAGGAGCAAGCCAATCCGCAAGGAATTGGGTTTCATGGGCTCAGATTCTTTTCACAGATAAGGACATGGGTCTCACCAATACCGAGACAGAATTTAAAGATACCATATAATTAATCCGAGGTCAATCGGATTTGTCTCAATACAATGAGGTAAATACTAGCGGAATCCAGAGAGTATTTTTGCCTGGCCGAAGGGAATTATGCGGTAGAATATATACGGTGGATACTTGATTATGAATTAATTACGTAAGGCAATTGAAAATCATTCCGCAAAGAAAAAATGAAATCCAGAAGCTCTGATTCAAGTTATTTTTCCCACCATATCCGCTGGATTGACCCAGGCGTCAAAATCGTCGGGGCTCACGTAACCCAGGCGAACGGCCATTTCCTTGAGCGTAGTCCCCTCCTGATGGGCTTTTTGCGCGATTTCGGCGGCTTTATAATATCCGATCCGGGAGTTGAGGGCCGTTACCAGCATCAGGGAGTTCTCGACGTGTTTAAGAATATTCGGTAAGATGGGTTCCAGGCCTTCCGCGCAGCGGTCATTGAAGCTGACGCAGCCTTCTCCGATGAGCCGGGCGCTGGACAGGAAATTGCTGATCATGACTGGTTTGAACACATTGAGCTCGAAATGGCCCGTGGCGCCAGCCATATTGATCGTCACGTCGTTTCCCAGAACCTGAACAGCGATCATGGTAAGCGCTTCGCACTGCGTCGGGTTCACTTTTCCCGGCATGATGGATGAGCCGGGCTCGTTGTCGGGAATATGCAGTTCCCCGATGCCGCTGCGTGGCCCCGAAGAAAGCATGCGAATGTCGTTGGCGATCTTCATCAGGCTTACGGCAACCGTTTTGAGCGCCCCATGAGCCTCGACAATGGCATCGTGAGCCGCGAGGGCTTCAAATTTGTTTTCTGCGGTCCGGAAGGGAAGTCCCGTTAGCCCGGCAATCTTTCGGGCGACCTGCTCCGCATAGCCCGGAGGCGTGTTGATGCCGGTGCCAACGGCCGTCCCCCCCAATGCGAGTTCGGACAAGTGGGGCAGGCTGTTCCGGATCGCCCGCATGCCGTGGTCCAGCTGAGATACATACCCGCTGATTTCCTGGCCTAAGGTGAGCGGTGTGGCATCCATGAAATGGGTGCGTCCAATCTTTACGACTTTCATGAATTCCCGACTTTTGGCTGCCAGGGTCTCGCGCAATTTTTCCAGTCCGGGCAGCGTATTTTCCTCGAGCACCTGGTATGCGGCAATATGCATCGCGGTGGGGAATGTATCATTCGATGACTGCGACTTATTTACATCATCGTTGGGGTGAAGGAATTTTTCTTTGTCTTCCAGTCGTCCTCCATGAAGCACATGACCCCGATAGGCTATCACCTCATTCACATTCATGTTGCTTTGGGTCCCGCTGCCAGTCTGCCAAACGACCAGCGGAAAATAGTCGTCCAGGTTACCTGCCAAAATTTCATCGGCGACCCGGCAGATCAGGTCTGCCTTTTCCTTCGACAAAACCCCGGCCTCCTGGTTCACTAGTGCAGCTGCCTTTTTCAATTGGGCAAAGGCTAAAATGACCTCCCTGGGCATTCTACTTATGTCCGGGGCAATCCTGAAATTGTCGATGCTGCGCTGGGTCTGCGCGCCATAATACGCGGAGGCCGGCACGCGCACTTCACCCATAGTATCTTTTTCAATCCGGTATTCCATTTGCCCGCGTTTAGAGTGGCAAAATTAGGCGATAAGTGACAAGGAATACTTATTTTCAGCTTTGATTTGCCTGCAGGGAAAATGCGCCGCTCCCTGCCGCCGCGACCGCGACTAGAGTATCCTGATGACCTGTCCCCTTCCTCCGGGAGCCAGCCCGTTCACGCTGGACTAAATGACCGGCCGATGATAAAAAAATTATGCTGCTCTGCGTTGTTGCTGGTTTCAGTCTGCTGTTTTTCGCAGACCAGCGCTCCGTTGGGTCCCTTGCCTGATTCAGACCAGGTGAGCTGGCATCACCTGGAATTCTACCTATTCGTCCACTTCGGCCCCAACACCTTTACGGACCTCGAATGGGGCAAAGGCAATGAGCAGGAGGCAGTATTCAATCCAGCCGAGCTGGATTGCGGGCAATGGTGCCGGATCGCGAAGGCGGCAGGCGCCAAGGGAATCATCATCACCGCCAAACATCATGACGGTTTTTGCCTCTGGCCAAGCGCGTATTCACGGCATACGGTAAAGGAGAGTCCCTGGAGAAATGGCCGGGGGGATGTGCTTGCGGAATTGTCCAAATCCTGTAGGGAATCCGGCTTGCTTTTCGGCGTTTACCTCTCCCCCTGGGACAGGAATCATCCGCAATACGGGACGCCGGGCTACAATGAGGTTTTCGTAAACATGATGATAGAAGTTTCCCGGCGCTATGGTCCTCTTTTCGAATTTTGGTGGGATGGAGCCAATGGCGAGGGGCCCAACGGGAAAAAGCAAGTGTATGACTGGGGACTATTTGAACGCACCTTGCGCAAGAATGCACCCCATACGGTCATATTCAGCGATATCGGACCGGATATCCGATGGGTGGGCAATGAACGGGGAAAGGCGGGGGATCCCGACTGGGATTTTTTAGATACGGCCGGATTCGCGCGAGGCGCGGGAGCGCCGCCTACGGACACGCTCAATCACGGCAACGTTTGGGGAAAGCACTGGATCCCGCCGGAATGCGACGTGAGCATCCGTCCCGGATGGTTCTATCATTCCGCGGAGGATGGCCAGGTCAAGCGGCCTGAAGACCTGTTCCGTCTGTATCTGGAGTCAGTGGGCCGTGGTGCTAACCTGCTGCTCAATGTTCCTCCCAACCGAAAGGGTCTGATCAGTCCATACGATTCTGCCGCACTGATGGGCTTCGCGAAACTTCGTAAACAGTTCACGCATCCATCGCTACTCCAGGGGTCGGGAGTGACTATTTCTACTCGTAGCCATAGCGGCGACACCCATACCCTGATCGACGGAAACGAGGATTCCTTTCTCAGCCTGGGGGGAGACTTCACGCAGAATTATGTGGAGTTCGTGTTCCAGAAACCTATAGCATTCAATTGCCTGGTCCTTCAGGAGCCCGTCCGCATGGGCCAGCGGATTAGCTCGTTCCGCATCGAGATGCGCACGATTGCGGACAGCCTGATTGTCCTTTCGGGGCAGACCATCGGAAGAAAACGAATCCTGGTTTTTCCCGGACAATGGCTGCGTTCGATGCGGATCCGGGTTACCGGAGCCAAGGGAGAGCCGCTGCTCAGCGAATGCCAGGCATTTTATATCCGCACGCAGCTGCCAGAACCGGAGCGGAAGCTAAATAAATCGTAATTTCAGTGATTCGTAAATCTGCTTGCTCATGCCCAATTCCATCTTCAGAAAGAAGTGGTGGCTCGTCGTTGCTGGCATATCCGGTTTTGGCCTGGTATATTGGTTCAGTACGAGAAGCCAGGAAGTAGATTTCAATTCCGAGGTCAAGCCCATTTTCAACAAGAAATGCATTATTTGCCATGGTGGCGTACGGCGCAAGGCGAATTTCAGCCTCTTGTTCCGAAGCGAAGCGCTGGCCGGACACACCCAATCCGGCAAACCAGCCATCATACCGGGCGATCCCGATCACAGTGAAATGATCCGCCGGCTTTCGCTGACAGACCCGGAAGAACGCATGCCGTTTAAGCACGAACCGCTTTCCTCCAAGGAGATTGGAATCCTTCGGCGGTGGATTAAAGAAGGGGCGCGCTGGGGTGATCATTGGGCTTATGTGGCCGTCAAGCCCGTTGACGTACCTCGTCCTCATTCGACCTGGTTAGGCCTGGTCCCTGCCCGTCCCTTGGCATGGGCCCGCAATGACATCGACTATTTTATTTACGACCGGGCGCGTCAGGAAGGCCTTCTGCCTTCACCGGAAGCTGGCAAAGCCGACCTCCTGCGTCGCGTAAGTCTGGATCTTACCGGACTCCCGGCCCCGACCGGGATAGCCGATCGTTTTCTCCACGACCAGGAAGCAGGCGCCTACGAGCGACTCGTTGACTCCCTGCTCGTTTCTCCTCATTTCGGGGAACGTTGGGCAACGATGTGGCTGGACCTAGCCAGGTATGCCGACACGAAAGGATACGAGCGTGACGATAGCCGGTCCATCTGGCGGTACCGGGACTGGCTGATCCATGCCTTCAATGAGGACGAGCCCTACGATCAGTTCCTCACAGAGCAGCTGGCAGGAGACCTTTTGCCCAACCCCACGGATGCGCAGTTAATCGCTACTGCTTTTCATCGGAATACCATGACCAATGATGAGGGCGGTACGGACAATGAAGAATTCCGGACGGCCGCGGTGCTCGACCGGGTGAATACCACTTGGGAAGCGCTGATGGGAACGACCTTTTCCTGTGTTCAATGCCATAGCCATCCGTATGACCCCTTTACGCATGACGAGTACTATCAGTTCATGGCGTTTTTCAATAATTCCCGCGATGAGGATAGTTATGCCGATTACCCGCTGCTGAGGCAATATGCTCCAGAGGACAGCGCAAGTATCCGCCGGGTCGTGCAATGGGTGAGCCAGAATGGTTCGGCGGATCAGGGTCAGAGGCTGTATCATTTCCTGAGAACCTGGCAGCCCGCCATCAATTCCCTTCGCGCAGACCAATTTGTCAACAGCGAACTGGCCGATACCAAATGGCTCATCTTCCGAAATCGGGCAATAGCCCGGCTCCAGCAAGTTGACCTGACCAACAAGCCCCTCTTGATTTACCGCTACATCGGAATGGTGAAAGGCGGTTTGTGGACCATTCATCTGGACCGGGCGGATGGCCCAGCTCTGGCATCCGTGCGAGTCGATACGACCCGCGGAGGAGATTGGGGCATCGCCGAGACGGCCCTGGCGCCGGTCAGCGGAGTACACGATCTGTATTTCACCTATTTGAACCCGAACCTGAAAAAACCCGATATGAGCGGGATGCAGTTCGACTGGTTTTATTTCACCCAACCCCTTCCGGGAGCTGGCAGGCCGGATTATGGCCAGATCCGCAAGGCGTTCTGGCACCTGCTGAACGCTCCGGCGGCCACTACCCCAATCATGATGGACAATCCGCCGGATATGTTCCGGGCTTCCTATGTATTCGAAAGAGGAAACTGGTTGGTCAAAGGAAAACAGGTCTTGCCAGGCGTTCCCCATTCCCTCAATCCCTTCCCTGCCCATGCACCGCAAAACCGTCTCGGGCTGGCCATGTGGGTTACTGACAAACAAAATCCGCTGACTTCACGGACCTTGGTCAACCGGTTATGGGAAGAATTATTTGGAACGGGTCTGGTAGAAACCCTGGAAGACATGGGCACTCAAGGGTCTCCACCCACCCATCGCGAACTGCTGGACTGGCTTTCCTGGTGGCTTATGCACGAAGATCGGTGGAGCATCAAGGGGTTGCTGAAAGAAATGGTTATGTCGGCGACCTATCGACAAGATTCCCGCCTAAATCAGCAAATGCTGGAAAAGGATCCCAACAATGTATGGTATGCCCGCGGACCCAGAGTGCGTCTCTCAGCCGAGCAACTCCGTGACGAAGCGCTCGCCATCAGCGGTCTTCTCAATGAAGAAATATATGGCCCCAGCGTGATGCCTTACCAGCCCGGGGGTATCTGGCTATCTCCCTGGAACGGACAGGACTGGAAGCAAAGTGCAAGCGGGGAGCAATATCGCAGGAGCCTCTATACGTATTGGAAGCGGACTGCCCCCTATCCAGCCATGATTACCTTTGACGGGGTCGCCCGGGAAGTCTGCACAGCCCGGAGGATTCGCACGAATACTCCGCTTCAAGCGCTGGTTACCTTGAACGATTCTTCTTTCCTGGAAGCAGCCCGGCATTTTGCCTATCTCATGCAGCAGCTGGGTGGTCAGGATGTGCGAATGCAGATCAGCAAAGGATATGAACGCGCCATGTATAAGCCCATTGCTGCGGTTAAGCTGGATGCCTTGGAAAAGCTCTATAACCAGGCGCTGACAAATTTCCAGTCCGACAGCGACAAGACTTGCGAAATAATCGGACAAATGGACTATCACAATAATCCGCAATCGGCGGCCCTGGTCGTTGTGGCCAATGCAATGCTTAATTTGGATGAGTGGATCACTAAAAATTGAAAGGAGATGCGGAACAGGTCAATAAATCATGCAGGCATTCAGCGGGAAGCGAAGGAAAGGGCCTTGCATTTTGTCACGCGTCGCCATTTCCTACAAGAGAGCGCCATGGGATTCGGCGCACTCGCTCTCGGCTCGCTGATTGGCAGCTGTGGACAAATTGCCGGAGACCAGGTCTTGCTGGATTCGACGCACCCCCTGGCTCCCAAGCGACCTATGTTCCCGGGGAAAGCGAAAGCGGTGATTTACCTGCATATGGCGGGAGCACCCTCTCAATTGGAGCTCTTCGACTACAAACCCGAACTGTTAAAGCTCAACGGTCAGGACTGTCCGCCCTCTCTCTTAGAGGGGAAACGATTTGCTTTCATCCGTGGAGTGCCTAAAATGCTGGGGCCCCAAGCCGTTTTCAAGCAGCGTGGACAGTCGGGAGCCTGGATCTCAGATCACCTGCCACATTTTGCCAGCATGGCCGATGAGGTATGCTTTCTCAAGGCGGTAACTACTGACCAATTCAATCATGCCCCGGCACAATTGCTGGTCCATACTGGTGGCCCCCGACTGGGAAGGCCCAGCATGGGCTCTTGGGTAACCTATGGATTGGGCACTGAAAATCAAAATCTGCCCGGTTTCGTGGTGCTTACTTCCGGGGGAAAATTCCCGGATGCCGGCAAGAGTATCTGGGGAAGCGGCTTTCTGCCGAGCGTCTACCAGGGTGTTCAATGTCGAAGTGAAGGGGATCCGGTACTCTTCATCAAAGATCCGCGCGGAATGGATCGCGACCTGCGGAAAGCATCCATCGATGCCATCAATAAAGTGAACGAACAAGAATACGCCGAATACAAAGACCCGGAGATCCTTTCCCGGATCGCGCAATATGAAATGGCTTACCGGATGCAGATATCCGTTCCTAAGGTCATGAACATCAATGACGAGCCCGAATATATCCACGCAATGTATGGCACAGAGCCGAACAAGGCCTGCTTTGCAAACAATGTGCTGCTAGCGCGCAAATTGGTTGAGAAGGGCGTCCGTTTTGTCCAGTTGTTCGACTGGGGCTGGGACAGTCACGGAAGCGATGCGAGCCTGGCGATCGACATTGGGTTCATCAATAAATGCCACCAGGTGGACAAATCCATTACCGCTCTGCTGCTAGACCTCAAACAGCGGGGAATGCTGGAAGACACGCTGGTTATCTGGGGTGGTGAATTCGGACGCACGCCGATGCAGGAAAACCGCGAAGGGAAACAAAATCCTTTCAAAGGCCGTGATCACCACGTGGATGCGTTTACGATCTGGATGGCCGGTGCAGGCATCAAAAAAGGATTCAGCTATGGGGAGACAGACGAGATTGGGTATAATTCCATCCATGGAAAGGTGACTCCCTTCGATGTGCAGGCCACGATCCTGCGCCAACTCGGCTTCGATCATGAAAAATTCACCTACCAGTTCCAGGGCAGACCCTATCGGCTAACCGACGTACAAGGCAAGGTGATCGACCAGATTATTGCATAATATGGGGCAAAACAGGAGGCGATTCATTCAAACTGCCACTTCCGCTGCGGCGGCCTGGTGGGGCTATTCTAACCAGTTATTTGCCTCAGCCCCTAAACCAAACTCAACCGTGAACCAGGCATTTGATCTTCACATTATGGCGACCAATTGGGGCTATCCCGGGTCGCTGGATGAGTACTGCGGCCGGGTAAAGAAAGAAGGCTACGACGGAATAGAAATTTGGTGGCCCTTGCAAAAGTCCGCCCAGGATGAACTATTTGCCGCATTGCGGCAGCATGGTCTGGAAGTCGGGTTCCTATGCGCCGGTTCGGATGCCGATTACCACAAGCATTTTGATCAGTTTACGGAAATGATCGGTGCCGCCGCCACCCAGCAAATTCAACGTCCCCTGTATATAAACTGCCATTCCGGAAGGGATCATTTCAGTTTCGAACAGAACAAAACCTTTATCGACCACACCCTGGAATTGGCTGCAAAAACAGGATTGAAGATCTGTCATGAGACGCATCGCTCGCGGATCCTGTATTCGGCGCCCGTGGCCCGGCAATTCATGGAACGAATTCCCGGCCTTCGCCTGACCCTGGACATTTCTCATTGGTGCAATGTTCATGAATCCTTGCTGCAGGATCAGGAAAGCAATGTGCAGCTAGCCCTTTCCCGGGTGGACCATATCCATGCCCGCGTAGGTCACCCCGAAGGTCCACAGGTCAACGATCCCAGGGCTCCGGAATGGGAAGCGGCTTTGAACGCTCACTTGGCCTGGTGGGACCAGGTGGTTGAACTAAAGAAACAATCCGGTCAGCGATTGACTATGCTGACAGAATTTGGACCTCCGGATTATCTGCCCGCCCTTCCCTTTACGCGCCAGCCGGTCGCTGACCAATGGGCAATCAACGTCCACATGATGCAGGAACTCCGCAAAAGATATCTTTCCTGATCATGGGCTCGCCGTTGTTGTCTTCTGTCATCGAGTTTGTTGGCCATCTGCACCCCGTTCTGGTACATTTGCCCATCGGCATTCTGTTATTGGCCTGCCTGTTCATCTGGCAGTCCAAGCGACTTCGCTTCGCCTACCTTCAGCCGGTGATCAATATCATTTTGTTGTTAGGTTTCATCAGCGCTGTTTTCTCCTGTATTACCGGCTACCTGCTCTTCAGTCAGGGTGACTACGATGATCGACTGGCTCATTGGCACCAATGGATGGGCATTAGCGTAGCCCTGCTCTCCGGATTGACCTATCTGTTGCGATTCAAACCTTCCCGGCTGCGCTGGCAGGGAACTATGGGACTAATCCTCCTGGTGCTGCTCTTTGTAACCGGACATTTGGGGGGCTCTCTTACTCACGGGACAGATTATTTGACGCAGCCGCTGCTGGCAGCGAATACCGAAGTATTGCCAGGTCCTGCAAGCCGGCCTGTGCCGGACGTTCAGCAAGCGCTCGTTTATACCGACCTGGTGCAGCCGGTATTGAAAACGAAATGTTATGATTGCCACGGGGGCGCAAGGCAGAAAGGCAAGCTTCGCCTGGATCAGGCGGACCTGCTTCTCCAGGGCGGAAAGGATGGTCGCGTCATCGTTCCGGGCAAAGCAGATCAGAGTTTGCTAATCAAGCGCATCCTATTGTCGGAAGACGATGAGCACCATATGCCTCCCACGGATAGAAAGCAATTGACCGAAGAGGAAAAAACCCTGCTCCAATGGTGGATCAATCAAGGTCCGGATTTCACCGAAAAAGTGGATAATATCTATCAACCGCCCGCTATCCGGCCGGTCCTGCTTTCCTTCCAACGAGACAGCGCTCAGTTCTATCATGCCCCGCTGGTCCCGGATACTGCGGTTCAAAAAGCCGATGACGCGGCGGTTCGGGCCCTTACAGATAAAGGAGTGGTGATCCTGCCCGTAGCTACGAAAAGCAATTATCTGAGCGCCAACTATGTGTCGGCGCAGGATATAACGGACCAGGACACCCGATTACTTTTGCCCCTCAGCCGACAATTGGTCTGGTTGAAGATGGGCCATGTGCCGCTAACGGATTCATCGCTGGAAATCATTGGCCGGTGCACGCACCTGACGATGCTCCAACTAAACAACACCCTGATAACCGACCGGGGGCTGACCTACCTGAAAAATTTGGCAGGCCTTCAGACCCTCAATCTGGTAGGAACCCAGGTAAGTCTTATTGGCCTGAAACCATTGCAGGGCCTGAAGGATCTTCACTCGCTTTACCTTTACCAGACCCACATCAGCAGGGCGGATTGGCCTGAACTCAAAAAGATGTTTCCGCGGACCGAATTGGATTCTGGCGGATACCAGGTGCCCCTGTTTTCTGTGGACACGCAAATCGTGAAACCCCCACCGATAAAAAATTGAGTCAATTGTTCCCGAGGGAACCTAGTTTCCTTTATTTCTGCTCGCCGTACTGGATCCCTGGCAGCCGAAGGAAATTTTGATCATCAGGATGCGGCGAATCCTTCTCTGACCTAGCTCTTACCTGCGCTCATTTAATGGACTAGCTTTGGTCGTAAAGAATATGCGCGGCAACATAGAACTCCAGAACAAGATGTTCGGCCTGTTTCAGCGTCGGCAGCAATCCGGTTTGAGCAAACGGACCTTCTGCCGGCAACATGGCTTTTACTATTTCACCCTAAAATACCGGGACAGAAAATATCGAGGTACGAGCGACGCTGGCTTGCATTCAAGTTTTGTTTCCCGTTGAAATACAGAGAAGGGCTACCTAATCATTCTCGAGCTTATGAGAGGGGCTATTGGTAATTTACGAGGTAATCATTGCTGATCTGACAAATAGTAATTGATTGCAGGTAATTAATATTACATCAGGATTAAATTCATTCCATTCTGAGGCTCCTAATAGGATTAGCCATCGCTGCACGCACTGCCTGAGAGCTCACCGTGACCAGTGCGATCAGCAAAGCAGCCAGACCTGCCGCGAGGAAGATCCACCAACTGAAGCTCACCCGGTAGACAAAGTCCTGCAACCATTTATTCATGATCCACCAGGCCAAGGGCGCTGCAATGAGGAAGGAGATGGCCACCCGTTCCAAAGAAACCCGCCTCGTAGGCCGAATAATACTCTCCTCCTGGGTATTTCTTGTGCAGATGGTTGATCAGGACCCTTACCGATGGTGGTTGTGAAAAATGTTCCAACTGAAGGTTTAAAGAATGGACGGCTACAGACCAGGAGCTTTTGTGAACATCGATACCAATAAAAAAAGATTGGCCCCGGAAATCACTGGATTTTTGCAACTTTGTTCCGGGCATAGTGCAGAGGTTTAATTTTTAATGTTTGCGAAACGACTAGTTATCGCTTATCTAAATTAAGGCGGCCCATTACCGGTGACCGCAACATACCTGCACTATGCTTTTTTTTACATAAATACTAGGAACGGAGCATGCTCTTGAAGAATAGAGGGAAAATAAAATTTGATTCTTTCAACTCATTTGATAAGTCTAAGAGTATATCGTTTATAGCAAGGACCTGCGACCGAATCGCTTACTAAAACTAGGCGTGAAATAAATGTTTGTGAAGTTCTAAAAATGAAGAAGCCTGTAAATCAACAATTTGCAGGTTTTTGATCTGAGGCGGAAATGTCCTCGATAAGGTTGGATTTAGCTTCCTTAGGTGATGGAAAAAAGCCGAGGCTAGCGGAGGAAGAACGGCCTGTTTCCCTAATCCAGTTTTCCCGGTCAGCGTGGGAGGCTTCAAATTCCATCTCCGAGATTTCGTGGACATTCGTGAGGAAGCTGAAATCAAGCTGCTTCTCCTGGGAAGTCATTACCGGAAGGTTGAGTTTGGCATTGTAGTGCTTGAATTCCTTGCCCCGCGCCGAATAATCTGCTACGAATTGGCGATGCTGATCGATTCGGTCATCAATTAAGCGTCCGGCCTCTTCCAAATCCGGTAAACCGATTCGTTCCCGGATCAGGGACCGTAGCCGCTCTTCCACTTCCACGCCAATGCTGTTCCGCTCACTCACCATGGCGGCGAGGCTGGTAGTAGCAGTGCCCAGGAAAGGATCCATGACCCGGTCTCCGGAAATGGAAAACATTTGGATCAGCCGGTAAGGCAAGATGAATGGAAAGGCCGCGCTTCGATCACGGGCCTCCCGGACGCCCCAGTTTTGACGGATGCCCTTGAGATCCCAACAATCAGAGAACCAACTGTTTCGCTCTTCCCAGAAATACGCGCTTCGCTGCCGGTTGATCCTATCTTTTTCTTCAGGGAAAGCCCGTTTGCCCCCCTTGCGAAAAATGAGGATCCATTCATGCTCCAGGGTAACATAAGCACCAGGGGGAAGCATGCCCGAACCCATATACTTGGTAGGGGCATTGGTGGGTTTTCGCCAAAGGATGTTCGGAAGATTCACGAATCCGCGGGCTAGGAAGGATTGAATAATTCGGGCGTGGTTGGGATAAAGTCCAAATTCCTGGCCCAGTGTTCTGGTCGCATCTCCTATATTGATGCAGACGATGCCTCCGGGCACCAGCAGGGAATCCAGCCTGGACCAAACCTGGTCCAACTCTGTGTGCATCAGTTCATAGGCCTGCTTTCCCTGTAGATCCCGCAAAGCCGCTCCGATCTGGGGGTTCTGCCTGGAAAAAACCTCATCCCACATGCTAATCATGGGGTAAGGTGGGGAAGTGACCACCAGATGGATGGATTCCGCGGGAATCCCTTCCAGATCTTGGGAGGCTCCCATAATTACCTGGTGCCGGGTATGTGTCAAGGTTTGCTATCTGAATTCTCTAAGGTAGGATTTCCTGGGGCCAGGCAGGATTCCGACTAACCAAGCCAGACCGATGGAAGCAGTCAGGGGGGGTCATTTACCGAATTCCTATCCTAAACTGATGAGATCCATGCATTTCAGCGCCTGCGGACGGGCGGGGAAAGGCCTCAAAATATGACCTGATTTGAAGCTTTTCGACCCGCGCCCTTTCCTGTTCATCTTAACTATCCGGAGATCGCGAATTGCCGGGCAGTTTGACTTGTTCGGGAATTTTTATATTTTGTACTGTATTCAATTCCTAATTCAAAACCGGTATGAAATTCTTACCTCCCGGAATGTTCATTTCTCCTTTTAGACGCAAGGCCGAAAGCATTTCAGGAACGAATGGAAACCCAACGACAAAACCGCCGGCCTTTTTTTCCTGGCTAAAATGGGCGTTTATCCCCGAGCAAATCGGATCCCTGGGCAACAGATCCCTCTTATTTCTTGACGATATCAAATCCATTGGTACCACGAAGGACATGGATGACTACGAACGCCGAAAACTGAGCATTTTCAATCAGATCAATTTTTTTCCAAAGCTTCCGCGCTGATTCCCATACCGCTGTCCTTGACAGACACTTCGACGAAAGAATCGGTCTGAATGTAGTCAACCCGAATCCTGCCGCCTTCCGGAGTGAATTTGAGGGCATTGGATATCAGGTTGCGCAAGACCAGCTCTGCCATTTCCTTGTCTGTCACGATCCAGACCGAATCCTCGAAGGCGTTTTCCAAATGAATTTTCTTGGTGTCTGCCTGAAGCTGCAAGGCCCCGATGCAGTCTTTGACCGTTCGGGACAGGTCGATCTCCTGTTTAGGAAAGGACCCGCTTTGCATTTGGCTCTTTGCCCATTGCAAGAGGTTTTCCAACAACCCTGTGGTATAGTTCAAGTCATGTACTACCTGGGGGATCATCTTGCGGACTTCTTGCACGGGAAGATCATATTGCTGAATGTTCCGGAACAAGTTGCGCAGGGCAAAGATGGGCGACTTCAGGTCATGGGCTATTACAGAAAATAGTTTGTTCTTCAATGAGTTCAGTTCAGATAATTCGACCGTCTGTTGTTCCAGCTGTTTGGCTTTTTCACCGATTTCCGTTTTTTGCTCCTGAATTTCCCGGTTCTGCAAGAACAGATCGTGACCTCGGGCGATCAGACTGTCATGATAACCGGCATTTTCCTTTTTGATGAGGAAAAGAGCATAAATAATAAACACCAGGGAGACCAATTGATTGAACAGGTAGAAATAAAAATTGGATTTCTCCAATTGATAAGTATAGTTCTTGCAAACCACGGCGACCATGAAGTAGCTGACCATGGACAAGACCAGAGAAAAAAGCATATAGCTGAATTCCCGAAGAAAAAACACGGCGAGCACGCCGAAAAGGATAAAATTCAACTCTATCCCCAGATCCATCTTGCTCAAATAAATTAATCCGGAAACGACCGGGTACAGGCTGAAATAGGCGATCATACCTGCC
>Ga0206988_1018_pt1 | contig 46351 bp, 45 predicted proteins | sample Alteio_BWMinCont_12_FD_153263 | JGI IMG/M metagenome (GOLD analysis project Ga0206988, IMG submission 153263) | Enriched cells from forest soil in Barre Woods Harvard Forest LTER site, Petersham, Massachusetts, United States -... | ecosystem: Environmental > Terrestrial > Soil > Temperate forest >... | reverse complement strand
GCATTCATCCAGAATGGGGCAACGCCCAAAACAAATATGGCCCCGAGCAGGAGGATTGCGGCGCTGCGCTCATTCCACCCGGCATCGCCAATTGCCAAATATTCCTTGTTGCGCACCGGTCCCATGATCGCTTTTCCCACGGCGGCGAGGATATAGACCGCGGTGACTACCAAGGATGCACAGGACAGTATCGTGGTCACGCGATAAAACCAACCCGTATTCTGCCAGGAACCCATAAAGATTGTCATCTCCGCCACAAATCCCGAGAGCCCCGGAAGGCCCAGGGAACAGAGTCCCGCCAGCACAAAAACGGTAGAAATAAACGGCATCACTTGCAAAAGGCCTCCCAGCTGTTCCGTCTGCCGGGTGTGCGCCCGCTGATATATCATGCCGATCGCCGCGAAGAAAAGGGCCGTCATCAGTCCATGAGATACCATTTGCATTACGGCGCCGGCCAGAGCCGTGCGCGTGAGCATGCCGATGCCCAGCAAAATGAAACCGCAATGGCTGACCGACGAATAGGCATTCATGTATTTGAGATCCTTTTGCATCAGCGTGGCGAAGGCCCCGTACAGGATTGCTATGGTCGCCAGCACAATGATCAAGGGGGCATATTGCCTGGCAGCCGTCGGCATCAGGTAGACGGCCACACGCAGGCAACCATAACCGCCTAATTTCATGGAAATGCCGGCTAGGAACATAGAGGCCGCCGTTGGTGCAGAGGAATGCCCGTCGGGGACCCAGGTGTGAAACGGGAAAATGGCCGAGAAGACCCCGAATCCCAAAAACAGCAGGGGAAAAAACAACTGCTGGGCATGCGGGGGGATCGCCATCTGGGCGATTTGCATCCACTCAAATCCATTGGCCCTGGAAGCCGGCGGAGTATGGAAGTACAAACCCGCCAATCCGACAAAGACTAGCGCCGAGCCACCCATCAGCATCAGCGCCAGCTTCATGGCACTGTATTCTTTTTTACCGGTTCCCCAAATTCCGATCAACAGGAATTTGGGGATCACAGAAATCTCCAAAAAAAAGAAAAGCGTAAACAGGTCGAGGGAAAGAAAAAAACCGTAGGCTCCGAAGCTAAGCAGCGTGAGCAAAAAAAAGAATTCCTGGCTGCGAAATTCCTGCTCCCAGGAAACCAGCACACCGCCCAGCACGACCAGGGCGGTCAGCAGGAGCATGCACAGGGATATGCCGTCGACGCCCAGGTGGCAGTGGATATTCCATGCGGCAAACCAAATCCAGTCGGATTCAAATAGCATCGGCGATTGATCTCCCCCGGACCTGGCCTGAAGAAAACGGAACAAAAGCCAGAGGATGAGGGCCAATTGCAAAACAGTGCCGGATAAAGCCAGCAGCCGGACGGACCGCAAGCGCCGCCCGAAAAGCAAAACTAAGGCGGATATCGCCGGGACAAAGAGAAGCAGGCTTAGTGGCATGTTCGTCAAGCTGATTTAATCGAGTGACGGGCTAGGGAGGTACGGACCACATCCAGCCAATTAGGGTTTCCACAGGTAGAGGATCACTATGGCCAAAACGGCCAAACCAGCAAAAAAATACATCATGTATTGTTGCAACCGGCCGGATTGCAAGCCCCGGATCCGTTGGGATACCCAGGCCGTGCTCCGTGCCAGTCCGTTAATGAATCCGTCCACTATCCTTCGGTCAACCCAGGCGGCGGGTGCGGCTAGGCCCTTAACGATGACGTCGCGGGTAACGAACAAATATATCTCGTCGATATAGAACTTGTGATTAATGATTCGGTAAAAACGCCCGAGCTGCTGGCCCAATTTTCGGGGTCTTTCCGTTTCCCGGGCGTAAAGGAAGCTGGCAATCCCTAGGCCAACGAAGGAAACCAGTACCGGCAAAACGGAAAAGGAACCGAGCGGCTGCTCAGCAACCGGATAGCCGTCGGCGCTAACCAGTCGCGGGAAAGGCACCAGCCCGGCGATCGAACTGCAGGAAGCTAAAACGAGCAGAGGAAGGCCCATGGTCCATTCCGCCTTTGGTCGCGAGGTGAGTCCCGCCGGCTGGCTTTTCCACCAAAAAATGTGAAAGTAAAGTCGGAACATGTAAAAGCTGGTGAGGCCCGAACTGAAAAGCGCAGCCAGGTAAATGCCCCGGTCTGCCTGAAAAGCGGCCAGCAGGATGTTCTCCTTGCTGAAAAAACCGGCAAAGGGGGGAATCCCGGCAATGGCGAGGCAGCCAATTAAAAAGCAAATGTGGGTAAGGGGCAGGGCCTTTCTCAGTCCACCCATGGCCTCCATTTCGTTGCTGTGGACCTGGTGAATGATTATCCCCGCTGCCAGAAAGAGCAGGGATTTGAAAAAAGCATGGGTAAACAAATGAAAAAGGGATGCGCTATATCCCAATTCTTTCGCACCGCCCAGTCCCGATGAGCCGAGGGCCAACATCATGAATCCAATCTGGGACATCGTGGAATAAGCCAACACCCGCTTGATATCCGTCTGGGTGCACGCGATCGCTGCGGCCAGGAGAGCGGATCCAGCACCGACATACCGGACCAGGCCCAGGGGGGTGGGTCCGGAATAACTGAATGCCGGGAATAGTCTGGCTACCAGGTACACGCCGGCTACAACCATCGTAGCCGCATGGATCAGGGCCGAAACGGGCGTCGGTCCTTCCATCGCGTCGGGAAGCCAGACATGCAGGGGGAACATGGCGGATTTCCCCGCTCCCCCGACAAAAACCAGAATGAGACCCCAGCTCAAGGAAGACATCCCCAGGAATATGGTCGAGTTCATGTGTTGCGCCTGGACTGATGGTGTCGACAGACGCTCAAGCAGTGTGTGCAGGTCCAGGGTCTGGGCACCCAGACCCAATATCAGGATGCCGATCAGAAAGCCCAGGTCGGCGAACCGGGTAACAATGAAGGCCTTTTTCGCTGCTGCCACCGCCGTCGGGCGGGTGAAATAGAAACCGATCAGTAAATAGGAAGAAAGGCCCACCAATTCCCAAAATATATAGATTTCAAAAAGATTCCCGGCCAGCACCAGGCCCAGCATGGAAAACGTGAACAGCGAAAGGAAGGCATAATAGGTCGAGAACCGTTGTTCCCCCCGCATGTAACCCAGGCTGAAGAGCTGGACCATCAGGGATACAAAGCAGACCACCAGGATCATCATTAAGGAAGCCGGATCCAGCAAAATGCTCATGTCGATGCTCAGCTGGGAATTGAAAGGCAGCCAAGCGAATTTCATCAGCAGAAGCTCCGGAAAACGGCCCGCCTGTGGCCCAACTATGACGCCGTAATGGTATGTCGCCAGGATAGCCAAAAGCAGTGAACCCAATGCAGTCAGAATGCCAATCCAGCCGGCAGTGACAGGCCTGAGCCTTTTGCCCCAGCAGCCGAGCAAAACAAAGGCAGCCAGGGGCAGAAGAGGAATCCAGGCAATATACATTGAGGTTGACATCGCTGCTGCTGGGTCGGCGCGGGATGGGTTCCTGTTTCGTCAAAACTTCATTTCGCCCGCATCTTCCACGTCGATCGATTGATGTGTCCGGTACAGATTAATGATCACTGCTATGGCGACGGCCGCCTCGGCGGCCGCAATGGTAATAATGAACAGAGAAAAGAATACTCCGTGCAGCTGATCCGGATGCAGGTACCGGTTAAAAGCCAGGAAATTGATGTTGACGCTATTCAGGATGAGTTCAATGGCCATCAGCATGGTGATGAGATTTCTTCGAGAAAGCAACCCATATAGGCCGATGAAGAAAAGGGCCGTGCTGACAAACAGGATATGCGTAAGCGGGATCTCACTCATGGGTCCGGATGAGTTTTCATGGCAATGACAATGCATCCGATCATGGCTGCCAGCAACAAGATACTGATCAGCTCAAAGGGCAAGAGAAAGCCCTGCCGGCTGCTGTCCAGCATCTGGGTTCCTATGGCTGAAACCGAGATATCCGGGCTCAATCTCGGATGTTCCTGGAAAGGATAAAGCAGGATCAATCGGAAAGTCAGCACAAATCCAAGCAGCGAGGATAGGAGGGAAAACAACACCCGGCCGGCCGGAGGCCTGGGAAGTAAGGTTCCCGCCTGCTGTGTCAGGAAGATGGAAAAAATAATTAATACTACGATTCCCCCGACATAAATGATAATCTGTACCGCCGCCAGGAATTCCAAATCCATCCAGAAGTACAGGCCGGCTATACTAACCAATGCAAACAAGAGCCAGATCGCCGACCGGAAGATTCGTCTGGTTGTCACCGCCAACAGCCCGGAAACCAGTAAAACGGCGGAAAGCACATAAAAGGCGAGTGCGGAGGCGTGCATCATTCAACTCCCTCCCTGATTTTAGAACCCGGCAGGTTCAATTTTTTGGTGAGAAGGCTCCGGTCATACACGCTGTGTTCAAAATCCTGCGCCATCTTGATAGCGTCGGTGGGACAGGCTTCAATGCAAAGGTTGCACATCGTGCACAACTCCAGATGATATACGAAGGTATCCAGTGCTTTCTTTTTCTTCCCGTCGGCCGTCGTTTCAAATTTTGTCACGATCTTGATCGTGCCATTGGGACAAGCCAGCTCGCAAGCCGTGCATCCGGTGCAGGCATGTTCGTTATTTTCGTCATGGGGCATGACTACCTCGCCTCGGAATCGCTGGGGAAGCCCCAAGACCTGTCGGTTTTCCGGATAAGACTGCGTGATGATTTCCCGTCGATGTGTAAAGTAATATCCGGTCCGCTTCATGCCAATCAGCAATGACCGGCTAGCCTGAAAGATATTGCTCATGTATTTCCTTAGAAACATCGCGATGCAATTTAGTGATCCCTGCGGTTCTTCGGAAGCTGGCGCTAAAAATGCCATCCTTCCATGGAAATGACTGTCATGACCAGCAGGTTAATCAGGCTGATCGGCAGCAAATATTTCCACTCCAAGGTCAGCAATTGATCGACGCGGAGTCGGGGAAAGGTCCAGCGAAACCACATGATCAGGAAGATAAGGCCAAAAGTCTTGCCCAGAAACCATATGGAGGAGGGCAGATAATCCATGAAATGGTTGAAGGTCGCCCAATGACCGAAATGCAGCGGCATCCAACCGCCTAAGAACAAGATTGCCCCGATGGAGCAAACCAGGAAAATATTTACGTATTCCGCCAGAAAAAACAAAGCGAACTTCATTCCGGAATATTCGGTATGGAAACCGGCGGTCAGCTCGGATTCGGCTTCAGCCAGGTCAAAGGGCGCCCGGTTGGTCTCCGCCGTAACGGCAATGATGAATATCGCAAAAGCAATCAGTGCGGGAATATGTCCCTTGAATATCCACCAACCGTCTTTCTGCGAGTCAATGATCTCCGAAATACGCAGGCTGCCCGTAAGTACGACAATGGTCAGGATGGACAGGCCGGCTGAAAGCTCATAGCTCACGATCTGAGCCCCGCTCCGCATGGCGCCTAGCAGGGAATATTTATTGTTGCTGGCCCAGCCCGCCATGAGAATGCCTATAATGGACAGGGAGGATACGGCGGACACATATAACACGCCAATATTGATGTCCCAGATCTGAAAGCCCCGGGCAAAAGGGATCGGTGCAAGGACCAACATGGAAATAATGATCACCAGTATGGGCGCCAGGTTGAATAGGAATTTGTCTGCGCCCGTGGGTGTCAGCCCTTCCTTGACGACCAGTTTCAGGGTATCGGCAACCGTCTGAAGGACGCCTCCCGGTCCTACCCGGTTTGGCCCCCGGCGAATTTGCATATAGGCGGACACCTTCCGTTCCATCAGCACCAGGACCAAGCCGAGAAGGGCAAACCATAGAATGGCCGCCAATCCAATTATCGCTAACTCCAATGACAAGGCGGCCAAGGGAGAAAAATGATGGTACAACCAGGCATGAATGAAATGGCTTATGGATTCCAAACTAAACATATGCTTATCGATCGATATCCGGTATAACCAGATCCAATGTTCCCATGATGGCCACTAGGTCTCCGATCTTATGCCCCCTCGACATATGATCCAGCGCGGAGAGATTGGAAAATCCAGGCGAACGGAATTTGATCCGATATGGGGTAGTCCCCCCCTCGCTAATAATATACACGCCGAATTCCCCGCGGGCCGTTTCCACCCGGGAATAAAATTCCCCCTTGGGCAGCTTGAGTACAGCCTTGGTCTTGGCTTGGAAATCGCCCTCCGGAATATTGTCGATGAGCTGATCCAGGATGGAGAGCGATTGTCGCATCTCCTGCAGTCTGACCCGGTAGCGGGCATGACAATCCCCCCCGGTCTCAATGACCTCTACAAAAGAAAGCCGATCATAAACTTCATAGGGATAAAGTTTTCGGATATCGCAAGACAGGTCGCTGCCCCTGGCCGTAGGCCCGGTGCACCCATAGGAAATGGCATCCTCCCGGGAAAGATAACCGACTCCCTGCATGCGGCGCAAGAAAATGAAGTTATCTGACAATAGCTCGTCGTATTCGTCGATCTTGGTGCGGAAAAAAGCGATAAACTGCTTGACCCGATGCTGAAAGTTCGGATGAATATCAGCCATTACGCCGCCTGGCACCATATAATTCATGGTTAGCCTGGCCCCACAGGTTTCTTCCATTATTTCATTGATCGTCTCCCGCTCCCGGAAAGCATGGAAGAAAGGAGTAAGGGCGCCGATATCCATACCCAGTGCTCCCCACCAGAGTTGGTGAGAAGCCAACCGGGTCAATTCGTCCATGAGCACACGGATCACTTGGGCACGCGGGGGCACCTCGACCTGGAGCCCTTTCTCCACACAAAGCGCACAACCGTGGTTATTGATGTGAGAAGAAAGATAGTCCATCCGGCTAGTCACATAAATGAATTGGCGGTAGCTCAGGCTTTCGCACATCTTTTCAATGGACCGGTGAATGTAGCCCAGGTGGGGCTCCACTTTTTGAATGGTTTCACCAGAAAGCGTGATGAGAAGATGCAACACGCCATGCGTGGAGGGATGCTGTGGCCCCAGGTTAATCACCCATTCGCCTTTTTCCGTTGTGCCTATTTCTTCTAACATAAAACGTTCTCCCGACAAGCAGAATATCTGCCGATTCGTTTGGATTTAAAGCTTAATCATGTTGACCGGGTCTTCATAATCCTTCCGCAGGGGCCAGCCTATCCAGTCCTCGGTCAGGAAAAGCCGGCGCAGATCAGGATGGCTGCGGAATCGAATGCCGAAAAGATCGTAAGCTTCCCGCTCGTGAAATTCCGCCGTCCGCCAAATATCCGATACGGTGTCCATTTCGGGTTGCTCCCGGTCGAGTTTGACCTTGACGACCATCGTTTGGCGGTGCTGCGTGGAGCTGAGGTGGTATACCAAACTGAAATGCGTTTTCCAATCGACGCCAGTCAGGCAAAAAAGATAGTCCATTTCTATTTCCGGAGCGTGCCTCAGTCGGCTTAAACAGGACTTGGCCTGGTCCGGCGCAAGGACCAGGCCCAGCCATTCGCCCGATTCTTCGAGCGTCGCTTCCGGCGTCAAATGCATGACCCGCGAACGAAATGTCTCATTATCCATGGTTATACTGCTGGCTCGAAGCGCTCGGCGTTGGGGAACGCATTTAGTGTTTGGATTCACCGATCCGGATCTGCTCGCGCGTTGACCCACTCTTGATTTTTTCCTGCAACGCGATCAAGGCATGCAACAGGGCTTCGGGGCGCGGAGGACACCCGGCCACATAGACATCTACCGGAATGACATGATCCGCTCCCTTGACTACCGAATACGTGTTGTAAAAGAAAGGACCGCCGCTGGTTGCGCAGGCGCCCATGGCAATAACGTATTTGGGATCGGCCATCTGGTCGTATAGCCTCTTGAGCACGGGCGCCATTTTGTTAACGATAGTCCCCGCGATGATGATGACATCGGCCTGACGCGGGGTCGCTCGCGCAACCTCAAATCCGAAACGCGACCAATCGTATTTTGCCGAAGCCGTTGACATCATCTCGATGGCGCAGCAACTGGTACCGAAAACCAGCGGCCAGAGTGAATTGGACCGGGCCCAGTTGACGACGTCCTGAAGGCTGCTGATTAATATTCCTCCGCCGGGAGTTTGATGTACTTGTCCGGGAAAAGAAGCGGGTTGGCCGGTTTGATTTGCATTTTCCATATACGGGTCCATGTCTTCACATCCATTTGAGCGCACCTTTCTTGTGCGCATATAGCAATCCCAAAAACAATACGGACAAGAAGACCAATATCTCGAACAAAGCGGAAATCCCAGATTTTCTTACGACCACCGCCCAGGGGAACAAAAAGATTAGTTCTACATCAAATATCAGGAAGATGAGTGCAAAAAGATAATAGCCTACATGAAATTGGTTCCAAGGTGAACCGCTGGTCGGGATTCCGCATTCGTAGGCCTCACCCTTCTGGGGATTGGAAGATTTGCGAACCAGCAACTTGGCGACGACTATGCCACCAACGGAAAAGGCAACGGCTGCCAAGATAAGCACGACTAAAGCTGAAGGTCCCATAATCTAATTCGCTGATAAATATAACAAGGAAAACCTTAAGGGGTTGACGGAACTCTTCAATATATGGCCCTGCCGCTGAGCTGGGTAGGAAGATTTTGCCGATTGACGATAAGCCTGTAGATTCAATTGGCGGAATTTCCGGGGAAAATTGTCGTACAAAAGACCCCTGGGAGGACCGGAAGAAACACGGAAAGAAGAACATTCATGCAATGGTCCGGACTCGGGGTACTTGCAAGTGCCTTGCCATTCTGGCAATTTTGCCGGACCCAGCAGGCAGCTCCTGCCCTGGAGCATCCGTTAATATTTTCCCGGATTGCCGACCAGGCGGCGGTCTCGGAAGCGGGGAAAGCTTATTTGGTCCAATCGCCTGCGGAAAATAGCCGTTCCCAATTGGCAAGCGCCCTGTTATCTGGTGGAGGCCTGGACGACAATTCCGATCCCAGCCGGGTGGCCGCATTTCTAAACCAAAGAATCCAAGAGGATTTCCGGCGAGGTGAAATTGTTGTGCTCCAAGGTTGGATTCTTTCCCGTACCGAGGCAAGGCAATGCGCCTTTTTTGCCCTACGGCACAATTAAATTCCGGATGGATGCACACGGATGCGCGCAAAGTAGATAATGGTTCCTTAATAGAAGGCGATTTATGCATTGTTGGCGCAGGGCCCGCAGGCATCAGCATGGCCCTGGACTGGATGGACTCTTCGCATCGTGTTATCCTGCTCGAAGGCGGGGGATTCGAGTATGAGGACCAGATGCAAGAACTTTACGCCGGAAAAACTACGGGTCAGCGCTATTTTCCTTTGAGATCGGTCCGATTGCATTACTTCGGCGGAACTTCAGGCCACTGGGCGGGTTATTGCTCCCCTCTGGATCCCATCGATTTCAGCCGGCGAGAATGGATTGAAGGCAGCGGATGGCCGATCAGCCGCCAGGATCTGGATCCATACTACCGTAAGGCCCAGGCTGTCCTGGATCTGGACCCCTTTGACTACGATGTTTCGTCCTGGCAAAGGAAAAATCCGACCTGGAATCCTCTTCCTTTCGATGAATCCCAGATCAGGAATAAAATTTGGCAATTCAGTCCGCCCACCCGTTTTGGCACCCGCTACAGGGAGCGCATCCTGGATTCCCGCCCCATCCACCTGTATACCTATGCCAACGCGGTAGAGATTGTCGCCAACGAGTCCGTCAGGGAAATCCGGGAAATACGGACCAAAAATCTGGCGGGAAAGGAGCTCCGGGTTCGGGCCAAGCACTATGTACTAGCTTGCTGTGCCATACAAAACGCCCGGCTGCTGCTTGCTTCCCACAACCAGGCTGCCGGCGGACTGGGGAACGGGCACGACCTGGTGGGAAGATATTTCATGGAACACGTCGAGACGAATTCAGCCGAACTCTGGCTGGCCAAGCCCGACTCTTTGGATATGTACATGGTCGACTACGGGAAAAGCAAAGCCCGGGCCGAGCTGGCGATTGGAGCCGCTTTCCAGCAGGAACAGCGGATCCTGAACGGGACCTGCTCGCTCTCTCCTCTGGAGGTTGCCCGGTCCCACAAACCATTTATCGAGACTTGGAACGAAGATGACAAGGAAGCAGAAAAGAAAATGCGCCTGGGCTTACTCCGGGGCCGGATATCCAGCCGGACGGCCAGCGGTTCCGGTCGATATAAGGGTTTCCAGGTCTTCACCCGCCTCGAGCAGGCTCCTCGCGCATACAACCGCGTGACCCTGGACACCGAACGGGATGCTTTGGGCATGCCCCGGGCGAATTTGCATTGGGAGCTCACCGCTCTGGAAAAACACAGCATACGGACCATTGCCGGGCTGATCGGGAAGGAATGCGGTCGATCGGGGGTTGGCCGCATACGGCTGATGGAATACTTGCGCGATCCTAAAGATTCCTCCTGGCCAAGTTTTACCGGAGCCGGCTGGCACCACATGGGAACTACTCGCATGAGCACGGATCCCGCCCAGGGCGTGGTAGACGCCAACTGCCGGGTCCACGGGATCTCCAATCTATTTGTAGCCGGATCTTCCTGTTATGTAACGGCAGGAGCGCCCAATCCTACGCTTACCCTGGTGGCCCTCAGCCTGCGGCTTTCGGATCATCTCAAAAGCAAAATGGCGGGTCGCGCCTGATCCGCTACCGGGGCGATTAGTTTCTTTTCAGTTCGTCGATTGCTGTTGCAGGGCTCATCAGTCGGCTATCCCTCTCCGTTACCGATTTTCGGAACAGCTTTATTGTTGCTTGTTGCCGTGGCTGCTCGGAAGAAGCCGAAACCGCAATAGTATATTTTCCGGATTCGGCAATCCAATAGGAGTGCTCCGTATCATAAGAGGCAAGATCAGCCTTGGTAAGCCGGAAACGTATGGTTTGCGACTCACCGGGAGCAAGCAGTTTTGTTTTGGCAAATGCCCTCAGCTCTTCCGCCGGTTTGTCCATGTCCTTACCGGGCGCGCCAACATAGCATTGAACCACTTCCTTTCCCGGGACCTGGCCAGTATTCGTAATTTTCACGCTCGCCGATAGGAAGGATTCACCTCGGGAAATAAAGGTATGGATGGGTGCGTAGCTGAATTGAGTATAGGACAACCCGTATCCGAATTCGTAAGCCGGCTTTACATGAAAGCTGTTGTAGTACCGGTAGCCGACATAAACTCCCTCCGCGTAGGTCACCTCGGCGGGTCTGCCGCGCATCGGCGACGCGTTTTCGGGGGGAGCGCCCAGTTCCTTGCCCGGAAAATTCTTGGCCGTAGGATCATCGGTATAATTCACCGGAAAGCTGACCGCCAGCTTGCCGGAAGGATTTACTCGCCCACTGAGGATATCGGTAACGGCGTTTCCGGCTTCAAGGCCAGGCTGCCAGGCCAGTAGGATGGCATCGGCCTGATCGCGCCAGCTGGCTACTTCAATTACGCCGCCGATATTTAGCACGATCACGAGTTTTTTGCCCTTGCCATGAAATGCCGTGGAAACCGTTTGGATCAAGTCTTTTTCCGCATCCGAAAGCATGAAGTCATTTTCGATTTTCCGATCGGCGCCCTCCCCAGCGTTGCGGCCTATTGTGATGATGGCCAAATCGGAGGATTCTGCCTTATGGGCCATGGTTTCCGGGTCAATCGGCATTTCGGGAATGGGAGGTGGTGCGCTAAAGGAAAACCCCCGGGGCCGGGGCCGTTTGGCTTTGGCGTCCGCTAGGTATTTCCGGTAGGCGTCAGCCAGCGCATTGTCCACCGTGAACCCGGCACTGGCCATGCCCTGATCAAGACTGACCAGGTAGGGTTTGTTTACGTTCCCGCTCCCTGTGCCGCCGGCAATCATGTCGTAAGCCGTATTGCCGAACAAAGCAACTTTTTTTCCATTGGTCAGTGGAAGCGTGCCGGATTTATTTTTCAGCAAAACCATCCCTTCGTTCGCCGCTTGCCGGGAGATTTTTGCATGCGCAGGCAAATCCGGTTTATTCGAATAGGGATAGCTTTGGAATTCCGGGCTGAGGCGAATGACCCGTAGGATCCTTTCCACGTTCAGGTCCAGTTGCTTCAGGTCCAGCTTCCCATTCCGAGCGGCCTCGAGGATCGCCTTGGTTTGATTCGGATTGCCAGGCATAAGCAAGTCGTTGCCTGCGTTCATTTGTGCCACAGGATCCGTTCCCCCAAACCAGTCCGTCATGACAAATCCCTTGAAGCCCCATTCCTTGCGCAGAATGTCGGTCACCAACTCCCGGTTTTCGGAGGTATAGGTTCCATTTACTTTATTGTAGGAGGTCATCACCGTCCAGGGGCGGCCCCGCTTAACGGCCAGCTCAAAACCTTTCAGGTAGATTTCCCGCAAGGCCCGTTCGCTGACGATCGTATTGACGCTGTTTCGGTTGGTTTCCTGGTTGTTAGCCACAAAATGCTTAATCGAAGTGCCTACTCCGTTGGACTGTATCCCGTTGACGATGGATGCGGCCATGCTGCCCGAAACCAGAGGGTCTTCGGAATAGTATTCAAAATTTCTGCCGCCCAGCGGGTTTCGTTGAATATTCATTGCCGGACCAAGGATGATGTCGGCTCCATATTCGCGGATTTCATTCCCAAAAGCTCCTCCGACTTTGTCCACCAGGGCCGTGTCCCAGGTGGAAGCGAGCAGGGTCGCGGACGGAAAGGCGGTAGCAAAATAGCTTACGGAACTGTCACCCTTCCGGTAAGGAGAAATCCGAATGCCGGCAGGTCCGTCGGAGACCGTGATAGAAGGGATGCCCAACCGGGGAATCGAATGGGTCCTCCCTGCAGCTCCGGGCACTTTTTCTGGAATATTGTCAGCCGGATCTATGGGCGGCAATCGAAAAGTGGGGGCGGCAGTCGAGTCCCTGCTTGTGGAACTGCTATCTCTCCGGGCAGGAACTGGGCTTTGAAATCGAAATCCCATTCCAACGACCAGCCTGACTTTCTCTTCCAGGGTCATGGAAGCAATGAGTTTGTGCATGGACTGCTGATCTAAATGGGGTGCGTTCTTTCCCTGGTTTTCCTGAGCTTGAAGCCGAAACCCAACAAAAAGAACCATGATAAACAAGGAGATGTACTTCATGATCGGCATTTTGATTCTCTATGCTAAAGTAGCGGGTTAGGAGCACAAGAAGTGGGCAGGGCATAAACAATGCGACCAAATTGGACAATTCGTCGGCTAACATGGATCGGAGAGGGTGGGAAAGGTAGGGGCAAAAGAAAACCCCGTAGTGAACTTCGGGGTTTCTCAGAGAACTTGGAATTAAGACATTTACTAGGACGGTAAAGCTCTCATTTTGGTTTTTCAGGATATGTTATATCGTTGGCCTTCTGGCCATTTCATTGGTATTGGATGTGTCAAATCTACACCATGCCTTTGGCATTCAAAATAGGAGATTTGCTCAATTTCACCGTAAGAATACGGCCCAATTTCTACCGGTCAAATTTTGAAGACCTCACAATTTACGGGGAATCAAGGCGTTAATTGTGTGGTTTTTCATAGGATATTGGATTGTAAACGGGGCCGAATGTCTATTCAGGCCCCTCTTCTTTTGGGAGGGCTGAGGATGCCCAAATAATTTGGAAGTGGTCAGGAAGAAAAGAGAGAAGGGGGCCCAGGAGCCCAGGGCGATTCGTGAATTCGGTTGATTTGCAGCTAGTAAAAATCAGGCAGCCCTAACTCTTTCGGATACGAATTCAATGAGATCGCCAACCGTAGTCAACTGTTCCAGCTCTTCATCGGCAATGGACAGTCTAAATCGCTTTTCAACCGCCCAGACAATTTCATAGAGATCCAGGGAATCTGCATTTAAGTCATTCTTAAAGGAAAGGTTTTCGGAAAGCGGCTTACTATCGAGGCCTAATTTTTCCGCTATGATTTGTTTTACAATTGCATCTCCCTGCATAGCCATCAACTAACGGATTTAGAAAAAACAAAACGCAATAAAAGGACCAATTGTTGCCAATTCCGAAAGGCTAAGCGGCATTTTCACCATTCAATAACAAATCAGTTAATTCCTGGGTCAGCATCGGAATTCGAATGAAATGAATGCCCGGTAAATAGACCGGTGGCGGTTCAACGGATGATGCGACTGATCATTTCACCATAGAGTTTGCCGGAAGATTGCAACTTTGCAGGGCCTATGCGTTTCCTGATTTTTTTATCGGCATACTTGCTTGTCCATCCGCCGGGTCTGATTTCCCAGGTCAACCTGAATTTCGAAAAGGGCTTGAATGGCTGGACCATTTTGGGAAAAGATGTCGAAATCACCAGGGAGACGGTTCCCGGGATTGTGGAAAGATCCTGTGTTAAGCTGGGTCCGGCATTCGGTGGAATTTCGCAGCGCGTCAGCACCTCAGGGTTACGCATACTGGATTTCCAGATTCGGCTTAGGTCCAGCGATTCCGGGACAAAAGCCTATTGCTTTGCCCGTTTCTTTGATTCGGCCGGCCACCAGATTTTGGAGATGCGGAGCGGTCCTTACCGATCACCCCAATACCAGCAAGGAGGAGAATATGCGGAAACCCCGCCATTTTGCCGGTATGTGGACCTTGGTGTTGAGCGGGATTCCTCGGAACAGGGAATCGTATTTGTGGATTCCGCCTCCTTAAGTCTTGAGGAGGGGGAGCCCCCGCGGATCAACCGATTTGCGGGGAGCCTGGATCAATGCCTGCATCCTTTTTGGAGTACTGATTCCGTTTATGATGAGGCTGTCCTAATGTACGGCGAACGGGGACAGGGAGCGACCGGCAGGCTCCTGGGCGAGCCTGCAGAAATCCTTGCGGTGCGGAGCTATGATGGGCAGAGAGAATTCCGACTAGGCCGGGACTACGCTCTTTCGGGTAGAACCCTGACCCGACTTTCGGGATCCGGAATGCCTTTTCGAACGGATAGCAGCTTTGATAAATCGGATTTAGCCTGGTACAACCTTCAGTCGGCCTGGATTCTGGTCACTTACCGGCCCAAGCAATCTTGGCAGGGCCCCCGGCCGTTCCTTCGGGCCCCCACGCTGAACCGAAGTCTGGCCAGGCTCCGCAGCCGATCCCCTCTGCACATCGTCGTGCTCGGCATGAGTATATCGCGAGGAATGGACGTTAGCGGCTACGATCAGGTTCCTCCTTACCAGCCGACGTATGCGCAACTGTTCCGCTATGGCCTATCCAGGCAATTCAGCGACCATTCGATCCAGCTGGATAACGCGGGCCTTCCTGGCGCGACCGTGGATTGGGGCGCCGATTATGCTAGCGTGTATGTAAATCCGTTGCATCCTGATCTGCTGGTTATCGATTTTGGCATGAACGACTTTTGGAGAACGGAACCGCAGGATTTTGCCCGCTCCGTTGAAAAAATCATCCGGGAAGTGCGTTCGGAAAATCCTGCCTGCGAATTTTTGCTGATCTCCAATATGCTTTTCGATCCGGACTATATTATAGACTCAGACCCTCACAAGAGCTGGTACCGGAATAATTTTAAAGGATATGGGCTTGCCATGAAGGCCATGCAGTCGCCCGGTATCGCCAATCTGGATATGACCAGCTTAACCGAGTCGCTCTACCAAGCCAAAAAGGCCAAAGATTTCCTGGTAAATCCGCTTCATCCCAACGATTATCTTGTCCGCTGGTATGCACAGTGCCTACTGGCCCTGTTTCCCCCAGACCAGAAAAAAAATCGATAGGAGCCGGAATACCTATCCTTATTTAGGGGAAAAAGAAAATAACCAGTCATGTTTCATGGACAATTTCTGCAGGAATTCTTTTATGACCTGCCTCAGGGAGTCAGGATGCTCGATAGATGCGCTGTCGGCGAACATAAGGAACCAGCGGGCAAATCCTTCCAGGGAAGGCGTAAGAAAGTTCATTTCCACCCGGTCGCCCTCCCGGGTTTCGCTGACATATCCAAAATAATATTTGGAATCGTCCAATGCCTTGGCAGCCCGGGCATTCATCGATAGGCTCACGGTCTGGAGATTCTCCTTTCTGGCTACTTTTTCCAGATAGCTTCTCAGAGAAAGGTGTTCCTGATTGAAGGTCTCATCCTGGCATCGGAACCGGAGGATTCGATCGGTCCTGAAGTCGCGGTAATCCTTTCTCAAACGGCAAAAACCGATCGTGTGCCAGTGGCCGCCGGAGAGAAATATCCCGATCGGCTCAATATCCCGTTCCGTAATCTCTTCGCTGTGATGGGAAGCATACCGGATATGAATCAGTTTTTTTTCCGCAATGCACTTCAATATGGGCTGCAGAGTATGGTCCGAATTCGCAAAATTTTCCGGAATAAAGGGTCTAAGGACTTGAATATGTTCTTCCATATGTTCCAGCAGGTCCTTTTCTGAGCTCCGAAGCACGGCCTTTACCTTGAACATGGCCGAATAATAGCTCTCCCGGGTGCTGCGGTCCGTAAATTTTTCGACTAGCTTTTCTGCCGTAAGAAAGGCGGTGGCCTCCTCCTTGGTGAACATGACCGGCGGCAGCCGGTATCCTTCCATGATGCTGTATCCGATGCCGGATTCCCCGATCAAGGGCACCCCGGCCATTTGGAGTGTTTTGATATCGCGGTATACGGTTCTCAGGCTCATGCCGAAGCGCACGGCAATATCCTGGGCCTTGACCACCCGGCGGGATTGCAGCTGGACAAGGATAGCGCTTACCCGGTCGATTCGGTTCATGCAAAGGAAAAATAAAGCTTTTTATACACTTTTACGGCATGGTCCTCATGGAGAATTCCTGGGTCCGATGCGGTAATTCACGCCCGTCTGGAGGTTGGTCGCATAGCTGCCTATATTAACCTGGATAAAGCTAGTGAAGCGTCCTTTGGTCAGGTGCAATGTCTGGGAGAAATAGGTCAGGGGAAAAATATTATTGTTACCGAAGCGGGAGTAAGCGGCTGTGGACCCTACCACCACGCCCCAGGCCACTTTATATCCAAATTCTGCATTCCGTCGGCTGGGACGGGAAATAATATCGCTGCAGATCCCAAAGGTTCCACCTTCATGCAAACGCAGAATGACGTTGGCGGCTGTGTCCGGCAGCTGTTTCCGGAAATGCAAGTAATTACCGAATTCATCCTGGAACGACCCCTCCAAGCCCAGAACGCGCCATTCGCTTCGGTTGGAAAATGGGATTACGAAGTCAATTCCTGCGTTGGCTTGGCCGATCCCAAAGAAGGCATTTCGACCTTGAATCAGGTATCCCGAATCCGAAGGATATGGAAAACCAAAAAAATCACGTAGATATTGATAATTGGAATATTTGGCTATGCTGTAATTGCCCAGGATAAGACTAGCGCCGTAATATCCTTGAACGTGCCCGAAATTGTGACTCCGGTGCATTCTGGCCTGAAGGGAGTAAATGCCGTCGCGCGCATGCTGGTTAGCGAATCCAGTGCAAAGAACGAGACTGCCATAAGTGGCCCCTTTCATGGAATCAGACACTAAGGGAATGGCATGATACGGATCGGCGCTGCCATTGGCCGGACTAAGAAAATAAGCCCTGTCTGCCAAGCAGGAAGTAAAAAGCAAGGGGAAGAGGAGGAGGACCCAGCAGGAGTTTCGCATCTAGTATAAAAGACAAAATTTATCCGGAGGTATGCTGCAAGGCCCTAGCTAAATATTCTCGAACCTATCTTCCGCTTCATTGCTTCGATCAGGGGCTGGCCATTACATTGTTTCCCTCCATGGCTTAATTCCATCCCGGGCCGGCCTTGGTTATAGTGTTTCTGACATTCCCAATTGGTTGGTTGAATGCTCGTTAGCTTGAAAATAGATTCGGTGATGATGATGAACTGAGGGCAAAGATCATTTTTAGGGTCTGGATCCACCGGCTATCTTTGTTTCTGTACCCGGCAATATCCCTAATCGCTTCCCACCTATCGTTTGCTCCGCCTCCCTTCCGAGCTGCTTGCCACCCAATTTTTTTTGTAACCATTAAATCTACGTGTATGAAACCATCAAACCTTCGCCTCCGTCCTAGCCGCATCCTGGTCTTTGCAGCCCTTTTATTTGGCTTTGCCTTGGCGCATCCCTTGGCCAGTCAGGCACATCCTTCTGTTTGCCCTGAAGTCAAGGTTCCGGTGGACAGCCTGGTATCTGTCCAGTACATCGGCACCCGCGACGATCTGTTCGTTTTTCGGGTGCAAGTTGAGAACAATGGCGCGGAGCGCTATTCCGTCCTGTTGAAGAATGACGAAGGCGTTATTGTCTATCGGGAAGACAGCCGCGGTATTCGTTTCGACAAAAATTTCTGTTTACCCAATGATGAAGGAAGCATTCATCCCACCTTCGTCATCCGCGTTGGGAACAAAGAAACCGCCTATCAATTTTCGGCAAATCGGACCATTACCGAAAAAGTGGATGTAGTAAAACAATAAGGATCAGCGTAAAGCCAGGATTAGAACGGGCCGGGGAGATTTCCCCGGCCCTTTTTTGGAAACACAGAATCCTCGATCATCCCTTGATGCGGTAAGGCTCCGGAGGAATTAGCTAACTTGGGATAGCCGTTTGCAAGCCTTCATGCCTAACCCAATCATTCGCATCGGGTTGACCCTGGACGGATCCGTTTCCGCCGGAGCTTATATTGCCGGCGTCGTCGACTACCTCCTGGAGACCCTGGATGCGTGGGAAGATGCGAAAAAATCCGGCAGCCCAGATGCGCCGCGTCATCAGGTGAGGATTGAAATTATTACGGGAGCAAGCGGGGGCGGCATCACGGGCACAATCGCGACTCTCCTGGGTTTTCAACCGCATTTTCCCGTATCTCCCAGCCGGCGATGGGATCCGGAAACCCTTATTTCCAACAAACTTTATGACAGTTGGGTCAACCTGACGGCTCAGGACATGGTGCCGGTGTTGTTGAATAATTCAGACTTAGGCAAGGCAAGCCAACCGGTATCGTTGCTGAATTCCTCCTTCATCGACCAGCTGGCTGGCCGCTTGATTACCGTCCCGGCGAATCCCGTTCGCCTGCGTGACTATATTTCTCCAAGCCTATCGTTACTGCTGAGCTTGAGCAACCTGGAGGGATTCAAATATATAGTCCCCTTCTCTAGAATTGGGGCATCTGAATTTGCCATGACCCAGCACCGGGATTATGCTTGTTTCCGCCTAGGAGACCGATACCTGGGAGACGGATGGATTCCTCTCAATCCCATCTCTGGAGAGGGTATGAAGGAGCTGCGCCAAGCGGCACCGGCCACCGCAGCTTTTCCGATCAGTCTTGCCTGCCGGCTGTTTGAGCGGGACGTCCGCTACGTGATTGACAATCCTTTGCTGATCAATCAAGGCCTGCAGCTGGTTGAACCGGACCTCAAAAAGGCAGAGCCAGGAGATATATACAGTGCATATTTTGTCGACGGTGGCCTATTGAACAATGAGCCATTCGACTTGGCGGAAATGTTGCTTTATAAAGGAATCCGAAAGGACCTTTCGCCCGCAACCGATCGCCACATCATTATGATCGAACCATTTCCTTCGACAGATCCGATCCTCCGGTCCGACCCTCGGACTAAGGCCTATCCTTTTTCCATATGGTCCGAGCTTGGCAAGGTTTATCAAACCGCACGGTCGCAGCTTGGGTTTAAAGAGGATTTGCTGGCTAGCGCCTCAGATGAAAACGATTATTCCCGATACCTGATCGCCCCACGGCGCCAGTCCGCCAACGGAGAGATCCTGGATGGTAGCATCGCCATGGCTTGCGGAGCACTTGGTGGATTCAGTGGCTTTTTGGATTATGAATTCCGCCGGCATGACTTTTTTCTGGGACGGAAGAATGCCCAGGGATTTCTCCGGCAGCACTATTGCGTCCCCGTTGGCGCCAATCGGATTGTCGATGCCGGATATACCGATCCTTCCACAAGAGAAATATATCAATTCGAAGATCCTCCGGGAAGTGGAAAATGGTGGCTGCCGATAATCCCGGACCTAAAGTACCAGGAAGTGATCGAGCCGGACTATCCCTGGCCGCGTTATGATATCCAGCGTCTGGAGAAGTATAAGGGGAATTTGATGGGCAGAATTCGATCTATTTCAGGATTATTCATCAAGAATTCCGTTAGACTCGCGGGATTCCGTTTCCTTTTGTGGCTTTGCCAGCGGAAATTATTCAGGCGCGCCAAGAATCTCCTCACGGGCGAGTTGAGAAAATGGCAATTGCTGCCGACTACTCCGCCATCCTCCCCTGAACAAGATGCTCAGAGTGCAAGCCCATAACCTATCACAAGAGTCTACAGATCCTTAGGCGGATTAATTTCTAGCTGGAATGCTGACAAGGCTAAGGTCCTACGGTCGACTCCAGCCATTGATGGGCCGAGTTTCCTTCTCCCTGTGAAAAATCAGGATCTGTTCGGTAGACCTGTGCCAACGTGGCCTTCGATCTCAAAATCCCAAGTTTTTGTATTGTCGGAGGAATTTCATGATAACATGTATCCTCCCTCTTCAGGATCAAGAATACCTCAGGATATCCTGGTAATAAATGCTTTATCGGCTGGGCTTGCGGATTTCTCGGTAAGTGTCACCGGAACGGCTGAATACCGGCAAATCTTTTCCATATCCTCCCGATCTGGGTGGTATCGACAACTGCCCGAATCAAAGGGGCGGCCAGCAGTTTCTGGCGCGGACTATACCTGGCATACACCCATTTCGCGGGATATTTTGCTTTATCAGAAGAGCTGGGACTCCAGTTAATCGCGCGCATTACTTAAAAACGGTTGGTAAAAATCAGCAATGCATTAATTGTCGTGTAGTTTTCAATTGCTTAGTAACTTTATTCACGTTCATCCATCGAAAACAAATTCATAAATAGGTCATGAAAAAGACATTGGCCCTAATCGTTTTTATTTGTTTTCAGGTTAGCCTGTTCTCTCAAAGTCGGAATGTATACGAAGTGTATGCAGTCCGGTTTGGCAAATCCGGGTTTATCAAGCTCTCCGATATTGCCATTGGCGGGTCTGAAAAGGACAGTGTTGGAGATTGCTTTATGTTTTGGTTGCTTAAGGGAAATGGGAAATACATTTTGGTGGATGCAGGTTTCCTGCTGAATGAAAATAGTAACCGAAATCACTACTGGAATAGCATCAATTATATAAGACCTGACAGTGCCTTGTTAAGAATAAATATTAAGGCAAATGAAATTACCGACATAATCATTTCACATCCCCACTGGGATCATATCGGAGGAATTGTATTATTCCCATCGGCGCAGATTTGGATGCAGAATGACGATTACAATTACTTTACGGGAACGGCTTGGCAGAAAAAAGGTAATAATGGTGGATTCCAAAAGGAAGATGTTAAGGAAATTGTGTCTAGAAACCTGGATGGGAAACTAAATCTGGTTAAGGGAGATAGTATTGAGATTATTCCGGGTATCCGAGTTTTCATCGGATCAAAGCATACTTGGGAGTCACAGTATGTGCTGGTAAATACAAAAAAGGACAAAGTGATTATTGCCTCGGATAATAGCTGGTATTATTACAATCTCGAACATTTGGTTTCAATACCTATTAAATACACATTTGATCCCAGTGCTTATGTAAAGCAATTAAAAAGAATGAGGGCTATGCAGCCTGATGTATCTCTAATTATTCCGGGCCATGACGCTCTTGTATTTTCAAAATTTCCAATTGTTGCAGAAGATGTTGTTAGAATAAGATAGACAGACATAGATGAATTTTTTTGAATTGGCGGATAAAAATGGTTCACGGTGTTTTTCCCGAAAAAAAAAGGACTTCTTTGGTTGGCAATTTTCAAGATCAGCTGTTCTCTGGTCTATGGACAAGAAGAGTCCTATATTTTCCGGCATATAAATACTTCTGCCGGCCTGGCTAGTGACTTGGTATCCAGTATAATTCAGGACAACAATGGATTTATCTGGGTTTCTACGGGTAATGGGATTCAGAAATATGATGGATATTCCTTTACTTCCTATCACCATGATCCGTATGATCCCCACAGTATTAGTTCGGACAATTCGGCCTCGCTTCTCATAGACAAAGAAAACAATATTTGGATATTTACCAGTTTCGTGGGGTTTAATATATTTAGTCCATCCACCGGCAAGTTTATGCGGGTATCGGATTTTAAGGATTCATCCTTCAAGAATCTTGATTATACCGCTAACGCATGCCAGGATGAGGATGGAAATATATGGCTCATTTCACTGAACACGATAGGCAAATATGACGTAAAGAAGCATAATTTGATTTCGTATGACTATTTACTTCCAAAGGATAAAGCAGGAATGGGAAAAGCGATTCTTTGTGATCCACGGACAGGCAATCTGTGGATACACAGTTACACGTATGGGATCTGCATGTTGGATCCTAAAAGAAATTTATTTTATTACAAAGACCATAATCCGGAACATATCCCCCTATTTAACTTGTCCAAGGATCCAGGTTTGCTGTTCCTGGATAAACAAAGTAATCTCTGGATCAATACGTATTCCGGTGAGCTATACCGGTACAATTTGATTTCTAATCAGGGCCACAAGTATTCCTTGGGACGGATTCTCAAACACAAAGGGAACAACAATGGCATCTGGGTAGATTGCATGATTCAGGACAGGAGTGGCAGAATCTGGATGGGTGCCAGGAAAGATGGATTGCTCGAATATTTCCCGCAATCCGATTCTTTCCGATTGATCCCGCGAAGCCGGCAAACTCTAGGTGGCCTTGACTACACGGAATATTTAAGTTCCATTTACGAGGATAGAGAAGGAAATATCTGGATTGGGTCGGATAACGGAATATCCATTTTTAATCCTAATCAGCTACAGTTCCATTCAGTTAACCTGCCTTCGGCTGCGAATGGCTTGAATACGACCCCCGTATTGAGTTTCATCCAAACTAAAGAAAACAATATTTGGGTGGCTACTTACGGTCAGGGCATTCAGGTTTTTGATGACCATCTGGCGTACATGACAACTTATGGCTATAAGTCAAATTATGGCGTGACTATTGGAGAGCCGGGCAACAAAGTTTGGGCATTCCTTAAACAAGCGGATGGCAAACTTTTTGTGGGTTGCCAACATGCCTGGCTCACCATATACGATCCAAAGTATGGAAATTCTATAGTTTCACAGCCGATCGCGCTCCGCAATAACACGATATTCAGCATGGCCTTGGATAGCTTTCAAAATACCTGGTTTGCCTTATACGGAGGAATAGCAAAATGGGATCCGAAAAAAAACCATTTTACCGGATACTCTGATTTGCTCTCCTACCGTGGCAACACGGAAAAGCAAGTATTTGATATTTTCATAGACGGACAGAATATTTGGGCAGCGACTCAAACAAGAGGTCTGCAGGAATTTAACTCGAAATCAGGGCAGTTTACGAAAATTTTTGCTCCTGATAAAAACGATCCCACTAGCATTTCTGACCAATCTGTCCAATGCATTACAAACATAAATGATAGCTTGCTCGCCTTGGGTACGGCTTCAGGTGGCATTAATATCTTCAATAAACACAGCGAGAAATTCTCACATATAACTACCCGTGAAGGATTGCCGAGCAATAACGTTACCTCACTTTATTTTGAAGCCCCCAATGATCTGTGGGTCGCCTGCGGTCAGGGGCTTTGCAAAGTAAACCTTGAAAACAGGAAGATTTTTCATTACGGATTGGAAGATGGAATTTTCAATAACGATTTCTCAGATTGCCTCCGATTTTATAAAACGAAGGAGGGAAATCTATTGTTGGGCTATAAAGGCGGATTTGTGCGTTTCAGACCCGACAGCATTGGAAGCACAGTGCCCCCAGCCGATGTGCAGATAACCGGATTCAAAATCTATAATCAACCACTTCTCGTTGATTCATTTCTTGACAAGACGGAAACTGTTGAACTTTCTCATGGGCAGAATTTTATTACTTTGGAATTCGCCTCGCTTAGCTTTCTTGAGCCGCAAAGGACAAATTACTATTATCAGTTGAAAGGAGTGGATCAGGATTGGGTGAATGCCGGTCAGCAAACATTTGCTGCTTATGCCAATCTTTCGCCAGGCCCTTATACTTTTAATGTAAAATGTGAAAACAGGGACGGAATCTCCAGTCAAAAGATTACTACGCTGTCTATTGTGATTCGACCACCTTTCTGGCAAACCTGGTGGTTCAAATTCATTTTGTTTGCATCCATTGCGCTTTTCTTGTATGGTTTGTACAATTTCCGAATCAGTCAATTGCTCAAATTGCAGGCCATGAGGAATGAAATATCAAAAGATTTGCATGACGATCTGGGAACTACTCTCGGAAGCATCAATATCCTGAGCGAAGTGGCTAAGAAGAATATGAACACGGGGCTGCACGATCAGACTATTTCTTTATTGACAAAGATTAGCGAGAATGCTCAGGAAATGGTTGAGAAGATGAGCGATATTGTTTGGGCAATCAACCCCAAGAATGAAAGCCTGGGAAAAATTATTCAAAGATTAACCAATTTTGGTCGGATAACCTGCGAATCAAAAGAGATTGAATTGGAACTTAATGCAGATGAAGCTGCGGTTAATCAGGTAGTGACAATGGAGTCCATAAAGAATATTTATCTAATTATAAAGGAGGCTATGAACAATGCCATTAAGCATTCAGAATGCCGCCACCTGAAGGTCACTCTTAAATCTACGGCGGGGGCCCTGAAGATATCGGTAGTGGATGATGGAAAGGGATTCGATCCGCTTTTGGTAAGGAGTGGGAATGGGTTATTCAACATGGAGTCAAGAGTAAAGGAGATGAAAGGGAGTATTTCCATCCATTCGGGGAATAAGTGCACCGTTGTGGATTTGATGATTCCCATCACCTGAATTCGGTATTTTAAACCAGATTGAGGGGACTACCTTTAGGTTCCATGAATATTAAAGTGGTGATATTTGAAGACAACGCAAAATTCCTCGAAGCGTTTTCATTTCTGATCAATGGGATACCCGGTATAGAACTTACCGGCGCTTATTTGAATACCAGGAATATTATTTCCCATTTAAAAAGAAACACTCCGGATGTGGTACTAATGGACATTGGAATTTCTCCCGTTAATGGCATTGACGCAACAAAATTAATAGTTGAGAATTATCCTGAGACGAAAGTTCTAATCCAAACAATATTTGAAGACGACGATAATGTATTTGCGGCTATTTGTGCAGGTGCTTCAGGATATATACTTAAGAGCTACCTTCCGCGATCTCTTTCAGATTCCATTGACGAAATAGCTTCTGGTGGCTCGCCTATGTCACCTTCAATTGCCACGAAAATCCTCAAGCTATTCAGGGACCATTTCCATAAATCGAATTTGGTCGAAAATTATAACCTGAGTAAGCGGGAGGTGGAAATTTTGAAATTGTTGGTAGAGGGGGGAAGCTACAAAATGGTTGCACACAAATGCGGCATTACTTTTGAAACCGTTAAGACCCATATCAAAAGGATATACGAAAAATTGCATGTAGCCAGCATGTCAGGTGCTGTAGCCAAAGCAATCCGAGAAAATCTCATATGAAGATTTGCGGCCAAATCGATTTGCAGGTTTTCAATTTTCTTTTCTCAATCCTTGAAATTTTGACTTTATTTCAGTCGTTGGGGACCCTGGGAGAATAAATTCTCTGGAACTTAACATTTGACTTTAGCCATGGATCTAGCTTGATTATCTCATAAGTAGTTGATTATCATTATATTCATGTTCAATCGGCCTGCCCAACTTCCCGATCCACATGTCCCAGATCCTTGACGGGCATTACCCGCTGTGCGGAGGGGTTTATCAGATAAATTAGGATGGATATAAAGCAAAATGTTTGAAACATTGAAATGAGGGCAATTTGGGCTGACCTATCTTAAAATGAAGAATTTCGGCGCAATTAAATTCAATACCTTTCGATGCTAAAACATGATGTATGAAAAATACCATTCTTCTCGGAGTTTGTTCTTTGATGGTTTTTGCTACTCCAACCCATGCCCAGTCTTTGAGCGCCGAAGATATAAGAGCTCAAATGACTAAGGATTGGGAACGTGCTAAAGATTACACTGTGGAATATTTGAATACCATGCCTGCCGATAAATACTCATTTAAGGCTGTTGATTCAATTCGCAGTTTTGCTCAGCAAATGTTGCATCTGGCTCAAGGGAATTTGTTTCTTATGTCCAACGCCACAAGTACCCAGCCTCCTGCTTTTCTTCGTTCAGATTTGGAACATAGTGCAACTGCCCAAAACAAAGATTCCGTTATGTACTATGTAACGACCAGTTATGATTATTGCATCAATGCGGTTAAGGATGCTAATTTAAATACCTGGGGAGAGAAAATCAAAATGTTTGGAATGGAAGAAACCAAATTTGCCATGATGCAAAAAACATTTGAGCATCAGACCCATCATCGCGGTCAAACCACAATTTACATTCGTCTGGTGGGGATCAGGCCGCCTCAGGAGAAATTATTCCCTTAGATTTTAAAATGCTTCGTATTAGGGTTTCGCTTAATACGAGATTGAATGCTTAATGAAATTCCCAAATTAGTTATGTTGGGAATGATCGTCTTTCTCCCATTCTGTCGAGGGTGGCAAATTAGGGTTTTAGCAAGTATAGGGTCATCGCCGAAAGAGCAGACCGATTGACGGGTTGGGAGATTCCAGCAGATAGCTATTCGTTTTTTAAACTCTCCACAGGATTGACCCTTGCCGCCAGTTTGCTGACTCCCGAATTGCGACCTTTTATCTTGGACAATTTGGAAAGATTCGGATAATTATGAAAAAAATAATGGACAGCAAACCAATGCTTTACAGTTCTTTGAATCAGTTTGAAAGGATTGTAAGAGGAAGATAGTGGAGTAGAATTATCAAACTAATCAGCTAATTTTTAGCTATTTATGATTTATTCTGTTTCAAAATTCCCGAATTGCATGAGGCATTAATGAAGACCTAAATGGTAAGATGAAGCAAGCAAAACTAAATAAATTACCTCGCAGCAAGCTGCCGAGGTTTTAGACCTGACAAAGTAAAGCGTTAACTGTAAGAGTTAGCATTTGATGATACAGCATTCAAGTATTTAGGTAATAATTCAGCTTACATTAAATATTAATCCTTTGCAGGCGTAGGAATTAGGGAAGAATATTAAATTGAAGTCAGACAGCATTTGTATCGAAATCGAACGGTTTCCAAAATTCATTTCATTTAAAATGATTTTTTTCAATTAGTTGTAAGGCCGGCATCTTCTTGGATGGACCAGAGAATTTAAACCCCTCACAATGTTCAAAAGCTTCCTCTTCGTCGCCTGGAGAAACCTCGCCAAACAAAGGATCCTCTCCTTCATCAACATATTCGGATTATCCCTGGGCATCGCGTGTTTCAGTCTTTTTTTGCTCTATGCGATGAACGAATTCAGCTTCGACGGTTTCCACCGCAACGCCAAAGACCTTTACCGCGCATACAACGACAACACGATCTATCATAAGCACTTAGCGGAAGGGTTCATATTCACCCCCATGCCCCTGGGACCGGCCATGAAGCAGGATTTGCCGGATGTGGTGGATTATACCCGCTTTGTACAACCCTTCGAGACCTTCCTCCACCAGGGAGAGGTGGCCAAGCGGGAGTTTATAGCCTTTGCGGACCCATCCTTCTTTCGCATGTTTTCCTTTCGCCTGAAGGAAGGGAACCCCACCTCGGCGCTGAACGACCCGCACAGCCTCGTGGTGACGGAAGTAACGGCCAAACACCTATTCGGCAATCAGGAGGCAATGGGCAAAACGATCCAGATCCAGGTCTTGGGAAACCAGTTTGAGCCTTTCACTGTCACGGGCGTGGCGGAGGATATTCCAGCCAATTCGTCGATCACATTCAATATGCTGGTCAATTTCCGGGTGTTCGAAACCACTGCTGAAGGCAGGGGCGATATAGGGGACTGGGGCAGGAATTCCTTCCTGACTTTCATTCAGTTGCGACCGGGGAGCAAACTGGCCTATGATCAGAAGTCGTTAACTGCCTTCGAATCGAAATACATTCCCTACAAAGGCAATGCGAAGCCAGGCATCTTTGCGTTGGAGCCGCTGAAGCAAATGCATACGGATACGGGATTCGGTTTCGTAATGACGTTTATGAAGGTCCCGCCCGTCGATCCGTCGGCGATATGGATTCTGGTGAGCATTGCCTGCGGCGTCCTTTTGATCGCCTGTATCAATTTTACCACCCTTTCCGTCGGCCGGAGCGCTCGCCGGGCCCGGGAAGTGGGCGTTCGCAAGGCGATTGGGGGCAGTGAGTGGAGTTTGCGCCGCCAATTCCTTACGGAAGCTTTCCTGACGACGCTGATCGCCTTTGTACTCGGATATGCCCTATCCATCCTCCTGCTTCCCTTCTTTAATGAGTATGCGGGCAGGAACCTGAGCTTCTCCCCAAGCAGGTACCCTGGTTTGCCCTGGTTATATGTCGGGTTGATTGCCGTAGTCACTTTGCTCGCGGGTGGCTATCCCGCCTGGATGCTGTCAAGGTTCCGGCCAGTGGATATACTGAAATCGAAACTTAGATTTGGCGGAGCAAACGGTTTTACAAAGTCTCTCGTCACCCTCCAGTTCATGCTGTCCACAGGATTGATCATCGGGGCCATCGTGATGTTGCAGCAATTGCACTATATGCAATCCAAGGATCCGGGATTCGCCAAGGAGAACGTGGTTGTCCTGCAGGCCCACAACATCTCGGATACCAAAAAAATCTATGCCCACCTCAAACAGGGCCTGGGGGCTTATCCCGGGATTGCAGGGACGGCAAGTGTTGATAATGGCCTGGGAGATCATGAGGGATTTGCCATGAGTGGTTACGACTTCGAAAGCAACTCGTTCACATTCCACCCCTTCTTCATCGACCCTGACTACGTACCCGTTTTGGGTCTCAAGGTAATTGCCGGCAGGAATCTGTCGCGGGAAATTGGCTCGGACACATTGAGGTCCGTCCTGATCAACGAAGCCATGGTCAAGGCACTGGGCTGGACACCTGCCTCGGCCGTCGACCGGCAGTTGAAGAGTATGAAAAGCGGTGACAGCACCGCGCCACCCACCGTGGTCGGCGTTATTAAGGACATCAATTTCCAGTCCATGAGCATCGCTGTGCAACCCCAGTTATTCCATGCCTTTACTGGTGGGAAACCCAGTATTTTTTATGTTCGGATCGGTCCGGGCGATCCCTCCCGTGCCCTGGCGGCTATCGAAAAGGAATGGAAAAAGGCCGCTCCGGAATATTCCCTCCGTTATAACTTCCTGGACGAGGACCTCGACCGTTATTACACCTCTGAAGTACGTCTGAGCCATATCATCGGCTGGGCGGGAGCCATCTCCATCTTCCTGGCTTGCCTCGGGCTCCTTGGGCTAGCAATGCTCACTGCGCTCAACCGCACCAAGGAAATCGGCATCCGGAAGATCCTGGGGGCTTCCCTTCCAGTCATCGTCGGCCTCATCTCCAGGGACTTTCTTCGGCTGGTATCCCTGGCCTTCCTGATTGCAACGCCTTTGGCATGGTATTTCATGCACCGATGGCTGGATGGTTATTATTATCGCATCCAATTGTCATGGTGGGTATTCGCCCTGACGGGGGCGGGCATCCTGGTAATGGCATGGGTCACGGTGGCCGTTCAGGCGTTTAAAGCAGCGAGAGCCAATCCAGTGAAAAGTTTGAGGGTAGAGTGACCGTGGATTCGACAATTGACCCTGTAAGATTGAATTTTGATATCCAAGGTGTAATAGTCAAGTCATGATGCCATGCCCGTGATTCCATTACCCTATTCAGGTCATTTTTCTTTTCGTTGGAATATCCTTTTATTTGGCAGGTAACCATTCCAGGCAAACCGGCGATCCAATGCCTTCAACCAAATTTGCAGGAATAATCATTCCCTTGGCTTTGTCAACTTTAAAAATCGCTATTGAATCCGAATCCTGGTTGGCGATAAGCAGCCAGTTTCCGGTTGGATCGAGAATGACATCCCTAGGTGTCTTGCCCATCGTATTTATTCTCCCGATTATTTCTACGGTATCATTATCGTAGTCAAATTTCACAATAGAAATGCAATCATCGGCGCGCTCAGAGACATAGATGAATTTTCCATCTTCTGATACCCTGATTGCCGCTGCATTTGGTATTTCCTTGAAGTCATCAGGCAATGTTTGATACGTTTGCAGAGGTTTAAGATCACCATCTCGGTAGTCCATCAAAGTAATTGTAGATGAAAGCTCATTCAGGGTATATACTAATTTAGTTTGTGCATGTACTATAATATGGCGGGGACCACTGCCCGGCAGCATTGGTACTGCTTGTTTCAGTTTTGTTTCAACCTTTCCATTCTTAATCTCCATTTGATAAACCATTATTTTATCAATACCCAGGTCAGTTACCAGAATCTTATTCATATTGTCATCAACCGCTACCGCATGCGCATGCGCCCTTTCCTGACGAAGCTTGTTTACACTGGAACCTTCATGTTGAAGAATACTTCTTGGCGGCAATAATTTCCCATCTTGTCCTACTGGGTAGATGATTATATTTCCTGTTTCGTAACAGGCTACCAGAATACAATTATACTTCTTTGAGAAATTTATATGACAGGGACAACCCCCTGGTATCTCCAGCTCGCTCAAAAGCAGAAGGGAGAAATCGTATTCATTAATCTTAAAAACCTGCACGCGAGGTTTATTTACCTCAAGCACTTCAGTGTGAGTGTATAAATATTTTGTCGAAGGAATGCACAAATAACTTGGATTGATGGTAAGATGATGATGCAAAAATTGCAACGTACCGTTGGACGGATCAAATCTAAAACAGGAAATACCATTTCCATGTCCACCCAAGATGCCGTCAATCATTTCAGTAAATGATCCAGCATATAATATCATTAGAGCTATTTATTGATTGTAGTATGACCGCCTGTATGAATCCTGCAAATGATCTAACACAAATACTGGATTTTCATGGTTTTCTAAGAATGTATGCAAAACTTCCCCCAGGTATTTTTGAAATTTCGGCCAACCTGAATAACGGGGACGAACAAAAGCATTCATCAAAGTTTCAAAAGTGCTTTTGAAAAAATTATCAGCCAGCTTATCCCCAAGATCAGATTTCCATGCAACAATATTTGCAGGTTGGCCCTGTGCCATGAGATACACCGAACTTTGGATTTCTGCGCTGCTAATCCATGTGGCATATTGTCCCGCTTCTTTTGCAAATTTGCTCTTAGCTGAAACGGCGATTCCAGCTCCACCTAAAACCGAATTGGAAATGCCGGGTGCATTGCAATAGCGCAGTTTATGTTTCCTGAAGCCATCCCTGGAATAATTTGTATAGCAAAAAGCCAGGGGTGCATAGGCGATATCATTGTGAGTTGACATGTAATCGTAGAGCTGTATGGGGTTCCACTTTAAACTCCTTTGATCAAACTCATTACGCATTTGGCGCATGAGTTCCAAGGAATGCAATCCTATTTCCCGGCTTACCAATAGTTCATTTCCTTCTTGGATTGGCGAGCCTAATTGTGCAGTGAGTGTTAAGAAAGTACATAAACAATCCGTGGGGCAGAGGGCCATACCAATCCGCAGATTTTGCTTTTTGAGCAGCTTAGTTAAATCAAATACCTCCTTCAAATTGTTTGGAATTGCTAAATCGATAACCAGATCCGGCCGATATGCAGAGCATTGCATGGCTGCATCTATTGGAATTGCCCATTGGCTTTCTTTATAATGGTAACTCGAGAAACATGGACCTGCAGTTTCATTTTTCAATGTATTTATTTTGTCCCTAGCCAGCAACTCGTTTAATGGAAACAGGCAATGGGTTTCAAATGCAATACCTATTTGGGGATGATCTATAATTAGCAAATCATACCGTTCGGCCAATCCGGCAAGAGATTGATCTCCGAAATTCGTAAGTGATCTTTTTTCCCATTTTACTTTTATACCAAATGTTTGTTCGTAGAGTACGGAGGATGCAATCAGCGGGGTGTACCCTCTTGGATGGTCCCAGGTAATTCCAGTCAATGTCATTTTCATTAACTATTAATCAGAGCCTGCATTCCAGTTTGAACATTTGAATAGAGTTCTTTTTTTTCCACCTTCAGTGGATTCCAAGTACAACGCATAGAAATGGGAATCAAATGTTGCTTCAAGAAAGCCCTAGGTATTCACTTCTTTTTCTCAAATCGTTTTTCATAAAATGCCTTTATCCTTTCCTTGCTTTCCTTTGTTTGGTAGAAATCATTCAGTGCTTTACTTTCGATACTCTGTGCCGCCCTAGATACACCACCGGTGGTAATCTGCGTAAGTTGCTTTAAGATTTGTAAGCGGTCGGGCTCTTTGTCGGTAAAGGAAGCGGCGAATTCTGCGACTTTGTCAATGAACGAATCAGAAGGATAAATATGATTTATAAGGCCGTGGCGGTACAATTCTTCCGCTATCACTGTGCACCCCGTCATGATCATTTCGTTTGCAAGGTTGGCACCAATTTTCCTTGATAATCGCATTGAACCTCCACCACCGGGAATCAAGTTTAGCAATATTTCCGGCAGCCCCATTTTGGCTCCTTCGGCTGCCACAATCATGTCGCAAGCCAATGCAATTTCTAATCCCCCACCGAACGCATAACCGTTTATAGCAGCGATAACAGGTTTTGCATTCCCTTCAATTGCAGAATAGAGGGATTGACCCATTGTCTGGAAAGCCTCAAACTCCATTTGTGTTTGCTGAGCATATTCTTTTATGTCTGCCCCTGCCATAAAGGCTTTGCCCGAACCCGTGATCACTGCCACGCGCAAATGTTTTGGATCTCCGGAATCAATTTCACTCAATGCGTGAACGATCTCATTCATCATTTTCGAATTCATCGCATTTAATTGCTCGGGCCTATTGAAAGTAAGCCATGCAATTTTGTCTTTCACCTCAAATTTTATTTGCTGATAGTTCATGCTGTATAATTGCTATGCTTATATTTATGAGTTACTAATTGTAATTGTTTGAAATCTCAGAATAATAGTCATTTATGGACATTTTGTTGCTTGATGGAAACGTTTGAAAATTTCGAACATTTGAAAATTCTGCGGCAATTGATTACCACTTGTTATTTATTCGCAGAAGTGAGCGGTTTTTCCACCGATATCACATTTTCATTAATTAGTCTTTTGATTTCTCCTTCATTATATCCCAACTCAGCTAATATTTCCGGCCCATGTTGACCAATCAATGGTGACGCTCTTCGAATTGATCCGGGCGTTTCGCTCATAGTAAACGGGATATTGGTTACCCTCAATTGCCCGGCTTTTGGGTGCTCGATTTCGATAAAGGTTTTGTTGTGCTTCACTTGCGGATCTTCTGCCACATCCGATTGATGATTTACCTGCGCTACCCATACATCAAGAGGAAGCATAACGTCAAGCCATTCTTGGGTTGTTTTGGTAACGGTTATTGCCTGTATTCTGTAATAAATTTCATCTCTTTCATCAAAAAGAACCTGAGGGTCATTAAATTTCAGCAATGAATGATCACCTAGCGCCTCAACTAGTGTTTCAAATGAGCTCATGGCAATGGCTATGAAACCATCTTTTGTTTTGTAAGTGCCAAAAGGAGCAGGATTTCCAGGGTGTGCTATTCCGGATTCAGGTCGTTTAAACTCGACTTTCATATTGTGTATTGTAAAATAGTCCTGCATTTGAAAAGCGATGGCGGAGGACAGAAGATTGGTTTTGATTTCCTGCCCTTTGCCGCTTTTCTCTCGATAGTACAATGCTGCAAGAATTGCATAAACGCAATTCAACGCATTAACCTGGTCGCATAGCGCTGTGCCTAAGGAAACGGGGCCATCGGATTGTTTACCGCTGGTCATGATGGCGCCGCTCACGCTTTGAACGAGCAAATCCTGGCCGGGACGTTTAGTGTAGGGCCCATCGCTGCCCCAGCCAGAAGCCGAGCAATAAATTATTTTCTGATTTATTGCTTTTAGATCTGGATATCCGTAACCCAATCGCTGCATAACGCCAGGCCTGAAATTTTCAAGAACAATATCTACCTCTTTTACCAGTTTGTATATAATTGCGCGGCCCTCATTTGATTTCAAATCAATTGCTATGGATCTTTTGTTGCGATTCCATGCCATAAAACAAGGGGACTCATCACCGGCAATCCATTTATTGAAAAAGGTCATTTGGCGATAGATATCACCTTCGCGATAGCGTTCAACTTTTATGATATCAGCCCCCAGATCACCTAACATTTGAGAAGCAAAAGGACCCTGCAATAGTTGAGAAAAATCCAATACTCTTATTCCTTGTAGTGCCTGATCCATTTTCAAAATAATGTTACACGAGTGAATTTATTCAATATAACGTGGCAGGGAACATAGGCCGCCATCTACTTTAATATCTTCGCCTGTTATGAATCCTGCTTCATCGGAAGCAAGAAAGACAGCTGCCATTGCTACTTCATATGGAGTTCCCATTCTTTTCAAGGCGTGCATCGAGGCACTCTTTGCAAGATATTCAGGGCCTTCTTCCCTTGCCCTCTTTTCATTCATCGGAGTAAGAATTGCACCTGGTGAAATGCTGTTGAAGCGCACGTTACATTCTCCAAACTGTCCTGCCAGCTGATTGGTAATGGAAAGAATAGCTCCTTTCGCACCAGCATAAGCAGTCCAATCGTGCCAACTGCGGAATGCCTGCGTTGAAGATATGTTTATCACGCTTCCCGATTTCTGATTAATCATGTGTGGCAGGGCCAATTTAATGGTGCGATAAATACTCTTTAGATTTGTATTCATTAGAATATCCCACTCTTCTTCTGGCATTTCCATAATATTTCCTCTAATTGCGATAGCAGCATTATTCACGAGAATATCTATTCTCCCAAACTCATTTATAGCTGATTGAATTAGCCGAGCAACATCATGCGTCAAGCTAACATCACATTTGACTGTGCGCACTATGGCTCCGTTAGCGCTTAATCTCTGAGCTTCAATTTCACACTTGGTTTCATCAATATCCCCTGCAATCAGAATAGCTCCTTCTCTCACAAAAGCTTCACTGATAGCAAGCCCGATGCCATTCGCTGCACCCGTGATTATGGCAACCTTATTGTCTAATCTCATGAGCGGAGTCTATTATTTTTCTATTTAACCAATATCTTTCAATTTCTTCAAGGCTTTTTCCTTTGGTTTCGGGGATCACGAAAATGGCGAGATAAAGCGCCGGAATGGTCAATAAAGCAAATAACCAAAAAGTTCCTGCCGGACCAAGTTTTTCAAGAAATACGGGTGTAAGCTGACCAACAACTGCAGTGCCAATCCATAATGAAAAGGTTGCCAGCGACATAGCTTTACCTCTCATCTTCGCAGGAAAAATTTCAGAAAGCAACACCCAAATTACAGGACCATATGAAAATGCAAAACAAGCAATAAAGAATAATATAAAGCTCATTAACAAATAAGTGTTTGTGGTATTGAAATAAAACAGGGAACCAATGATGATTAAAGATAAAAGAATACCGATGACACCCGCAAGTAGCAGTGGCTTTCTGCCAAGCTGGTCAATTTTCCAGATGGCAATTAGCGTAAACAGCACATTCACTAATCCAATCACGACCTGCCCGTTCAATGCGGCGGCAACTGGGAGACCCGCCTCTTCCAATATTTTCGGACCATAATAGATAATAGCATTGATTCCGCTTACTTGTGTGAGAAATGCCAATGAAATGCCTATGATCATAGCCAGCCTAAAGTTCCCTTTGAACAAAATACTAAATCCCCCCTTTTCGCTCTTAAGATTCGACAGGAGATCATTAATTTCTTTTTTCGCTTCGTAATCTGGAACAATTTTGCTCAAAACACGCAGTGCGCCCGATTCATCCCCTTTAATTGTTAGCCATCTCGGGCTTTCGGGCACAAACCATAGCAGGATCAAAAATAAAAGTGCCGGCACAACTGATGATCCTAGCATGATTCTCCATACCTCGCTGACCATGATTTTGTTCAATAATCCAGTTGTGTGATTTAGAATTTCAGAATGTGAAAGTTTAAGTAAATAGGCATTGATGAAATAAGAAAATAGGATGCCAACGGTAATGGCGAATTGGTACAATGCCACTAAGCGCCCCCTTTTATGCGATGGTGATAACTCTGATATATACAATGGAGATACCATCGAGGCTATTCCTATGCCAAGCCCCCCAATTATCCGGCAAATGACCAAGATGTTGAATCCATTCGCAAGAGCACACCCAATAGCTGATGCCCCGAAAAATAGAGCCGACAGGATAAGCACTTTCTTTCTCCCGTATTTGTCACTTAACGCACCAGATATTGAGACACCCAAAATGCACCCAAGCAATGCCGAACTTACATACCAACCTGTTCCTGTTGCTCGCAAATGAAATTGCGAAGTAACAAAATTGATTGTCCCGGAGATTACAGCCGTATCATAACCAAATAGAAACCCGCCGAGCGAAGCAATTATTGCGAGCCTATTGACATAATTGTTGGTCATTCTATGTGGTGTCTTTAATTTGTACCTTTTTTAGGTGAATTCCATTAAAAATGACTAAGTCAAGGCTTCTTATCTCACTGGCATCAATAAGATTAGTGCTCTCTTTTGATGGTTATTGTTAGATTGTTATAAAGATAAAGAGATTGTGATATCTGGTTCTGTTACTGATGCAGGGTAAGAAATATTCTTCACTGCCTTAGGTCTGAAATAGGAAATAGACTACTATATGCATCCATCAATTGACTTTGAGAAATTACCTATGCGCATAGGATTAGGTTCATTCTCCCAACCCACTGAGGAACGATTACGCTTCATAAAACAAATTGGAGTTGATGATATCTTGCTGAATTTTTATCGTTCATCGTTGATTGATACAGCGCACCAAGATCAACCTTTGCATGGGGATGGAGAATGGTCCTTTCAAGAGCTTGTTTCTTTACGCAACCGAATAGAGGATTTTGGACTTAGATTGAATGCAATTGAAAATATGCCTCGTGAATTTTATCGCGATGTAATGCTTGGCAAGCCGAATCGCGAAAAACAGATTGAAAAAATAAAAAGGACATTGGAAAATATCGCGAGGGCGGGCATCCCAATTTTTGGTTACGATTGGGATCCAACGGATGTGTTGAGAAGCTCTGTAACACATTTATTGCGTGGCGGCGCTCAGTCTATGGCGCTAAACCTTAAGGATTTTGAAAATGCCCCTCTAATATTGGACCGTGTTTATTCAGAATCGGAAATGTGGGAGTATTATCATTATTTTCTTGAGCACATAATCCCTGTTGTGGAAGAAGTTGGGTTAAAGATTGCGATCCATCCCGCCGACCCACCGGTATCCGAGATTGGAGGAGTTCCGAGATTATTTCGCTCAAGAGAAAAATTTGATAAAGCTTTTAACCTTGTGCCTAGCATAAACCATGGCTGTGAATTCTGTTTGGGTAACTGGGCTGCAATGGGAGAAAATATTTCCGATGTAATTGAATATTATGGCAGGCAAAACAAATTATTCTATGTTCATTTTCAAACCATTTCAAATGCCTTGCCCCAGCCATTTCACGAGATATTTGTAGATATGCCAGGTTACTACGACCCAATTGAGGTATTAGAAAAGTTACGCGAATCCGGTTTTCATGGATTGATTATTCCTGGTCATGTCCCAAGAGTTATTGGAGACGGACAGTGGTGTGAACGCGGCCGTGCTATGACTGTAGGATATTTGAAAGGCATATTGCGGACATTGGAAAGATGCGGGCCTTCGAAATGAGTATTGGATTATTGCTTATTGAATAATCGGTGTAACTCCGAAAAAAATAGACCGTAAACCAGCGCTTTACGGTCTATTGAGTCTATTTGAAGGAATAATAAGCGGAGCATATCGGATGGAAATGATGCTTATAACGTATTAATCTCCGGTTATCTAAATCAATCTGAACAACTGTCGCTTCATGTTCGTTTATTTAATGATCGAACCGGTGGGAAGTTCGGTTTATGGGACGACGAATTGAGTGGAGATTTTGCCAATTTAACTATAACCCAATAATATAAAATGGAGCATTCCCATCCCCATGCGCCCATTACCGATTCGTTTGAAGGACCTTCAAAGCCACGGTGTGTTTGAGATCAGCACCGAAATGGCTTATGATCGATTGCTGAAAAACAAAAAGGATACAACGGTAATTGTCTCGGTGATCGACAGAGGGATAGATGCGGCGCAAGAAGGCCTCTGTTCGGTGTTATCGTCTTAAACCGAGTTATAATATTTCATTCTTTTTCGTCGGCCTTACGTTGCATCCGATCCATTTTCCTTTCCTTCTTTTGCATTTTCATCTCTTTTTTATCCAATTTACTCTTATCCCGGTCTGCCTTGCGTTGATCTCTGTTTATGCGTTTTTCGGTTCTTTCTTGGTCCTTTGATTTCGTGTCTTGGGCATACAATGTAGGCCCGGCAATCAAAAATAATATTGTGAATGCAAAGACTAAATTCTTTCCTATTTTGAAATTACCTTTTTGAGCCGGTTCAGAGTTTCTTAATCTTGTATTTGTCATTTTGTTTTTTTTAATAACCCGTGAATTATCATAATTCAAATTTCGTATCTATCGGACCACCAAAAGACTGGAAATGAAGCTGGCGACATTGTTTTCCCTGATTGTTACCCATATTGGAACCCTCATACTCCTCTATTGTTTTTGTTTCCGGCCAATCCAAAGATGGACAATCTCCGATTCCCATCTGCTTCATCTGTTCCAGGTCCTTATAACCATAATCATCGAGACTGAAATAAGTCGTTTCTCATCTTTTTCTCCGATTTTATCGTACTATTCATCAGATTCAAGCCCATGCACATAGAGCAAATAATTCTATGATTCAGACAGGCAGTGCAATTGCATGGAGAACTTGACTGCCTGAAGCATGGACAGGCTTGGCAATCTCTCAAACATAGCGTCATTATGTGACTATCAAAGTACCCTTCTTCCCTGAACAAGTTTTACAACTAAAATAATGACTCCTATGACAAGAAGGAGATGTATGAGGCCACCTGAAGCGTATCCAAAATATCCAATTGCCCATCCAATGATCAATATGACTGCAATAACATAAAGTAAATTCATGATACTTGGTTTATTATAATGAAATGAAATAGAAATCAGGTCATTTTTCTCGCATTATGCAAGTACTAGCGTTTAATATATTTTCACTGGAATGGAGCCAAATATGCCTGAGCCGAAATTGTTCCGACCTGGCGTAAAAAAAACCCGCTGCAAAGCGGGTTTTAGATTCAAATCTGATCTTTGTTGTGAAACCCTTTGATGCATCATTATTGAGGATCTGAATCACTAATTACCTCCTCCTCCAACTTCCACGAATCCATTCTTCCCCATCATGACTATGACGTCTCCAATGGCCACTCCTCCATATATATCCCGGATGAGGCGGAGCCTCCCAATGTCCACCAGCATACCTGTATGTGCCACCATTCGGTTCCCATTCCTCATCTATCCAAATATGACCATGACTGGGCTGCACTGGCCTCACTATTACCGGAGCAACTGGACGTATTTTTACGTAAATCTGAGCAGAAGCAGAAAAGGATACAGTGAAAAGAACGGCAAATAACAATAACAACTTCAGTAAACTTTTTTTCATGTTTAAAATGTTTTGTTTGGATAAAAAAAGGCCAACTAAACTAATATCTAATTAGCACCTGATTGTTAGGCGCTTAATGGTTAACCCGCAAAGGAGATTTTCTTGTGGACTAGTTCTGATCTGCAAATATGAGCGCATAATCAGATACAATTGTTACACGTTTAAAATTATAAATTACATTATTCACACATAAAAGAGCCTAACATGGTTAATTTTTCATTTTTTTGCTCTTTTATAGGATTGTATTGTTTTGGTACTTGGGGGAGGAACATGACCAAGCGATGCTTGGGTCTTGAACAGAAAGCGGTTCGCTACTCTTTGGCTTTTTTCCGCATTTCGGTGCGGGATTCAAATACGAAAACGTTAAGTCGTTCTTTTCTAATATGCCTGCCTTTCACTATTTGGCTTGCCGAGCATTACGTCGCGATAAAATTCGCGTGGCATGTTCTCAATTGCATTCTATCTGAGTACATAATCCTCTATTCGGTTGCTCAAAAAAACAAGCTCATGAAATGGCAGTTTCCCACCTCCATGCAATGGTTGCTACTCGTGCGCTGTATCAATCAGAGACGAGCGATAACAATTCAACAGGATGTCGCCAACGCCAATATACTTGATGAACCCCAATCATTCATCTGTGTGTTTTGAGAGGGATTCATAAACCCTGTTGCCCAGGTGAAATTGGATGAATACCTTTACCTAGATGAAGCCCATAGCTTTCGATTTTCAAGAATCATTTGATGGCGTATTAGTTGCGGTCTATTGCGTCCCGAGCGAGACTCAGGAAGGGTATGAAATAACATTTACCAGCCCCGAGGGGATTGCTAGTTCTAAGCAATTGGCCGTTGATTCGCTTGGCCATCCATTTTTGTCACCGTCTACCCCTTTCGACCCAGCCTGGCTTCGAAACAATCAAAAGAAAATTATTGAAAGCTTTCGGAGGCATCGAGCAAATCGCATCACCGGGATAGAAGCATGAGCTGGACGAATGGATTCTCGGGAGTGATGAAAACCTCGATACATTCGAAAAAATGATCGAAATCTAAGCCATAGCAGAAAAAACCATTTTGGGCTTAAGCTCGACTCAACCTAATGGAAGGAATAATGGACGGTGTTCGAGGTAAGGGAAGATGGGCCTTCTCCGCCATTTCTTGCTTTTGGTGCCATCGGACCAGTAATTTCTTGATGACCCTTTTTCTGTCTGCTTTCTCTTTAATTGTCGTTGGCATTATAGAGTAATGTACGCATTATTTTGCCGGAAAGGGATGCGAATTCCCCTTTTTTATGGCCCTTGATCTGTATGGTTTTAGGTTACCGTACTAAGTGTATACCCTTACTCCGCCTATATTTTAGCTGTTTCACAATTACTTATTTTACACAGGCAGGGATTAATGGGTGAAATCATCCAATTCATTTTAGTCTTGGCGATACTTCTTCATTATCCAGGTGTAGCACTGATCGTCAAGTTCAGTCATGAATTTTTAGAGATAGCCACATTAAGGGCGATTATGAACAAGATAAAATTTCTTTGCCCTTTCCTATTGTAGCTTCCGTCAACCTTTGTAAATTATTTGCTAATGAAGAAATTAATGCGCAGGGACGGTAAACAGGCAAAGTGACATATTTAGCAAACAAAACATGAAGCTATCTTTCACCATACAATTCTTCCTTTGTTTTACGATAAATGCACTTGGGCAGGAATCCTTAAATGAAAGCGTAGGGGAGAAGGAACCTGTCGCAATCGCCGAGCTTGGGGGGCTGCTGCCTTAAATCTTAAAAAGCTCGGATTGAGTTTCGGCCCTTCCACTGCCATTGAGGTAACCTAATTGGAAACTGGCCGGAGCTTGAGGGCATTTCGCCATCTTTCGGTATTCAATCGAGAGAAATGGATATAGACGTTTTATTCAAGAAACCGGGGACATTATCAAAAAGATTAGAGTTTATGTGTGGTTTTGGTTTGGTTTGGACTCACGCATGCGACTATAAGGTGACAACAAACTCGTTTGGCGGCGAAATCGCGTTAGATCTTATGTTTTGGCCTCCAGCGAAGTATCGATTCGCCTGGTATCTTGAACCCGAATACGAGCATGACTTTAGTAAAGCGCATGATCAATCGGTTGGTTAAGCGGCCTACTGGTTTCGATTCCATGAACGAGTTAAGGATCGTTGTTTTATTTGCAGATTTAGCTGCAATAGACAGCATTTAACCATACCCTATTCATAGGTAAAGCAATAGTTGATCTTACACTGATTAATTGGAAAAGGCGAGCTGTTTTCAGGACGAGTTACAATTCTACAAAACTGAACATCGAATTGTGCGAAACCGAACAGTAATAATAAACAGAAACCCTTAACTAATTGATTACTAAATCGTAAACAATTAGGCATATTTTTAGCCGCGATTAGCAGTATCTCAAAAAACGTATGTTCAAAAACTACATCCTTCTCGCCTGGCGCCGCCTCGATAAGAACCGGGGCTACACCTTCATCAATATCGCCGGCCTTTCCATCGGCATGGCCATCGCCCTGGTCATCGGCCTCTGGATTACTGACGAAGCAACCTTCGATCATTATACCCCCAACCATAGCAGACTCGCGGCCGGCTGGCTTAACCAGCGCATGAATAACGCCAGCAAGAAGGGAGAATTCTTCACCGACCAGACCATCATGATGCCTCTCGGAAACACCCTCAACACGCAATTCAAAGACCTCTTCAGCCGCGTTGCCCTGATGCACTCCAGCGGCACCCGCCTCTTCAATTACGGAGACAAGACCGTTAGCGGCATCTCCACAACGGCACAGCCCGACCTTCCCGGAATGTTCGGCTTCCGGATGCTCATTGGAAGTGCCGACGCCACAAAAGATCCTTCTACCATCATCATAGCCAAGTCCCTGGCTAAGGCCATCTTCGGCAATGGCGATCCCTCGGGCAAAACCGTTAAAGTAGACAACACCCTCGAATACCGCATCGGCGGCATATTTGACGACCTGCCAAAGAACACCAGCTTCAATAACCTTCAGGCCGTCTTCCCCTGGGGCAATGGCGAGAATAGGTACCATCGCGACAATACCGATTGGCAAGACCATAACGGCGCTCTTTATGTGGAACTGGCCCCGGGCGTTACCGCCGAACAGGCCACCGCAAGAGTAAAAAACTTAACTTCCCCATATGAAAAAGACTATCACGAAGAGGTCCTGATCTATCCGCTCGACAAAGCCTATCTGTATGGCCAATTTGAATTTAATAAACCCGTCGGCGGCCGCATCACGATGGTCTGGCTCTTCGGCATCATCGGTGCCTTCGTCCTGCTGCTTGCCTGTATCAATTTTATGAACCTGGCCACCGCCCGCAGCGAAAAACGCGCAAAAGAGGTGGGGATAAGAAAGACCATCGGCTCGCTCCGCAGCCAGCTCATCGCCCAATTCCTCAGCGAATCCGTTCTGCTGGCGGTCATTGCCCTCTGCTTTGCCCTGATCCTTGCAATAGCTTCCCTGCCCTTCTTCAATGGGCTCGCCGACAAACAAATGTCCATCCCCTGGACCAGCCCGCTGTTCATTATCGCGATGCTCTGCTTCACGGTATTCACCGGGCTGCTTGCAGGTTCCTACCCCGCCTTATATCTCTCGGCATTCCGTCCGGTCAAAGTCCTCAAAGGCAAAGTCCAGGTAGGCAAATCGGCCTCTATGCCTCGTCAAATCCTTGTCGTGCTGCAATTCGCGGTCTCGCTCATCCTCATTGTCGGGACGACTATCGTCTACCGCCAAATACTCTTCACAAAGGATCGACCCGTTGGCTACAACCGCGAAGGACTCTTTGCGGTGGACATGAACACTCCCGATATCGGCAACCATTATGAAGCCCTCCGCACCGAACTCATTCAGCAAGGTCTGGCCGCCAACGTGGCCGCCTCGGACATGGTACCCACCGACTTTGTGGATGGAAACGGTCTCGATTGGTCCGGCAAACGCCCCGATCAGAACACCATTGGCTTCAACAACGTCAACATCACACCGGACTACGGCAGAACAATCGGCTGGACCATCACTCGTGGCCGTGACATGTCCCGCGATTTCCCTAGCGACAGCAACGCCGCGATCCTCAATGAAAAAGCCGTCAGGTCTATCGGTTTCAAAGATCCTATTGGCCAGATCGTGAAGCTCTTCGGGAAACCTTACACCGTCGTGGGCGTCTGCGCTAACATGGTTTATAACAACCCTTACGATACGGCACAAAACGCCATATTCGTTGGCGGTCGCTACACCGGCGAGATGATCGTAAAGATCAATCCTGGCAAAGACCCGCACAAAATACTCGCCGCTATGGCACCCGTCTTCAAAAAATACAATCCTTCGAGTCCTTTTATCTATAAATTCGTCGACGAGGCCTATGCTGCCAAATTCGAAGCCGAAGAACGCATAGGCAACCTCGCCGCAGTCTTCACCGGCCTGGCGATCTTTATTTCCTGTCTCGGCCTCTTCGGGCTCGCCGCCTTCGTAGCAGAACAGCGCACAAAGGAAATAGGCGTCCGCAAAGTCCTCGGCGCTGGCCCGCTCAACCTCTGGGGTCTGCTCTCAATGGAATTCCTGAAACTGACGGCCCTTTCTATTCTCATCGGCATTCCCCTTGCCTACTATGGAATGAACAAATGGATACAAGGCTATCTCTACCAAGCCCCGCTGTCCTGGTGGATCTTCGCCGCTGCCGGCTTGGGCCTCATTGCGATCACCCTGTTCACGGTGAGCTATCAGGCGCTAAAGGCCGCAAGCATGAACCCCGTAAAAAGTTTGCGATCAGAATGATGCTGATTTTCTATTTGTTGGCTCAAGTTGTGCCTAATGTAGATAATGAGAAAATTCATGTGGCCTATGCCAACAACGGGATGCAATACTAGCTGCAGAATCCCTGTTTCACGCAGCAATTCAGCAACAGGAAACCCGGATTTTAGATCAAGGCTAAACGTCTTTTTTCGTATTTATACTAGTTACTTGCTGTATAATCTACGATGTAAAGTATAGTAATTAACCGCGCATCTTATAGGAAACTTTCGCCTAATTTTGCTCTATCCAATTCCAATGTATGAACCAAGTACCCCCTAATCCGGCTTGAGTCTATTTACCGTCCAAGAAACGCTATATTCAAGTTCTCCGAAAGCCCCCGATTAAACTTGGGGGTTTTTTATTTGCAGTATCCATAGTCTTTTTTTTTTAGTTTCCCAGGAGGAATCCCAAAACGGGTGGCCCAAAATTGTATTTCCCAAGGAAGGCAGCCAATGATAAAATGGACAGAAGAATTGAAATCCTTTTCGTATTCGGGATTCAGGCCCTTTAACTCTGGCGCCTTTTTCACTAACGTTCTCCAGGCCTCCCTTAAACTGATGTACATACCCATCTGCGCCCAGAATCTTTCCGGATCGGGAAAAGTCTGAAACAACCCTTCATTCTTTTTCGAAATATCTCTACATTGATCCAGCTCCGCCTTCCCCTTTTTGCTCAATTTTCTATCCAGGTAATTAAACAACAGTTCCTGTATTCTTTTCGGAAATTGATCAAAGCCTATCATAGCCCTATTTACTATAGAAACGGCTGATTATGTCCATTTGTCCCAAATGCTATCCAAAAAACTTTCCTTCGTAATGGTTTCCTTGTAGAAACCGATACAGAAAAACCCGAATTGCCGCTCTACTGGTGGAATTTGTCCGCAATGGGCCGTACGGGAGCCTTCGAGGATTTACGGAATCAGCGAGCAGGCGGGAGAGGGTTGGTGGCAATACTATCACGCGAAATATGGGGTGGACGTCCGCAACATTCGCTTTCCGGGGATAGTGAGTCACAGCACAGCTTCTCGACCGCCCAGTCAGTGGTCCCGCCTCCCGGAGTTCATGTCCTAGCAATACCTTGATCTGCTCGTTATGTTCTCTAAATACTTCCAATATCATTTTAGGGATAGCCACGATTCCAAGCAGCTTGCATTTGATCTTTTGGGCGGTAATGGCAAAGCCTTTTTCCATAAGGGATCGATGGACTTCATATACGTGTGGGGTAAGACTGTCCAGGAATGCATTCAGGATTTTCGCGCCTTTTATTGCCACGGACACGGCCAGCCGATGAATTCCAGTGCAACGGATCGCATTCGCGCTGCGTGGAAATTTCCGAGCGAGCTCCATCTACGGTAATGCGGAGATAAATGGATTTTGGACCTCTCTTGTAATCGCATGGTTTTTTCAAGCGAAACATTAAGTTGAACATTTGACTCAACATAACGTAAGATTTTGAAGGTGAATGAAATTAGACTTTCAGCTCTTCAAAGGCAAGATGTTTAGGTTATAAACACCTTACATACAGTCCGTTAAGTAGTCATTCGGGACTCACTTTTTTTCATTTTTTTCTTGAGTCCCGAATTAAGCCCCATTATATTGAGCATTTTTGAGTAATTCAGTTACCCCCTAAAAAAATAAAAGACCGTAAACCAATTCTTTACGGTCTTTTGAACCTTTTTGAAAGTGCTTTGAGTGGAGAATATCGGAGTCGAACCGATGACCTCTTGCATGCCATGCAAGCGCTCTAGCCAGCTGAGCTAATTCCCCTTAGAATGTAAAAATATCGTTGTGAACTGACCACATCAAACTGATGGTGCCCCAGCGAAAGGTGTCAATTCCTCCCGCAAGATAATTTTTTTTGTTGCAACTTATGCGCGCTAAAGGATTTCATCTGATGACCTGCAGATTGCGCCCGGGATATGTTAACTTATCCGGCAAAAACACAGGATTTTACCATTCTG
>Ga0206988_1014_pt1 | contig 46979 bp, 41 predicted proteins | sample Alteio_BWMinCont_12_FD_153263 | JGI IMG/M metagenome (GOLD analysis project Ga0206988, IMG submission 153263) | Enriched cells from forest soil in Barre Woods Harvard Forest LTER site, Petersham, Massachusetts, United States -... | ecosystem: Environmental > Terrestrial > Soil > Temperate forest >... | reverse complement strand
GGGGTGAGGGCGAGAGGGCGAGAGGACAAGAAGCCAAGAAACAAGATCACCCCACCTCAACCGGATCCACATCCAACACCCATTTCACTGATTGTTTAGCAGGCTGCTTTTCAATCTCCATTAATAATTTTTTCAAAAACTGCTGTAAAACGCCGCGTTGATTAGATTTAATTAATAATTGCTGGCAATAAAGACCTTTACGTTTAGCAATAACAGCAGACACAGGCCCAAGCACTGTTATCGTTTCTTTGGCCACCGCGCACAATGTCTTAATCATTGATAGAAACCCACTCGCACTTTCTTCCGTATATGCTTCTGCTTTAAACACGGCAAAATAAGAAAACGGCGGTAAAATGGCTTGTTCGCGTTCGGTTAATAACATTTGTGCAAAAGGCTGGTAGCCTTGATGAATTAAGGTTTGAATGCTCTGATGATCGGGATGACGTGTTTGAATCATCACCGTGCCAGGTTTTTCTGCGCGGCCTGCGCGGCCAGACACTTGCATTAATAATTGTCCCATTTGCTCTGCCGCACGAAAATCTGCGCTGAATAAACCACTGTCCGCTTCGACCATTCCCACTAAGGTTACATTAGGAAAATGATGACCTTTAGCAAGCATCTGCGTGCCTAATAAAATTGCTTTTGGTTCAGTGTGAATTTGGTCTAATAAGCTTTGCATCGAACCTTTACGACGTGTGCTGTCTCGATCAACACGAATAATGGGCGTATCCGGAAATTGTTTTGTTAGTAATTGTTCAAGACGTTGCGTGCCTAATCCGACTGGTTGCAAAGCGGTACTTCCGCATTGCGTGCATTGAATGGGAATGGCACTCTGCGCATCACAATGATGGCATTGCAAGCGTTTCGTTGTACGATGATACACCATGCGTGTATCACAACGTTTGCAGCCAGCCATCCATGTGCATTCTGTGCAATAGTAAACGGGTGCAAAGCCGCGCCGGTTGAGAAACAACATCACTTGATTATTTTCTGCTAGATGATGACGCACAGCTTGTAATAAGGGATCTGACATTCCCTCTTCTATGTGCGCTGATCTTAGATCAATCAAGGCATATTCCGGCATTTTGGCATCCCCAGCACGCAGCGGTAATGTCAGTAATGTATAACGGTTGCGTTTCACATTGAGTAATGATTCAAGTGAAGGAGTAGCCGAACCCAATACAATGGGAATACGAAGAATGCTTGCGCGCATCACCGCTAAATCACGCGCGTGATAACGAAAACGGTCTTGTTGTTTGAATGATTGATCATGTTCTTCATCGACGATGATAAGACCTAATTCTGCAAAGGGTGTGAAAATAGCCGATCGCGTGCCAATCACAATTTTTACTTCATTGGCACGAGCGCCTAACCAGACTTTTAGTCGAGCGAGTTCTGTCATGCCTGAATGTAATGCAGCAACTGGCACTGAAAAGCGCGCGCGAAAACGTTCAATGGTCTGTGGCGTTAAACTGATTTCAGGTACGAGCACTAATACCTGCTTACCGGCTTGCAACATGGATGCAATGCTACGCAAATACACTTCTGTTTTACCGCTGCCAGTCACCCCATCTAATAAAAACGGGAGAAATTGATTAGCTGCCTCACAAACGCTATTCACTGCATAGTGTTGCGCATCATTTAATTTCAATTGCGGTTCAGTACTGCCTCCTGACACCGGCCATTTTGTTTTGGCTTCGGCAGGTTTGCCCTTACGTAATAACACGGGTAACGCCGATGACAAAACTTCGCCCAATGAGCAATGGTAATAATCTGCCGCCCACAGACACAGCTGGTAAATATCAGGCGGTAAAATGGCTTCTTGATCAAGCAGTTCTAGTGCGGGTTTAAGTTTTTCATGAGAGATGGACGATGTGCTGACGACTTCGGTTAAAATTCCTACTAAAGTGCGCGATTGAAAAGGAACTTTCACGCGCACACCTGGGAATAAGGCTTTGGGATCAACAGCTTGAGGAGGCAGATAATCAAATAACCTCCGCAATGGCGTAGGTAGCGCGATCCTCAGAATACCGGGGGAGCTCATATTTGCCTTATGTATCATTACTCTATAGGGTTAAATTCAAGGTATAATAACGATTAAAGCCTCATGAATGAAGAGGAATACCAAGATGACGATTCAATCCTCCGCTTTAGAAGAAGTCAAACGGGAAATTGAAAAATTCCTGCAGCAATTAAAATTGGGCATGGATGAAGTGAGCAAGCTGACTGCCAGGATCATGCAAAGCTTGCATGAAAATAAAAATATGCACGTCACTACCGATAGCTTGAGAAATGACAAAGACCTGCAAAAAGAATTGCGCACAACTTGCTTGTCTCACGTATTGCAAAAAGATTTGTCTTTTAAATTTGATCCTAATTTATTAATGAAAACACCGAATGAATTACAAAAAGATGAATTAAAAAATTCATTCAAAGAGTTTTTGAAAAAAATGTTTAAACTCACACCCAAGAACAAGAAAAAACTCGATCCCAATAAACAACAAGAAGCGCTCATTGATCAATTTGCCGAAATATTGACAACAGAGCTGACGAATAAAAAAGAAAATGTACGGTTAGGTGATAACAAACAAGCGATGGGCATCATTGCAAGCTGTGTAGACACATTGACTGCTAGCATTCAAAAAGATTACGGCGGCAAGGATGTACGTTTCAGCGACAGTCCAGCCGTACCCATTACTAGCACCTCTGAAGATATCAGCACGCAAAATCTTGCTACCGCAGATGGAACGAGTTTTAAAGCCTCTTTAAAACAGGAAACGGGCGAAGATCCCATGGGCATCAAAATTTTTAATATTTTGGGCGATATTGCAGATGGTAAACCCCTGCCATCAGCGGATGAAATGAAAAGAGAAGGTATTTTAGCTGAATCTAGCTTTAATCCTCGGCTTAAACCGCCAGGGGCACTCTAAGCCACTGGCATAGTCACTCTACAGTAAGGAGCGTAGCATGCATCAAGTGATGGTGATGGGTGCAGGTAAAATTGGCTCATTGATCACCGTTTTGTTAGCGCGCACCAATGATTACGTTGTGCATTTGGCAGATATACACAAAAAAATTCCCTATGAACGGCGACTAACAGGTTTGCCTAATTTTCAATATACAATTCTTGATGCCACTGACCGTAGTGCGGTGTCTACTTATATCCAAAAAAATCATATTGAAGCCATTATTTCGTCTTTGCCTTTTTTTTGCAATAAAGATATTGCGCGTATTGCAGCTGAAAACCACATACATTATTTTGATTTAACAGAAGACGTGGAAACCACCAAAGCGGTGATGGAAATTTCAAATGGTTCGCAAAACGCCTTTGTGCCGCAATGCGGGCTCGCACCTGGTTTTATTAGCATTGTCGCGCATGATCTGATGAAACATTTTCCCAAGTTGGATGACGTTAAAATGCGAGTGGGCGCGCTGCCTCTTAATATTAGTAATGCGTTGCAATATTCCCTCACCTGGTCCACAGACGGACTCATCAATGAATATGGCAATCCGTGCCATGGTATTGAGAATGGAAAATTAGTGGCGTTACAGCCATTAGAAGGCTTAGAAGAAATTAAAATTGATGGATTAACGTATGAGGCATTTAATACTTCTGGCGGCATTGGTAGTCTTGCTGAAACCTATTATGACAAAGTTAAACATATCAGCTATAAAACCATTCGTTATCCTGGTCATTGCGAAAAAATTAAATTTTTGATGAATGATATGAAATTAAATTCCGAACGCGAAACCTTGAAACATATTTTTGAAAATGCAATACCTAAGACTAGTCAAGATGTGGTGCTGGTTTATGTGTCCGTGACTGGCACGAAAGACAATCATTATGTAGAAGAAAGTTATGTAAAAAAATTCTACCCGAAAAAAATTGAAAAGCACCGTTGGTCTGCCATTCAGTTAACGACCGCTTCAAATGTTTGCTGCGTCGCTGATATTATTCTGAATAGCCCTAATCGTTACCATGGATTTGTGCGTTTAGAACAATTTACGCTTGAAGAAATTACCAGCAACCGCTTTGGCGACTACTATTTATAAGGATTTAAGTATGGAGTTATTATCCTCGCTGCATCTGAATGAAAAAAACAGTGGTGCGAGTTCAGGTGGACATTGGTGGTCGCATACTAAAGATGCCGGCAGCATTATTTCTTTTAATCCTTCTACGGGTGAACCTATCGCAACTATTTTTTGCGCTTCAGATAAAGATTATGAGCATCTAGTCAAAGAGGCTCATCAAGCCTTTTTAAGCTGGCGCGAGGTGCCTGCACCGAAACGCGGCGAGCTTGTACGCGCAATCGGTGATGAGTTGCGCAAATACAAAGATTTGCTAGGCAGTTTAGTGTCTCTGGAGATGGGGAAATCCAAACAAGAAGGCGATGGTGAAGTGCAAGAAATGATAGACATGGCAGACCTTGCTGTTGGTCAATCGCGTATGCTGTATGGTAAAACTATGCATTCGGAACGGGCAATGCATCGTATGTATGAACAATGGCATCCACTCGGTGTGACAGCTGTGATTAGTGCGTTTAATTTTCCTGTGGCTGTTTGGGCATGGAATGCCTTTGTTGCAGCCGTGTGCGGCAATACGGTTATTTGGAAGCCATCGCCTAAGACTGCGCTATGCGCAATCGCCGTGCAGCATATTTGTAATAAAGTGGCAGATCAATTTGGTTACCGTGGTATTTTTTCGCTGATCATTTCGGATAAAAATGGAATGGTTAATCATCTCGCTTGCGACACGCGCGTGCCGCTTGTTTCATTTACAGGATCAACTGCTGTCGGCAAAGAAATTAATGTACTCATTGCTAATCGCTTGGGCCGAGCATTGTTAGAATTGAGTGGCAACAATGCGATTATTGTTGATGAGTATGCCGATTTAACTACTCTCATCACGCCTATTGTTTTTGGTGCCATTGGCACGGCTGGCCAACGCTGCACGACCACCAGACGATTAATCATACATGAGTCTGTCTATGATAAGTTGGTGGGTGCCTTAGTGAAAGCATATAAAAAAATAACGATTGGCGATCCTCTAGATCAAAAAAATTTGATGGGGCCACTCATCGACCAAACGGCGGTTGACACTTTTCTTAATTCAATTGCTGAGGCAAAACAACAAGGCGGCACGGTGTTAGTGGGCGGTAAGTCGCTAGAGCGCCCTGGGTTTTTTGTGGAACCCACAATCATTGCTGCTCAAAATGATTGGGACATCGTGCAAAAGGAAACCTTTGGGCCGTTATTGTATGTGATGAAATATAAAACTTTGGATGAAGCGATAGCGATGCACAATCATTCAAATTTCGGGCTTTCTTCTGCCATCTTTACCAGTCATTTACAACACGCGGAAACCTTTCTTTCTGTGCGCGGCAGTGATTGCGGCATTGCAAATGTGAATATAGGCACTTCAGGCGCTGAAATCGGTGGAGCGTTTGGAGGTGAAAAAGAAACGGGTGGTGGGAGAGAAGCGGGTTCAGATGCGTGGAAAGCGTATATGCGCCGTCAGACTAATACCATTAATTGGGGTGCGGGATTGACGCTTGCGCAGGGGATTCATTTTGAGATTGGGTAATCTTGGTTATTGTCCATCAATGGGGTCAAGTCTCTTCTTAACGAATAAAATTTACTCACACAATCTCCTGCTTGAAAGTCTACTCAGTATTAAGAAATTTCCAATCCCTTTTAATTTAATAAGATTAACGGAATATACGAGTTGATTAAGCATGCTGTCGCAAAGGTTGGTGCAAATTAGCGCAATTAACACCATGTGATAATTATTTATTCGTTAAGGAGAGACTTGACCCCCTCTGTTAGCTTGACGCCTATGGGCAACTACTGGCCGGACCCTATGCACAAATACTTAATTTCTAGATAATCGTCTATTCCGTACTTTGAGCCTTCGCGGCCGATGCCGGATTCTTTTACGCCGCCGAAGGGGGCGACTTCGGTTGAGAGTATGCCGGTGTTGATTCCTACCATGCCGTATTCTAGTGCCTCAGCTACTCGCCAGACTCGTTCTATATTATTGCTGTAAAAATACGATGCCAATCCATAGGATGTGTCATTGGCAAGCTTGATAACTTCTTCTTCTGTGTGAAATCTAAATAAAGATGCAACAGGGCCAAAGGTTTCTTCTTGTGCAAGACGCATGGAAATGTTTGCTTCGGTCAATACAGTAGGCTCAAAAAACAAACCGCCTAATGGGTGGGGTTTCCCGCCCTGTACCAGTTGGCCGCCTTTTTCTAAAGCATCCGCAATGTGTTCTTTTACTTTTGCTAGTGCATCTTCATTAATTAACGGGCCTTGTTGCACGCCTTTTTCTAATCCATTACCTACTTTCAATGCTGCAACCGCGTGTATTAATTTTTTGGTGTATTCCGTATAGATTGCATCATGTACAAAGATTCTGTTAGCGCATACACAAGTTTGTCCCGTGTTACGGAATTTAGAAGCAATGGTGCCCTGCACGGCTGCATCAATGTCTGCATCATCGAATATGATAAATGGCGCATTGCCGCCTAATTCTAATGAAATTTTCTTAATGGTGCTTGCGCATTGCGCCATCAGTAATTTTCCTACCGCAGTAGAACCCGTAAAAGATAGTTTTCTCACTAAGGGGTTCGATGTTAACTCCATTCCAATTATTTCAGGATTGCCGGTGATAATATTAATGACACCTGCTGGAATGCCTGCTTTTTCTGCAAGCACAGCTAATGCCAATGCACTAAATGGCGTATCTTCAGCAGGTTTTATTACTGTTGTACAACCCACGGCTAGTGCTGGTGCAATTTTTCTTGTGATCATCGCAGCGGGAAAATTCCATGGTGTGATCGCTGCGACCACACCTATCGCTTGCTTGATGACGATTAATCGTTGGTTGCGTTTATTGGAAGGAATCACATCGCCATATACACGACGGCCCTCTTCTGCAAACCACTTAATAAATGCGGTTGCATAATCGATTTCGCCGCGCGCTTCTAGCAGTGGCTTGCCTTGTTCGAGTGTCATGATCTCTGCTAAATCTTCTTTGTTTTGTTCAATTAAATGCGCCCAAACTAAAAGTAAATCGGATCGCTCTTTTGCTGAGCGCGCGCGCCAGTCAGGCAACGCATTGTGCGCTGCTTCAATGGCGCGTTTGGTTTCTGCGCTGCTGCAGTCGGGGACGTGACCCAGTACTATGCCATCGAAAGGGTTGACAACGGGGAATGCTTTGCCAGAATCGGCTGGCTGCCATTGGCCGTTGATGAAATTTGATTCTTTGAACAGGGTTCGGTTTTGTAAATGTTGCATGTTTAATTCCTTTCTAACAAGAGCAAGCTTTTAAACTTTTCTGCAATCGTTGGCATCGTTTCAAAATTCTGTAAAAACCGCTGAATTTCCTTGTCCCAGGCTTGTCTTAAGCCGGTTAGTGTTGCGTATTCCGATGTGCCATCTAAATCAATTAACACTGGTTGTTCGCGTTGATCCATTAATATGTTTGTCATTTTCAAATCACCGTGCGTCATTTCGAGCTTTGCTAAATTTTTTAATAACAAAACGACACGCTCCACCATTGCATCTGTCTTTTTTACATCATGTTGATGACGAGTAAAATAATCGCCTATATGTTCCGATGAAATATAGTCAGAGACATAATATGATTTGCCCCGCAAACCCAACACGCTTCTTTCTATGAAGGCGATGGGCTTTGCTATCGCTACGCCAAATAAATTTAATTTATGTGACAATCGCCAAGACCGCCTTGCACGTGTAGGACGCAAACAACGTCTTAGAAAATGTAAGCTATTTTTTAGATTATAGCGTTTCACTATGTATGTTTTATTATCTAACACTACTTTGATCACGGTACTCGACCGTCCTGCTTTTAGTAATTGCGAGGCAGGATGACTGAATAAAGATTCGGGATTCTTTAAAAAAGCACTCATCTCGGGAAAAAGAGCACGCCTATCAACCATCACGTCTGAACACCAATAGTTGAGATGCGAAAAATCAGTGCAATTTCTGAAAATTTTCTTTTCATAACGATGCCAGCGCTTTTCATCCCATTGTTTGATGAGATAAAAAATGTAAAGAATGTCGGATTTTTTTATCATCCAACCGCGCGCTTTGGCATAGAGTTTAAATAACGCTTCCTGACAATTTTCCACCCCCACACCCAGTTGTGAAAGAAAGAGCGCTAAATTTCTCATGCTTTTCTTTTTGGATAATAAACGCGGACAGGTTTCGATTTGCGCACCGTCTAGTGTGTAAATTTTCTTTTTTGTTAGTAGAAAATTATTTAAGTGTAAATCATGTTGCACCACACCCAACACATGCTGCGTTGCGATTTCTACAATAACGGGACGCAGAATTGACAGCATATCGTTGGCATTTTCTCTGTTACGCCAAGCTTCTTCCAAACTCAGCGCATCATAGATACGTTCGTAAATAAGCACATGAATACGACCATCTTCGCTGACACCTTGGTAAAGTAATGGTGGTGTAGGAATATTATTTTCTAGAAGAGCGGCAATGCCAGCTGCATCACGTTCCATATCACGTTTCGCATGGTGAGGATCAAAAAATAATTTGGCAACGATAGGCGTTTGCTGCCACGTGCCAAATGCCACTAAACGTTTTTTAGGTAGTAGCCGCACGACTTCTTCAGCATGGATCACGTTGCCATCTGCTAGCGTTAGACGAAAAGGCGGCACAAATGCAAAAGTCGCCGTATGAAAAAAATCAAACTGACTGGGTATGATCACGGTATGTGTTTCCACGTGTTAGCACCTTTTGCCAAAAAGTTTTTTCCGAAGCCAACAATGTGTGTAAGGGTGATTTATGATAAATCTTCATAAATCGATACAAATCACGCTGTGTCAGGCCTATCTGTGTGCTTGAAAAATATAACCCTGCTAAATCTTTAATGATCCAACGCTCTGGTGTCAAGCGATGCCGCATAGCACGATGCAAATCGATGAGATAAAGCCTTTGCGATGGATGCAATAAAAAGTGACATAAGTAAAAATCCCGATGATTCACCCCATGCTCATGCATCACACGTGCAATGGTCGCGACAGCGGTAATGAGTTTTTGCTTGTCAGCAAAAGAAGGCGGGTGCTGTTTCCAATCCGCACACAAGGTTTCCAAACTAACCGCCGGTGCAATTTCTTCCATTAATATAAAAGACTCTACTGTCGCAGGATTAATACCGCGCATACCGAAACCCACCACAGTGGGCACAGCGATTTGTAATGAGGCAAGCTTGTTAATCGCGCGCCATTCATTGCTGGCGCTTAACACGGGTAGACGGAATTGGATTAAATTCTTGAAAATCTCTTTCCAACCCACCCCCGAATGCTGCTTGATAAAATAAGATTTAGCGCCAAGCACAATGCGCTGGGTCAAGCGACCATCTTGGTGACGAAAGGATTCTCCTTTGAGCGCCATGATCTGATCAAAGAGTGGTGCATCTGTTCTGAAATAGCTTTTAAGGTCTGGGTGTAAGTACACGTTTTTGCCCAATCTGTTCAATAAGGTCCGCGGCTTTGCAAGGCATGCTGTAAATGTCTGCTTCTTTCGCAAACGCCAGCGCGTTTTGCCGCCAGGTTGTTTGTGGCGATGATACCATTTTTTCTAACGCCGCGTTGAATTCACGTTGTTTGTATGGCGCTGGCACCACCGTTCCTGCCTCTGCCTCTGTCACATAATGCGCATAGCCGCAGGCCTCGACCGTCAGCACCGGTAAACCAGCGACCAAGGCTTCCAAAATAGCCGTGCCTGTATTTTCATGATAAGAGGGATGAAGCAATAAATCCGCAGCCAGCAAGAAATCCGGCACATCCGAGCGCCCCCCTAGAAATGACACCCGATCACTCACTTGCCAAGTGACCGCTAATTTTTGAAAACGGGCGGGATCATCTTGCCCAATGACAAATAATCGGCAGCGTGATTTCAGCGCGGGTGATAAAGAGGCAAGCCCCTTGATAGCCCGATCTACGCCTTTGGTTTTAAAGCCAGAGCCAACCATGAGCAACAGAATTTGTTCGTCGGTAAAACCATAGGCTTTACGCAAAGCCGCGCGCATTTCGGCGGCATTGGCTGGTGCCATCCGATCTTTGGCAATGCCTGGCGGCAGCAAATGAAATCGTTCGGGCTCGGTTTGATAATATTGGCTATACGCTTTTTGTTGCTGCGGGGAAATCAGTAAAATCTCCACCGGGTTCCCTAGTCGAAACACGGATTCTTCAAATGCCACATATTGACGATAGCGCGGCAATAATCGGTAAAACGCCCTGCGATGTTCCCGCACCCGCGCTTGGTAACATACATCCGCCGCATAATACGCATCCAGGTGGGGCATTTTGTTAAACCCAATGACCACATCAAAACGTGCTGCTTGAAGGTGCGGAGTAAGCTTGTTGGTAAAGGAAAGTAGCCGGGCATGATTTTGCCAGGCTTTCGTTTTAATGATATGCACGTTAAATCCGGGTTCAGGATCCCCATCCCAATGCATGGTATAGACATGCACCTCGTGTCCACGGTTTCGGCACTCTCTTGCAATGCGCATGAAATCCCGCTGCAAACCGCCATAGGGAAAATATTTAAAAAGACAAAAAGCGAGACGCAATGTTATATACTCCTTTAGTGCTGGACATTTTGGCCAAGTTGTCATTATCGTCATTGCCGTCATTGCGCCGTCATTGCGAGGAGCCCGTAGGGCGACGAAGCAACCCAGCTTCGGTTTCTGGGTTGCTTCGTCGCCCTTCGGGCTCCTCGCAATGACGATAATGACGGCAATGACGGCAATGACGGCAATGACGGCAATGACGACGCCAAACTCCAGTAGTAAACTTACCCCTCTAGTAAAACCAAGGATGGATCGATGCGTACAACGTTAGCTTTATTAGGACTTGCCATTTTACTCGTTAGTTGTGCTACAACAAAGGCCAATTATTACCCCTCTACTCCCGACAGTTTGCAGGGTGAAAGCGTCAATACCCTCATCAACCGCTGGGGTAAGCCGAATTATAAAGTCGCTCTTCCCGATGGGCATAGCCTGCTCTCTTATACCATCGAACGTTATAGCGCCAATTCATCGTCTTCTTCACCAGGAATTGGGGTGACTAATAATAGCGGTCGGCCGGTGATCACGGTAACGCCCGCCAGCAATAATTCATGGAGCCGCGGACGTCTTGCCATATCGTGTACTTATTTGTTTGAAATAAACGAAAAGGGTGTTGTTGTTCGGACTAAAACGAAGGGCACGAATTGTTATAATGACTAATAGCAAATGTAGCCTGGACACGTTTTTTTGTGTCCAGGGTAGCGGCTTCGCTATACGCACCACCCTGGACACAAAAAGCGTGTCCAGGCTACGCTCAGGATGACAACTATCAGTGTAACGACTATAAAGGAGTAACTCTTTCCATGTTTCAAGCAATCAGACATCATCTTTTCCAGTTATTGCTGTTGGTCTTTATCTTAAGCTTCACTGCTTTTATTCCAGCTTACGCAGATGATACCGATGATAGCAGTGACGACAGTGGCCACAGCAGCAAAGAAAAAATTTACACGATTGCAGACGATGTGGAAATGAAACCAGAAGTTAAAATCACTTACGATAAACCCCGTATTGTGGTGAAAGCCGTTTATCCTTCCATATTTAGCGACACAGAAGATGAACACATCGATACGTTCAACCAACAAATTAATGCGATTATTGTAGATGAAATAGCAAATTTTCGCGCAAGAGTGCTTGATAATGTTAATGCACAAAGCGCGTTACCCCGATCATCTGTAAAAAATGATTTAGTCATTGATTTTAATGCTTCCGCCATTAATACCAATGACAACCCTGTCGTTAGCATTCGCTTCACAATCCAAGGTGCCATTGCTGGTGTTTCGCCTCCTTATCATACTCATCATGTATTTAATTATGATTTATACAATGGCCAAACCATACAATTGGCCGATTTATTTTTGCCTGAATCCGATTATTTAACGCTTATTTCCAAATATTCCAACCAAGCATTAGCAAGGCGTCTCAAGGATAAAGAACTAGTCAATACCGGCACCGCCCCAACAGAAAACAATTTTAAAAATTGGAATATTAATCCATATGGTTTATTAATTACCTTTGATGAAGGACAAGTGGCACCAATTGTTTATGGCACCCAAACGGTGTTAATCCCTTATTCCATTTTAAAACCCATGTTGGCGCCTGATTCGGCGGTGATGGGTTGTGCGCGTCATCGCAGAAGTTGCATCCAGAATAATTTATTAACGGGTGGATTCATCGATGAAGCAGCGGCTGTTCCAGTTAGTTTTGCAGCTTCAAACTCAGCGCGCATCAATGCGGGACACCGTATCCTCAATCCAAGTCCTAGCAAGAGTTAAAATTTGTTCGGGTGTGCGGTCGTGACTTTCAATAACAGGTCCGATCACCACCTGTACTGTGCCAGGTCGTTTAATAAATTTGCGCCGTGGCCAAAAACGTCCTGCATTGTGTGCCACCGGAATCACGGGGCAACCGGTGGCTGCAGCAAGCCTCGCGCCACCCAATTTATATTTACCTTCCACACCATATGGCATACGCGTGCCTTCCGGAAACACTAATACCCAACGTCCTTTATCTAAACATTTTCTGCCTTTATTAATCACTTGCTGCATAGCAGATGAACCAGATGAACGATTAATGGCAATAGGATCCGCTGCAGCCAATGCCCAACCGAAAAACGGTATCCACAATAATTCTCGTTTAACAATGACAGTCGGTTCGTGAAAAATCAGCGGCAAAAAAAATGTTTCCCAAGTGGATTGATGTTTACTCAAAACAACGCCGGTGCGATCCGTTGGAATGTGTTCCATGCCTTCTACTTTATAATCGATATGACACACCGCTTTCAGTACAACAAAATAAAAGCGTAAAAAAGCGCGGATAGCAGCGTGGCGAAAATGCGATGAAAACGGCAACAAACACACGATCACTACGCTATAGATACAAATAGCAATCGTGGAGAAAATATAAAAAATCAGTGAGCGTATAAATAAATTAACGTGATAACACATAATCAACCGCTGCAGCTAAATGAGGAAAACTAGGAATCGTTAATAAATCTGGGTATTTTTCCACTGAGACTTTTCCTTTTTGGGTTAACACCAACAATGGCTTGCATCCTGCTGTTCGCGCAGCTTCCACATCTACATATGAATCGCCAATAAAAAAAGTGTCTGCAAGGACGACTGAATATTTTTTTTGTATTTGATAGAGCATACCGGGTTTGGGCTTGCGGCAAGCGCAATGCTCATCTGGATGATGCGGACAGAAAAATATTTCTTCCACATAACCTCCCACTGCCGCCAATTCGCCCATCATTTTTTCATGGATCAAATCAAGCATCGCTAGATCATAATAGCCGCGGGCAACACCCGATTGATTGGTAGCGATCAGCACCTTAAACCCATGACGGTTTAATTCTGCAATGGCTTCTAAGCTGCCAGGGATAGGCAACCATTCAGCGGGTGATTTGATATAGACATCGGAGTCGTAGTTAATGACACCGTCGCGGTCGAGAATAATATAGGGCATATCAGTACATCAGTATTGAGAAACAAAAAGTATAGAGGAATTGAAGCAGATTTTATATCTAACCGTCGCCCTGTAGGGCGACGGTAGAGATGTTAACTAAGCGTGCTTCTACTCAAACTTATAAATTAAGCTGATGTTAAAAGCATCTTGACGTGGTGATGTGGAGAAACTGACACCATTAACCTTCTGATTAATCGAACGGTATGCAGTAAAGTCATACTCGCCACGTAAATCAACATTCTGTGTTAAGCCAGTTTGCAGACCAAGACCAAATTGTCCACCGGTTTGATTTGTGTTCAAGCTGGAAAAACGTGTACGAACGATACCAGCACGTGCAAAAGCAAGTGTATGGTCGCTCAACATGACGCCTGGAAGAACGCTAGCACCGTAGCTGTAGGTTGTTTTCAACTTACCGCCATTGTTCAGCTCACCTGCACCTAGCGTACCGTTTAATTCGCCAGCGAGATAAAAGCTTTCGCTTATCACGCCGCCATAACCAGCAAGAACGTTGAAAGGCAACACGCGGTTTGAACCGAATACGTAGTTGCTGTTATTGCTTGAGGTATTAGCAGCAACACCAAGACCCGCACCAATGTATGGCGCTGAACCCGCTGCAGTTGCGATACCAGCGGTTGAAGCTACGATCGCGATCACTGAAAGGACTTTTTTAAACATATTCACACTCCTTAATTTTTCATTATTGGATTTGTGAACATCCTGTTACCGTGTCTCGTCCGGATTAGGTGAGAGTCAGGCACACGCCTTTATTAAGTAATAAGGCGCATCACCTTCTATCTGTGCGTCCATGAATAGACATAGTGCCCATTCCAGATACGAAGTAGGGGCATGATAGCTTAGAGTTGAGAATGATACAACTATTGGGGATAGAGGTAAAAATTGGACAATGTAGCCTGGACACGCTTTTTGTGTCCAGGGTGGTATGTGTAGCGAAGCCACTACCCTGGACACAAAAAGCGTGTCCAGGCTACATGAGGGGAGATATATATTTTATTTGCTCCTTTCCAGTTCGTAGGGGACGAACACTTCGTTCAATTGACGGGCTACACGTATAAATGTTGTACGTTTTGATAATTCTTTGAGCCGGTGCGCACCCACATAGGTGCAGGTCGAACGTATGCCGCCTAAAATATCTAGCACGGTGTTCTTTACGGGACCACGATAAGGGACATTCACTGAACGGCCTTCGCTGGAGCGGTAATCTGCTACTGAGCCATGATGCCTCTCCATTGCTTCGGTGGAGCTCATGCCATAAAAACGTTTAAATTTTCTGCCTTTTTCTTCGATGACTTCGCCCAAACATTCATCATGCCCTGCCAACATCCCACCTAACATGACAAAATCAGCGCCCGCCGCAAATGCTTTTGCGACATCGCCCGGTGTCGTGCATCCACCATCTGCACAAACGTGCCCGCCCAATCCGTGGGCAGCATCTGCGCACTCAATGATGGCGGATAATTGCGGATAACCAACGCCGGTTTTTTCACGCGTGGTGCAAACAGAACCAGGACCAATGCCAATTTTGACTATATCGGCACCAGAGAGAATTAATTCTTCCACCATTTCACCCGTGACCACATTGCCAGCCATGATGACGGTCTTTGGGAAATGTTCGCGTAATTTTTCTAAATAAGAAACAAAACGCTCGGTATAACCATTGGCCACATCCAAACAAATGAAAGGAATAGGCACCACCTTCATCACCTCTGTCAGTTTTGCAAAATCCGCATCAGTAATACCCACTGAAACAAAACAAGATGCCAAGGCATTAGGTGCGCTTGTTGCAAATTTTTTCCAATCATCCAATTTGACGAACTTATCCAGCGCAGTCAGCAAATAGTGTTCGGAAAGCGCTTTTGCCATGTCTAGGGTGCCGGTGTGATCCATATTGGAAGCGATAATCGGTACGCCATGCCATTCGGATTGTGTGTGTCTAAACTGAAATGCGCGATCCAACGACACTTCGGCACGCGTTTTTAATACACTCCGTTTAGGACGAATTAATACATCACGGAAATCCAGTTTTACGTCATTTTCGATGCGCATGGTGCTACTCCTAAAAACTCCCTCACCCTAACCCTCTCCCGCAATCACTGCCCGTATTTTTAACGGACGCTGAAGTCGGGAGAGGGAATCATTTATTGCATTGTACGTATTACGCCTTTTTGATTCTAGCGTAATAAAAACCATCCATGTTATGCATGCCGGGGAGGATTTGGCGGCCGATGTCGCATGCTAATCCCCATTCTGCTTGGATTTTTTCTTCCTTTGCCTCTTTATGTGCTGCCAAAAACCGCTGCATCACTTCCACATTTTCTTCTGGAAAAAATGAACACGTTGCATACACCAACAACCCACCTGGTTTTAATAATGCCCACAGGGCGGTCAGCAAATTAAATTGTTCGTCAGCAAAGGCTGCAATATCTTCTGGTTGGCGTAATAATTTGATATCAGGATGACGGCGGATCACGCCGCTTGCAGAACACGGTGCGTCCAACAGAATGCGATCAAAAAATTCACCATTCCACCAACCAGCCGTATCGCTCACATCATGACAAATGCAATCCGCTTTAAGACCTAAGCGCGACAGATTTTCATTAATGGGACGCATGCGTAATGGGTCTTTCTCAACGGCACTCACTGAGGCTAATTGTGGCTCTCTCACTAAGATATGCGTTAATTTACCGCCCGGTGCGGAACAGGCGTCTAGTACATGCATCTTTGGGGCAAGATCCAGTAAATCCACAGCGAGCTGGGCTGCGCCATCTTGGATGAAAATATCGCCCGCTTTAAAACCAGGTAATTCTTCTACATGAATGGCTGATTCCAGAATAATCCCTTCTCGCGTTTCAGGAATCTTCGCCGCATTTATATGCTTTGTGCCTAATATTTCTAAATACTCATCACGCGATACATGCTGTTCATTCACGCGCAGTGAAAAAGGCGGATGCACGTTATTTGCTTGCAATATGGCTTGCCAATGATTCGGCCATGCCTTTTTAGTTTCATCAATCCACCACTCTGGATGCGCATATTCTGCTTCAATATCCGATTGAATAATGTTTTTGATTTCGTCTTGTCTGCGCAAATATTCTCTTAACACCGCGTTAACAAAACCACGCGCCCAAGGCTTTTCTAAGGTTGCGGTTGCATTCACTGTTTCAGATACCGCTGCATGTTCTGGCACACGCATTTCCATTAATTGATAAAGCCCCACTAATATCAATGCGTGCACATCACTGTCTTTAGCCTGCATGGACTTTTTTAATAAATGGCTTAATACCACATCAAGCCGCGTATAAAAGCGGCAAACGCCGTAACAGACAGCTTGCACAAATGCGCGGTCGCGCGAATCCTTTATTTTAATTAAGGCAAAGTCCAAACAATCAGTTAATGAGCGACCATCAGTGACATCATTAATAATGGTGGCGGCCAACAAGCGTAAACTCATATTAATGTCTCTCCCACCACTAATGCATCACGATGCGCATTATAAAAATCGGAAACGGAAATAATTTTTCCGCCAGGTAATTGCACTTGTAATAAGCGTAATGCACCATTGCCAGTCGCAATATCAATTCCATCATGCGCTGCATAAAGAATGGTGCGTGGTTTTGCGTGTTGATCCCCTGTCACTGCTTTTGCCTGCCAAATGCGTAATGCTTGTTCTTGCCAAGTGGTATAAGCAACAGGCCATGGATTAAATGCGCGGACTTCCCACTCTAATTCCATTGCGGGTTGCGCCCAATCAATGAGTGCTTCTTCTTTGCTTATTTTGTTGGCGTAGGTGGTGTGGTCATTGTTTTGTTCAATCGGTTGAATGTTATCTGCCGCCATTAAATTTAATGTCTCAATTAATGCGCTCGCTCCCATGGTGGCGAGTTTATCATGCAATGTTTGTGAGGTTTCATCTTCATCCATTGCACATTCACGCTGCATGAGGATGGGGCCGGTATCTAAGCCCTCATCCATCAGCATGATCGTCACACCCGTTTTTTTATCGCCTGCAAAAATAGTGCGTTGAATGGGTGCCGCTCCACGCCAACGTGGTAACAATGACGGATGAATATTCACGCATCCCAAACGAGGAATGCATAACACGGCCGATGGCAATAACATGCCATAAGCTGCAACGACTAACACATCCGGTTTAAGATCAGCAAGCTGCTCTTGTTCTGTAGGATTTTTCAAAGAAGCGGGCTGGAAAATCGGTAAATGTGCAGCGAGTGCCAATGCCTTCACTGGACTTTCAGTTAATTTTAAACCACGCCCTGCTTTGCGATCGGGCTGTGTGTAGACAGCAATAATGTTATGCGGCGAATCAATTAACGCTTGCAAGGCAAACGCTGCAAACGCAGGCGTACCTGCAAAGATAATGTTTAATGAGTGGATGGGCACGATTTTTTCTCTATTCCTTCACTGCCATCAGTTTACTGACTTTTTTACGATAACGCTCTTGTTTCAGTCTGGAAAGATGATCCACGAATAAAATGCCATTGAGATGGTCCATTTCATGTTGTACACACGCTGCTTTCAACCCTTCCGCATCGAATTCTAGCACATTACCATCTAAATCCGTTCCGCGTACGCGGACTTTTAGTGCGCGCTCTACTCGATCATACGCACCAGTTGCAGACAAACAGCCTTCTAATTCATATTGTGTGCCTTCTTTGCTAATGATCTCTGGATTGATAACGCACTGGCGCTGATCGCGTGTTTCTGAGACGTCAATGACAAAAAGACGTAAATGAATATCGACTTGTGTCGCCGCTAAACCTACACCTTGGCTTTCATATAGTGTTTCGTACATATCCTCCACTTGACGCCTTAAATTATCATCAACGTGTTTTACCGGCTGCGCTTTGTTGCGCAAACGGGAATCAGGATAGTGGAGTATTTCTAATACGGCCATGGGGATTGTCTAATTATGAAATTTTTTTGCATTCTAAAGTAGGATCATGGCCTTTTCAACACAACAAGCGTTTTTTCTGTCATTCCATCACCGAGTCCTGCCTTATAAACGGCGATGGCATCGTCGGTTTCTCCTAGTAGTTCCAACAACTTTCCGTATTCAAGCGATGCGGCAGGGTTAAATCCATCTTCCAAACATTTTTTAAAATAATCCTTTGCTTTGCCCCATAATTGCACGCGCATGCATAATCTGCCCAGGGTCAAGCGTGTTTCGAGGTGAGGACCATACATTTTTAACCATGCGCCTACAATCACCAATTGCCGGTTTAAATTTGTAAACGGCAAGGTACCATAAATCGTCACTAATTCCGGTTGCCAATGTGATTTCAAGGTCTTGCGGATCAGTTCTTCTATTTCATGGTTTGCGTGACCATTGTGCTGCAATTGCTTCACATAAGCGCATACCACTTCTGGATTTTTTCTCGCGCTGCGTGGCATATTGTTCCAAAGCTGATGCAATGCCTCATTATTTTTATTCGTCGCTGCTAACAATTGCTCACAATAAATATTTTTTTCAAACTGTACACTCTGCTCTGTGGTGATCAACTGCGCTTTACGCAGATCAGGTAACAATGCCAATAAATTTTCCCAATTAGATGAACGCACATATACTTTTTCCAATAAGCGTAATATTTGTGGGTGCTTGGGTGAAAGTGTGAGTAAATGATTAAGCGTAGCGGCTGCGCTCTCTAATCGATCCTGCTGTAATTCCATCGTTGCTTGTACTAAGCCTATCGCCAATTCTTCTTGAGGTGCGACGTGATACGCTGTTTGAATATATTTATCCCGCCGCTCAAACGCATTTTGCTCATGCGCCGCCTTCGCTGCACCTAAATAATTTAAAAGCGGATCGATGGATTGGTTCACTCCATTCAGCAGTAAGCGTTCAGCGCCTTTCCAGCGCCCTTCAATCAGTGTGGTCAGCCCGTGTTGCGTTTTACTATACGAGCGGTGTTCACGACGGAAACGCAACCAATTTTTCATGCGAAACCATAGAAAAACTACTTTATCGATGCCAGTGACCACTAAATAAAACAAGCCAAAAATAATGAATAAACAAATCAGTGCAAACCATAATGGCATTTGCACCATCCAAGGTTGATACACGACATATAAAAAACCAGGATGCCGCATAATGGTCAGCCCAAACCAAACGGACGCAACGAGAAACAGTAATAATAAAAATAATCGTCTCATAAATGCTCCGTTAAACCGCACCTGCTGCTGCAAAATACTGATCGAATGCTTGCAAGATTGAGGCAAGTGATACAACGGGTGGCTCAATATTTACTTCTTGCAGCTTCATTAAATTTTGCAGCATGCGTTGAGTGGCTGGCGCATCTTGATCAAAATACACTTTGATCCACTCTGTGGCACGCGCCAAACTGGATTGATAAACAGTCAGGTCGCGTCGCAATGCACCCCACATCGCATCTTCTAATTTTGCGTGCAAATTCTGATACAAAAACACTTTTTCTTCAGGAAGAATGAGTGGGCGCACATCATTCATGTTATTTCGTACAATTACAATTTTTTGCAATGCTTGCCATGTTTGTGTTAATCCTTTTTGCCACCAGGTTATATTCGGATCTTCAACAAGGGGTGTGATCGTTCCTTGATTTGCTTTGAGAGGGCTTACTGGTAATGGTAATTGATCTAACTGTTTATTCAACGCAACCAGTTCCAAATATAAACCAGTGACATCGACTTTGGGCAACTGTTGCAAAATTGATATCTTTTCAGATAGTGATTTTCGAATGTCTAACACCGTCGCCTCTTGCAAATTTTGCAATACTTGGTCCGCGCGCTGTAACAACGTCAGCGCCATGGTGGTATTATGCGTAAATTGCATGTGATCATTCGCGAGCTTCACTAAATATTGCGCTTCCGCCACATACCACTTGTTTAAGTCACCTTTCTGCGCTGCTTTCCATTCATTAATCATTTGTTCTTGTTGTGCTGACAAAGACAAGGCTTTTTGTGTGGATTGGCGTAAGTCATCAACGGATTGCTGCAAAGAGGAAATAGTAGCTTGTATGCTTGCGAACTGGGATTTTGATGCGCTATACAACTGATAGAATTGCCAATAGCCATAACCCACCGCGCCCGTTATGATCAACACCAATACAATTAAAAATACGTATTTGGCTCGATGCCTATCCGTCGTTATTTGTTGGTTATCTTGACTTGACATAACGCCTTCCTTTTCTGTGCGAGGGTTTCCATGACAGCGGCATGACTGGCATTCTGAGCAACCCATATTGTCTGAAAACCCAAATCATTCGCAAGCATTTTTATGCGTTCGCTCACCACTATAAGCGGGATTGTGTTGATAAATGGCCATCCCGCCTCACCCAATAAAATTTTTAAGTGTTTGACGCTTTCAAATGAAGCACAAATGACCGTATCTATTTTATGTTGTTTAAATAAAAGCAAAATCGAAGCCACGTCCACATCGGGTAAGCTGCGTTTATACGCAATGACGGGTGTGACCACCGCACCGCGCTCTCGCAATGATTGATCGATGAATTCCCGCCCACCCTCACCTCGTATCACTGCTATTTTTTGCCCAGCTACCGTTTGAAACAGAGGTAAAGCCAATAAACCTTCGCTGTTCCACTCTCCATCTGGGTAGACACTGACTTGATACCCCGCATCGTGTAATGCGCTAGCCGTTCCTGCTCCCACTGCTGCAAACTTGAGCGTGGGTGGCAAATGTGGCCACGCGCGCCGAATGGCTGGCACGCTTGCATAAACCGCTTGTGGGCTAATAAAAATCAACCACGCTTGCTCGCCTAATTGTGTGATGGCTTGCTCAAAACGATGCGTATCAGCGGGTACGAACGCAATGGTAGGAAAATGGATGGCTAATCCACCTTGCGCGACAATCAATTCAGAGAGCAGCGCGCCAGCTGGCAGAGGACGCGTCACCATCACTGTCAAACCTGCTAATGGCAAGGAAGACATTATTGAAACTCGTTCAAAATCTTTTCGGCGCCTTGCTGTAGCAGCTCATCCGCGGCGCGTTTCCCTATACTATGTGCCTCTTTGGGGTCGCCCTCGTGACGCACACGCAATAATCGTGTGCCATCTCGATTCGCCACCAAACCACGCAAACTCAACACATTTTTATGAATTTCTGCAAAAGCCGCGACCGGCACCTTGCAACCACCACCTAAACGCCTGCAAAGCGCACGTTCTGCTTCAACGCACTGCGCTGTCATCACATGATTGAGCGGTGCAATTAATGCCAGAATTGTTTCATCGCCTTCTCTGCATTCGATTCCCAGCGCACCTTGTCCTGCGGATGGCAACGATTGTTCAACCGACAAATAGACACGAATGCGGCTGCCAAATTGCATACGCTTCAACCCTGCCGCTGCTAAAATAATGGCATTAAAGTCGCCGTTATCTAATCGCTGTAAACGTGTATTGATATTGCCACGCAAGTCGCGCAATGCAAGATCAGAGCGCAAGGCCCGCACCTGTGTTTGCCGACGCAGACTGGAGGTGCCGAGTGTTGCCCCGCTTGGTAATTGCATAAGCGATGCATACTGATTGGACACAAAGGCATCCCGCGGATCTTCACGCTGGATAATAACGGGTAGGCACAATCCCGGAGGCAATTCCATCGGCACATCTTTCATTGAATGTACGGCAATATCCGCACGCCCATCCAACAGCGCCTCTTCCAACTCTTTAACAAATAGGCCTTTACCGCCAATGTCTGTCAATGTCACATCCAGCCGTTTATCCGCCTCTGTGGTGATCCCTAATAAATCAATGGAAAGATGGGGATGCTGCTTTATCAGCAACTGTTTGACGGATTCTGCCTGATACAGAGCCAAGGGACTCTCGCGGGTGGCAATCGTGAGGTGGCGTTTGGTCATGTCGATGCCTTTTTATGTACATATGGTTTAATGAAGGCAAACAGTGTTATGCTTTGTGGCATTAATTATATGTATTTATCAGCAAAAAGAAAGTGGAATGACGCCATGGCGAAACCAACTGATTTAAAACATTTCATTGCAGCGCTTTGCGATGCACTCCCCACGCATGTCAGCACGCTCAAAAAAGATTTTGAAAAAAATTGTCAGCAAATTATTCCTGCTTTTCTAGATAAACTAGATTTAGTCACACGCAAGGAATTTGATACACAGAAAAATGTACTGGCGCGTACCCGTAAAAAATTGGAAGCGCTCGAAGAACAAATCAAGGAATTGGAACGTTTACTAAAGAAACCACGCAAATAACTTATGTCTGATATAGAATTCACAGCTTTTTCGTCTTCGGACGTTGAAATTCTTAAACGCGACTTGCTTTATCAAGGCGTTTTTCGCATGGTGCGTTATCATTTGCGCCACCGATGTTTTGATGGTAGCTGGAGCCAAACGTTTACGCGTGAAGTAATGGAGCGCAAATCCGCCGCTGGCGTTTTGCCTTATGATCCTATTCTTGATCAAGTCATTTTAATTGAGCAGTTTCGTCCAGGCGCAATTGGTCACCCAACCGATGGTCCTTGGCTCATTGAAATAGTCGCGGGTGTTTATGGAAAAGATGAATCACCCAAAGAGGTTGCAATCCGCGAATCGATGGAAGAATCAGGCAGCGATATCCTGGATATTTTCCCTATTTGCGAGTATTTTGTCAGCCCCGGCGGCAGTAATGAATATTTACATCTCTTTGTAGGCCGCATCGATGCCACCAATGCGGGCGGCACGCACGGTCTTCCTGATGAAAATGAAGACATACGCGCATTTGCGCTTTCTGCGGATGAAGCATTTGCAATGTTGCAAGAAGGAAAAATTAAAACATCGCCAGCCATTATTGCGTTGCAATGGCTGCAGTTAAACCGAACATGGCTAAGGCAATTATGGCAGACAAAATAACCACCCAATCATCTAAAACAAAATCCGCTTACAATGCGGAAGCCATCGAAGTATTAACCGGCTTAGAACCGGTGCGCCGCCGTCCTGGCATGTACACAGACACAACGAACCCCAATCATTTAGCACACGAAGCCATCGATAACAGCGTGGATGAAGCATTAGAAGGCCATGCTAATCGCATTGACGTCATTTTACATAAAGATGGCTCGCTTGAAGTCACGGACAATGGCCGCGGCATGCCGGTCGATAAACACGCCGAAGAAAAAGTATCGGGCGTTGAACTTATTTTTTCTCGTTTGCACAGCGGCGCAAAATTTTCTAATAAACAATATCGTTTTTCTGGCGGCTTGCATGGTGTGGGTATTTCAGTCGTCAATGCACTATCAAAAAAATTAGAAGTCACCATTAAACGCGACGGCAACATTTATGCGATGCAATTTGCGCATGGCGACAAAATAACCGAATTAAAAATCACGGGCAAAACCAATAAAAATGAATCCGGCACCACCGTACACTTTTGGCCAGAAGCTAAATATTTTGATACACCACATTTTGCACTCAAAAAATTAAAACACACCTTGCGCGCAAAAGCCGTGTTGTGCCCAGGCTTACATGTCACCTTCCTTGATGAACAAACGAAAGACCGAGAAGAATGGTTTTATGAAAAAGGCTTAAGTCATTATCTGGAAGAAGCCATCGGCAATGCCGTGCGCATGCCTGAAGAACCCTTTGTCGGCTCTTTTGCCAGTGAGCGCGAAGCGGTTGATTGGGCAGCCACTTGGCTGCCGGACGGTGATGATGTCATTGGTGAAAGTTATGTTAATTTAATTCCCACTCAATTAGGCGGCACGCATGTCTCTGGTTTTAGACAAGGCTTATCTGAAGCGTTGCGTGAGTTTTGCGAATTCCGCAATTTGCTGCCGCGCGGCATCAAATTAACACCGGACGATGTGTGGGACCAATGTGCACACATTATTTCTGTTAAATTACACGATCCCCAATTCGCAGGCCAAACCAAAGAACGGTTATCCTCACGTGAATGCGCAAGCTTTGTTTCTGGCGTTGTGAAAGACGCCTTCAGTTTATGGTTAAATCAACATATTGCGCAAGGTGAAGCATTAGCAAGTTTAGTCATTAGCAATGCGCAAAAGCGTTTAAAAGCATCGCAAATTGTATCGCGCAAAAAAGTAACGGCAGGCCCTGCTCTTCCTGGCAAGTTAATTGATTGCACCGAGCAAGATTTAAAACGCAGCGAATTATTTTTAGTCGAGGGCGATTCTGCCGGCGGTTCTGCCAAACAAGCACGTAATCGTATTTTCCAAGCGGTGATGCCGCTCAGAGGTAAAATTTTAAATACCTGGGAAGTGGAATCCGATGCCATTTTAGCTTCACAAGAAATTCATGATATTTCTGTAGCCATTGGTATGGATCCAAACTCCGCCAATTTAGAAGGATTGCGTTATGGGAAAATCTGCATCTTGGCTGACGCTGACTCAGACGGCAATCACATCGCCACTTTATTATGCGCACTCTTTGTTAAACATTTTAGACCGCTAGTGGAAAAAGGTCATATCTATGTCGCCATGCCACCCTTGTTCCGCATTGATCATGGCAAAGAAGTGTTTTACGCATTAGATGAAGCTGAAAAACAAGGTGTGCTCGATCGCATTAATGCCGAATCCAAAGATAAAAAACCAAAAATAAATGTAATCCGCTTCAAAGGATTGGGTGAGATGAATCCCATGCAATTGCGCGAAACCACCATGGATCCTGATACCAGACGCTTGATGCAACTAACGATGAAGTTGAATGATGATACCGATGAAATGCTAGATATGCTGCTTGGAAAAAAACGCGCGCAAGATAGAAAGGCATGGTTAGAAAGCAAAGGCAATTTAGCTGACGCATAACTTTAAACGAATATATAGGTGCTACAAACAATGTCCACCGTCACCAACATAGAACATGTCCCCGTTCGCGAATACGCGGAAAAAGCGTATCTCGATTATTCCATGTACGTCATCTTAGACCGCGCGTTGCCACATTTAGGCGATGGCTTAAAACCCGTACAACGACGCATTATTTACGCGATGTCTGAACTTGGCTTGAAATCCGTTTCTAAATTTAAAAAATCCGCGCGCACCGTGGGTGATGTACTCGGTAAATTTCATCCGCACGGTGATATGGCTTGTTATGAAGCGCTCGTATTAATGGCGCAATCTTTTTCATACCGTTATCCACTTATTCAAGGCCAAGGTAATTTTGGATCACCCGATGATCCAAAATCCTTTGCTGCCATGCGTTATACCGAATCCCGTTTGTCCGCCTACGCTGATGCATTATTATCTGAATTAGAATCCGGCACCGTCGATTGGGTGCCTAACTTTGACGGCACCTTACAAGAACCCGGTTTGCTACCCGCGCAATTACCAAACGTTTTATTGAACGGCACAACGGGTATCGCAGTAGGCATGGCCACAGACATTCCACCGCACAATTTGCGCGAAGTCGTCAATGCCTTAATACACTTGCTCGATAATCCCGATGCAACCCCTGCTGAGATATTCAAACTTATTCCTGGCCCTGATTATCCGACTGAAGCAGAAATTATTACGCCCGCTGCAGACATTAAAGAAATGTATCGTTCAGGCAATGGCGCCATCCGTATGCGCGCGACGTTCACTCAAGAAGACGATGAAATCATTATCACTGCCCTGCCTTATCAAGTATCTGGTTCCAAAATATTGGAACAAATTGCGCAACAAATGCAGGATAAAAAATTGCCGCTGGTTTCTGATTTACGCGATGAATCCGATCATGAAAATCCTACACGTTTAGTCATTATCCCGCGTTCAAACCGTGTGGATGTCTATGCACTCATGGATCACTTATTCGCCACCACTGATTTGGAACGTAGTTACCGCGTCAACTTAAACATGATCGGCTTAAATGGCCGCCCGCAAGTGAAAGGTTTAATGCAAATTTTATCAGAATGGCTGCAATATCGTTTGGTAACGGTGACGCGCCGTTTGCAATACCGCCTAGATACCATCCTGCACCGTTTGCATTTGTTAGAAGGCTTGATGGTGGTGTATCTCAACCTCGATGAAATCATCCGCATCATACGCAAAGAAGACGAACCAAAACCTATCTTGATGAAACGCTTTAAATTAAGTGATGAACAAGCCGATGCCATTCTAGACACTAAACTGCGTCATTTAGCGAAGCTTGAAGAAATGCAAATTCGCAAAGAGCAGGAAAATTTAATAAAAGAACGCGATGATATTGAAAAAACCTTAGGTTCCCCCGCGCGCATGCGTAAATTAATACGACTAGAATTAATCGCAAACGCAGACAAATACGGCGACAAGCGTCGTTCACCCATCATGGTGCGCAAAGAAGCGCAAGCAATGAAAGAAACCGAAATATTACCGACAGAAGCCATCACTGTGGTGATTTCTAACAAAGGCTGGGTGCGTGCAGCAAAAGGACATGATATTGATCCCACCAGTTTAAGTTACAAAGCAGGCGATCAATTCCAATCCGCCGCCATGGGCCGCAGTAATCAATCTGCCATCTTTTTAGATTCCACAGGTCGTGTTTATTCATTACCTGCGCACACACTGCCTTCCGCACGCGGACAAGGCGAACCACTCACTGGTAAATTAAATCCACCGCCTGGCGCTGAATTTATTAGCGTCATATTGGGCGAAGAAACCCAATTATTTGTATTAGCATCGGATGCAGGTTATGGCTTCATCGTGACACAGAGCGATTTGCAGGGTAAAAACCGCGCGGGCAAAACCGCACTCAGTGTGCCAAAGGGTTCTCTTGCCCTCATACCAAAATTAATTACTGATAAAGAAACACAGTATCTAGCGGTGGTATCAAACATCGGCAATTTACTGATATTCCCTTTAAAAGAATTGCCGCAATTAGCAAAAGGAAAAGGCAACAAGATGATTAGCATTCCTGGCGCCAAAGTGCAAAGCAGGGAAGAATATGTTATCGATGTGGCATTATTGAATAACAATCAGAATTTATTAATTGTGGGAGATAGCAAACCCTTCACGATGAAACCCAGCGATTGGAAACACTTTATAGGCGAACGCGCGCGGCGTGGAAACAAACTACCGCGCGGGTGCCGCCGAGTAGGTAAACTGGACGTACAGTAACAAAACACGCATTACTTTCTCACTTTTTCGACATTAGCAGTCAATAACTTGAGAAACTCTTCTTTAAAATCAGAAGCAAGCTCGCATTCGCTTTTGGATTGGTAAGATGATTGGTCGATGCTTTTATTCAGGTACGCCTTATAATCATCCATAATCGAATACGCTCTACTGCCTTCCATTGCATCCCCCTGATAATGAAACAACTCTATGTTAATTAGTTATACAACACTAAGCTTAACGTAAACTTAAGGAAGCGGAGATTGTTGAAATAAATTTTCTATCCATCCCACGAAGCACGTGTAGCCTGGACACGTTTTTTGTGTCCAGGGTAGTGGCTTCGCTATAGGCACCATCCCGGACACAAAAAACGTGTCCAGGCTACTTGCTAGTTAACCAGGCCTTCGGCCTGATATGTATCTGATACGCACCGGCGTTGTTGAATAAATCAAAGTTTGCACAGGAAATTCGTCGTTGCGAGGAGCGCTTTTTGCGACGAAGCAATCCAGTTTTTTTATAATTGTTTAAAAACTAGATTGCTTCGGCCTGAAAACCAATATATAAATGACGGCATTAATGCACACATATAAAACAATATAATAATCATCCATCAAAACCAAAACGAGGCAGATATGGCGGGCAACAGACAGTTTTCTAAATTAAATAACAGGGCATTTGACGTACTCAAAAAATCCCAGTCGGATTACTTGAAAACTAATGGCTTTTTTTCTACTGACATTTTTTCAATTTCATCCGATGCACCCAGTCAATTACGTGCCGCGATCGAAATAGCCAATCGCGTGACCTTTGCCATCTTTCTGCAAGCTGTGATTAATGATGATATCGAGACAGTAAAAAAATGTTTAGACGCGGAGCCAGACTTAATAGCAGGACAACCAGATAAAAACCTCGTGATAGAAAGCAAACTTACTTGGCAAAAATTTTATGCAGAAAGTGCACTCACGATGGCAGTGAAACGTAAACAAATTAAAATGGTCGAACTGCTATTACCTTATTACGATAAGCTCGAGCAAACGGAAGATATTATAAAAGCGAAAACAGAAGCCTTATCTGCTTGGGTGTTTTATGAAACAAAAAAGAATGCGCAAAATGAAAATGAAATTGTCATTCCAGAAGAATATGCCGCCTATGCGCAATCATTGATTGATGCATTCAAAGAAGAAACGTTCCCGAATGGTATCCCTGGCGTCAATGGTATTCCCATAAATGTAGCGTTAAGTGAGAAAACAGACACTCAACAAATGACACGCAGTCCGGCTGTGTGATTCTTTGATGCGTTTTAAATTGCAAACCCAACGAAGCCATTGTTCCTTCACACACACCCCTCATCCGCCCTTTGGGCACCTTCTCCCACAAGGGGAGAAGGCTGTGTAGTGAGGGTTGTGTACGCCCTCAACATTCAAAAGCCTAATATTTTCCATCAGTTTTACTACTCAGCCTTCTCCCCTTGTGGGAGAAGGTGCCCAAAGGGCGGATGAGGGGTGTGTGTGAAGGCCATACCACCCATCCAACACCCCACACAATTCCTTCACTCCTATCCCCTTCATCGCCGAAAATAACTGTATAGAAATCGTATTCCTATAACCCTGCAATGCTGAGGTCACTTCTCTCATCGTATTTATCGCATCATTACGACTCAACTTATCCGACTTATTTAACAAAATATGCACAGCTAAGCCGCGATGATCGCAGTACTCCAACAATTGCACGTCTGTTTCTCGTAGCGGATGCCTACAATCCATCACGACAACTAAGCCTTTTAAACACTCTCGCTGCTCAATATAGACATTCACCGTTTTTTGCCATTTCAATTTAGCGGCGAGCGGCACCTTGGCAAAGCCATAACCCGGCAAATCAATCAAACGCCGCTCATCATCCAGCACAAATACGTTCACTAACTGCGTACGCCCCGGTGTTTTGCTGACCCGCGCCAAACCCTTGCTTTGGGTCACTCGATTCAACACGCTGGATTTGCCCGCATTAGAGCGACCCACCATCGCCACTTCAATGCCACTATCTGGCGGTAATTGTTTGACATCCGCTGCACTTAGCAGAAAATACGCTTTTCGATAAAGTAATGACATTGGCTGACTGACCCTTCTTATGGAACTGACCATGATACTCAATTCTCTCAACCCAGCACAGCAAGAAGCGGTGCGAGCGCCACTTGGCCATCAACTTATTTTAGCTGGGGCTGGCAGTGGCAAAACCCGCGTGCTCACACACCGGATCGCCTGGCTCATCGAAATGGAAAAAATTTCGCCTTTTAATATTCTAGCTGTCACCTTTACCAATAAAGCTGCCCATCAAATGCGCTCACGCGTCGAAAGCATGCTAGACATTCCCTCTAAATCATTATGGATCGGCACCTTTCACGGTATTTCTCACCGCTTTCTGCGCACGCATTGGCAGGAAGCCGGTTTGCCACAAAGTTTTCAAATTCTGGATTCGGATGATCAATTCCGGCTCATCCGCCGCGTGATTAACGCACTCAACCTGGATGAAGATCGTTTTCCACCTAAAGAAGCGCAATGGTTTATCAATGCGCAAAAAGAAGAAGGCCGCATGCCCGAACAAGTTGAGCCGCGCGATATAACAGGCCAAACACTTATCCGTATTTATCAAGGCTACCAAGAAACGTGTCAGCGTGCCGGTGTCGTTGATTTCGCCGATTTGTTGTTAAAGACTTATCAACTCATGCAAACTAATGCAACCATACGCGCTGAATACCAAAAACGCTTCCGTTGTTTGCTGGTGGATGAATTTCAAGATACCAATACCATTCAATATGCGTGGCTGAAAGCTTTCGCTGGTGAACATAATTCCGTCATGATTGTAGGGGATGATGATCAATCCATTTATGGTTGGCGTGGCGCGCGCATCGAAAACATTCAGCGCTTTTCCAAAGATTTTCCTGGTGCCTCTGTTGTGCGCTTAGAACAAAACTACCGTTCCTCCGCCATTATTTTGAAAGCGGCAAACGCCATCATTGCTCAAAACTCATCTCGTTTAGGAAAAAATTTATGGACCGATGGCAAAGACGGTGAGCCTATCACCGTCTATGCTGGCTTTAACGATATTGATGAGGCGTTTTATATTGTTAACCGCATTCGTGATTGTCAGAAAAATCATTTTGCGCTGCGCGATACGGCCATTCTTTACCGCTCAAATGCGCAATCGCGCGTTATTGAAGAAGCATTAATGCAATTTGGCATTCCTTATCGCGTCTACGGTGGTTTGCGTTATTTTGATCGCCAAGAAATCAGAGATGCGCTTGCCTATTTACGGCTTATTGCCAATCGTTCAGATGATCCTGCGTTTGAGCGCATCATCAACACGCCTCCTCGTGGTATTGGAGACCGCACACTTGTCTCTATACGTGAATTAGCGAAAACAGCTGGCATCACGCTATGGGCAGCACTGGAACAATTATTACAACAAAAACATTTTTCCGCGCGCGCTGAAGGTGCACTGCTTTCATTTGTCGCTTTAATGAATAGCTTAAGTGAGCAATCAGCCTCGCTCACGTTGCATAAACAAGTAGAACTTGTGTTATCGGCAAGTAATCTCATCGATCACTACCGCAAAGAAAAAGGTGAGAAAGGATTAACACGGGTAGAAAACTTAGAAGAGTTAATCAATGCCGCGCACCAATTCACACAAGAAGGTGTGCAAGATGACATGCCGCCTTTGGCTGCTTTTTTAGCGTATGCAGCCCTTGAGTCCAGTGATGAACAAGCAGAAACTTATGAAGATTGCGTGCAACTGATGACCTTACACTCTGCTAAAGGATTAGAATTTCCCATTGTCTTTTTAGCCGGCTGCGAAGAAGAATTATTTCCGCACTACATGTGCATGAATGATCCCAAAAGCTTGGAAGAAGAACGCAGACTTTGTTATGTAGGCGTCACACGCGCCATGCGTAAACTTTATATGACGTATGCCGAATGCAGACGCATGCATGGTAAAGAATCCTATCATCGCCCATCGCGATTCTTAAATGAAATTCCTGCCGAATTAATTGAAGAAGTACGTTTCCGCACTAACGTTTCACGCCCACGGCCACTTGCAAATACTTATCGCCCCGAATCCCAAGGAAAGTTTCGCATTGGGCAAGAAATACAACACCGAATTTTTGGAGAAGGAACGGTGGTGGATTGTGAAGGTGATGGGGATGAGATGAAAGTGAAAGTACGGTTTGCGAATGTGGGGACGAAGGTATTATTGGCGGGTTATTTGGAAGGAAAATAACGCTGGATTGCGCAGGCTTTACGCTTCGCAGCCTCGCAAGGCGTTGTTGAATAAATCAAAGTTTGCACAGGAAATTAGTCGTTGCGAGGAGCGTTTTTTGCGACGAAGCAATCCAGTTTTTTTATGATTGTTTAAAAGCTAAATTGTCCAGTACCATATAATCAACTAATCGCATTTGCACTATTGTTAATATGCTAAGCAACAGCTAAGCTTACGCTAGTAATGTGAGAGCAAATTATGTACCAACTGATACGGCCCATTTTATTCAGCCTCGACCCGGAACGCGCTCATTTCCTATCATTAATCATTTTAAAATTAGCTCATCATCTAGGTTTGACACGTTTCTTTTCAAACAAGACGGCTAATCCCTGCCACCTTTTTGGTCTAGATTTTCCAAACCCTATTGGTCTTGCAGCTGGCATTGATAAGGACGCTGACTATATTGATGCGCTCGCCTCTTTGGGTTTCGGATTTATAGAAATAGGCACAGTGACCCCTCTCCCACAACCCGGCAATCCTAAACCACGCTTATTCCGCCTCACCACACATGATGCGCTTATTAATCGCATGGGCTTTCCCAGTAAAGGCATGGAATATGTAGCGCAGCGTTTAGAGAAAATGCAATACAAGGGAATAATAGGCATCAATATTGTTAAAAACCGTGAGACACCTAATGAACGTGCATCAGATGATTATGTCGCGCTATTTAGAAGGTTGTGGCCCTACGCCAGTTATTTCGCCATCAATATTTCTTCTCCAAACACTCCTGGCCTACGGCTATTACATCAATCAGACTTACTCAATCAATTATTGAGCGCACTTAAAAATGAACAACAGCAACTTTTACAAATGCAGAAAAAATACGTGCCATTGATCGTAAAAATTTCACCTGATTTAACCGATACTGAATTAGCCGAACTTGCTACTGTATTATTACAACATCGCATTGACGGTGTCATTGTCGCCAACACCTCGTTACGCCGCGACAAAGTAGCCTCCTCTATTCATGCAAACGAACCCGGCGGATTAAGCGGCAAACCACTGGATGCGCAAACCTCCCACTCCATTGCCGAATTACACGCTATTTTACAAGATAAAATCCCCATCATTGCTTCTGGCGGAATCATGGATGCAAAGAGTGCGAATGAAAAATTAGAAGCAGGCGCGCGTTTGTTACAAACTTACACTGGTTTTGTTTATAACGGCCCTGGGTTTATAAAAGAGCTGTGTAAAGCTTACTCTAAAATGTAATAATGAATATTCCTTGCTAACTTAAACAAAAGAAAAGAAAATACCGCCCATCTTAAATAAGGAAGTTTTACTATGGGCAAAGAAAAATATGAAATCGAGCTTAATCAAGAAACATTAGCTAAATTTTTAATCGAGAGTTTTCAAAGCGCCAAAAAAAGAATTTTAAAAGCCCAACCGGATCTTTCAGAAAGCATCAACGAATATGAGCTTGCCCTTCAAGCAATCCAATTAGCGTTAGATGAAGATGAATTTTTAATCATACCCGCAAGCGAATCAAACAAATGGCAAACATTATTAAATTTTAATCCACTCAATATGTTTGAATCCATACGGCAGTTTTTGATTGAGCAAAAACTTATACATTTGCCAAAGAAAGGTTTTTTTGCTCCTGACACAGACCATGCAGTACATCGATTACCCGCTATCCAATGGCCACCAACGTCAAATGTTGAAAAAATTGATAAAGAAATCGTGATTAAATCTCTTATTGAGAGCTTTGAGACCGCTAAAAAAATCCTACACGAAGAATATCCTAGAATCGTTGAAAGAATAGAATTATTAACTTCGGAGGTAAAAATTGCGGAGGAAAAATATGAAAATAAAAAGAAACTCCACCTTAAAGCAGAAAGTGTCTTGGAAACAAAGGAGCGCGGCCTGTTTAATAAGCCAGGTAAGTATAGGCTTACCGGCCAAACATATTGTGCTGACGTTGATGAATTAAGAAACGAATACAGAATACTAACTAAAGAAATAAGTAACGAACACAAAATACTAGCCCCGCGTAGACTTGAACTAGATAAATTAATATATGCCGTTGATATTGCAATCATCGAAATGATATTAAAGAGCAACAATCCCTATTTAAACCATCCCCCTGGCATTATCAAAAGTTGGGGAATATTTACTCCTTACGATCCGGAAGACATGGTTCAAACATTATGGAATTTCTTTCAGGTTAGGCAGATAGTTAAATATAGCTTTGCTTTAATCTACGACGCAATACCAGTAACTGTTCCCATTTTCCCTCCTTCTGAATTTGTCGCATTTGACGCTGCTAAGAAAAAATATACCGTATATGTTATTACACATGATCCGCTGGCGCCCATTTATGCAACGGAAGACTTTGCCCGGGATAAAATAGATATAACTCAATTTTGGCAAAACAAATCGAAAGAACAAATCGTTGCTATATTAAATGCCGAATGCCGTCAAAACCAGATGAAGCTTCTGGATTTAAAAGAAAAGCAACTATTAACCCTGATTGGCAACAATGTCCATGTGTTAATTCCAGTGCTGAAAAACTGCAGGACTGAAAAAATTGGAGGCTTGCTGGAACTCGCTTCAGATAAATTGAAACACAACCTTGTAGAAATACTACTCGCCTCACGAGAGGGTGCTAACCATCTATTTGCCGATGTTTATTCTTCCCATTTGTTAGCAATAATAAAAGGGATTCGTCATTATCTTCACAAGAATAACGATCTTGAATACTTCATTAGCCAGTTGAATAATAACGATGAGAAAATCGCACAAAACAATTTTAAACAGCCAGAAATACTTTTAAACTACGATGTATCTGACCGCAATTATGTAAAATTAGAAAATAAAAACTCACCAAAAGCTCGATCTTATGTTGCCCCTTGTAATCGCACCCGAACACATACAGAGAGCGAAACAAAAATGGATGTGTCCCTGTATATTGCAAAGCAACCTACAAAAAATTCAGCCTCCTTTGCTCTCCTCTCAAGGGTTCCAAAAGGATTGATCCCTTTAAATGAATATTGGGATAGCTTATCAGATGAAGAGGTCATCGCTGTTATTGCATCTGTTTCTGAACATGCAACACATACAACATTGTTTGATTTAGACGATCATGCTTTCAGTGCGGTCGTCAATGATAGCGAATCTATATTGCGTTATTTTTTAAGGTCAGCACCTACTTACCAATTACTGCGCGTATTAAGTCTAGTTCCACAATTTATTGCGGCAGATAAAATTTTCTCTTTATTTCGTGATGAGAAATTTTTAGGTGGTATATCCTCTGAACGAGTATTAGCCATTCTTACAAATATCAATCCTGCTCTATTAAGAAAATTTTTAACGGGCGTCGATGGATTAAATATATTATTACCACACATGATACCGACAGTTAGAGCAGCGTTTATTGATCATCTCAGCGGCTTGTTATTAATCCCTAGTGATGTAACAAAATTTTCTACGCATGAAAGTTATAACGCACTATGCAAAGCCCGACTAACCAAATGTCAGCCTGATATTTCGCAACAAATGAATGCGCATAATAATCCGAATTATGCAATTTTAGGTATTTTTTGGCGCTCGCCGATAGAAGACGCCACTCGCTATGCTGACATTTTAAGCCCATTTGGTTTTACTAAAGAAATGTTAAAAGACTTACCCGCTAGACTTTCCATGAATGCGTTGCACTTCTTGATTTATTTAGTCACGGGACTGCCACCAGCAATGCAAGACCAGAAGATCAAAGCACTGCCACTTGATCAATGCTTGTCGCCAGCTGATGCGGTTAGCGAAGTAAAAAAAGGGCGGCAATTTGCACGCACGGTTGTTACTGAAAAGAAAACGCCGCTTCAAGCATTAACTCAGTTTAGTCAACGTCAGGTGGAACCTGTTGATCCTCTTGAAAGTAACAATGATTCGGAAAAAAATCCATATCTGGAAGAAGCGATTAAGAAGCTAAACTGTACCGGTTACAGGGATTATCTGGTTAACGGCCCTTCGTGGTGACAAAAAACTCCGGATGAAATAAAAAACATTTCATCCAACATTTACTAATTCTGCTAAATTGCGTCCTTTAGCAAGCGTAGCCCGGCAAAACGCGCGTTTTGCCGGGCTACATCCCTACAGCACCACCAGTTGCAGCTTCTGCACACCATTCCTGAAGGCAATAAAACCCCTTTGAAGTTGTATAAGAAAATTCATTAATCGAGCTGCCTACAAAATCACAATTAACACACCTTATCTGCACTTGCTCTGGATTTTCAAGAACAACAAAATTGTGTTCATTCGTGCCCATTTCAACATAATACGGTAATATTATTTCATCTTTACATTTTTGACACTCTTGCCATGGCCCTTTGTGTCTTGATTCGAAATGATTAGAACAAACCGTGTATTTTGAATGATTCCTATAACAACTGTTTCTTTCAAAAGAAAATGTGCCGTAACTATCTTCATCATCACAAATCCAGTTACCACAGCAAGGAGTTCTCGTAAGCCCTTTCTCAGCACTACCGCAAAGTCCGCACTTTACTGATGTGATTTGGACATAATTGCGAACAAAAGACAGATACTCTCTACTACCCGAACTTCTTCGTTTAGCAAGAAAATAGATTGTTGCCAGAATTTTAGCTAGCTCTTCACGTTGGATCATTGCTAATTCTGTTGTAATAGCATTCGTTACATAACTATACCCAGCTTCTAACATACTATCCTCAGATGGTTCGTGTTCTCTTTGAAAAAAATGTACATCTAGTAAAAGCTCTAATAAATGAATAGCAAGCTCATCGCGAATAATATCATTGGTTTTAGCATCGTAGTTTGAAATAGCGGCCTCAATAATCATCGAAGTCTTTAGACGATCTTCGTTACGTTGTAACTCTTCTGGCGTATAGCAAGGGATATCTTTGTAATTGCGTTTCGGTGCCTTATAATAGCTGCAGGCATGGCAGACTTCTTGTTTGCGATTAGCTCCACAACATTCGCTGCAAATACATGATCCCGTTAAGAGACAAACGCGCTTACCTTTTTTTTGATTCACAAATTGGACATTTCATTTATGCATTCTATTATTCATGCTGAAGAAAATGAATATTATCAAAAAAGCCACGAAAGGCAACGTCTTACCTCATTAATGGGGTCTATGAGGTGAATCGACTCCACTAAATTAATTTTCTCTTTTCTTTGATTTCCATTGCTATGATTTTTAACGCGGTTTTATTCATTTCAGTCAAACAAATTTGATTACTATGAAAAATCTTAATTGAGAACCCTAGATCGCCCGGTTCAAGTGGAATTCCGCTTCCTGTGAGCGCGATAGTGAAAACTTTATTTGCGTTATCAAGATTGACGCCACCTTCAATTTTAACAATGGTTTTTTCATTCAAAATATACTCAAATTCGAATCGCACCGGCTGCTTTTCATTTTCTTCAATGCTAAAGCGTAGAAGTGTTGATAGATTTATTGGCAGCGGCCATTTAGCCTCCATCGAATTATCAAGATGAATCACTATACGGTCATTATATAGACCCATCAATGAAACCTTGTTGCTTGCTTCATGTCTAATATCATCACAAAAAAGTGCATCAAGAAGTTTCATTTATGCTCCTATACGTACATTTTTATTTGAAAATACAGGAATAGGGGCTTCGTAAGAAGTTTGTCGCTCGTAATAGTGCAATGTTGGATTTTTCCTTTGTTCGTGTAGTTCATTAGCAGCTGCTTTTATTACTACAAAGCTTGCATAACTTCTTTCAAATTTATGTTCAGCCACTTCGACTATCCATGGATATGTTGCAATGATTCGTAGCAATGCAAGCGCACCTGCAGAAAAATCACCATTTTTCCATCTTGTTAATGTTCGTGTGGGTAACTCAAAAACACGTTCAAACATTGCCATGGTAATTCCAACACTACTCATATTCTCGAGTATATTTTTTGCAAATGTTGTTTGTGCATCTTTTTGAGCATCCATGTAGTTTTGATCGGATATCCCAAGAAAGTCGCCCTCCTCATTGCAAGTCTTACATTTGAAGGAGACTGCTTTGTATGAAAACTGATGACCTAAGGTTAATTGGCCAAAGCTATTTTTTTCATGCCGTGAAACAGCGTTAGATCCGCATGATGGGCAGATAACTGATTCTTTAGTCATATATCACCTCCAGAAATTCAGGTTAACAAGTTAGTTAACGAGCCTTTAAATGCTAGATTTCTTGTATCTGGATCACGATTTTTTTTAAATGACTTAATAGCCCATTTGCCTGTTTTTGGTTGAAAACGAAACGCTATATAGCCGTATAAAAAACCAGAATAAAAGGAGTAAGCATCGATCATGATTGCTTGTTTGGGCTCAGGATTTTTATCCCATACTTCGCTGTTGATGAACGCCGGCTTTTCGAGCCCACCATTTCCAATAAACTCTAAAACTTGTTTCTGGGTGGGTAAGTTAAAGTCTGACTCAGCTGTAAGTTGTGCGCCTGAAGTTACGAATGCTTTTGAATTGCCCATTGCACAATCACCTATAAAATCATCAAGTTTGTAATGAGGATCCACTGTAAATCCTTAAGCAATGCTCAAAATATACACCTCTATGTTATGTATCATAGCAGAAATATATAAAAAGTGTAATGAAGTATGGTTTTTTTGTTTTCTGTTTAAAATTTGACCAGTCAATCAATTAGATAGAAAACGATTCGTTCAACTATATGAAAAGATTTATACTATTTTGGTTGGTTAAAATAATGATATAGCCCGGATTAAATCATGGCCTTACCCACCACAAGTGTCGTCCCTGACTACTCCACCGTTACAGACTTCGCCAAATTCCTTGGCTGATCCACGTCCGTCCCCTTCAACACCGCCACATGATAAGCAAGCAGCTGCAAAGGAACCGTATACAAAATAGGGGCAAGCAAAGGATGCACCTTCGGCATGCTAATCACATGTGTGCCGGAAAAACCATCTTGCTGGAACGTATGCGCTTGATCAGTTAACACAAACAGTTTACCGCCACGTGTACGCACTTCTTGTAAATTAGAAAGATTTTTTTCTACTAACGCATCGCTAGGCACCGCCGCAATCACTGGCATATTAGTGTCTACCAATGCCAAGGGTCCATGCTTCAATTCACCCGATGGATACCCTTCCGCGTGTATATAAGAAATTTCTTTCATCTTCAACGCACCTTCTAGTGCGATAGGATATAACGCGCCGCGTCCAAGAAATAAGGCGTGCTGTTTGTTGGTAAACATGCTCGCCCAATCAGCAATGGCTTGATCTTGTTGTAATACTTTTTGCACGAGCACTGGCAATTGTTCCAACTGCTCCACTAATTGCACTTCCAATGATTGCTCGCTAGTCACATTGCGTCGCAAAAGCAACGCAAATAAAAATAATGAAGTCAGTTGCGTAATAAATGCTTTAGTAGAAGCAACACCAATTTCAACACCAGCGCGTGTCAAAAATTGCAAATCTGCCTCACGTGTCATGGAGCTGCCTGGTACATTACAAAATGCCAAAGTACTCAAATAATCCATTTTTTTCGCTAAACGCAAAGCAGCCAGCGAATCCGCGGTTTCACCCGACTGTGATAACGTCACAAACAAGCTATTTTTAGCCTGCGCGATATCACGATAACGAAACTCACTCGCCACTTCCACACTGCAAGGAATGTGAGCCAGTGATTCAATCCAAAAACGCGCCACCATCGCCGCATGATAACTGGTTCCACAAGCCACCAATTGTATGTGTTTGACATCCGCAAACATCGCATCCGCCTTCGGACCAAAAATACCCGACAGCACATGATCTTTAGTCATTCTGCCCTCTAAGCAAGAAGCGATCGCATCTGGCTGTTCCATGATTTCTTTTTTCATGAAATGTCTATATTCGCCACGCTCAATGGAATCTTGGCTAATAGACAAGTTATGCGTTTCGCGTTCAACCAGCGCATTCTGCTTATCATAGATATGAATAGAATTTAAAGTCACATCCACAATGTCATAATCTTCTAGATAAATAAACTGCTGCGTCATCGACAACAAGGCGAGTGGATCGGATGCAATAAAGTTTTCACCTTGTCCTTTACCAATCACAAGCGGTGCGCCTTGGCGCACGCCAATCACACGGCGTGGTGTATCCGTAGAAAAAATACCTAAAGCATAAGCACCTTCCAATTCATTCACTGCTGCCCGCACTGCTCGCACCAAATCTTGTGATTGTTTGTAATGAAAATGAATTAAATGAACAATGGTTTCAGAATCCGTTTCTGACAAAAAGGTATAACCTTCTCGTTTGAGCTTCTCTCGCAAATGATTATGGTTTTCAATGATCCCATTGTGGACTAGCGCAAACTGATCATGCGAAATAAAAGGGTGCGCATTTTGCTCAGACGGAACGCCGTGCGTTGCCCAACGCGTATGGGCAATACCTAAGTGCGCATGCATTGGTTCCGCCTTTAAAGCCGCCTCAAGCTCCCGCACCTTACCCGCCACCCGCAAGCGCTTTAACTGGTGATGCGCGTCAACGACTGCAATCCCCGCGGAATCATAACCACGGTATTCAAGTTTTTTTAATCCATCAATCAATAACTTAGCCACTGGACGCTTGGCTGCTGCGCCTACAATACCGCACATGAGGGATTACCTTCTGTTTGTTTATAGTTGAATGAGGATCATTATAAGATTAATAAGGGTGAGACTCCACCTACTCTTCTTTTTTTATCGGTCTTTTCCAATCTTTAATCGTTTGTTGTCGCGCTCTGGCCACCGTCAATTGGTGAGAGGGGGCATCTTCTGTAATCGTAGAACCAGCACCTATCGTTGCACCCTCACCAATCCGAACCGGCGCGACCAATTGAGTACTAGAACCAATAAAGGCTGTATCACCAATAATGGTTTTGTATTTATTCACGCCATCATAATTACAAGTAATCGTGCCCGCACCAATATTCACTTGCTTACCGATCTCACTATCGCCCACATAACTCAAATGATTAATTTTGCTACGATCACCAATCACACTGTTTTTGATTTCAACGAAGTTACCTACGTGCACATGGGACGTCAGCACCGTGCCCGGACGAATACGCGCAAACGGGCCGATCAAACAATCTGATGCAATTTCCGCGCCATCAATGATGCTATTTGCTCTGACTTTCGTGCGTGCACTAATTTCTGTATTACGTAAAATCACATTGGGGCCAATTTCACATTCATCCCCAATCACCACACGGCCTTCCAAGATTACATTCACATCAATAGTCACATCACGGCCAATCTCAGCCACTCCACGCAAATCAAAGCGCGCAGGATCATAAAACGTGACGCCTAGCCGCATAAAATTTTCCACTTGTTGCTTTTGATAAAAACGTTCCAATTGCGCTAATTGCAAACGATCATTCACACCAAGAATTTCTTCTATGTATTGTGGTGCTACAGCATGAATAGAAATATGTTCTTTTTCAGCGAGCGCGATAATATCCGTCAGATAATATTCATTTTGCGCATTCTTATTTTTTAATAATGGCAGCCATTTTTTTAAATAAGCCGCAGGGACGAGATAAATACCCGAATTAATTTCAGTAATAGACTGCTCATCCGGCGTTGCATCTTTTTCTTCAATCACACCAACAATGTGGTTCTGCTTGTTGCGTTTAATACGGCCATAACCTGTCGGGTTTGGCAAATGCGCGGTTAACATGCCTATCGCATTGTTAGGTGTTTGGCTAATCAATGTTTTTAATGTTTGTAGAGAGATAAGCGGCACATCACCATAAAGCACTAACACACGACTATCATCAGAAATAGCAGGCAATGCTTGCAGCAGTGCATGACCCGTACCTAATTGTTCTTTTTGTTCTATCCAGCGCACTTTGTAATGTGAAAGCGCATCAACAATTTTACTGCCTTGATGGCCATTAATAATAATGGGCGCTGTCTCATCTGATACGCGTAACGCTGTATCAATCACATGTTCCAACAATGATTTGCCAGCCAGCGTATGCAACACTTTGGGTATCACAGAATGCATGCGCTTACCTTGCCCCGCGGCAAGAATGACTATTTGAGTTGCCATTTTTTACACCTCTTACGCTGATGCCACCCACAAGGTTTGCAAATTTTTAATAAAGGCAGAAACACGTCTGTCATTTTCAATTTTTTTATCCACGCATAAAAATGCGATATGTTCTAGTTTATCGGAAATCGCATTAATCATGATGGAATAATTACCAATAGGCTGAATGACATTTTGTTCGTTAACCACCAAGATAGGATCGTCTTCACCGCTATAGGATTGATGAGGTGTTTGCACAATCATCAATTGCCAATCTTGAAAATCTTGTTGATATTTTGTTTTAAACTCGCGTAAATCCGCTTCAGCTTTTGGCAACCGCACTTCATCCAAGCGTATTATTTTAGGCATTTGCCGATGATGCAAACGCTTTGCAATTTGCGTTGCCGGGTTATCATCCTTTCTCTCTGCTAATTGTTTGATGAGTGTAAATACATCATAATCACAGAGTGTCTTATAATTTTCTTGATTTTCTACTAGAAAATTATTTTTTAATTGTTTGGTATTCGTGGTGCTGTCTAAAGTCAGATTAAACTGATTCGCTGCCATCAGAAACTTAGCTAAAGGCGTTTCCCGCATCGACGCATAGGTTGCTTCGTGTTCAAGCGTTCCTGCAAGGGTGGCGAGCATTTGCACTAACAAAGATTCAATCGCTAATTTTTTTTGTGAATGATAAATATTACGCGTCATCAAACGCCGCGCCATCAGATAATGTTCCACCACACCTATGCCTTTATGTGTAATGCCTAATCGTTTCTCACCGCTATAGGAATTAACAATTGCAAGACAGTGCAACATCCAACGAAAATCAAATTCGCCATAACGTACTCCGCAAAAATGGCTATCCCGCAGCAAATAATCCAACCGATCCGCATCCAGTTGCGAAGACACCACATCCGCCAACATGCGTTTTTCCACAGGCCGATGCATAATCATGTTGGCAATTTCTTCAAATTTTTCGCTGTTCAATGGAAAACGCGGATTACGCTGATTATAGGCAGAAAAAAAATCTTCAGTGTTGTAATCTGCCAGAAAATAAGGCGTCCAATCTTCGTGCCGAATTAATTTATCTTTAAAAATTCCCTCAAACGCGTGCGAAAAAGGGCCATGGCCTAGATCATGCAACAAGCAGGCAATCATCACCAGCTGGCGTTCTTCATCCGCAAAACCCACCTTTTGAGCAATTTGGCTCGCGACATAACAACACCCAAGGCAATGATTAAAGCGGCTATGGACTGCCCCTGGGAAAATCACATCCCCAAGTCCCAATTGTTTAATATGACGGAGGCGTTGAAAGTTTGGGCTATCGATGAAAGGCTTCACCCACGCATCTTCAAGCGTCGTAAATTGCATCGTGCCGTGAACGGGGTCTTTGATTACGTGATAAGTATTATTCATGATCGAAAGAGTCTACAACGAGGCACTGCAGACGTCCACCACCCTCACCCCTGTCCTTCTCCCAACTCCAATTTTTCAATCACCGTATAAGTAGACCCATCTTCATGCGGTTCACTTCTAAATAGCACAACTTCCGTCACTTCAATCTCGTCAATCTGAGGATCAGTAAACTCCGATAAAAACCGTAAATCCAACCCATGCGGATGTTTGATTCTGCCTAGCGTCAAATGCGCCCGAAACGGCCGGTCTTCCACTTCATAGTGGGTTGCAAGAATCCCACGGCCAATGTGGGCAGCTAACTCTGCCAGCTGATCTTGAGGCGCAATATCCAACACAATCACTCTGGGTCGATAGGGACTTGGAAATAATTTGATCGATCCTATCGTTAGCGATAAATGTTGTAAGGACCTCAGCATTTCCTCTTTCACGTTTTCAATTAACTTTTTGATATGCTCACTTCGCACTTCAGCTAAAAATTGCAAGGTAATATGCAAATTTTCTGGCTTTGCCCAGCGAATTGCGTTAGATTTTGAACGTTTCTTGATGCTACTAACATACTTACCTAAGGTCTCCTTTGTATCAGCTGGTAAGTCGAGCGCGAAAAAAACTCTGACAACGGGAGGGAACGTCATTCCATTTCTCCTGATGATTGATTAAGATGTTTAAAACTTCTTGCATGCTAGTCACATAGGATTCCATTATGGTAAAAAAACGTGGTCTTGGGAAATCGTTAGATGCCCTGTTGGCCTATTCAGGCAAGGAAGCGCAGGAAAATCAGCCAGCTGACACCGAACACGCCTCCCAAGAAAAGCTAGCTCAACTCCCCGTTACCCACATACAGCGTGGAAAATACCAACCACGCCGGGAAATGGACCCAAACACCTTAGAAGAACTGGCCAATTCCATACGCACACAAGGCATCATCCAACCATTAATTGTACGCCCAGTCGGTGACAAATATGAAATTATTGCAGGAGAAAGACGCTGGCGTGCCGCGCAACTGGCTGGCTTAACCGAAGTGCCTGCCATCATCCGTCACATTCCAGATGAAGCAGCTGTTGCTATAGCCTTAATTGAAAACATCCAGCGCGAAGATTTAAATCCCATAGAAGAAGCGATTGCATTGCACCGCCTCATTGAAGAATTCAGCATGACACATCAGCAAGTCGCCGATGCCATTGGTAAATCACGCACCACGGTTACGAACTTGCTGCGTTTACTGACTTTACCAACGGATGTGAAAAATAAATTAGAACGCGGCGAACTCGAAATGGGACACGCCAGAACATTAATTACTTTACCTGAACCATTGCAAGAAGAAGCAGCCAGCATCATCGTCAACCGCAGATTATCCGTACGAGAAACAGAAAATTTAGTACGTCAACTACTTTCCAATGAACCTAAACGTACTGAACGACCGCTCGATCCTGACATTTTGCATTTACAAGAAAGCCTGGCGCGCCAGCTACGTTTGCGTGTTGCCATTCAATGTAATGCCAAAGGCAAAGGCAAATTAGTCATTCATTATCGCAACATGAAAGAACTGGATGCACTGCTGTCTCAATTCCAAACCGAAAATGCCTAAAATGTAAGATGCATTATGTGAACGCAGTAAAGGTATTAGAGGTCACTGATCCGCACTGATTAGATGCCGTAATAGACATGGTTATATCATCACAAACATTGGTCACCGTTACCGTACTGCCGGATATACTCGCACAAACATTACAATTGACAGGGCCACCGTTAGTACATCCAACAGGGAAATTAAGCGCAAACGTCAAGCTAGTTCCAGAAAAATTAGGTGCGACATTAAAGGAATAAGGCGGCCCCACAATTAAACCCTGATTAAGAATGGCCGCCAAAAGTGTAGGTGCAACACATATCAAATTCATATTCAATTTTCCATCCGTCACCGTCAACACAGTTGGAATCCGCACAGCGGGTATGGATGTCCATTTTAATAAATCTTTATTCGTTGCTTCTGTTTCTTCCCACTCAACTGGCGGCACGATACCTTGATCTTTATAAATAGGTTTCATGTCTTTATATCGCATGTCCTTATAATGAGGCATTGGTTGCGGCGGTGGTGTGGTTTGCACTTGTTCGAACGCATCTGCTAAAAAGTCTGCGCCTATACCAATATCGTAAGTAGTGGGCAGTGAATTTTTTCCAATAGTATACGCACCGTAGATTTTAAATTTCCAAAGACCGCTATAACAAGGGATATTGCCCCACGAAATATTCGCTTCATAATCGTTATAGGGTGCGCGCACAGCGCCAGATAATCCTAAGTCCACATCGTCTACAATATTTTGATTAAGAAATACTGTGCCACCCAAGCCTTTAGCGTTGGCAGAACTGCGGTTAATCGTGTTATAACGCACACTGTCATAATTCACTTGCAAACCAACACTGGTTCCTTCCCAGGGAGTAACTATCACACCCGGACTCACCCCTGCTGCATTTGAACCTGCAACACGGTGTACGACAGTATAATTCGTTGGAGCACCTTGGTTGTTATAGACACCCGATGAGGTACCTAAATTCCTGCTTGGCGCATGCGAGACATAAGCTGCCAGATCGAGTTTAGTATTGTATGGAACGGTTTCATGGAAATCGTATTGATAATCCACACCAAAAGCGCCTTGATTCATCCAAGCGCTTTGGCGGCCATCAAAAAATGAATAGGTAAGATTTTCACGTAAAAATTCAGCGGTTGCTTTAATGCGTTGATAATAACTAAGCTCCCAACCCAATGTTCCATCCAAGCGAATAATTTTTGGACCGCCTTCACCTGCAAGAGAAAAAGCAGAATCTTCCGACATGGATTTAGTAACACTTAATGATGCGCTAGGGCCGAGAAATGTTCGAGGATTCGAGGAAGTATTAGGAACACTGGTTGCCATTGCCATGCTGGTAAACATCACAACAAAGCAAAAAAATAAACATTGATAAAGTAATTTCAAAAAGCGCGTGTGCATTTTTCTTTCCATGAATAATTTATCCAGCTTTATCATTCATGAAATAGTAAAGAGGCGTAGTGGGTATGTCTAGGTTTATTTAGTGGCTTATAGAGAATAGGCCCTAACAACGATGTCAGAGCCTATTAGGTTGGTGAGATAAAAAATTATCTTACGTAGAAGCACACGTTACTATCAGATTTCCAGTCCATGAACCCTTCCCAGTGAGCGGGTCTGACGGTACATGTTACACGTGGCATACAATGGTAACAGGCTAAACGATGATGATGTAGGCGATGGTGGCAATACCCATAGGCAACTGGAATTAGTTTGCCATCCACTGATCGATACACCATGCCAGGTTTGCCTTCCACTGGTACATAATGTCCTGTTGTGCTGTTGTAGATCACGCCGGTTCCGACGCATCCTCTACAATATGCTTGTGCGATCCCTGGCAACATCATCGAGCTTAGTGCAAGAAAAAGCGCTATGAACCCAACGCGTAATTTGATACTCATGGTTGAACTCCTTCTGTTTAGTGTGTTGTTATTAAAATTTTTCTTATCTATATAGGATATTTTACTCCATAAATAAGAAGCGTATGGTTTGAAAGAGGCTTGAAATATGGCAACCATA
>Ga0206988_1013_pt2 | contig 48710 bp, 69 predicted proteins | sample Alteio_BWMinCont_12_FD_153263 | JGI IMG/M metagenome (GOLD analysis project Ga0206988, IMG submission 153263) | Enriched cells from forest soil in Barre Woods Harvard Forest LTER site, Petersham, Massachusetts, United States -... | ecosystem: Environmental > Terrestrial > Soil > Temperate forest >... | reverse complement strand
AACTCCAAGCATCGTTGGCCGGCTTGGGGAGGTTACTCGTCTTTCCCTCCCAATCCGGTTCTGCTTTTTACCCAGGAGAATTCGAATGGAAGGCACTATAAAAAACATTAAGAGAGGTTTTGGTTTCATAGAAGAAAGGACCACGAATCGCCTTTGGTATTTTAATTTTCTCGACCTCACAAAACTTCAGATGATCCGAGAAGGCTTTAAGGTTCGCTTCGAAAAGAAGGGAGATCACCCTCAAGCTCCAGCAGCGCACAAGGTCGAGGTTCTCGGATAATGTGGGCCAGATCGAGATCCCGACTAGTCCATACCGAGCGCGGACCTGAATCAGATGGCCGGCTCCGCTGTGATTCAATCGAATTGTATTCAGACGCCGACCTTCGCTCGCCAGTGGAGCCAGAACTAGAACCTGAGCCCACGCCGTTAATCGCTGAACCAACCATAGAAATACTCAAGCCCGCATTCAGATCAAAGACGATTTTGGGAATCATCTTGGAGAAGAAAAATGCGAAAAACAGAACTGGCACTTTTGATCAGGGAACAAGCATCTGAAATGAGAAGAGTAGGCCCGCCCCGCAGAAGCACCAGACGCAGGCCAGATGAAGAAAGCGAAACAGAAGAGGACAAGGAAGTTGAGGGAATCGAAGAGGAAGAATAAGGGCGCAGCCCGAGGGCCTGGGACCAGCCTACCTTGCTGGGCGGCTGTGCCAGGAGTGCTGAGATGATGCCGATCGCTGCCGTGGGCAGCGGCTTCGGCCTGGCGGTTGCTCGATTCTTCGCGCGCCTACGTCGAAGGCGTTGGCGACGGTTCGAAGGCTTGAAGCTCATAGCTTTGCTCCGTCATGCATCGTAGTGATCCCCGAACCAACGGTGTTTCCGTCGAGAATTTCCGCGAGGCGCTTCCGATACTGCGCAGATTCGCGACGCTTCTGGTTGATCTTGTCAACTGGCAGGTTGTTCCAATCCCACTGCAATTGCTGGTCATAAGTTAGGACGACCGGGGCTGGCTTCGGTGCGGGGCGCTGTTCTATTCCAGAAACGTACCGTAGCTCAAGCTGTTGCTGGTCCGCTTCATCGGTTAGCTTCATGGCCAGGCGAAGAGATCCGTTGGCTAAGAGGTTGCAGAAAGCTTTTGCGATCGCAGCGTAAATGATTTTGCGGAAATCCTCTTGCGCTATTTTACTGGCGTATTTGCTCTCTTGATCCAGGTCGGCCGCGAAGAATGTCAGATCGTCCCTAACATTTTTATCGAGGCTGGCGGCAGCGCTGGTGCGCTCGAAGATCACATCCTTGTTGTCCTTCATGCAAGCTATGAGATCTCGATTGTTGCCGAGGAAGTCGTCCATTGCCTGTTGGGTGATACGTTGTGCTGTCGTGCTCATCGAATTGCTCCTACGGCGGTTGCCTTCGTCAACAGATCTTGGTAATTGGCCCACGGCATCTGCTCGCCGGCCAGTGTTACGAATCCACCGCGAGGGCGAAGATTGGCAACTGGCTCCTTGGCGTACTTCCTTGCGAATTCAATCAAATACAGTGAGGGTTGTGAGCCGCGAACTTCTGGGACTTGCCCTTCTGGTGTCACGCCGTCGCCGACCGGCTGCTCCTGCATCTCTCGGCGAAGATTCGTCGCCATAAAGGTGCGGAATTTCGGATCGATGTTCTTGCGCTGACGGATCGCATCCATAGTTGATTCATTCGCGAACCGAGTCATCTCGCTCCAGTCCAACTGCGACTGCGCGAGAGGCTTGCCGTTTTTATCCCGAGGTGTCAGATCTACCTGAGGGGATTCAAGGGGCTCTTCCTCTTCCGGGTCCCTGGGTTGAATTTGCCCTGATAGAATGAGCGTGTTCAGGGCGGCGGCCAACTGGTTCACCGTGACGTGGCCTTCGTTGCCGGGGAACAGAGTATCGACGGCACTCAGAAGCTTATTCGTGTCCACGCTGTCTTCATCGCCGGCGTAGTAATCTTCCGAGTACTCTTTGCCGATCTTCGTTTCTTTGTAAAGGCTTTTCAGAGCATCAACCAGTTCGCCTTCGTCGTTGAGATCGAAAAGAATTTCACTATTTTCGTTGCGCTTCATAAAAATCTCCTTAACCGCTACCGGCGGTTTCGGTCACCGGGCCGAACCACTGGCCCTCTTGCTTGTTGCACTACTGGCTTCGGCACTTGTTGAATTGCCGGGGCCGGCTCAGCATACTCAAGAACGTGCAAATGTTGAGCTCTCTCTAAAACCTCGATCGCTGAGTCAGAATAGATTTGATCTTGCCCTCGGGGGCGATTCGGTAAATTGTAGTTGATGAACCATTTCTGCCCGAGTGGCGTGCGGGCGGGCCTGACCACGAACCACGAGGCTGTGCCGTTTGCGACCGCTGCATCGGAATCAAGCGTGGCCCGAACTGGCTGTCTATTGTCTTCGGTGTAGGTCGGTTTTCCGTCTTCTGGAACATCTAGACGCTGGCTTTCCGTGCAGCTTACAAGCCAAGGATCTTCCCGTAGACTGCGCAAGCGTTTAACAAGAGCCGTCGCAGTGGGCTCCAACATAGGTGAAGCTTTGCCTGTTTCCACAACGAACTGTGGAACGCTTGTCCACCTGTTGTTGATAAGACTTTCTGAATCGCGGGAATAATATTGTGTTCCGCCATTCAAATTTACGGCTACGAAATATCGGGTTGTTGCTGACATTAGATTTCCTTACGCGCGATCAGTCGATCGACCTGGGCTTTGAAGTTCCGATCGACCATGTATTTTCTGGCGACTTCGGAAGCTGGAATTTTTCGGTAGTCCTCGACAGTCAAGACTTCGGACTGGGCGACGGCCTCTACCTTGAGAGGTTCCGTGATGAGCTTCAACCTGCCGGCTGCATAAAGTTGTCGGTAGGCTTTTTCAAAGTGAGCAATCGAAATCAATCCGTCTCTGAGACCATCGAAAACTTTTTGAAGGACGAGTGCGACCGCTTCCGTCGAAGGTGCACGATAGCGAAGCATCCACTGCGCCGCGGCGAAATCGAAGTCGCGTTCTAATTGTTCTGTGGCGAATTCCATTTTCATTCTCCTTCTAGTCCTGCAAAAATGTTATGCGTCGCTGGGTCATAGGCGCAACCACTTTTGAATTCCTTCATTTCTTCAACTCCCACGGCGCAGGTGTTGCGGAGGAAAAATTCGACGGCTCCACAGATAGTGTGTTTCAAGAGATCCGGAAAATCCGAAGCGCCTACGACTCGATGGAGAAGCGTGGCTTTCTCTTTTAAGTCTGGCTTCAACAAATCGTCAGTTGTTAAGCGATCATCGCGATACAGATAGACAAGGTCGAGGCGCCTGAGAACCGCGGCCAACATATCTTGAGGATTGGCAATACTGTTCGCCAAGTCTCGAATGCGTTTCATTTCTTGCTGCTGCTGTTCTGTTTGGTCATTCATGGTTTCTTCTCCTGGGGCAGCATGCTGGCCCAAATGTCTGCGGGATCTTGGGGCGATGTGGGCGGGGCTTGCGGCTGGCCCTTGGCCTTGCGCTCGGCTTTCTTCGCTTCTTTCTCTTGTTCTTTTTCTTTCCTGGTTTTCTTATTCGCTTCTCTGTTCACGAGACGGTCTTTCGCTCGCCTCAGTGCGTCGCTCAGTTGTAGGACTCGCTGCTCGAACAATGGGTCTTTTTGAAACTCAGGGTTGTCACGAAACCGGCCGAGGTAGTTCTCGCTATACAGAATGTTCTTCCGTGATAATTTGTCCGAAACGGTTACGAACAGAAACAGAAGGCGCGAACACGTTTCGAATTTTGGGAAGGGTTCCACAAAGGCTCTCTCCAACTGCCAACGAGCTAACACGAACCTCTCACCTTTTTTATTGCGTGGCATGGGTCACCTCTGCGGCGCTGTCATCGTCTCCGTCTGAGAGAATTGGATTGGGTGAGAGAAACAAAGCGATGCGCCCCAACAGCAAGCTTCGGCTACTCCTCTCCTCATTTGTACAGTGCCAAACGGCTACGTGGCGAAGTGCGTTTTCTAACCCGTTATCTGAATCACCGAAGCGGGCACTGCATGTGCATTCGAGGTCGGGAAAGCCGGCGTGTCTGTAATCTAAGAACTTCACTTTCACTTTAGGTCTCCTGAAAATACGAAAGCCCGCTTGGAGGCAGGCTTTGGTGGGATTTGTACTGCAACGTGTATTACGTGCGTGGTTTTTGAATGTTTGGATTTACCTCGAAGCACTTCCCTGGCCGGCCTGGCCCCCTTGAGATTTTGTCCCTCTCGTACACCCACCCCAGCTCTTCGAGGGATTCCAGAGCGTATTTGACCGTGCTCTTGTCCCCTAGATTGTGCCAGTGTTTTCGGACAACGTCCCTGCAAGTAAAACCCGACCGCAGCCGACCTTCTTTCAAAGCTTCGACCAGGGCGTGTTCGGCTTTCTCATCCGCCGACCTGGCTGAATCGTACAACCTGTGCATGTGACTCTCCAAATATTCAAACAGGTCAATCGCCGTCTTGAGGTGCGTAACATCGACCATTTGCGGTCCCGCCACCAGGGTACCGTCTAGGGCCGCGACATCAACGAGCTGAAAGAGAGCAGCACAGCGCGCCAAGGTGCCCTCGTATTTTGACAAATGGGACGCCTTGCCTGGGTTGCTTTGTTGTCGTATTTTAAGCGCCAGTTGCCTTCGCCACTCGTCATAGATGGTTTGAGCATCCGCAGCTAAGTGAAGATGCACGCTTTTGTCTTCAAGCTCCATAAAAGTTCTAGCAATCTTCCTGAAAAGCTGCTTCGCTTTGTCGTCTTCAGCCCTGTCGATTTGTTCTGCGTCAGCAAAATCAGGCCAGCCGAGCAGGGTTAACCGCGGGACGAAACCGCAGGAAATGTTTTTAGGATCAGAAATGAAATCGCGAACCGTATCAGGTTGCGTGCCGCCGAATAGGGCAACAGTCATCCATGCCCCGCCCGCTACACGCCCGATGCGATCGATCAGAGCGTAACGGTCACCTGTCATAGCCTCCAGCATTAAGCTGCGTTCCAGCTCGCGTCCGTCCTGGTCCATTTCGTCGAACAGTGCGCTCAGCTCATCCCTAAAACCGATCAAGCCTGCGGGATTGTGCTTTGAGATCTCGTGCAACATTTCTGGTGTCGCGTCGTTTACAATGTACCGTATCGGTGGATTGGGCGGTAAAGGTTCATCGGGCAACTCCAGCAAAGGTTGCAGGAGTGGGCCCTCCTTAACTTTTACCGAGCCGTTGAGCTTGTCTTTTTGTTTCTTCACAGCTTCTTTTAGATCGTCCCATTCTTCTTTCGCTGCTCCGTACTCCTTCAACTTCTCATCATAAGCTTCCTTCTTTTCGATTTGTTTCTCCAGCGCGATGCTAGTGAAAGGAGTGAAGGCTGGCGTTTTCTTTCTACCTGAATCCGCAACAATGGCGCCGGACAGGTTCAATGGCTCCGCCCAGCCTTTGTCAAACCGCTTTGGATAAACCAAGGCCCGCCTTCCGCACATTCCAGAAAGCATAGACAAAGCGCATAGGCCAGGGAAATCCAGCGGCAAACCGATTCGTTCAGCTACATCGCAGACCCAACGACGGATGCTTGTGGGCAAAAACTCAGACCTAAAAGGCAGCACAGGCGAAAGTTTGTCTTCGAGCAGACGAGGCTCCGCCCAGATGACTTCTGCCGGTTCAGCGTTCGGCTTCGGTTGCGCGCTTGGCACAACATTTTCCCCAGGCTTCTTCCCTCCGATTGGGCACGAATAGTCCTTGCCTACTGGATAACGAGAAACACTTTTAGCTTTGTTGCGGCACATAGCTTCAAAATCATTCCCGTGACCCAAGCAAACCTCTTCGCAGTCGCGAACCAAGATTGCCTCGATCTGCTGTAAGTCTGCCCCTGCGTTCCGCAAAGCTCCAGCGAGAGCGGTAAGAAAAACGTCGTGCCCGCCCATCTCGACACCATTCGGAGCTTTTTGTTTGATGAATGAGGCCGCGATCCCGTCCAGCTTTTCGTCCGACGCTTCGTTAAGAGGCAGCGAAGAATTTTCGACAGAAGGAGTCCAGACTTCGCTCTTCTTACCCGCTTTCTCGCAAAGGTTTTTGATAAACTCAACCAGCTTGTTCGGCATCGGTGCGATGGCCGCATCGACTATCGTCTCGTAAGTGTTGCCCGAAAAGTGCTGGCTGCCTTCCGCCAAAACGTAAAGGTTGCGTTGCCGCACGGAAAAATCGATTCCGTCAATCTGGAATTGCCCGACATTTCCCATCGCGCGAGTCGCGTCGGTTTGCTGCCAGTGTTCCTGACAACGGTTTTCTCTTCCGCTGGTCGTGTGAGTTTCGGGATAGGGTTCGCCAGAGAACTTCTCATAAGCTTCACGAAACTCTTTCGTCGTGTCGATGTCGAGGAACAGAAACTCATCAGGCTTCGCTACAACGCAGACGTTGGCTCCCGGAAATCTTCGGCCCATCTCCTGAATATGAGACTCAGCAAGTTTCAGCCACTCCGCTGTGTTCGCGGTATCGAACGGGGTGCCTTTCCATTTTATGAGTGGCTTCTTTCCTCCTTTCTCGATTGGTAGAACGCGGAGCTCGCCGCGATTGAGACAGCCGGCGGCGATCTGAAGAAAACGGTTGTCCTTTTCTGCGACAACTTCTGCATCAACAACTTCTACCGCTTTGGTCTCCTCGGGCAAAACCTTCGTCAACGTCGTCGAAGAAGTTAGAGCAGCCCGCTTCGCCAAAGCTCCCTTGATCTGGAGTTCGAGCCAGAGAGTTTCTTCATCAATACGTTTGTTCCACTGTTCGCTGGCAAGATGCTCGTACTGGGTACGAAACTCTTCATCAATCTCTGAGGAAGTCGCATTGGGCATTTGGTTGATGACCCCAAGAATAAGGTTGCCTAGAGCTACCAATTCCGCAGACGGAGCTTGCAGCGTGGGTATCGGTGCTCGCAGTTGAGCGCTCATCGTGACACCGCCAAGACATCTTTCGGCTCAAAGAACCAAGCCTTTTTTGCGAGCGGCAGTTGTCCTTCTTTTCTTGGGGGAGCTTCTTGAAAACGAACTAACCCTCCGACTGGTGGAGGATTCGTGCTTTCTAGGATTTCAGTTATATGGAGAAAATATCTTTGCAGCGGTAGCTTGGGGGAAGGGCACTCGACAAAACCAAAACCTCTTTCCGCGTTCCACGAACGAAGCAAACCAACCTTAACATTACTTTCCATTTCATTCTCTCTTCGACCGGGCTTGTGCCGATCAGTTCATTATTTTCGTTTCCTTTCTTGATGGGATTTCCCATCGCGCGATCAGGCTTGCTGCGAGCACCTGACTTGCTCTTATTTCTTTACAAGGCTTCCAACGTCCGTCCTTTGTGGAATAAGTCTGATGCCTCTTCCTTTACTTTTTCACGCCAGCTTGTGAGAACAAACGGGTGCGGTTTTCTCTGCGCTAAGAGAGTCAGAACCAGCTTCCCATCATTGATGAGAGCTTTCTTGTCATCGGCGTACTTCTCTAGCCGAAAACTGTATCCCGGTGCGATCTGCTCAAGAAGGTCTAGCGTTGTCGGATCTTCAGGAACGTTTATCTTCATCCAGCCTGAGACATTCCACTTGTCGTTTTTCCCGTTTGACGGAGGTGGAATAAACTGAAACGTGCTCGGCGTGACTACGCCTGTGTCCTCCGCGAACGCGAACCACTTCTCTTTTTTATGCCAGGGGCAATCAACCCGAATGCCAAACACCAGCTTCGAGAGAAAAGAGATGACTTCTGGGCTGAGGCGCGTATAAAGATCGAAGGCAGAGTCTTCCTTGTAATCTTGTGATTTGTGTTTGTCGGTTGGGATGGCGTTGTGCGCGGACCCCGATAGCAGTTCCGCAACAGCCTCAAGAGCGTCCGGATTACGAACGCGACTCTCTTGCTCGACCACGCACGAGTGGCGAATACCTGTGCCACAATTCATGTGCAGTCCGTGGACCACCTGCTTGCACCGGTCGCACAGCAAAGCGCCGCAATCGGAACATGAAATCGTTTTTGTACAACTTGAGCAGGGGCACGGCATCGTCGTATCTACCTTTCGCCGCTTACGCGACTTCTAAACTCTCAAATCGAATCCAACTCACTGCACTTGCGTCCGTTCGGACCAGGGCCTCGGTCGGATCCAGTTTAGGATTAGCCGGCCGATGAACTGCGAGCACGGTGCCTATTCGATGCGACGCTCGGTCATGGACTCGGGCACCGATTTTGATTTCTTCGCTGTTCATTATTCACCCCAAAAACTTGCTTCTCGTGCTCGCCGTGTTTCCCTTTCCGCTTCGAGAGCTCGGTAGTCGATCACGCGGCCGTAGATGTCAGTGACCGCTGTTATAAACCGTGAATCTTTTTCGCGAATCTTCACGCAGATTTCATCTGCTTCGGCATAGGAGCCGTGCCATGCGGCACTAGGCGCCGACGTGACACGCGGATGACCGTCACTACCGTCGAAGCGAATGAAGAACATTGCCACCTCGCCTACGCGGACCAGATATCGGGCGGTATCCTCGATCACGCGAACAGGACGCCGGATTGGTTTTTTGGTTGCCATAGCTCCTGGTCTCCCTGTTTGTATATGTCGGTGAAATTCGCCAACCTGACAAAAACATCTGTAAAGTCCGCGTTTTCAGCTACTTAATTTTTAGAGTGGCTTCACCAAGGTCTGGCGTTAAGCGACTCAGAATGTAGTCTTTGATCTCCGACAAGCCTCGCTGCACGGCGGAACGGACCTGTCTCTCGGTGACAGGGCGGCCATAAGCAGGATCGCTGAAGCGCCTCGAAATATCAGGCCAGGGGACCTCTCCCCCGCCGAAGAAGCCACAGCGCCACTTGATCGCTTCCGCGCTGCTGAAGGGCCAGGACGGAAGCTTCTTCATCGCTTCGTCTGCGAGCTCCATAAAGCGTTTGACATTCGCCTGAGTCCACATGAGCTTGGCATCAGGGAAAATGCGCACGCTTTCCTCTTTGAAGCTCTCTCTGTTGACTGCTTCTTGTGAGAGCTCCTCCAGCTTGCTGTCAGTGTCGTCGCTCTCTTTCTCTCCGTCTCCGATTGCCGGCTGCTTCCCTATCCAGCGGAAGGATCTCCTCTCTTCGTCTATCAGAGCTCGATCTGCGATCGTGTGCGCGAGACCGAAAGGATTCTTGGCTTTGAAGATGGTCAGCAGGTTTTTCCAGATTGCCATGAAGCAAATGTTTTGACGGTCGGCGATCGGAAGGGTGCGCTCGAATGCGCGATGCGCTGACCTGAACGACACCTGCACGCAGATATCGTTCAGCTGCTTCCCGAATGCCAAGGCTTTGTCTCTGTCATCGTATTTCCTTGACGGGTCGTACAAGCAGGCACCGCACATCGGGACGCCCTTGAAATATTGACCGCCGTGAAGACACGCCTGCCCGACAGGCAACGGCGTGCCTACAGCTAGGGCGGGGCCTCCGCTGATTATCTCGCGGTCCAGGTCGTAGCCCCGCGGGGCATAAACGTGTCTGCGTCTCGGGCGCATTTACCCGATCAGTCCGCGGGCCGGCCGGGCACTGCCATACAACTCGGCGAGATCGGCGTCGTCGGGCTCGGGCTCAGCTTCCGCAGATGTTGGTGTGGGTGCCTGGGCGACTTGGATGGCTGGCACGGCTGGCGTCGCTGCCGTGGGCGGCTGGGGCGGGGCCGCTTCTGTGATCGCTGGTGTTGCTTCGCTCCCAGGTGAACCTGCGGCGACGGCAACCCCGCGGACCCGCGGCGCGTCCTCGTCGGGCACAAGATCGGCCACGGTGAAGACGGGCTGCTTGACCGGTCCGGGCTCTACCGCTGGTGTCGTGGGGGTAGCAACTGTGCGCGTTGGTGCCGATGTCGGCGCTGAGTCAGCGGGCGGCTGCCAACCATACGAAACCAAGACTTTACGGGCCGCGGGGTGGTTCGGGTCCGTTTTGATTAGGTGGAGGGCTCGGGCTTGGATGTCTTCTTTCATGGCAGGAATGTTGAGTGATGCGTTCAGGATGCTCTCGACCTGCCAACTGGTACTACGCTGACTGCTCTCTACGATGACGGCAATCTTAGAGCGGTCCAGGGCAGAGATCATTGCCGAGATCGGGAGGAGCTTTGGTTTAGGTTTCTTGGATGTGATCAAGGCTTCCTCTTGATTGGTGCCGGTGCTGCAAATTCTGGCGCTAACTGTGACTTGCGCTGCCGCAACGCCAACTCGCGCAGGTGCTGTGCAAGCTGGGACTTTCTGTTCGACTTCGGTTGTGTCTTCTTCATGCTGCCTCCTGGATTTTTACTTCGCCGGGGAATGGCTGCGGCGCTAATTCTGTTATTAGAGCTCACGCTGACACCGCCGCAAGCTCCGTTTTGATCGCCTGAACCAAGCGGTCCAGTTCGCCATGCTTGTGCTGCCGAAGCAGATCCTTTATCTGATCGATGCAGCGAAAGTCCAGTGGGACTGGCGCCAAGGCTTCAGCGAGAGATGCGAGATCCGCGATGGCTTGGTTGATCTTCTCGGTTTCAGCGATGCTGAGACTTTTTACGCCTGAACAGAACAAGGAAATCTGATTGATGCTGACCCCCGCGTATGCGCTGAAAAGTGCTTGGGAGATTCCCAACGCGAGTAATTTGTTTCGTACAATACCGCTCTGAAAGCTCATATGCGATGACCTCTTCTCCAAGCTCACGAGGTCCAAAAATAAGCGCGGCACCTGGTTGGGCGACGCGGATGTGGACCAAAACACAATTAAAGCGTGTGGCTTGAAGCTCTAGTTTTCTTTGCTCTTTGGATTACTACGGTTTGGCGGCTCGCTTGTTTTGAGCAGCTGGTTTGGCCGACGCCATCGGTGGGAACTTGATGCGTCGGGCGGTTTAGCGTCGCTTCTTCGTTGAGCGACGTTGGTTCGAGTTGTAAGCGCAGGGTGCTTACGACTTAGACAATACCACAACCGGTTTTCCCTGTCAAGCCGATTTTTGGCGCACACCGGTTGCTGTCCTGTTAAACCCGAGCCGCGGAGAAAAGTTGCGCCGTCCGGATCCCGCGGGGCGCGCGCGTTGGCGTCCGCGTTGGCGTGGGCCAGTTCGAAGCGGCGCTAGCGCGCATCGCCGCGATAGCCGCGCTTGGCGCAATGGGCGCTGTGGGCACAATAGCGGCACGAGGGATGTGGACGTGGACATCCTCTAATGAAAAGGAGAGGTCGGATCAATGCCGACGAGATTCACCGGGGCGGCTTCAGTCCCCGACGCTGGGTGCCTCGTTGAGATCTCAAGCCGCGAGCCGCGAGCGGTCAGCTTACCCCTAAGGGGGTATGTGAGCTAAGGGGCTATGCCGAAAGCCGAATACCCCAGTCGGCCCTAGGGTCAATTCGGCGGCAGGCAAAACGAAAAACGAGCAGAATAATTAATTTTGTCACTACCCCCCACCCCGTTTTTGTTCATTTTTATTTTTGTCAAGCTCTTGAAGAATAAGGGTTTAGTTGAAAAAGGTATGTATGTATAAAACAACGGGGTTACTCCAGTGACAAAATTCAAAACCCCTGTTTTTGGCACATTTCAAAAAAGTGAAGAAAAACGGGGTACCCCCCAGTGACAAAATTAATTAGTGCCAAAAAGGCTTCCCGCTCCCGGACTTGGTTCATGTGAGCTTCCCTCCAGAAAGGCCCACGCATGCCGATCGATGCCTCACCCCACCTCCGGATTTCCCGTGGCCAATGGTGGCGACGAACGGACTCTGCGCATTCCCCACACGCGTCATTCTCCTCCCCGATGGATAGCAGTGCCCGCCCGAAGCCCGATGCGCAGTCGAGCTCCGGAAGTGTGCAGCGGCGCCCAAGCCGATTTTTCGCTGCAAGCCGATATGGGCGATCGGACCAGCGAGGGGTCCATAGCCCCACTTCCGCGGAGATCGCAGCGGGAAGGGCACTTTCCATAAGGGGATCCTGAGACTTGTAAGGCCCTACTGGTAATGGGCCAGGAGTAGCTTTTTCGGGGTGTGACTCCCCACCCCCCGGTCGAGAAATCACTCTTGATTGACTGCAAATTTTTGAGAGCCGTTTGATGCCTTTTGAAAAATATAGTTATTTAGAGGCGTTCCGCGCGGTCACCGATACCCCCAAGCCAAAACATGGAAGCCCTGGCCGGATACGCCTTACCTCAAAATAGAGAAGGATATATACAACAAAACAAACGAGATAACACACTATCCCCGAAAACACACTAAGGGGAGTACACCACTTCCCAGGCATTCCCCCGAAACCCTCGTCAAACCCCCGAAACGTGCGCGCGACAAAGCCCGGTTTCTTGCAAGTGCCTGCGATTCATATACTTAGCGGCGCCGTGCAGTGACAGAGTGTCTGATTATCGGAAAAATGTATAATCCAGACAGCACCCCCTGCTTTTTCACCCACCCTGCCCGTCTTCCCGTGTTCCGCTCCGTCAATCTCCCTGCTCGCCTTTACTTTACATGACATGCAATGCCATTAAATGGCATGTGCCCGAAAATGCTCATCCATTTCGCGTCACTTGCGCATTCGCTTTTGTGTGTTTTCACAGAGTTACGATTTGGTTACTGAACTGCACTATGCACTTTCGTTCGCAGCAAGAAAGACCAGAGCAAAAACTGGAAGAGCCCGTGAACAAGCCGAGGCGCCGCGCAATGATATGCCCGCGATTCTCCGCCAAGTCTGAACCCCATTCCGAGATAGCTACTCAACATCGGCGCAAGGCAGCAAGTCTCCGTCCAGTTAGGGAACTGGCAAGCGGAACTGTGATTCTCTCCCGCGCTGTTTGGCCGTCAGAGCCCAGTCGAGCGAATGCGTGCACTTAGTGCACGGGGTGACTAGGGCGACACACTCTTGCCCACCACAAACCAACAAACAAAATTGAGAACTACATGAGCCCGTTTCAATTCGAGACGGGCTCGCGAAGTTTTCAAGAGGTGCAACATGCGAATCACAAGAGTAAGGCAAGGCATTCAGTTTTCCTATTTGACGGCCAGAGAACAAGCAGAGCCTACGCTTCGCCGTTTCCTTCTGGACGTAGTCCTCTACGCCAAGATGTACGCATTCTAACTTCACGCAAAACGGGGCCCCCAGCGCCGTCTTTCCTTCCCAATTTTTTTCCCTGCCTGAGAGAACAGAGCTCAGCAAAAGTGCAGTGTACAGCGCGCGCTGAGAGTCGCGCTCTGTGCGAAGCATTTTCGAGGAGACAAAATGTCATTCATGCAAAAACAAATCACGGTCAAGCAGTCTTGGTGGCAAGTGGAAACGTCAATCGGCACAGAGATAGTGCCAGCGGATCTAGTTAGCCAAGAGCCCGCAGACTCCAGCGCGTTCGAAGACTACTGCGAGGGACAAGTACAGTCTTGGGAATTGATCCAAGGATACGGCGCACGTCTGTCTGCTCCCGGTTACATGGATTGCACAGAATGGACGGTCTTTGACACACCAGAAGAGGCAGAGCAATACCTTGAGGAAATGTATGGCGAAGAAGAAGAAGAAGAAGAAGAAGAAGAAGAAGAAGAAGAAGAAGAAGAGGACGAGGTGCAATCGTGAGAATTGACGCGTTAATAGACAGAAAGCAAGTGCGATGCCCGAATGCCAGCACAATCGGTTATGGCAAGTGGAAAGCCCAGACGGGCGATATCGTTGTGTATCGCGCAAATGAAGGAATGACGCAAGTAGGGCGCGTGATTGGACGCATTAACCATGCTCCTGCTCTAGACGGCGACAAATCCCCGACTCGCAATTACCTGCTATTGGCTGTTTTAAACTCTTCGTTAACGTTTGTGATGGAGCGCTGGATAAATCCTGAGGATGTTATAGAAGTCTTCGAGCCACGCGAAGATGTTGCCAAGATGCTGGCATTTTTCTTCTCTCCTGAATTCACAAGAGAATCCGTTGACACCCTCAGACGTTGGACAGGTAGTGGTTTCGCCACACCAAAGGACAATGAGGATTACATGGCGCGCATTCGCGGGGAGGTGAGCTAGTGCGAGCAATTCGTCAACTCCGCGCGGCCCGTTTCGAGCTTGCTGTTTTTCTCATGGATTATCACGGCGGCCAGCATTCGAGAGGCTATCGCCTGCTCTCTCGACTCCACGCAGAGAATTTTAGCGCGTCATTCTGCGCAGAAATGCGAGATACAGAGGTGTACGGCGAGCTTGTCGCCAAGTATGCAAACAAAGTTTGACCAATCTTCCTAGCAGTCTCCTGCCTCAAGCCGCGCAACGCCCCTACCAAAACTAGCACGCCACACTAAGCGCAGTCGAAAAGAGTGCGCTTGTCGAGTCGCGCTAATTGTGTGCCTCAAAAATTTGTAGATGAGGAGAAACATGGAAACCCTTTTGAATCGCACCCAACAAATCAAGCTCATTTTCGAAGCCTTTGACGAGATTCCCGATTTGCAAGACGGATTTAGAGATGTCCGCGAGTACCTCTTTGACCTAAACGAACAAGCAGAAAGGCGGCATCGCAAGGGCGCACCAAACGGCATTAAGCATGGTCTGACCGTCGCGTCTGCCGCCAAGCTTTTCGTTGTCAGTCATCTCCTCGACGGATTCAAAGAGCCCGACAAATGGTCCGTTGACCACATCATTTCGATTCGGAACGAAGTCCTATATGCGCAAGCCTACGCAAAGCGATTCCATGCCGAGTTAACCGAATGGGCTGCGAAATTCTCTAGCCAGTTTGAGCAAGTGGACTATTCCGAATTGATGAAAGCGGGTCGGGCATGAAATACCTTCACACTGCTGGCCCCTGGCAAGTCAATAGCGGCATGGTTGAGACTCTGACCGGCGTACCAATTGCCTATATGGACCGTAACGCGGGCAATGGAACGTTGCCAGTAGAACGCGATTCTAATGCGCACCTAATCGCTAGCGCGCCTGACCTGCTCACATCGTTGAAAGAAGTACTCCGCGCGCTGGAATCACACATAGACGATTCTTGCCGTAGTCAAAACGTCAACCGGGATGTGCTCTGCCCGTGTAATCAAAACGAAATTAAACGGGCGCGCGCAATTATCGCCAAAACGGAAAACCGCCCTTAGTTAGGTGCGAGCCAAGGCGGGCTTGCATCTATAGCCCGTCTGCCGGCGCACCTAACACAAGAAACGAGGAGAATCATGCTTACACAAGATCAAGCACAAGATATTCGCACGCGAAACGATGCTCTCGCGGCGTGGGTTGATTCCATTCGAGGAAAGAATAGATGGGCAAGCGATAAGCCCGAAGACAAACCCGCGAGTGTGCCAGACGTTACCAACGATGAGCGGAGCGCGTTGGAAGTTTTCGATTTTTGCCAGACTCCTCCGCTCTCTTACTTTCTGTATGTCAACGAGAAAGATCGCACAGCCACAACCTGGACCGGCGACGTGCTCGGGCAAGTACATTTCGGCAGAGAGTTTCGGGATAACTTCGGCGGTCGCCGAGTGCCAGTCACAATTCATACAATCAATGGATTGACTTACCACGGCACCTATTTCAAGTCTTCCGGCAACTATGCTCGCATTCGGCAGAGCAAAAAGAAGGCCTGACGCAACGTATACACTCGGTGTACCTTTGCTTAGCTGGCTTCATTGTGGCGTGATGCGTAGTAGCCCCACACTGTTTTCCCGTCCGCAAACCACGTATAAATGTGACAAAACTTAGTGTACTGCGGGGTTCCGAAAATATCTTCATAGTTGAAGATTCCCCAAGCGAACAAGGCTTTGCCTTGGGCGCCGGATTTAATAGCATCGACTTCAGCATCGTCCACGAACTCCCCGACAATGGGAGCTACGGTGATATTTTGCCGAGGGCCTATGACTTGCATTCCGCTAATGCTATCGGCAAGAGGAAAATCGAAGTCATCCGGCAACGGATTAGGCAGGATTGCCGCTCCTGCTTTGAACGATACCTTGTGAGCTGGCGTAAGCCCCGCATTAATGACTGAAGGAATGGCTTGGAACTTGAGATTCTTCGTCCGCTCTTGATAAGTGGCCGACCCAATAACCACGCTGATGTAAGCTCTCATTTGTTGGTTGATAGCGGAAACACTAGCAGTAGCAGCCTCTGCGCTTACGGCAATCTTGTCGGCGACTTTTTCCATTGCACTAGCAGAGCGGTAGGTAGCGTTGCTCGATTCTCCCAAATAGTAAGCGGATTTAGCCAAGGATTGAGATTGTTCGACCAAAGATTTGGTTTGAGCCATGCTTTCGGCGATGAGCTTGTCAGTCTGAACGCCAGTGCTTTTCATTTCTTCAACTTGAGCATTTATGGAACCCAACGTTTTCAAGGCGGCCGCAACAGCGAAAGCAGTAACAATAACCAAAACCCACGTCGGCCAGAAAATATCTGTCCAAGCTGGCCAGCTACTCGGTTTTTCCTTGGCGTCGTTTGCCTGCGGGTTTGGGGCTGGCTGGCTTATAGGAGTGGCGACCGGCGAAGCCGATTCAGTAACAGCATTTGGGGATTTGTTGGCTGGTTTTGTTTCTTTTTTACCGTGTTCTTGTTCCTTTTTCATTGGTGATTGTATAGCCTGTGGAAGCCCACTAACAATCAAGATTGCTGCTAATAAAATCGCTTTCATTTTGGCCGCATCCTCGACTTTGGCCGTAAGGTATTTGTATTCGATGTTAGAAAATTCGATAAGTTTGAGCATGGTATCGAGGAGCGACGAGGAGATCAATGACTATTTCGAGCGCCGGTCACCGGAACTTCGGGCATACATGCAAAAGTTTTTGCCTGAGGAGTACGCCAAGTTTCAAGAGAGCATTGACGCTTGCAACAAAGCGAACGCGAGGGCATTGCAGAATGAAATCACTTGACATTGCATTGCATATAATGTACGCTGTTCCCGGGAGGAACTCGTGACAAAGAAAAAGCTAAAATTCGACGTTCGCAAAAACATGGAGCGCCAAACGCAAGAGCAGCCTGAAGCGAAGATGGGCCGTCCACCAGTTAGCGAAGATTTGCGCCGTACTTGGCGCGTTGCTGTAACAGTTAATCGCAGCGAGTTAGATGCGATTATGGCCAAAGCCCGTGCCGCAGGTGAAACTGCATCCGAGTGGGCGCGTAAAAAGCTTTTGGAGGCAAAATGATCCTCGCTGAAACTCACACCTTCGGAAGTCAAAGCTCGGCGTGGCTCTCGGGCCTTCGCATACGCAAACGCAAGCCTGTATCGCCTGCCACGATGCGCTCCTACGAGAGTAGGGTGCGCCGCGTCCTATCTATCGTTGGACCCAATACGCTGCTTGACACTTTTGGCAATGCTTCCCTCAAAGTTTTCGTTACGGAAGCGGCGACGAAAAGTTCCAACAAGCGCGTGGTGGATTTGGTTGGCGTGATTCAACAAATTCTCAAGAGCGCCACGAACGAAAGCGGCGACGAGATTTTCCCACGCAAGTTCAATCTGCGATTCGCAGACGTTCCTGTTGTAGATAAGTCCAAGCAGAAGACACCGTGTTTCAGTGCAGCACAAGTCGAGCTATGCATCAAGCAGTCCAGAAGTGAGCAGGAGCAAGTGCTGTATGTTCTGTTCGCCGCAAGTGGCCTGCGTATCAGCGAAGCGCGCAGCATCCTCGTAAATTCGACGGACGAAAAGCTCACGACCTGGAACGAAAGCGAAGCCACAATTTCAGTGTGTGATTCCATGTTCAGCAATGCACGCATGGACTTCCTGAAAACAAAATCTTCGCGTCGTACAGTCAATTTACATTCGCGAGTCAATCAAGTCGTAACGAAATTTGCTGCCAGAGCAAAGCGCGAGCCCGGCTCGTATCTTTTCCAGGGCAGGGAAGGCGGGCCACTGGATGAAAATACAGTGAGGCTACGATTGGCCAAGCGGATTGCGGGCGGCGCGCCTCACGCATTCAGGCGGTATCGGATAACCCATCTTCGCGGCGCAAGAGTGTTGGAAGAAATTTTGCGCGCTGAAGTTGGGCACGGAGACCGGACCATGACGGACCACTACTCTCATCTGGCCGATGATGCCCAAGCTCGCCGCCCTGCGGTAGAGCAAGCCGGATTCGGATTCAGTTTGGAAAAAGTAGGGCACCCTGCTCAACCAAAAACCAAACCAAAACCCATCGTCGCCAAGCCCGACAAAAGGAAAGAAGAAGCTCAACGCCGCTCCATTGCAGCCGCTACCAGAGCGGAGGAAGCACGTCGGGTGGCTTTGAACGTGCCGAAGCCTGTGGAACTTTCCCCGTTGTAATTAACCGCTGTTCGTACAAGAAAGGAACGCCGATGGATGATCGCAGCGGTGTGCTCATGGTCCAAGATGCGCAGCAAAACATAGTCGCGCTGCTTTGTGGAGTGTACCAAGCTCGCAGTCGCGAGGATCAGTTGAACGAGATACGAGATCGCTTCCCAAACGCCGACGAGAAAAATTGCCGAGCCCTCCTCGAAAAAGATTCGCGCTGTAAGGTCCAACTGGCACTGACGCCGGGCGGCGTGCCCGTGGTGTTGTCGAAGCGTGGGGCACGCATTCTCACTCACAAAAAGCTGCGCGAATTTCAAGTGGAACACCAGTGCTCCTGCTACCCAATCCCGCGTACCTTCCTAGAATCCTTAGCCGAAACTGAGCACCGGCAACCGTGGATTCAACTGACCACAAAGCAAAAGCTGCAACTGCTCGATGTAGTTGCAATTTTATATTCGTTTCCCTGCAAGCAAAGCCGCCAGAACTAGCATCACGTTCCAACCAATTTGTAAGTTAGCGCGCAAACGGATTCGCACTCGCCTACGCCCACCGCTCAGTGTGTTCGCGCTGAGGCGCGCAGAAAGAGTGCGTAAAGATTTTGTTGCCGCGGAGGTCAGACAAGACACTGCGGAAAGGACAACCAATGATGAAAATAAATTTGATTGCTTTTGTGACGAGAGCAAAGGTGCACATCCTGAAGCTATGGCCGAGCCGCGATGAAGCCCTGCCCTGTTTTGGGCTTGCGGTAGCGATAGTACTCGGCTTGGTCCTTGTTGCCGTTCGAATTTGTTAGCAGCTATTTTCCGCTGCATCGCCCTACCCCCGCGGGGCGATACGGAGGCAAATGGCCGATTCAACTTCTCCGGTTACGTTAGTCAGGCACTTGGCGGTGAGGATTGGAACCGCCGAAGATTCAATCGGCGGAAGCCTAAGCGAGATCGACGCCGAGCTCTTTTCGCAAGAGTCCTCGGATTCTAAACAGTCGCTTCGCTATTTCGGCCGCCGACTGAGTGTAGACCGGCGGATTTTGTTGTATTTGAGGAACGAGTTGTCGCGTAAAAATGATGAACTCCCGCAGCGCTTGGTGCAGCTCAAGACCACAGACAATGCTCATCAGAGCGAGTGCGCCGTCGTAGGCATCTGCAGACTTGCCCAAATTCACAGTCACTTTTGAGAGTGCTTCGGCCTTCATCGATGCATCGATCACCTGCCCACTCTCCGCAAGGGTTCGATAGTGCATATGCGTCGAGTACATCGATGTCAGCGCGTCATCGACTCCAGATATCTTCTTACTCATTTCGAAAATCACGTCGCGCTTCATTTCCCAGTGCTTTTGCTTGTTCCATAGTTCGCCGGAGATTTTCGATTCGATCTCTTTTGCCGTTTGCGTCACGGCGGACACTTGGTCCACGAGTTTGTCTATGTCCTCGTGAGTAGCGAGATTTTCGCCCTTCTTTGCGGAATACCCACGCAGATACGGCTTCAGCACGACTCCCAGGAGAAACGAAAGCACGCTACAAGTCGCGCCGATAATCAGAAGTTCCACCAAGGTATTGTAGACCATTCCCAACGATCTGTTACGGCGCGGCACGTTGGGTCCCATCCAGACACCCCGACCTTTCCTTCCACCGGTAGTGGTGCCATTTGATTTGATCGGTGGTGGCGGCCTTGCCAAAGTAGGCCGCCACTTGCTCAAGCTTTCAGTCCCTTCGGCTCTAGACCATCAAAGAGCGGCAGGCGTTTGTACTTCGGAAGCGCACGATCAACCATTAGCTTAAATTGCTTCCAAGTGTCGGAGGTGTCTTACCTAACTTTATATAATATAATTAGGACCTAGGGCAGACTCTCGTAGCGAGGTTCTATGGTCGTCTTCTAATTCCGTCAATGAAGTCAAAAAGCATCCGAATAAATGGGTGCATCACAACAATAGCAAGTGTCCGTCCGGAAATGACATTCCAAAACACAAACGGGAGCGGGCACAGGCGGGCATCGACTCTGTTTGCATTGCAAGAATTTAAATAAGTAGGTCATCTTCGGACAGCGAGCTTGAGAAGTAGCAGAGCAGACGAAGGCATTTTGGAAAGGTGTGAAAGAAATGGCGGACAGGGTTTGTGAATTCTGTAACCAGCAACCAGCTAGGCATTTAGAGCCGGTCGAAAATGGTCCGGTATTCGGTCTCACACTTGAAGACGGCTCCGATAGGTATTGCTCGCATGAATGTTGGGAAGCAGACATTCAATTCAAAAACAAACTAGCGGAAGACGACTGAATCTGCGGTTGATGTCGCATCATGTGGAACAACAAGCAGAAAAATGGGTGCGGCTTTCATGAAGGAATTGAGAACGGCCAACGCGGAATCAGTCCCATGTTGGAAAATCCGAGCAAGGTCAAATTATGACATAGTTGCGCATCCAGACCGAAATATCCGATTCGCGGTTGAGATGCGCGATAACCGCAGTAGCTTGTTTCCCCTACTTCGCAGTGCCACTCTTTTTCTTTTCAATTAGTTTCTTCCGGGTATCTTCCCACTTCTTAAACTGTTCAACTTGTGCGCTTCCTATTCGTGCATTCGTCTTAACATCGTAAACACAATAGTTTTGTGCCGTTACTGAGCCTATCTCGAAAGACGGCGGAAAGAACGGCTCGCCCGCGTTGGGTACCGGCTTTCCGAAATAGAAGCCCACAGCATTTGCGATGGTTTTATTGTCTTCGATTTTCAAGCATGTAATCTGCGCTTCTCTACTCTGAATCCCAGCCGCTAAATTCTGAGCAGCCGCCTTGTACTCATCCTCAGATACAGCTTGACCGTTGACAAACCGACAGCACCCTTGAGGACAAGACGCGACATTTTGTTCGGGCATTGGCTTATCTCCTGTGAATCTCGGTAATCTTCAACCACGGCTCCGCCACGGTCAAGATTGAGATGTGAGCGCGAAGCAGGCCCGTCCGTTTTTCGATGTCGCCCTGGGAGAGTTTCTTTTCTTTGCGCAGCTTGCGCAAGCGCTCACCGATCAGCAAGGGGGCGCTCATGCCCGTTTCTCTTCAATCCGCAATTTCAGAGATTCAAGCTTCTGCTTCGTCATACCTTGCAGAGCCATCGCCGTGGCCAGATACAAAGCGGGAACGTGTTTCATCTTGTTGCCGTGTTCTACCTTGCGACGGGGTTTCTGTACTTCTGGGTCAGCACCCACTTTCAAAAACACTTTATACGCATCGGGTAGCGACAGGGTCTTTTCAATCAGGCCATGCTTGACCAGAACGCGATGATACGATGGTACTGCCGAAAACGCAGATGGATGGGTCTGCGGAGCTGGGTTGTTGTGTTTTCGGTATTTCATTTTTTCAGCGCCTCAACCAGTGCGCGAATGCCGTCACGGTCAAGTTGGTTCTTATCGAGCAATTCGAGAATCTGGGCTACGGTGAGCGTGTAGTCGTCAAGTTGAAAGAACATGACACCCTCGGCAGTCTGGTAGGGGAGGCCGACGCGCATCCCCGCACGGCGCAGGGAACGTACGGCACTGACTATATCGCCCGGTCTTTCGCAGAAGTCCTTCACAGGAATTCAATAGAGAATCACTTGGGAAACGGCCCGGCCTCGACTGTCCCAGGAATTGACGCCTCCCAGGTTTTCTTGCAATGGGCGCACTCGACTGCACGTTCAACGTAGGTACTCGCGCCTGGAGTAGGAACAACCGCGAGCAAATTCATCCTCTGGCAGTGGGGGCAGGTCAGGTCTAGCAAAATGTGTTCTTGCGGAGGAATTGTCGCCATGTGGGGCTCCTCTTCCACGCCTATCCATTGTGGCCCTCTCTTCCGTTTGCCGCAAGCACTTAATTAGTAATTTATCCTCTTCAGCACTTACACGCCTCAGCACTTACACGATGCGGTAGCGCGATTCGCGGTCACATCGACGCGTCTGGTCGGCGGTTCGATTGGAATGATATGTTGGTGTAGTTGGAACGCCAGACTCATCCCGCCACTTTCTTCTTCAACGCTCGAAACTTCGCCCACCGCTTCTTCGTAGCTCTGCCAATCCTGGCCCTGGCCGCAGCGGACAGCACGCGCTTCTTAACGACTTTCAATTCTTTGCTCGCGGAATGACCGAGCGCTTCAGCAGCGGCTCGAACGCCATTCAATTGGTGCTGTAACTTGCCTAACTGCTTTTCGAGCTTTTTCTGTTCGCGTTTAATCGCTGCTAAAATTTTCATGATTCCTCCGGTTTGAAATTTATCGCAACCGGAGATAATGCACCAGACGTACGGCCAGGTCAAAACGCCCCGTTACAGGGGCTCCAGCCAGACTGATAGTGACTCACTCTGGATTCTTGAGGAGGTCATCAACAACGGGCAGAAGCGAATCTGGAGCCAGGTCCTTGTCCAGTGTCACAACGGCTCCCAGCCTCTTGGCGACCCGATTCATGCTCCCTTGGAGGAAGCCCGATACCACCACCACCTTGAGTTTTGGATGTTTGGAGCGAACCGCCCGTAATACCTCGAACCCATCCACGTCGGGCATGCTCAAGTCGAGCGTCATCAAATCGAACTTCCTCTTTTCGAGCGCCGCCAATGCCTCTTTTCCCGATTTGCATTCGACTACAGAATATCCACCACTCTCCAAAAGAACTCGAAACCCTTTACAATGGTCTGGATTATCGTCAACAACAAGAATGACTCGCTCTTTTGTATCAACCATTTCTTACATTCCCCATAATTATTGATAACTACACCACTTTATCACGATTCGAAGCGCCATCTGAAAACGCGACACGCGGAGGGTTTCGCGGAATGGCAAGGCTACAAGAAAAGACATTGCCGAAACTGAATCGGCTCTACGCGCTGGAGGATTTGCGGAAAAAGCCGACCAAAGACACCGAAGTCAGCGGCGCTTAGGATGCCGCCGTCTCCATTCCGCCCGAGCTTCTTTCAACTCGATTAGATTTTTCTTCTGGTCGGCGCTCAAAAACTTGTCCCACTTATCGCGCAGTGTTTTTCCAAACTGAACCAAGTCTGCTTCGGTCATGTTGCGGAGTTTAGAGCGGAGGGATTCAAGCCCGTCATCGCGGAAGCCTTCACAACGGAGTCAACTCACTACAAAACGGGCTGACGACTATTTTTTTCGCAGCCATGACGATTTGGGTCGCCGTAGTCGTCTTTGTTGGTTTCGCTCGTTCGTATTTTTTGGCAGGTCTGTTCCACGCCAAACTTCCGAGTCCCTTGGTTCACATCCATGGGGCCATCTTCTCCTCCTGGATCATTCCTCTTGATCACTCAGGTCACCTTGGCAGCGCGGGCTTCACCCGAAGGGTCTTAACGTCCTGAGTGTAGTGCCATCCGGCCAATCGTGAAGTTGACAAACGGTTGACAAAACGGTTTTTTGAGGGAGAGCCCCGAAAAGGGGAAAAGTGAGAATCGGCGCGTATTTACTGGTGATTTGAATGGTGGCCCATTGGCCATAACAGCCTTCATTCAGCGGTTCGGAACGCGGGTTAACTGAGCATCTCTACGTGGACAGTTTCGGCGCTTGCCTGCTTGCCACCGCACGACCACACGGCGTGGGCGCGCTCAACGCTTAGAGGAAGAGTCTGACTCAACAAATTCTACTCTTTCTTCTTCCCATATTCGCATCATGCCCGGTCTGGTTGATTCCCTAAACATTTGCGCGGTCCTGCGATAATAACCAGCTAGTCCAGTTTGAGATAGCGGTAAGTTGGTAGCCATCTTCTCATAAGTCTCTGCTACGAAGTCATCAGCACGCACCAAACGCGGTACGGTTTTAATCATGTGAATGGCCCTCCAGGAAACAGTCTAACAAGGCCGGTCTTTCCGTGGGGGTGAAGTGACCAAGTTCTAAACAACTCAGGAATTTCCTGCAAAAGTAGCACGCGTTCGGAAAGCCCGATCAACGTTGCTTGGCCGTAAGCGATGCACTCTCCTTCTGTTTGGCTTGCAATTTCATGATTTTCTTAACAACCGTCAGGGGAACCTGTTTGAAATGTATTCTAGTTGCGGGCATTGCCGAATCCTCAGACTCCTGACGGTAACATAGCTCTGCACCTTTCAGGCATTCGGCCTCAGGTGTACTGCGCCACCCATTCAGCAAAGCTCGGCAGTTTCTCAATTTCATCCCGCGTTAACCGTATGCCTGTTGTATGGGTGATGGTTCCTGTCATCAATTCTCCTCGGCGGCAATCGCAATTGTGACTGTAGCCAACGCCCACTGTGCCTTCCGTCGAATAGGTCAAAGTCACGCTGCCGATCTTCTTTTCCCACGTGTCAAGGGCACGCTCTCCTAGCCAAACAACCCTCCACTTGTCCACCCCACACAGTTTCACTTTTTCAACTGTCCACCCAGAACTCCAGCCGTTCATTTCGCGGCAATACGAATTGGCATTTTGTTCATCGGGAAAACCGGAAGCGTCTTCGTATTCAGTTACGACCGGCACAGACTCTCTCAGCTTCACTCCCTTTTTCATGTCTGCGTTCTCCCCTACCGCTCGGAATTGCTCTGTTTGCCCAGCACGTACGCGGCGGCCTGAGAAAGCGAACAGATTTGCTGTATGACCGTCCGCGCTTGTTCATCGGACATAGCCGCGATGTTTACGGCAGCTTTAGGCTCATCAGACTTGATTATCGAGCTTATGATGGTTAGGTAGTCGTCTTTCAAAGAGCCGTTCGGAAAATCGTCGTGCCAAATGCTTCCAAACTCAGTGTCGTACGCCCCCCTCAACTTCTCTCGGGGTGCGCAGGAACTGTTGGCCAGAAAACGAACTGCTTTGCGAAGCTGCTCAGCGCAACGTGCTAGATTGTCTTTCACTGTAGCCTTTGCTCTGGTACAAACGCGCTTGACCTATTTCCGTGCGGACACCACACCAAACGCTCCCTGTGGTTCGTTGGTGCCCGTTGGTGACTACCAACTGTCTCACTATGTTGGCCATCTGGATAGACTTATCTAGTTGAGCAATATTGCTCAGTTTTTTGCGACATGTCTTATGTAGCGCCTTGCTCCCTGGTCTTTGTGTGAACTCCCTCTTTTGCCGTGGGCAAATACTGACGCTGATTGACATGCCGTGCAGCGCAGTTCAGGGCCGCCATGCGTTTACAGTCAGATCGTGTGTACTCCCCAATGTTCGGTGGCGAGCAAAGTTCCTCTGCTGTCAAGCTCGGACGCGAAGGCGGAGACGCTACGGTGCGACTTGGCGGTGGAGCAGGCGCAATTGCCGCAACCGGCGACCAACAGAATCAAAATTACGTAGATGAACGCACTGCCAGCAGTCTGGCGTTACTCGTTGTTCACGAGTTCTCAGCCAACAGTTGACTTGTGGGACGTGTCGACTTTCAAATTTCGTTCCCTAGTGGTAAAAAGTCTCACGGTGCGCGTCATCAAGCTAGCTTTATCTCAAGTTGTTCCATATCGCACAGTTTTGCGACATGTCTTAGAGTAGCGTTCCAAAGTGAAAAAGAAAGACCTGACGCCCAAACAAGTTTGCTCCGTCCGCTGTCCTACCTGTGGCGTCCCTTCCGGGAAGAGTTGCGTGCTGCATTCAGGTATGCCGCGCACAGAACCACACGTAGACCGGAAGCTTTCCGCGATTGACGCCATCCAAGGGAAATGACTTGACCGCCGTGAGAAAAAAAAAAGCTCGGTCACCTTGCGCAGATCGTGCGCCAGTGCCAGCGGCTGTTGCAGGGCAATGCGTCACAGCCCGTGATCTGCCGCGCACCGGTCGCAGCACGAAGCAGACTGCAAGCGGTAGGCCCGGTGTAAACCATCAAGCAGCAGCGGCAGCGGGTAGCCAGCGTCTATCGAACACTGATGGCACCGCGTCTGGATTGGTCACGGTCAGCCGGCCAATGAGCTTCGTGGCGATGCGCTGTGCTTCCACGTCAATCTTGGCCGCGCCGAGTTTTACATCTCGGCGTCTCACAGGCAAACGCGAAGAACTCGGCTTGCTGACGCGGCCACCGCATCCTGAATTTGTGCCGCAGTCAATCCATTGGCGAGCAACGAATCCACCAGCGGTTCCAGAAAGAAGCTTGCATCATCATCTTGCTACGAACAGCGCCAACTGCTTTGGGCTAATAGGCTTTCACTTGGGTTCTCCTTGCGCCGTCTCGCAGCGTGAAGAGGTTATCTCAGCGGGTTGTGGTGAGTGCAATAGAGCCATCGTACTTCAACAGTAACTGTAGGAATTAAAACCAACGGCGTGGTGTTGTTAAGCGGTTTCCAAAACGCCGCTAAGAAGGCCAGTCCCTTGGCGGGTTGCCCGAAGAATTCAGCTTGGCATTGCGGGAAAGCTCTAACACACTCTCAGCCCAATCCGAAACGTAGTGGCTGCCAGCCCAAGTATCGCGTATAACGGGCACTGCAACTTCGTAGGTAATCGCACCCTCAAGTTCGTACACCCTTGTGACTAGGCCGTCTTCATTGGTGTTGTGGTTGTGGAGCAATTCTCCCTTTCGGAACTTCGCATCAGCGGTCAGGGGACTTTTTTCAATACCTTCCCGAACGGATGCTGCTAGGCGGGGCTTCGCCAGTTCCTGCGCGACGTTCGATAGTGCCTTCTCATCAAGATGTTTCTTCGTTTGCTTATGGACCAAGGTTGACTAAGGATGGCACATAACTGGAAATTATACTGTGCGAAACAGTACAGCTTTTTGCCCTTGCGCTTCGGGTGACATCTTGGCGTTCCTTTTGAAGAAGGGCTGAAGCAGTACTCGCCAAAGAGAAACGGCAGACCACCGGGCAAGAAGGGCGAAAAGACTTCCGAAGTGCGAACGCACGGCAAGTGAGCAGTGGGTTGCCGGGCAACGAACTGCCCTTACCCGTGGCCGTGGATAGACTTGGACTAGAAATGATAACCCTTGACCCAGACCGCGTGGCTAAGCCGAGGCTTGGCCATTTCGTTCTTGACCCTGGACACTCTCATCAAGATGGCCAAGCCCGCTGAGGCTGGCACAGAACTGGAAAATATACTGTACGAAACAGGACAGCTTTTTGACCTTCTGTTAGTCACCAAACGCTTGGTCGATCTTCGCTCGCGTTGCGGACGCGTGTCGCCGGTGGCCGTCCACTCCTCTTTAGCGCTCCAGCTCATGAGTACCACGATGGACACAACCCAACCAACGGCGTATGCTCGCCGACTCGCTATTTCATCGCGATGGACAAGCAGCTATTCCAGGCGTACCCAAAGGCGAATTTGGCTGCAAGCGCCGCGCCCGCAGCGCACAGAATCCACCCCCACCAGGGAAAGGTCGGACGGGCTCATCTGGCAAACTACCTCAGCCCCATAATGGCAGAAAAACTAGAACTCGCGAATTCGGCAGATGTCACGAAGGTTTTTCGTTTGCACTGGGAAGTCCAGATGCTCTTCGGGTTTCGGAGCTTCGCCAAGATTGCCTCGAACTAATTGGTATGTCGCATTTTCAAATGCGAGTGCATCTGTGAGAGAAAAGAGAAACCTGTACTCATACTGCCACTCGTAACCTTTGAACTTCGATCTTGCGATCAGATCGGGCAGCGCCCAGCGCTCCTCAGGCCCCTGGCCTGGGTCGTAGTAAATAACCTTCCCAGCAAAAAATGTAGCATTCTGGGGGAGAGCTCGTTGAATCCGCCTGCAAAACGCTGCAATCTTAAGAATTTCTACGCACACGACCGCGCCGAATCGACTGCGAAGTTCCTCTGAGAAACAAGAGCTCGCGCAAAGCACAAAGATTTCGGCCTGCTTCGTTCTTGATTCCATTCGGAAACCAGGATGGATGCGAGAAGTCCCCTGGGTTTGATTGTTTATAAGCAGGCCTTCTGGAGGGCCAAAAACTAGATTGCCTTCCTTGTCATCTTTCCTGACCTTTTCGTCTTCGCTTTCGTTTTCATAGTCGCGAAAGTAGGCCAACGACCGAAAGCGCATTTTGCCGTCAAGGAACTCGTCAGCCCACCTGCGATCACTGAAGTATCTGTATAGGCTGTGCCGCATACGAACCGTTATCTCGCCTACTGGCGTTCAGCGTATTATGGAACACTTTTGGAACACCTTTTCTCACGTTCTGTCGGCCGACAATTTGTCGAGGATCTCGGGCAGAACATCGATCGTCAAATGGTCTAGAAACTGGGCGATTGTGCCGAATCGTTTCCTACAGCAAGGGCAACCGGCCACGGGGACGCCTTTGCCGCCCTGCGCAGCACTTGGCGGGTCATCCACAAACGTAGACAAGTCGTGACGCCGGATTTCCTTTTGTAATTCGCGGAGTAGAACGGATTTCTACACGGTGGACTCCTGATTGGTGTGCAGGAAGCGGGTGTTCTAGTGAATCTGCTCCATTTGGGCAATAAAGACACACGCTAATTGTCGTAAACTTAACAAAAATGTCCAGGAACCAGCCTTATGGTGGCCGCGAGAGTCGTCGAGTTCGGAGAGAACAAGCGCGTCAGCTCGCTAAAGAACTTCTAAAGACTCAGCGCGAATCCACGCCACGCACAAAGAGATATGGCAGCGACCTTTTTTGGGCGTTTGTCATCTCGCTGGTACATATCCCGTGGACCTACATCGTGCCTGAGGAAAGACCCTGGAGTATCGCTGTTGCTTGGGTGTTATGGATTTGTGCGTTTTTCTTCTTGGCGCGCCTGTTTTTGCGTTGGTCCTTTGACAGAAGTTGGCCTAGAATTGCACGCCTTGGCACAACTGCCGTAGCAAGCATGACGCTCTTGTATTTCGCGGCTAGTTCAATCTGGTCAGTCATGCAGCCTGTGTATTTATATGTTGCTCCGACTCGCGATTTGATCGACGGAGAACGGCGTGCCTTTTTTGTGATACATGAAGGGCCGCGAACTCCAAGCAACGTGGAGATAGAACTGCGCGACAACAAGTCCGGTGTCGCCGTAGTTGCAAAATTTGCTGAAATTGACGCCACACCGTCAAATCTTATAACGCTGCAATATTTCTGGTTTGCCCCATCAACACCATGGGATGAAGATTACACAATCACAATCGCATCCTTTGGAAACCCACGGGCCGTTCAGCATTTGATAGTGAGCGCAACTCATAAAGTGCTGCAGTATGCCGTGCAGGTGAGTGTCGATGGTTTGCGTAGACCAGTGATCCAATGTCGGGACAGCCTTCTGCCGACTAGCTACCACATCGCTGAGAATTCAAAGCAATCTTGCGACAGGTGGATGAAGATTCCACTCGAATTTGAGGATAGGCTTCAGCCGCCCGCTCATACCGTGCAGTTGCCAGACGGCTCCCTGACAATAATGAGGGAAGACGCGCCGACCCCGCAGCCCGGTTCCGAAACCCTGCCAGACACACGGCACTTGTCAGAGTGGCAGCGGTCGCAAATAGAGGCTGAACTGTCGAAGTATCCTGGCCACAAGATTCTAATAATGGCTTCGAGCGGGGGGAACACGTGGAGCTATGCTCAAGAGTTCAAAAAGGTTTTCACTTCAGCGGGATGGAGAGTAATCGGTCCCAACCGCGTTGAGCCCTTCTACGAGTCGATGATTGACGTGCAACTTTCCGCGAATGGGTCGCTCGGTGTAATGAAACCGGAAATCGCAGCGATACGAGATGGCTTCGCCAAGGCCGCAATTAAGCATAGGAAAAATGTGACGCTTGACCCAGAAGTGCCCGACGATATTGTGCTTTGGGTTGGCGCAAAAAGCCCTGAAGGCATCAGTCCAGACGATTGCGCTCCCTTCAGCTTCAAACACAAAGCCGGTGATGCCAAGCCATGCGCCTTTACCAGGGTTTCAAAAAAACCACTGACCCTTCCGCCACCGTGATGGAAGCTCAGGAAGGCGGAGGTGGCGGCGGGACTCGAACCCGCTAAGGTCGGCTTCGCAGGCCACCAACGCCTCTTTCCAGGAGCCGTTTTTCGGGATATGGAGGCGCGGCTCGGATTCGAACCGACGAGTGATAGTTTTGCAGACCGTTCCCTAAGGCCACTTGATGTGTCGGAGAGCACCTCACACATTTCTGCTAACATTGATGGAGCCTTTAGGGTATCCGAGCAAAAACATTGCCTGCTTATAGCGAGTCTCTTGCGCAAAAGATTCTTTCGGCTTTGGAGGAAGCATTTCCCACCAAAGTTTCGTCTCGCGACTTGAAAACCCGTGTGCCCGATTTTGCTGAGGTACCGGATAAGGAGTGGTCGCTTGCTCTTGATGCGCTGTACAAAATGCGATTTGTTGACGGTAAAACCTACCGGACGGGGGCACGAGGAACACTTGAGGCCATTGTAAATCTTGAGATCACTCCGCTCGGAAGAGAAGGTATTCGTAACAGAAGCCGGGAAGAAAAGTGGAAATCGTATTATGGGAATTTCTTCGGGCAGTTCGGAATGGAGTTCTATCAAAGATGGAAGCCGAAACTGGCGGCTGGAAGCGTAGGTGCGATCGTCGGCTTTCTGTTGCACCAAGACTTATGGACGAATGCGAAGAATGCCTTAGCGGGAACTCTACTCGGGATTGCGATTTTCGCGATTACTGATCTCTTTCGGGTCCCGTGGCTGATTCACAAGAGGACTTTGAAGCTAGAGCAAGCGGTAAGTCACAAGGGGTTTGCGATTTTGGGCTTGAGCGTGCTTGGTATAATACTCGTCGGTGTGCTGTATCTGACCGCGCCGCGTTGGATTCCGACTAGGCATCGTTATGCGCTTTCAACGCAAGACTCTCAGTATCCCGGTTTCACGAATACGCTCCACGTCTTTAAGAACCTTTCGGCGTTGACGCCGAATAAGAAATGCCTGATTCGACTAACGGCTCCTCAAGAAAACAGAGAAGTTCTTTCCATCCTGCGGGATTTTGCCGGAGATTTCTGCGATGTCGAGACTCCGTATAACTCCGCTGCGCCCGTTGAAGAAATTCTGGACGGCTCCGTGAATGATGCAATCGTCGTCCACATGGCGAATGAAGGCAGTTCCAAAGAAGGCAGTCCGAGAGAACTAACTTTTATGAACGACATGGGCAACGTCTTTTCAGTTAGACGAAAATACGACTTGCCTCCAGGTTCTCCAGACGGGCTTATCTGGCTTCAAATCGGACGCGGGTACCCGTGGAGAAAGGATGGAGGGGAAGCGGGAACGTCGAACTAGTCAGCGGCAACCCGGCTGATTACATCGAGATTCTACGCGGCGTTTTTCTTTGCTACGTTTGCTACGTCGCGTCTTCCGACTACACCTAGAAATTCTCCGCAGCCCTACTTGAATCCGCTGCCTAATCGTTTCTAAGTCCTTTTGAAAACGCCTGTTCGCTAATGGCTACGGACGTATCAGGAAGAAAAGTGGCTTCGGATCGCCTTGGTCGCCTTTATCGCAATCGGATCAGCCCTGGCGCTGGTCCGGATCTTCTACGCCGCAAGTTTCAGTGTTGCTAGTGCTAGCGGAGGTAAGGTTTGGTGTTCGTTGCTGGGACACGTTCCCCGAGCGGACAAATGGTGGGTCAATCTGAGGGGCAATTTGGAGGGTTCGGCTTTAATCGTAAGTGCAACGGTTCAAACGGTTTATCTCACGATTTGATTCATATTCAGAGTCTGGAGTCCTACCAATTGGACGATCTCCCAGCCGATGGGAGGAAAAAGAAACCGCGGCAGGATCCCGAGGCTCGGGAGGGCCACGATTCTTCTTATCTAATTTAATCGGGATTCGCTGGGGCGTCAACCGCGAGCGGAAGTGGCTGGAGTCGAATTCGCTTCTCCCGATGCTGCCTCGGGTACCATTTGACCTTTGTGCATGGTGAACTCCTGACCGCCCCAGGTGATGCGGTTGGAAGCGAAGCTCGCGAGCCAGACGGCCGAATAAAGCGCGTCGCGCAGCGGTACGAGCCAGAGTTTGCGGCGAAGCACCTCATCGCCGACTCCCCAGACGCCCACGGTCCAAGCCATGACGTGCCGCAACACAAGGTAGGCCAGCAAGTAGGCGGCGGCGATCCACTTCGTCGGGGCCACAAACGCCGCCAACAGTGACCACGGAAGGCCGAGCGTAAAGATCAGCGCGAAATAAGAGAGCGGGCGGCAGAGACGAACGGTCCTCGCCCAACGCAGCTGATGCTCCCAGAAGCCCTTGGCGGTTTGCGCGGCGTACATGGTCCAGACGGACTCACGCGAAAGAAGAACGCGTCCGCCGGCATTGGCGATGCGCAGACCCAGTTCGTAGTCGTCTGCAAGCAGGCCTGCGATCGACTCAAAACCGCCGATTTTGGAGAGCCAGCGCTTGGTGGTGACGATGGAAGCGCCGAGAGCAAAATTGATGCCCTCGGTCAACTCCGCCATCAGCACGCCCGCGAAAAAATCACTGGATGCGCCGACGGCTTCCAGCTCTGCGCCAAGATTTTTCTCGGCGATGCCGCGATAGAAACAGGTCACCGCGCCCGTGCTTTCGTCGACGAAGGGAGCGACGACTTCGCGCAAATAGTTTGGACCGACGCGAACATCCCCATCCGTGAGGACCAGGATTTCGTGCTGCGCTTCACGAGAGAGCCGTGCGAGCTTGTTGACCTTGCGATTCGCCCCCAAATTGTCCGCGCCAACAAGCAGACGAATCTGGCGGGCGGGAAATTCGGCGATCAAGCGGCGGATGAGCGGAACGGCCGGATCTGAGGCGTCATTCACAGCAAAGAGAATTTCATAGTCGGGGTAATCCTGGCGGCAGAAGCTCGAATAATTTTCATAAGTGCCGAAATCCACGTCTCGGACCGGTTTCAGCAAGCTCACGCCCGGAGTGTAGTTTCGCAACTTGTGCCTGCGCGCGCGGCGAAAGAAGCGCCAGGCGGCAAATGTAGCCGCGAGGTAATAAGCGAGTGGCGCCGCCGCCAGCAGAAGCACCGTATCGCGCCATCCTGAATGAAAAATCGTCACGCCGAGATTCTCTTCCTGTTCCTGAGATTTCCTGGATAGGATCGGTTGAGCGCTGCTTCACTAGCTTGCCACAAAGTGAAAGCGTGCGGTATTTCCCAGCAAGGAATTGGCGCAGGATGCGCACGGTGACGGAGAGGTTTCGAGTTTCTTGACACCCCACTCAGCTTGGCGCGGAATCCAGAAATCGAACGAGACCGGGGCATGGCCAGCCACGTTTTTTAGTGCGCCCCTCCCCCGCTCACTTCGGGGATTAACAAGCCCTTCCTGACGCGATAGACAGAGCCGCGCCACACGATCTTATTGGAGAAAAAACCTCCAACCCAGACCACAAAACTGATGGCATCGTGCAATGGAACCAACCACAGTTTTCCCGCTATCTGAGAATCGCCGAGGCCCCAGACGGCCGTAGTCCAAACCACTCCGAGACGCAAAATCAAGTAGGCGACGGCGTAAGCAATGGCGACGCTTCCCCATCCCGAAGCAGTGGCCAACGCCACGGCCAGAAGAGTCCACGGCAACCCATGGGTGAGCAACATTCCGACATATCCCACGGGACGCACGTTCCGAAGGCCGATGGACCATCGCAGTTCATGCTTCAAAAATTCGCCAAAGCTTTCGTCGGGAAGGACCATGTCTACAGGTTTTCGCATCAGCTCGACCCGGTAGCCCAACTCCGAGATGCGGTTGCCCAACTCGAAGTCGTCCGAGTGATGATTCACCATGGACTCAAAGCCGCCGATTTCCGACAGAACTTTCTTCGTGGTCGCCATCGTCCATCCAAAGGCAAACCGCATCTTGCCTTCGAGTTTGCGCGCAACCAAAGCTGCCGGCGCCGAATCGGTGTACATTCCGAGGTCGTCTAACGCGGAGACCAGGCCCCTACCTGAGATGCCGCGGTAGAGCGCAGTAACCACTCCCACTCGCGGATCCGAGAAGGGCGCCACCACGTTGCGGAGATAGTCGGTTTCCACGCGCACGTCGCTATCGCTCATAACGATAAGCTCGTGCTTGGCTTCCTGAACCAACTGGCAAAGGTTATTCACTTTGTTGTTGGCACCCAGGTTCGCCACCGCGGTAACGAGCCGTATAGAGCACTTGGGGAAAGACTGCTGAAGTTTTCGGATGACCGGGATCACCGGGTCATCGCGATCGGCCACGGCGAAGACAATTTCGTACTTCGGATAATCCAAACGGCAAAAGCTGGCGAAGTTCTCATAGGCTTCACGGTCCACGTTGCGGACGGGCTTGACGATGCTCACCGGAGGCACAAAGGAAGGATTGACAGGCGGCAGCCTGCGAAGCCCCTGGAAATACTCCAGGACGCAATAAAACGACAAAAGGTAATAGGCCAACGGAGCGAGCGCCAAAATGAGGATAGCCAAGCTAATTATTGAGAGCACGGACTGCCTCTTCGAGCAAGCTTATTAGACTTCAGTGGCCAAATCCCGGGACTCCGTCGCGAATCGCAGGAATCATCGAGACCGTGGAAGGTGCGCCCCCGTTCGATGACCACAGCTTAGAACCTGCACGCACGATTACGGCACGTTGCCTTGATTATACTGATGCTTGTTGCAAGTGGAAGGATGTTTTGCGCAGAAGGTCATGGTCTGCCAACACACTATGTGGTCAACGAACTTGGCCTGCGAAAGTCAGCGCTTGCCGAGCCAGACGAGCGTGACGCCGATGCAAACGATAAGCACTCCGGCCCAGCGGCGGGGAGTCACGCGTTCCCCCAGAAAAAGTTTTCCACCGAGCGCCCCGGCCGCATAGTTCAGCGCGGTGACCGGGACGACGAAGCTCACGTTTTCGATGGAAAGCACTGCCAGTAAGGAGAAAAAAGCCAGCGCCATCATGGAAATCCCGATCCACATCCAGGGCAACTTCATGGCGCGCAAGATGACGCGGGCGACCGCAAGTGGGCGAAAATCCTTTACTTCTCCGACGTGTTTCATGGCGCGCGTGACACAAATCTCCCCGCCCGTTCCGCTAACGACAACAAAAAATAAAAGCAGAGCTTCCCTCATGTTCAGTGCACCTCGGTAGTGCGCGGGGGAGTGTTCCCGACGACGAAAACTCCGAGACAGATGACGACAATGCCCGCCCAGTGCAGAGGCGAAATCCTCTCGCCCAGGTAGAAGTAACCCAAGAGCGCGACGACAAGCAGCGCGACCGAAGACGCGGGCTGAACGTAACTGAAATCGGCCCAGGAAAGAATCAGCATGTAGGCCACGAAAAATGTGAGCAGAGAAGCGACGCCGAGCCAAATGTAACCGGACATGAAAACACGCGAGACCACGTGCGGCAGTTCGGAAGGCGCCCAGGTTACCACCGCGCCGACATTTTTCATTCCCTTGCCAAGCATCACATTTCCTAGAGGGGCGAACACGATCATGATCAAAAGCATGCAATATGTCTTGAAGTGCAGGCCGGCCCTAGAAGTCATGCAAGGCGCGCGCCCGACGTGAGGATAAACGGCCGATGGTGGTATTGGACAGAAAACAAGCGAATGGCACTCCTCGGTTTACGCGATCGCATCTGGTAAAACCACCAGAAGCTCAGATTCCATCACAGATTTTCCTCCTTCATTATGACATGATTTTCGGAGGCCTCCCAAACGCGGCTCTTGGTCTCCCCTGCTGTTCTTTGCCTCCCGGCCCACTCCCTGATCCGGATTCGAACCAAGCCGCCAAATGAGCTCGATAGGGCGCTTTTGGCAGAGTGAAATTCGCGGCTATTTGCTATCCTTTTGAAGCTAGCAGTACACTCCGCAAATATTCTGAAAGGACCGGCTGCTGAAAAAGGAATGATCGCCGCCCTGAACCGGTTGCCTGGCATTCCGCTCCCCGGACGTGGAATCGTAAACACCGGCCAACGTGTCGTTCCGGCGCCGCCAAGAAATACACGCTTGCTCCTTCCCACGCGGGGGCCTGCATGACGACAGCTGTTCTCGTTTACGTTTTCCTGGGCGTGGCCGCCATTCCTTTCATATATTACTTCCTTGCGCTTTACAGTTCGTGGCGATTTTTCCGGCAAGCCAGAAAACCGAGTCAGCCTTCGGACTACACGCCCCCGGTCAGCAATCTAAAACCGATCCGTGGCTTAGATGCCGAGGCTTACGAAAACTTCGCAAGTTACTGCAAACAGGACTATCCCGACTACGAGCTGCTTTTTGCCATCGGCGACGGTGACGAGGCCGTTCTGGAAGTCATCGAAAAGCTGAAACGCGATTTTCCGCAGCGGCGCATTCGAATAGTCCACGTCTCCGGTCATACCGCGCCCAACGACAAAGTGGTGAAACTGGCCAGGCTGGTGAGCGAAGCACAAAACGAGGTTCTGGTCATAAACGACAGCGACGTGCGCGTCCGGCCGGACTATCTTCGTTCGGTGGTCGCGCCTCTTCGCGATTCCAAAGTGGGTGCCGTCACGTGTCTGTATGTGTCCACGCAAGAGCACACGCTGCTCCAGAAGCTTCAGTCTATCGGTATGATTTGCGACTTCTATCCGGGCATTTTGGTGGCGCGGCAACTGGACGGTGTGAAGTTTGCGTTCGGACAGACCATTGTGACCACCAGAAAGCATCTCGCGGGATTCGGCGGCTACACCGCGATTGAAAGGCGCCCTGCGGATGATCTGCTTGTCGGGCGTCTTGTTGCTGAACAAGGTTTTGAAGTGGAGCTCTTGCCGTACGCCGTGGAGACGGTCGCTGATTTTCGATCCTTGCGCGAATTTTTCTTTAAGCGCCTGCGCTGGATGACGGTAATGCGCCACATGCGCCCGTGGGGACACCTTGGACTAATTTTTACGCAAGGATTAGCGTGGTCAGTGGCCGCGGTGGCGGTTCATCCCACTCCGCAAGTGGCACTGTTTTATCTCGGCGGATACACATGCGTGCGCGTTGCCATGACCTGGTTAATCGGTGTTTGGGGGATGAAGCAAAAGCGTATCTGGCGAAAGATGGCGCTCGTACCGCTTTGGGACGCGTGGGCCTTGCTGATCTGGCTGCTCAGTTTCGGCCGCAAAAGCATTCGCTGGCGCGACATTGACTATCGTATTCGCGAAGGCTTGCTGGTTCCCGTAGCTCCGCCTGCTCCGCAAAAGTGAGCGCGCAAGCGAGGCCCGCTCCTACTTCACGCTTCAACCGTTTGATGAGCCGTTTTTCTTGGTGCGAAAGAAAAATCGGCAGAGGACTATGGGAGTGAAGATCGCTGTAGCCGGGGCCGGCATTTACGGCGCGACGGCGGCCATCCGTCTGGCCGACGAGGGCCACCAGGTCCATCTCTTCGACCCCCTGGGCGTGCTGCGCGCAGCATCCGCGATCAACCAGTACCGCGTTCACGCCGGCTACCACTATCCCCGCAGCGCAGAGACGATCCGCGAGATAGCCGAGGCGCGCGCGGAATTTACGCAGACTTTCAGGGGCGCCATCGTGCGAAACAGTCTTCATTTCTACGCGATTCCCAAAGAGCACTCTCTCACTCCGCCGGACTTATACGAGCGCGTGATGAGCAAGCATGGACTCTCGCTTCGGCAATGCCGGCCAGCGTGGATGAATTTCGATTTCATCGACAGATGCTACCAAGTCGAGGAAAACATCTATGATCCGGATCTGTTGAGGGGGCTAATCGAAGCTCGCCTGACAGCGCTAGGGATTGGCCTGCGGCAACATCCATTTACCCCGGAGATGCGGCCCGACTACGAGTTTGTAGTGTGGGCTACTTACGGCTTGGGCCCCGGCGGCGGACTCTTCAAAGCCGCCAAGTACCAAGTCGCGGAAAAAATGCTAATCGAACTCCCCTCCAAATTGCAGGGCATCGCGCTGGTCGTCGTGGATGGACCGTTCACCGCCTTCGATCCCTATGGCAGCTCTTCGCGTTCTCTGTTCGGCTCAGCAAAGAATACAAATCATTGGACCACAACCAGGGCCGGCGAACCGATTCCCGAGCCTTACGCGGGCATATTGAACAAGCCCGATTTCGAGGCGGTGTCCTTCACGCGCTTTGAAACCATGCGCGCGGATTGCTGTCTCAGCGTGCCCGCGGCAAAGGACGCGGTTTACATCGGCTCGCGTTTCACGATCCGCGTGGTGGAAGACAATCCGGAGCACGACCGCAGAATCCTCTACGTCCGCGAAGGCGCGCCGGGCGAAATTCACATTTTCTCCGGCAAGGTGGTTAGTGCGGTGAAGGCCGCTCGCCTCGTTTGCGAAATGGTTCGAGGAAAACGTCATGCTTGACGGACGTTCCTACGTAATCCTCGGCCGGGGACGCTGGGCCGCAAGGATCGAGGACATACTGCAATCGGAGGGTCGCCGCGTCGAGACCAACCCAGAGACACGGCGCGCTTCGGGCGAACGAGACGCCGCCTATAGGTCGCGTCTCGCCGAAGCCATGCGCGCGAGCGACGCACAGATCGCGTGGCTCGCGGTGCTACCCGGTCCTCATATTCCCATCATGATCGAGGCGGCGCTGGACGCGGGCCTCCACGTGGTAGTGGAAAAACCGTGGGAAGGCTCGCAGCGCGAGACCGCATCACTTACAGCGAGGGCCAAAGCACTCCACCGCCTCATTGCCGTGCATTTCGAGTATTGCCTTCTGGAAGAAGTCGAAAGGTGGCGCAGAGATTTTCACCCGGGAACAGGGCTTCGTTTCGGAGGCCATTTCTTTTTAAGCAGGCCCGATCATACCGGGATGCCGGCGATGGCCAACCTAGGCTCTCATCTGCTCGCGATACGGGCGTACGGAATTCCCCAGTCCGCGGTGCTGGAGATTCGCTGCGGCTACGAGCAGCCAGATGAGCGCTGTGTTTGGCTGGAGAGACGAAACACCCGCGTGGCATTCATCGATCTTCTGTCCCAGAAGGAGCCCATCATTCAGCGCTTCATCGCCAAAGTGGAAGGATCTCTGGAGGGAGCAGACTTCCCTCTTAATCTGGAATTTGCGTTGCGCGTTTCAAATGACACCCCGGCTCTCCGCTGAGAGCCGGCGTCAAGGGGCCATGGAAATGCTACCGATGCGAATGCTTCTTGGTTTTCTCCACGGGCTCGCTGGCCGTTTGGACTCGCGATGCTCCCAAAGAGTTCCTCGCGGTCTTGCTCATCTGCAAGCGCCGGTCATTGCGCGGCTCCCGCCAGTTCACTTGGGGCAACATTAGCGAGCCGTCCGCCCGGTCGCGGTACTTGATTGCGATGTTCATCAGCGAGTCCAGCAAGGAATCGGAGAGCAGATGCGGCTTCAAACCCAGATCGATCAGCTTCGAGTGTTTGGCGTTGTAGTAATGCTCCTCGGCTTCAACGCGCGGATCCTGCAGGTGGTCGACCTCAACGTTTAGGCCGAGCTTTTTGCCCGCAGCCACGGTCATCTTCGCAAGGTCACGCACTGAGAACTGCTCGGTGAATTGGTTATAAACTCGGCATTCTCCGCGAGCTGCCGGGTTTTCACAGGCGATCTCGATGCAGCGCACCGTGTCGCGAATATCCAGAAATCCTCGCGTCTGGCCACCCTTTCCGTAAACGGTCAGCGGCTGTCCGATTGCTGCTTGAATGCAGAAGCGGTTCAGTACCGTGCCAAATACATCGTCGTAGTCGAAACGGTTGATGAGCGCCTCGTCCATGGACGTCTCGTCGGTCATCGTGCCATACACCACACCCTGGTTGAGGTCCGTCGCGCGCAACCCCCAAATCTTGCAGGTGAACATGATGTTGTGGCTGTCGTGTACTTTCGAGAGGTGATAGAAGGAGCCTGGCTGCTTCGGAAACGGCAGGATGTCTTTCCGCCCGTTGTGCTCAATGGCGATGTAACCCTCTTCGATGTCGATGTTCGGCGTGCCGTACTCCCCCATCGTTCCGAGCTTGACCAGGTGACAGTCGGGCCGGTACTCGCGCAGTGCAAACAGCAGATTCAGAGTGCCCACCACGTTATTTACCTGTGTAAAGACGGCGTGGCTGCGATCAATCATTGAGTAGGGAGCGGAGCGCTGCTCGGCGAAGTGCACAACCGCGTCAGGCTCGAACGCGCGCAGCGTCGAAGCTAGAAACTCGTAGTCGCAAACATCCCCGTAGAAAGACTCGATGGTCTTGCCGCTCACCGCCTGCCAAACGCGCAGACGGTCGGAGAGCGGACGAATAGGAGTCAGAGTCTGGGCATTGAGCTCGTGGTCCCACAGACGGCGGACAAAATTGTCAACGATGGCGACGGAATGCCCTTGCTTCGATAGATACAAAGCGGTTGCCCATCCACAATAGCCGTCCCCTCCAAGCACAGCAATCTTCATCGTTCCTCCTTAGTGAAATCCCTCTGCGTCAATATGATCGCTTGGCGCGGCACACTTCTCCTGTGCCAGCCTGACCTGGGATGACTAGGCTACCTGGGAGCGCCCGACTACATTCTCCGCCGTCTATTTCTCCATACAGTATACGTGATTAGAGCCGGAATACGTCCTTTCGTCCTATGAAAACTATGATGAACGACCGCCCTAGTTAGATACAGCAAACGCTCCTCTTTCTACAATCAAGCCAAGGCCAAGGCAAACCGCGAAACAAGAAGATGGCCAAAAACGCCATCTCCGAGCGAAAAACGATGCGACCCACATGAATCGCTCCCGCAAGGAGCAGGACCGCTAGCTTAGCTAGAGATGCCCGTCTTTTCCTGTATCCAAGAAGTCCGTGAGGGAGACGGCCCGGCCTGAATTCGCCATTTTTTAATCCACAGGAAAAGCAGCAGCAGACCCCACAAGTGGTAGCCGATGTTTACCCGGCGCGCCAGGTGCAGGCGCACCAACTCCTGGATCATGCCCGGCCTGAAAAGCGCCTTGTTCTCCGCAAGCCCTTCTTGTATGGCATCGAGCAGAAGGTCGCGCAACGGACCGCGGAGCCATTCGTGCGCCGGAATGTCGAAGCCAACCTTCTTCCGCCGCAGGATCATCTCGGGAAGCCTGCTGTTCATCAATTGCTTGAGAACTATTTTCTGACGCGAGCCTTCGATCTTCAAAGAGGGCGGCAAAGTCGCGGCAAATTCCACGATGCGATGATCCAGAAACGGCGGCCGCACTTCCAGCGAATGCGCCATGCTCATGCGGTCGACTTTGTTCAGAATGTCGTCTGGCAGAAAATATTTTTGGTCCCACCAAAGATACGGAGACACTCCGTCATGCGTCGCCGGTGAATTGCACAGTTCGCCAAGAACACTATCAAGAGAATTTGGCAGGGGAACCGAGGAAAGAGAACGCACTTCGGCCCCGGAAAAAGTACCGTTCCAATAAACGTGGGCCTGTTCCGGAGACATCAGACTTCCCTCCAGGAACCGCTTCGCCATATATTCGCGGCTGATCTTGTCATCCGACACAGGCCAAAGCCGAGCGAGCCCAAGGCCCGCGCGAAGCGACCACTTCGGCAACCGCCGCATCGGTCGCGCCAGCTGATTCGCTCGATACGTCAGGTAGCCGCCAAAAAGTTCGTCGGCGCCTTCCCCGCTCAGCGCGACGGTCACCGCCGTCCGGCTCATCTTCGACAGGAACCAAACCGGCAAAGCTCCGGCATCCGAACTGGGCTCATCGGAGTAATAAGCAAACTCCTCGATTGCGCCGCGCAGATCAGTCCCGGGATGCAGATCGAATTCCTGATGATCCGTGCCGTACTGCTTCGCGGCGCTCCGGACGTATACCGTTTCATCAAAACTTCTTCCCAGAAAAGAGACAGAGAGCGTCTTTATGGGCCTCGACGAAGCAGTCGCGGCATAGTGCAAGACCGTCGAAGAATCGATGCCACCGCTCAACCACAGCCCGAGAGGCACGTCCGAAAGTAAATGCTCGCGAACGGATTGCTGCAAGAGCGAGTCGAGTTCCTCACAAGCGGAGTCGAGCGAGCATTCGCGAATCGGACCCGCCGGCAAATTCCAATAACACTCGACGCGCACTTTTCCATCCAGCCATTCGAGCCACTGTCCCGGAGGCAGCTTCTCGATTCCCTCCACCAGGGTCCACGGGCAAGGAACATAGTTGAGCGAGAGGTAGCAATCGAGACCCGCGAGACTCAAGCGCCGCTCGAATTCAGGATGAACGAAAATGGTTTTAAGTTCAGAACCGAAGAAGAGATCTTCTCCGCGCCGCGCGATGTAAAGCGGCTTTATACCCATGCGGTCGCGCGCCAGAACGAGCCGGCGCGACGATTTGCTCCACAATGCGATCGCGAACATGCCCCGCAAACGCGAAAGACATTCCGTGTCCCATTCGACAAATGCGTGCAGCACGGTCTCGGTATCGGAATGCGAGTGAAAGCGGTGCCCCAGCTTCAGGAGCTCGCCGCGCACCTCGAGATGATTGTAAATTTCCCCGTTGAAGACAAGCGCGGTGTCGCCATCATCGCTAACGATGGGCTGGTCTCCGCCCTGGAGATCAATGATTTTCAGGCGTGTCGCGCCCATCGAAACAACGCTGGAGCGAAACACTCCGCTCTGGTCAGGCCCGCGATGTGCCAGAGTGGCAGTGGCGCGTTCAATGCGCTCAGGTTCAGGCGCCCAGTTTTTATGTGTAAAGCCGGCTATCCCGCACAAATTCAAGCACCTTTCGCCCGCCGGCGAAATCACCCGGCGCCTCAGCCAACGCTTTCCCGGCGGCTCGTCTCGCAGAACCGCACCCTGGCAGGATACATCCCTTATCCCAACGCAACCAGCGCTACGCCCGCGCACACCAGCACGACACCCGTCCAGCGCGCAGCGCTCACCTCTTCACGCAAAATATATTTCGCCCCAAACGTTCCGACCACGTAGCTCAAAGCCGACGCGGGAATCACAAAGCTGATCGGCTCCCACGAGAGCAGCAGCAGCAGCGCATAAAACGACAGCGCCATCAACGGCACGCCTGCCCAAAACCAGCCGTTGCCTAAAGCTCTGCCGAGAAATCGCAAAAGCTCCTTAGGCCGCAAGCGTTCCGGTTCGCCCGTCACCTTCATCCCGCGCGTGATGGCAATCTCACCGCCAGTGCTCCCCAGTATGAGGAAGGAGAGGAACACGACGACATGCATCATGCCAGCGCCTCTCGGGTCACCGCGGTTGTGCGCGGCTTCGTTTGCCCAACGAGCAGCACCCCCACGCAAATCAAAGCCACTCCAACCCACCGCCGAGGCGAAACCGCTTCGTGCAGAAACACCACCGCAAAAAAGGTGAGTAAGGCGTAGCCAAACGCCCCCGCAGGCATCACGTAACTGTAGTCCGCCCAGCTCAAAACCGTCATGTAGCTGAGCATGAATCCGCAAAGAAAAAATATGCCGACCCATAACGTTCCGCTGGTTACCGTCATCCTAAACGCGTGCTGAAGCCCCGCCGCAGACAGCTCTACCCTGCCAATGCGCAGCATGGCGCGTTTCAGCATCAAGTCACCGGCGTTGGCGCAAACCACCATCACGCACACCATAACCAGAGTCTTTATGCGCAGCCTGCCCTCTGTTGCCATTTTGTCTAAAGTTTTAGTCGTTTCCGGACGCCGAAGGCGTCTCCGGCACGGAAATCATGGGCTTCGGCGCGTCGCCGCCCTGCCGTACCCACTTCAAACGCTCGGCGCGTAGCTTCAGAAAGCTCGTAGCTTCCTCATAGAGCCGCTTGCGCTCGTGCCCGTCCCACAAGGCTTCCTTCACGATGCGCCACGCCACACGCGGCCGGAAGTAGTACTCATCATAAAAACGGTTCACGCCGTCCATCATCTCGGCTTTCGAAAGATGCGGATACTCGATGTGCGGCAGTTGGTGTCCGCCGGAATCCGCGAGCGCTTCCACCTTCAGGAAGCCTTCCTTGGCCATCGAATCATACAGCTCGGTCCCAGGCATGGCATGGGCCAGCGAAACTTGTATGGTCTCGCAATCCAGTTCCTTGGCGAAATCAATCGTCTTGTTGATGGTCTCTTTCGTCTCGCCCGGCAATCCGATAATAAAATCGCCGTGCACCTTGATTCCCACCTTTTTGCAGTTTTTCATGAACTCGCGCGCCATCTCTACGGTCGCGCCTTTTTTGATGTTTTTCAAAATCTGCGGATCGCCAGATTCGAATCCCACGATGAATAGCCGCGCGCCGCCCTCCGCCATGGCTTTCAACTCTTCATACTTGCTATGGCACCGCGCCGTGCAAGACCACTGGAATTTCAGCGGCTTGAATTTTTGGCTCAGCTCGATGGCTCGGTCTTTTCGAATATTGAAGGTATCGTCGTCGAAGAAAATCTCTTTCATCTGCGGGAAATACTCGAGCGTGTTTTTCACTTCCTGGACGACGTTGTCCACAGATCTTGTCCGCCAAGCGTGACCCGAAACCGTCTGCGGCCACATGCAGAACGTGCATAGCGCCGGGCATCCCCGCGTCGTATAGAACGACACGAACGGATGCAGCAAAAACGGCACGTTGTATTTTTCAATCGTCAAATCACGCTTATAAGTGTCAGTCGCAAACGGCAACGCATCCAATTCCGCGGTGTGCAGCTGAGGCCGCGGCGCGTTATGGACCACCTTGCCGTCCTTGCGGTAGCTCACGCCCATGATCTGCTCGATTGGTTTCCCGTGTGCGTACTCCGTCACCGAGTGATCAAATTCTCCGCGCGTTACAAAATCTATGTCCGCGCTCGCCATGAGCGTCTCGTCCGGCTTGATGTGCCCATGCGGCCCGACGAACGCAATTTTCAGTCCAGGGTTGCTTTCCTTGATCTTGCGGATCAGCTTCACGTCGCTCGCGAACCCGACAGTGGAGGTGTACAACACCAGAAATTCGTAGTCCTTCGCGATCTCGATGGTTTGCTGCCAATTCACCTTGTGAGGCGAAGCGTCTAGCAAGCGGCTTCCGGGAATTAGTCCAGCGGGGTAGGACAGCCACACCGGGTACCAGTACGACTCAATCTCGCGCGTCGCGGGCCACCGCGAGCTGGCTCCGCCATCAAAATTCTCAAAACTCGGCGGGTTCATCAACAGCGTTTTCATGACATCCGGCATTCTTCACCCTCAGTTTCTTCGAATACAGCCTCGAAGCTGCAAGATTTTTCCGTTTTGCGCCCGGACTGCATCTGGGGCCGCGCCTGCGGCTGGCCCAGAACTACCCTCATGTTTGGATAACAGTTTACCATTAAATGGGCCGTAAAGCCCCGACACTTCAGGCCGGGGTGGCCGCAGACATAAGGCTTGCGTTTCTCATGGTTTAGTCATAAATTCTCCGCGTCCTGAAACATGGACCCAGGGCCGGATAAGCCCAATGTGAAGCCTGTGGAGATGCGGCGCAGTGAGGCTGATCTGTGAAGCAGGAACCCTCCGAAGCGTCCATGCGAAACTGCCATGGCGCCGTAGGAATCCACGCCATTAATGGCGTGGAGGATGTCAACTGAGTTGGTTGCATATGCTCAATTCTTTGTGCCAATTGGCCCTTTTCTGCATCGAAAGGCCATCTGCTGTATAAAAACCGTGTTCGCTTGTTCGCCGTTTCACTAACAGGCCCACTCTATGTGCAGCCAGCCGAACACCTCAGCCGCATCAACACGCTGCTCGGCGCCCACACATAGCCTTTCAAGATTCCTGGCGGGCGGCCCGTGACGTTTCTTCTGCGCCCAGCACTTCCGATGTTGCCGCTGATAGCACGTCCCAGATTCGCGGGATCCACTCGAGATGTTCCGGTTTCATCAGCACGGAACGCAAGCAAGTCATAGTTTCACGATCGCGCTCGATCGCGCCCAGATTCTCGCCCCAAAAGACTACCGGCATCTCCGCCACCGCGAGATGCAAATTGCGCTTCGCCGCAGCATCGAAGATCCTGCGGGAAAGTGTGGACATCTCGCTTACGCTCTTGGCACGCGGAGCAAAGATCACGATGTCCAGCTCCGGCCGAAAGGCCGCAGCGAATCGCTCATCCTTCTCGATCCTTTCGTAAAAAATCAGCGCCGCCGCCCGGCCGCGTTCCAACCCGCGCGCGAATTCCCCGCCCCGCGCCAGCGGCAAAAGCTTTTGCGTCGTCCACAGCGCAGCCGCCGCGGCGCCCGGCCGGGAGCACTCCAAACTGATCTCGCCCAAATGCAGCTCCGCGGAACTGAAATAGGTGTACGGAGAATCGTGTTTGTAAAACCGGCCCGCAGACGGATCGCGAAACAACACACAGCCGCAACCGTACGGTTGCAATCCATGCTTGTGAGGATCGATGACGATCGAGTCGGCCTCCCCGATCCGCTCCAAGCTCCGCGTGGCTTGCTCTCCCAAATTCCCCGCCAGTCGAAAATAGCCGCCGTAAGCGGCGTCCGCGTGAATCCGAAAACCGTGCTTCGCGCGCAAGCCGAGAATCTCCGGCAGTGGATCGACGGACCCGGTTGCCGTGGTGCCCAGCGTTACGACTACCGTGCCCACGTCCCCGCCCGCCACGCACCTTGCCAAAGCGTTCAGGTCCATCCGCCCGCGCGCATCACTGGGCACACACTCAAATTGCAATTGCAACACCGCGCTGATCCGTTTGTGCGTATAGTGCGCCTGCTGGCTGGCCAGAATTTTCTTTCCGGGATGCATCTGCGAAGCCACCCACAGCGCCTCGAGATTCGCTATCGTCCCGCCGCCGCACAAGTGCCCGAGAAACTCTTTCCAGCCAAACATCGCGGCAATTTCCGCAACCGCTTCCTTCTCCATCGCGGAACTCGCGCGCCCACCGTCGAGCGCGTGATTGTTGGGATTGATCCACATGGCCAGCGCATAAGCCAGGCGCGCCACAGGATGCGGCGGCTTAAGCATTTGCCCCGCATACAAGGGGTGAAAGTAGGGATAATTGTCGTGCAACCGCTCGGCAGTCGCCGCCAACGCTTCGGCCATCCGCTCGCTGCCCGGCGCACTCGATCGAAACGCAGGCAATCCCCTAAATCCGGCATCCAGCTTTTGGACGGCCTCTAGAAACGCTTCCAAACTCTTCTGTTCGAGGTGCACAGTCACCAATCACAAGCCAGCATTCTCTACTGACTGCTCACTACCTGCCACTCGCCTTTTCACTGCCATACCTTGTCCAACTGCCCCGCCGTCTTCAGCAAATCGAGCTGCGCTTGCTGCCGCTCGAAATTCGCATCCAGAAAAGCCATCCATTTGTCATTCTCTTCCAGCCGCGCTTTCTCCACTTCGCGCAGATTCACTTTCCCTTCGTTGTACTGTGTCTCGAGCACTCCGATATTTTGCTGCGCCAGCTGCAGTTCCAGCCGCGCCACTTCCTTCGCCGCATCCCGCTCCCGCAAATGCAGCGTTTTCTGCCGCACCTCGGCGCTCACTTGCGTCTTCTTGCTCGCTAATGTCGCCTGCGACGTCTCCAGATTGATCTGCGCCAGTCCGATAGCCTCCCTCGTTCTTGCGCTGAACAGCGGCACTTGCACCTGTACGCCCGCGTTAAAATTGTTCCTCTGGAACTTCTTGTAAAACTCGCTGTAATTGTTGAAGTTCGCCAACAAACTATAGGTGCTGACCGCCTCCAGCGTCGGAAAATATCCCCGCTTCTCGCCCTTCAACCGGAACTCTTTGGCCCGCACTTCGGACTGGGCCAGCAAGAGCCCCGCGTTGTTCTGCATCGCCATGGCCACAAGATTTGCGCCTTCCTGTTCCGCTTCGCCGGGCAATTCCTCCGGCGTGACCTCTATGACCTGCTCTGGCCCCAGCCCAATCTGCCCTCTCAAGAAAACTTCCAGCTCGTCTCGGCGCCCCTCGAGCTGCAGAATCCTATGCGTCACTTGCGCTTTCATCAGCTGCGCCTTGGTCACTTCCACCGGCAATTCGTATCCTTCTCCCTGTCGTTCCGCGGTCACCTGCAAGATCTTATCCGCGCTCCCCTGCTCCCCCCGCAAAAGTTCCAGCGAATGCCGAACCTTGGCCAGCTCCAAATAAGCCATCGCCGTCCGCGCGATTACGCTGTTCTTCACATCCTCCAGCACAATCTTCTGCGACCGGGCCTGCTCCTCCAGCTCTTTTCCCTGGCCCCGCAGCGGTTCGTTAAAAACCTGCTCTGTGTACGTAAGGCTGAAGAGGGACGGGGCACGCCCTCCGGGTGTCTCCGGAATCCCGTAGGTGTACCCCGCGCCCGACCCGGCGTATACACTCGGCAAAAACTCCGCTTTGCTGACCTGCGATGCGTGCGTCGCAAGGCTGGCCTGCAATTTCGCGACTTGAATGTCCTTGCTGTTCCTAAGCGCCATCTCGATCGCCCTCTTCAGCGTCAGCGCCACAGGCGCTCCCGGTTGTTCTCCTGCGACCCTTCCCGCAGGTTGCGCCACAACCTGTTCGCGCGGTGCTTCGAGCACAGCCGCGGTCTGGGCACTCGCCGTCGCACCCCAGAGCAACGCTGCCCACGGCAAGGCCCGCGTCGCGCCACGCACCAACCTCATACTTTTCAGCATTCTCCCGCTCCTTGGTCCGATGCCCGCCCTCGCCCCAAACTCGCCTCGTTCCTCAAATGTGTCCCGAAAAAAATCCCAAATTTCACTGGTGTCATAAAACTCTGCAGGGGCGGGGCAGTTCGGCCGCTCGGCCGGCCCAGGCCCTCGCACGAAATGAGCCGGACACGACTTAAGCCCGCCTTATTCATACCGCAACGACTCAATCGGCTGCAGCTTAGCCGCCTGGTTCGCCGGCAAATATCCAAAGAAAAGTCCCGTCGAACACGACACCACAAACGCCAGCACCACGCTCATGGTCGACACCGGCACGCGCAAGTTTCCCGGCAAGAAAAGCTGAGTGATCACCGGCACCAGCA
>Ga0206988_1010_pt3 | contig 48751 bp, 38 predicted proteins | sample Alteio_BWMinCont_12_FD_153263 | JGI IMG/M metagenome (GOLD analysis project Ga0206988, IMG submission 153263) | Enriched cells from forest soil in Barre Woods Harvard Forest LTER site, Petersham, Massachusetts, United States -... | ecosystem: Environmental > Terrestrial > Soil > Temperate forest >... | reverse complement strand
AAAACTATTAGAGACCATTTTAAATTTAGCAGAGTTAGGTTTTCTTAAAGCCGACCACCTTCTTCAAGAGGGCGAGTGGCCGCAGATATTATATGACGTGCAAACGGTGCCAGATCGTAAAAAAATCAAGCCCCCCTTGCCTCTGCAAAAAAGAAAAGCATTGATACAGGCCATTTTAAACCATGCGCCTAACGAAAAACGACTATTGCATACTAAACAAAAAACAATTTTAAAATGGCTTGATTTTGTTGACGCAATTGGTAGGGAAAGAGGTGTTTTAAAACGTCCCGGGAGGCCTGATGCGGTCCCTGTTAAAGATTTAATACATGAAGAAATGGTCCTTTTAATATCCAAATGTAAACACATATTAAAGGATGATAGGGCCTTAAAAAAAGAAAAAACCAAAGCAAAATTATTGTTTTTGGCGCTGGTTCGAGAACTCATGTATCGGACTACTGGAAAATATGCCAATGAAGCCCAATTGATTTGTGCTTTAAATGCTTGGTTAGAAGGCGGTAATGTTTTTACTAAATTACTTGCCGGCGAAGGCAAGACCTTGGTCATTGCATTGGTACATGCTTTGGATTGTTTAATGGGAAAAACGATTGATATTGTGACACAGAATGCCAATTTGGCGACCCGAGGGAAACATGATAGTGCAGGTTTTTTTAGAGCTTTAGGGATACCTATTGCTTATATTACCAGCCAATCGACCTTTGAAGATTATCAACAAGCCCAAGTCCATTATGGCGATATTGGGGAGATGACTTTATTTTGGGAGAAAATGCAATTACAAGGCCATGAAAGGCCATCTGATACGGTCCTCGCATTGGATGAAGCCGACTATATTTTACAAGATAATTATCAAATGATTTATCGCTATGTCGATAATGAATCATCCGGTGCCGCAACAGGCAGTGCAGCCAGTGTAAACTCAGATGAATGGCTTTATCCTTTAATTAATGATTTTATCGAGCGATCTGACCTTAAGAGCGAAGACATCATAAATAGCGATGATATTCAGGACCTTAAAGATGATTTGTGGGACCAAGTAAAGGACAAGAAAAACTGTAATGAACTACGTGATTTAATTAAACTCTTAGAAGATGATTTTTTAAAAATTTTATTGAATGATGCATTGACAGCATCTTTCGTGAAAGAAAACCATGATTATGTGGTGCAAGATGTCATGAGGATTGTCGAAGAAGAACTGTTCCCTGTTAAAATTGCCCGGGTCATGGAAGAAAAAACAGGCAGGACCAGTGCAAGAGGTGAATTCACAGGACATGTCCAACCTTTTTTACATGCGCGACACAATGGCCAGCTTAAAACTATTTTTCCAATTGATGCAGTTGTTAAACCGCAGGCTTCTTTAGATGGTCGAAGTTTTGTAGAAAGTTATCAAACCGTGGCCGCTTATTCTGGTACATGGGAAAAAGAAGCTGATCGAGTCAAACGATTGGTGAAGACCTATCCTGCTCAATTATTTTCTATGCCTTCTTATAATAAAGATGGATTAGATGACAAAGATGAACCCATTATTGTTGACTCTTATCAAGAAGAAAAAAACACTTTTTTACGCCTAGCTAAAGATGCTCTTTCCTATGTAGGCCCTAAAGATATATGCATTATTGTAGAAACCATTGATGAAGCAGAGGCCTTGTTTGATTTATTTCAAGCATCACAACAAGCTAGTCAATTAACTTGTTCAGGCTTACAACTTTGTCATGCTAATACGATCATACTCAGTGGCCAGAAAAAAAAGCCTTGGGACTTATTGGCTGAAGACGAAGTCATCGACAATGCCGGCAACGATAGAATGATTACGATTACCACTTCTATGTTAACACGTGGCACAGACATTGAAAGTAAGGAGGAAAACCATAAACGTTTTGTATTGACAAATAAAGCTGACGATGAGAGATCTCTTCAACAAGCACTGCGACGTGCTTCTCGCTACGGCAAACCAGGCAAAGGACAACTGATTGTACAAAGATCACGATTAAAGCCGCCCCTTAAGAACGCGCTCCCTGCAAGCAATAATAAGGAACGTGTCCGGCAACATCAAGCAACCATGGCTTATCTAACCGATTTCGACCGCACCCTGGCAGAACGGGGCGTTCAAGTTCAGAAATATTTTTTTAATCAGTTTTTAAAGTTAAAACAGTGCTTTAAAAGTGCTTTTTTAGGAGACAAGGCGCTTGGCCCCGAACAAAAAAGATTAGTATCGCTTTGGGAAAATTATTTATACAACCTTGAAAACAAATGGATCGAAATTGTTGAAGAACATGCTAAGATCGCCAAAAATGGTGCCCCTTTAGAAAAGAAAGCATTTAATGAAAAATTAACAGCAGATACCGAACAATATATCGCAATGGCCATTGATCAATGGAATAAAAATATCGATTTATTACAAAAAGCACTCCACGATAAAAATTATCAATTAGTTTTTCAAGACATATTTAAAATTGAAAAAATAAAGGCCCATGATGATAAAAGCCAGTATGATGTTAAAGAAGAAGGGACGCTTACTAAACCCTTTCTTGATGTGGCAGTTGCAAAGCAAGCTATTTTGAGAAAACCCGCACCACCTAAACCTAGATTATTGCCGTTGGCTGATGAAAAGCGATCGTTGGACGACGATATGGAATTTGATCAAGATGAAATCTATTGTGATTTAATGTTAGACCTTTCAAGCGGGCTTGACTTAGAAAAACAAAAAAAAGGTTTAGTATATAAAAAATTAAATAAATTAATAGAAACACTTGATTTGGATAGTAAGGGCTACGACTTAGAAAATCAATTTAAAGAGGCATTAAACCAAATTTTGGCCATGTTGCTAGAAAAAAACGAGCGCCTTCCTCAAGAAAATTTTATTAAAATCGCAAAAATTATTAGCGAATCGCAAGTTGAATCTTTGAAATATAGGGCCTTGCAAATTTATAAGCAGTGTTTTGATACAATGGTGCTAGAAGCAACTGCTTTTCCTGTTGCTTCTGTACGCGCTGAGGTTTATAACTTATTAAAATCATCTTTAGATCTAAAGCAAGATAAGGACATGTTTAATCAAAATAAACAGCAAATCATCGCTATACTCAAAAACTATAATAAAAAAAAATGGTTCGAATGGCACATCGCCAAAGATCGCTCAGACAATATTAATCAGCTAATTGAAAAAATTAATGAATCGGATAATTTTGATTCTTTATTTAACGTATTACAAAGGTCTAGAAACAACGCGATGGCGGCAGATTTTTTGGTCGATCAAAAAGCATGGTTTTTTAAACGAAATCGACATGGGAGCCGTTATCAAGTTGCATTAAATCAGGTCTGGGAACTTGTACTTAACGCGTCTGCTAGACAGTTTGATCATGTATATCATTTTAATGATTGGCAAGCCATGGTATTTTTTTTGGTACATAGATTAAAAAACAGCATTGATCGGTCGCCTAATCATGAGGGTTATAAAGCACTTGATGCTATTTTAAGAAATATTAATCTTAACGTAAATGTTGGTTATAATTTTCAAGAAGAACATGCTAAAGTAGACCTTTTATTGAACAGATTAAACGCAATCCGCCCAGAACAACTTGCCCGTTGCGATCACGATATTCAATATTTTTATCATGAAGTGATTAAAAAATCTGAACACGTCTTGCAAGCGGCCCGTCAAAGTGGGCGAGGTAAAAAACTACTAAACAGTATATTGATAAAGCAAAAGGTCCAGGAAGCCGTTGCTGCTGCCAAAGAGGCCCCAGATTTTAAGAAATTTAAAGACGAACGATTACGAACAGAAATCTACGATGCTTTGCGTCACAATAAAGAACAGCTAAAAATACGGCAAATTAAGGTAACAGAAGATATTGTTACCTTTAAACAAATTGATCCAGACCTGAAAGAGGAAATACAGCAGATAAAATTTTCTGTCTGATACGCCTTGGGTATAGATTGCTGCGAAGTTTTATAGTTGCTCATGCGTCAATAAAAATACCCCACCGCCCCCACGTTGAAATTCTAACCAAGTAAACGGCACATTGGGAAATTGTTCGATTAGCGCATGTTCACTGTTGCCCACCTCCACAATCAAAATGCCATGCGGCGTTAAATATTTTTTCGCATCGAATAAAATCCGTTTTACGATATCTAAACCGTCCTTGCCTGCTGCAAGGGCCAAAGCAGGTTCGTGCTGAAACTCTGGCGGTAATTCAGCCATTTCGAATGCATCGACATAAGGTGGATTGCTGATGATGACCTCATATTTTTTATGGGGCAATGCTTCAAATAAATCAGACGCATAAAGATTGATTTGGTGTTCTAGTGAATAACGTAGCATATTGATTTTTGCGACTGCTAATGCATCATTAGAAATATCTGTCGCATCGACTGTTGCCCCTGGGAACGCTTGCGCTGAGGCGACAGCAATACAACCACTGCCGGTACATAAATCTAAAATGTTTCTCACACGATCAGGGTCAATCCAGGGTTGAAAGTGAGATTCGATCAGTTCTGCCAAGGGCGAACGGGGTATTAACACTCGATCATCGACATAAAAAGAAAGCCCTGCAAACCAAGCTTCATGTGTGAGATAGGGGGCCGGCGTGCGTTCTTGAATGCGACGTTGGAGCCTATCAAACACAGTGTGACGTTCTGTTAAAGTTAATCGCCCATCCAATACTTTCGGATCGATGTCAGGCGGCAAATGCAATACATGCAAAATTAATGCCACGGCTTCGTCCCAAGCATTGTCGGTCCCATGCCCAAAAAAAAGGCTTGCTTCGTTAAAGCGGCTGACGGCCCATCGTAAATAATCACGTATTGTCAAAAGCGAGCGGATTTCGTTCATATGGATGGTCTCTTAAGGGGTTGACGCTTAGGGCTTAATTATGCCAAGCTACTTTACCTTATTCCTCAGAGTATTGCTATATGCCGATCGGGCCTCTGATGCTTGACTTGGGCGGCCTTGAATTGGCCCCCCTAGAACGAGAATTATTACAACATCCGTTAGTCGCAGGCGTCATATTATTTACACGTAATTACGAATCTGTCGAGCAATTGACTGAGCTTATATCGACCATCCGGCAAGCAAGGGACACACCTTTATTAATTGCAGTCGACCAAGAAGGCGGGCGGGTCATTCGGTTTAAATCCACATTTACGCAATTACCGAGCATGGGTCAAATTGGCCAACTTTACGATCAATTCCCAAAGACGGCTTTGCAAATCGCTGAACATTGTGGTTGGTTAATGGCATCAGAGTTATTCAGTGTTGGGATTGATATGAGTTTTGCGCCTGTGCTAGATTTAAATAAAGGCATTAATCCTGCCATCCAAGATCGCGCTTTTCATCGCTCGCCTGATAAAGTTATTTTACTTGCCACTGCCTTAATCAAAGGGATGCAAGCAATTGGCATGGCAGCCACTGGCAAACATTTTCCTGGACATGGCTCAATTACGATTGATTCTCACTTGGCATTACCAGTAGACCTACGCACATTTGAAATGGTCCAAGCTGAAGATTTACGTCCTTTTCAAGCCTTGATTTCATCTGGCCTACAGGCAATCATGCCGGCCCATATTATTTTCTCCGCCGTCGATGATCGGCCAGTGGGTTTTTCGGCAAAATGGTTGCAGGCCCTGCTTAGAAAAGAACTGCATTTTACCGGTACAATTGTGAGTGATGATTTAAATATGAAAGGCGCTGCTGCTATGATTGGGCCCCCCGCCGACCGTGCGCAAATGGCATTAGATGCAGGTTGTGATATCATTTTAATGTGTAATAATCCTGTAGGCGCTATTCATATTTTAGACCATTTGCCGCGCCATTATTTTTTAACGGACGCTAAATTAAAATCATTACAAGGCAAGCCCTTTATGTCATTCAAAGAATTAATCAAAACGCACGAATGGCGGGCGAAACACAAATCATTGGCGCAAAATGGTAATATTGTGCATACTGATTTTTAAAAAATAATTTCCAGAGGACCCTATGGAACGGCTTGATGAAAGAAAAACGAAAATCCAAGAAATATTGGGCAAAAGTGATTGTCTATATGATTTAGCAGCAGTAGAACAAGCGATCGACCGCATGGCAGGTGAGATTACTCAACAATTACAAGATACAGGGCCATTGATTTTATGCGTGATGATTGGCGGATTGGTTCCAATGGGGCGTTTGTTAACACGGTTACATTTTCCTCTAGAAGTTGATTATATCCACGTGACCCGTTACCAAAGTACAACCCGTGGGGGCGATTTACATTGGTTGGTGTCTCCTCGACAATCTTTAAAAAACAGGACGATATTAGTTTTTGATGATGTGATGGACGGTGGGCTCACTTTGGGTGCGATCGTTGATTATTGTAAGCAAGCTGGTGCAAAGAAAGTATACACGGCCGTACTGGTGAGTAAGGACCGTCCCCGTGAAGCGAACGTTCATTTTGAGCCCGATTTTATCGGGTTAAAAACGGCCGATCGGTATATCTTTGGGTTTGGTTTAGATTATCATGAATATTTACGCAATGCGCCTGGGATTTATGCCATTGCAAAAGAACATGAATCGTAAGTGATGCAAGGACATACTCAATGTCGATCGGTCTATGGTTAATTATTTTTTTCATTGTCTTAGGAACATTAAGTTATCAAGAAGCGTCTTTGTCCGTTTGGGCAGTGGCTGTTGCTGTGTTCTTACTATTAATGATGCGATTAAGCACAGTTCCAATGTGTTTTTTTCTAATCGCTTCGGTGTTTTTTATTAGCTTATTCGGTTTGCTCTATTGGGGGCCCTGGCGACGACAATTGATTGTCCGTTTTATTTTGTCTTTTTATATTAAAAACAAGCCATCGATGTCAACCACGGAACGTGAAGCATTGGAAGCAGGCACGGTAGGCTGGGAAGGCGAATTATTTTCAGGTTTTCCCGACTGGCAAAAATTATTATCTTTGCGTAAGCCAACTTTGTCACCGGAAGAAGAAGCCTTTTTAAATGGCCCTGTTGAAACTTTGTGTGCAATGATTGATGATTGGGACATTACCCAAAATCGTGCCGATTTACCAGAAGCCGTTTGGAATTATTTAAAAAACGAAGGATTTTTTGCTTTAATTATCCCTAAGAAATATGGCGGCAAAGCGTTTTCTGCTTTTGCGCATTCGCAAATTTTGACTAAAGTATATGGACGTAGTACGACAGTTGGCTCGACCATTGCGGTCCCTAATTCGTTAGGCCCTGCTGAACTTATTTTACATTATGGGACTGATGAACAAAAAAATTATTATTTGCCCCGTTTGGCTGCGGGCACGGAAGTCCCTTGTTTTGCCCTCACAGGCCCCAGTGCGGGTTCTGATGCGGGCGCCATGACAGACCGCGGCATTGTTTGTCGTGGTATCCATGAAGGCCAATCGATTATTGGGGTTCGTTTGAACTGGAACAAACGCTATATCACCTTGGCACCCATTGCGACTGTCATTGGCCTTGCTTTTAAACTAGAAGACCCCGAACATTTAATCGGCAATCAATCATACTTAGGGATTACTTGTGCTTTGGTCCCGCATGATCGGCCGGGTGTTATCATCGGCCGTCGACATTTTCCTTGCAATATTGTTTTTCAAAATGGTCCGACCCAAGGCCATGATGTTTTTATACCGCTTGATTGGATCATTGGTGGTGTTGACAGGGCGGGGCAAGGTTGGCGGATGCTAATGGAATGTTTGGCGGCCGGGCGCGCTATTTCTTTGCCGGCCAGTGCGGCCGGTGGCAGCAAAGTCGTGGCCTATACGGCTGGGGCTTATGCGCGCGTCCGTCGGCAATTTAATCAACCCATTGGCCGTTTTGGTGGCATTGAAGAAGTGTTGTCTCGGATGATGGGGCTCGCTTATATTGTCGATGCAACACGTTCTTTTACCGCCGCCATTATCGACCAAGGTGAAAAACCGGCTGTCGCATCCGGTATCACTAAATACCATACGACTGAATTAGGACGGGCCATCATTAATGATGCAATGGATTTGCACGGTGGCAAAGGCATTTGTTTAGGGCCACGCAATTACTTAGGGCGCTATTATCAAGCCTCCCCCATTGCGATTACAGTTGAAGGCGCAAACATCTTGACCCGCAATATGATCATTTTTGGCCAAGGCATGATGCGCTGCCATCCTTATATTTTTGCAGAGTATGAAGCGGCCTCGCTAAAAAATAAATCAGAGCGCCTCAAGGCCTTTGATCAATTATTAATGAAACACTTAAAATTTATCATGACTAATTTTTTTCGTACCTTGTTTTTAAGTGTAACTGGAGCGTGTATTGTCCGTGCGCCTAAAACAAAATTTAAGCGTTATTTTCAACAAGCCACCCGCTTCAGTGCTACATTGGCTTTATTGACAGATTTTTCAATATTGGTATTGGGCGGGGCCTTAAAACGTAAAGAAAATATTTCGGCCCGTTTAGGTGACATTTTAAGTTACCTTTATTTATTGTCGGCCGTATTAAAACATGATGAAGACCTAGGAAGGCCGGTTGAAGACGGCCCTCTGGTGCATTGGGCCTGTCAATATTGTTTTTATCAAATACAACAAAAAATAGATGAATTATTATTAAATTTTCCTAGCCGAATAGGGGCTTATTTTTTACGGGCAATTATTTTCCCGTTCGGAAAACATTTTAAGGCCCCAAGCGATCAACTCAACCACACTGTCAGCCAATTATTTTTAGCGCCGACTGCGACCCGCGATCGTTTATCACAGGGGGCCTTTATAACCGATGTGCCCAATAATATGTTAGCTGTAGTACAAAATGCTTTGCTAAAGGTCATGGAAGCGGCCCCTGTTGAGAAAATTTTAAAAGAAAGTTTAAAGGCCCACATGATTAAAGGCGATACTATTTTAGAGCAAGCCCATGAGGCATATCATTTACAAGTGATTACCGCAGAAGACCTGCAAAAAATCACGGTCGCTGAAACCGCAAGGAGCGAACTCATCGCTGTGGATGATTTTTCACCTCAGGAACTCGCCCATCAAAAATCCTGATTTAAAAGATTAATATGCAACTATTACAAAAAATCAAGTCTCAGAAAAAAGATAATTTATTATTTTATTTAATTTTATTGGCCTGCCTTTTTATCATGGTAGAGGTGGCTGTTTTTATTTATGGTAACGAACTCTATTTGGCTGATTATCATTTTGTTGCTGATAAATTAAAAGTACCATGGGCCGTTTTGCCCGCTGTGTTTTATTTTTTTTGTATGCAATTTTTGGTCCATGCCAGTTTTGTTTTTATTGTTTGGTCGATCACAAAACTGATTGCTTTTTATTTAAAGACATCACCACGCTTAACTGAAACCATGGGTATTTCATTATGGATCATGGCGACCATGGTTATTTTATTAGCAAATCATTATTTTTTCCCTAATACTAAATTTGCTTGTTTGACATTCTTGGTTGCGCGCCTTGGCTTATTAAAAATAGCTTTAATGATTGGGTTAAGTATTTTATTGTTTGCAGTTCTTCTTGCAGCACTGGGCGCATTAAAATGGATGAAACAATACAAGCTGCCGGCTTTTTGTATGGCCTTAATGTTTATTATTTTATATGGCCGTTTTGAATATCAACAAACTAGAGAACGTATTATATCTCACGCGACCATTACAAGGCCCAATATTATTTTGATCGGGGTCGATGCTTTGCGTCCCGATTTTTTAAGTTTTTTTGGCGCACCAAAGAGGGCGCATTTTTTTGATGATTTTCTGGAACACTCGACGGTCTTTGCTGAAAGTTTAACGCCCGATGCCAGGACTTATCCTGCTTGGGTCAGTTTATTGACCGGGCAATATCCAAAAGAAAATGGGGTGCGTTTTGACTTGTCTGCGACCATGGGCTTTGATCCGCGCCAAACGTTACCGGCGATTTTGCGCGCACAGGGTTACCAAACCATTTTTGCTATGGATGACGTCCGTTTTAGTAATATCGATGAGACGATGGGTTTTGATAAACTAATCACACCTCCCATTGGCTTTAATGATTTTTTAATTGGTAGTCTAAATGATTTTCCGATGTCAAATTTATTAGTGAATACCTGGATTGGCCGCTATTTATTTCCTTTCAGTTATGCTAACCGTGCAATTTATATTACTTATGAACCCAATACTTTTTTAGATTTGTTAAATAAGGGCCTCAGCCAAACACACGATAAACCGCTTTTTTTAGCAGTGCATTTTTGTTTGCCGCATTATCCTTATGCCTGGGCAAAACAGTCGAATGACCATCATTTTTTATATAATTATCGTGCCTCTATTTTACGCGCAGATTTGCAAGTGCAAGGTTTTTTTAAAATACTTAAAGCAAATCACTTATTAGATCATGCCATTGTTGTTTTTTTATCAGATCATGGCGAAGCTTTAGAATTAGCAGGTGACAGGGTGACCGAACAAGAACTTTATGTTCCGGGTGTTTTAAGTACCCAGCATCGCGTGCCGCAATTTTACCCGGCCAGCATTAAAAACGAACCGAGCAATCGTTCAACGGGCCATGGTACGGACGTTTTGAGCTTTACTCAATATCATAATGTATTAGCATTTCGTTTTTATGGTCTGCCAGGACAAAAGGCGATAACGGTCCCTGGCTGGGTTTCTCTTTTAGACATCAAACCCACTGTTTTAGCATTATTGAGCATTGAGGGAGGCCCTTTAAGTGGCCAATCATTAGTTGATTATATTGCAGGCCTTAAGACCGAGGTCAAACAAAAAAAAGATTTTTTTATGGAAAGTGATTTTTCTCCTGCTGCGGTGCGCTCGGTCTATCCGGAAACGCGTAAAATATTATTTCAAGGCATCGATTATTTTGAAATTAATCCATTCACGATGCGTTTAACAATCAAACCTTCGATGTCTAATTTAATTATTTCTAGCAAGCAATACGCAGACATTGATGGAGAATGGGTGCTTGCCCTTTACCCCCAAGCAATTAATGGCATGACAGCTATTTTAGTCAACTTGAGGACGGGCGAGTGGACTGATGATTTAAAAACGCCTTTTGCCAAGGGAGCGCCCGTTTTGCATATGTTGAATGCTTTGAAAAAATTTTATGGTGCTGAAATCAAAAATATTAATACGCTTTAATGAACGCTCCCTGATTGCGTGAAATTTTTTAATTTTTTACTTGATTTTATCAACTTCTATCGCTCCATTTTATACACAGCTTTATTATTTTCATGCTTCTGTTTAAATTTTAAATATATGTTAAACTATAAATCATCCCTATTTTATTAAGTATATGAAAATTATAGCTATTTTACTTCTGTTCATTTCATGATCTTGTGAAGGTAAACCTAGTAGTTGTATGGGCCGGGCCAGTTTTCTATAGGTTAATAACAGAGTTATCCACAAATTCTGTGGATAACTAAGAATTAAAAACAATCGACATTATTGGAGAGTGCCGTTTAAAATATGCACAATTGAACTACTGGTGAAACAACCCAGAATAGTTATATACTGTCCTACTTGCAAAAGTCCAAATGGAGGGAAGCCATGGTTGCATTCAATGTCGCTATTTTGTTAATAGTGGTGTTGGCGTCAGCTTACTTTTGTGTCTCTGTATACATATGGTCACTTGCTATTGGCTTTGTTTTGCTAGCTACGACCCTCTGGGGCACGATTAATATTTGGTTTTTGTGTCTTTGCTGGATACTGTATCTGTTTGCTATATTGTTTGCGAACGTCAAATCATTTCGTCAAAATTATTTTACCCGCCCTTTAATGCGCCTATTGCAAAAAAAAATGCCATCTATCAGCGATACCGAGCGGGAAGCAATCGAAGCGGGCAATGTATGGTGGGAAAAAGATTTATTCAGGGGCCGGCCGCAATGGAAAAAATTATTGGCGTTGCCCAAACCAGAACTGTCATCGGAAGAACAAAATTTTTTAGACCATCAGGTTGAAACACTTTGCGATATGATCAATGATTGGCAAATTGTCAATGAAGACCATGATTTGCCAAAAGAAGTTTGGGACTATTTAAAACAAGAACGTTTTTTCGGAATGATTATCGCTAAAAAATATGGGGGGCTTGGTTTTTCAGCATTGGCACATTCTACTATTGTCCTTAAAATAGCGACCCGCAGTGTCAGTGTTGCCGTCAATACCATGGTGCCTAATTCTTTGGGCCCTGGTGAATTATTATCCCATTTTGGGACAGAACAACAAAAAGACCATTATTTACCTCGGTTAGCTCGAGGTGATGAAATGCCCTGTTTTGCCTTGACAGCGCCCGATGCAGGCAGTGATGCGGGTTCTATGACTGATCAAGGCACCATTTGTTATGGTGAATATGAAGGAAAAAATATCTTAGGCATCCGGTTAAATTGGGACAAACGTTATATTACTTTGGCACCTGTTGCGACCCTGGTCGGTATTGCATTGAGGTTATACGATCCAGACCACTTATTCGGCGACAAAGTCGATATCGGTATTACGCTTTGTTTAATATCCACCCATTTGCCTGGCATTGAAATCGGTCATCGTCATCTACCCATGCATATGGCATTTATGAATGGCCCTATAAAAGGCCGTAATGTGTTCGTACCGATTGATTCCATTGTCGGGGGGACCGCCATGGCCGGGCGGGGTTGGCATATTTTAATGGAATCGCTTTCTATCGGGCGGGCCATTTCATTGCCGGCATTAAGTACCGCGTCAGGCAAAATGATCTATCGTCTAACCGGTGGTTATGCACGATTACGACGTCAATTTAATGTGCCAATCTCCGCATTTGAAGGCATTGAAGAAGCATTGGGCCAGATTGCTGGGTTCACTTATATGCTGGAATCCGCGAGGACCATGACGGCCGGGGCGGTTGATCAAAATGTTCGTCCAGCGATTGCATCAGCCATCGCAAAATATCATATGACCGAAATGGCACGTATTATTACTTCACATGCCATGGATATTCACGCAGGCCATGCAATCCAAATGGGCCCACGTAATTTATTGGCCAATGCGCATTGCGCAGTGCCAATTAGTATTACCGTGGAAGGGGCCAATATATTGACCCGCAACTTAATTATTTTTGGTCAAGGTGCTATCCGTTGCCATCCCTATCTTTTGCAAGAAATTAATTTATTGTCTTCTGATAATGCTTCACAGGACGTTACTGCATTTGATCGCGTATTATTGTCTCACATTGGGTATACGATCAGTAATTTAACAAGAAGTTTTTGGTCAGGATTAACCGGTGGCCATTTGATATGTGTACCTCGACGAAGGGCCACAGCACGATTGTATCGCCAACTGTCTCGAATGAGTTCAGCCTTGGGATTATTATCTGATATGGCCATGCTGATTTTAGGCGGTGATTTAAAACGACGTGAGAGGACCTCTGCTCGATTAGGTGATATTTTAAGTCAATTGTATTTAGCATCGGCCGTATTAAAATATTTTCATGATCAAGGTTCGCCAAAGACCGATTTAGATTACGTCACGTGGTGTGTCGAATATTGTTTATCTGAAATTCAAGTGGCGTGTGATGATTTGCTAAATAATTTTCCAAATAAAATAATAGGCAAATTATTACGGGGCCTCATTTTTCCGTGGGGACGTGCTTATTATCAACCGAACGATCAACTCTGTCATCGAATTGTAAACCAGATGCTAACGCCTTCAGCATTTCGTGATCGTTTGACACAATTTTGTTATCTTTCTTCACAAGAAAATGATCCATTGCGACGCATTGAAAATGCTTTATTGGAAGTTTCAAAAATCGATCCGCTATGGAAAAAATTTCAAAATGCATTGCGGAGTGGTAAAGTATCACCCATAGGCAGTACGGAAGAGCGTTTACAGGCTGCGATGCAGGCCAATGTATTAACGGCCGACGAAATGGCAACTTTGCTTTCATTTCATCGCCTTTATGAGGAGATCATTCGCGTCAATGAATTTACATTTGACCTACGAACGATTGTGACTTAAGTTTTTAAAAAAGGAAAATAATGGATACTATGCAACGTGATGTTTATATTGTCGACGGAGCGCGTACGCCTTTTATGAAGGTGCGAGGCAAACCGGGGCCTTTTAGTGCATCGGATTTAGCGGTACAAGCCGGACGAGAGTTATTAGCAAGACAACCTTTTATGCCAAACGAGTTAGGTGAAGTTGTCATCGGTTGTATGATGTCGGGTGCCGATGAAGCCAATATTGCTCGTGTGATTGCTTTGCGTTTGGGATGTGAAAAAACCGTGCCGGCTTGGACAGTCCAACGAAATTGCGCGTCAGGTATGCAAGCATTAGACAGTGCCTATCAAGACATTGCGACCGGCCGCCATGATCTAGTATTAGCAGGCGGCACAGAGGCCATGAGCCACGCGCCATTATTATATAATAATAAAATGGCAGCTTGGCTAGGTGGCCTTGCAAGTGCGAAAACAGTTGCGCAACGGATGAAACAATTCAGCCAATTCCGCCCTGCTTTTTTGAAACCAGTGATTGCCTTATTGCAAGGATTGACCGATCATACGGTCAATTTAAACATGGGACAAACGGCTGAAAATGTTGCCTATCATTTTAATATTTCCCGCGAAGCCATGGATGCTTTTTCATTACAAAGCCATCAACGGGTGGCTGTGGCACAAGATCAAAACTTATTAACGGAAGTCTTGCCAGCGTATGCTACTTCTGGTGAATTTTTTTTAGCAGATGATGGCGTACGTCGCGATACGACCATGGAAAAATTAGCTGCCTTAAAACCCATCTTTGATAAAAAATTTGGTAGCGTTACTGCAGGCAACAGTTCACAAATTACCGATGGCGCAGCTTTATTATTATTAGCAAGCAAAGATGCGGTCCTGCGTTATCAATTGCCAGTGCTTGCTAAAATTAAAGATGTCCAATGGGCAGGCGTTGATCCAGCAGAAATGGGATTGGGTCCTGTAAATGCGTCAGTACAATTGTTATTACGTAATCAATTAACTATCGATGACATCCAATATTGGGAACTGAACGAAGCATTTGCGGCCCAAGTATTAGGCTGTTTGGCAGCTTTCAATAGTGACGAATATTGTCGGGCGGTTTTAGGGTTAGACAAAGCATTGGGTACAATTGACCCCCAAGTTTTAAATGTAGATGGCGGTGCCATTGCTTTGGGGCATCCAGTCGGCGCGAGTGGCGCACGTATTGTGTTACATTTAGCACATGTTTTAAAACGTCATCAGGCCGAACGCGGCGTTGCAACCCTCTGTATTGGTGGTGGGCAAGGTGGCGCGATGTTAATTGAAAATCGATCAGAGGTGGGGCCATGAGCAGGATGCAACAACAATATAACAATTGGCAGATTGAAAGCAATGATGCCATTATTTGGTTAGTATTTGATAAAAAAAATGCTTCGGTCAATTCAATCAACCGTGAAGTGATGGAAGAACTTTCTGATATTTTAGATACCATTGCAAATGATACGACGCATAAAGGCATGATTATTGCATCTGCCAAAAAAAATGGTTTTATTGCCGGCGCTGATATTACTCAGTTTAATCAATTCCAAGATACTGAAGAGGCCATCAACTTATTACGGCAGGGCCAAGCCATTTTCAATAAAATTCAAAAACTGCCTCTGCCAACGGTTGCGATGATCACCGGTTTTTGTTTAGGCGGTGGCATGGAGCTTGCGTTGGCCTGTCGTTATCGGGTCGCAGAAGACAATGCTAAAACGCGATTGGGTTTGCCCGAAGTCAAATTAGGCATCCATCCGGGTTGGGGCGGTACAGTTAGGATGCCGAGGCTCATTGGTGCACTGGGTGCTTTCAATTTAATTTTATCCGGACACACCATTTCAGCTAAAGCCGCTTACAAATTAGGTATCGTCGATGTTGTGGTACCAAAAAGGCACTTAGTCCGTGCAGCGATGTATTATGCTTTACATCATCCTAAACCACACCAGCCAACATTTTTACAAAAACTTTCGAACCGCAAATTAGCGCGTTATTTCTTGGCGCCCCTGATGCGAAAAAAATTGCGCGAAAAAGCAAATCCCTTGCATTATCCAGCCCCATTTATTGCTTTAGATAACTGGGAACAATTTGGCGTCACAGGGGACGCGCCAATGGAACAAGAAGCAAAAACATGTGGCAAATTATTTTTAAGTGATGCATCAAAAAACTTAGTCCGAGTTTTTTTCTTGCAAGAACGATTAAAAAATCAAGCTAAAGATGTCAAATGGGCCGCTAAACATGTCCATGTAATTGGTGCAGGCACAATGGGTGGTGATATTGCAGCTTGGTGTGCCCTGCAAGGATTGCATGTGACCTTGCAAGACCGCGAAGCAAAATATATTGCGCCTGCAATCAAACGTGCCTATAAATTATTTCTAGAAAAATTAAAAGAACCGTATTTGGTACAGAAAGCAATGGACCGCCTGGTCCCTGATGTGGCCGGTATAGGCGTTGATAAAGCCGATGTGATTATAGAAGCCATCTTCGAAAATTTGGCCGCCAAGCAAGCTTTATTTAAAGAAGTGGAACGTCGCTCGAAACCCACGGCATTATTGGCCACCAATACGTCGGGGATTTTGTTAGATGATATTAATACCGTCATGCAACGTCCTGAACGTTTAGTCGGTATCCATTTTTTTAATCCCGTGCCTAAAATGTTATTGGTCGAAATTGTAAAAGGTGAAAAAACCACCTTAAACGTTATTGATCAAGCCACTTCTTTTACGCGTAAAATTGATCGATTGCCTTTGCAAGTGAAAAGTACGCCAGGGTTCTTAGTCAATCGAGTCTTGATGGCTTATTTATTAGAAAGCTTAAATCTGTTAGAAAAAGGCATGTCACCTATCGCCATTGATAAAGCCATGTTAGCCTTTGGGATGCCAATGGGCCCTGTTGCTTTAGCTGACTTTGTTGGGCTGGATGTGTGCTTGGCCATTTCAGAATATTTGGCGCCTTATTTACATTGCAAGGTCCCTGTCCGATTGTCAGAAATGGTCGCACAAGGAAAATTAGGCAAAAAATCGGGCGAAGGATTTTATAAATATACTAAATCGGGCAAACCCATTCAGCCTAAAGAAAAGAAAGAAGGGCCTGCAGCGCTTGAAAATATTTCTGATCAGCTGATTTCTCGTATGATCGAAGAATCGATTAGTTGTTTAAAAGAACAAATCGTAGCCGATGCTGATTTATTAGATGCTGGCATGATTTTTGGCACGGGCTTCGCACCTTTTCGTGGTGGGCCTATGCAGTATGCGAAGTCGAAGGGGGTTTCTATATCAGCCGGCACGGTTGAAGCTTAGGCCGTCTCGCAGGCCATTTTTTAAATGGCACTTTGCGCACGCTAAGAACCAACAGGCAACTTTGAGTATGAACGGTCAATTAATTAAAAGGAATTTTTTATGAAAAAACATATCGTCCCTTCTCATCTATTAAAATTATTTACATTGGGCTTGATGGGTGCATCGAGTTACACATGGGCCTGTGGTTTTCAATTATGGGAACAAGATGGCGCGAGCGTCGGTAATTATCATGCTGGCCGCGCAGCAGAAGCAGCAGACGCCAGTATCAATTATTATAATCCAGCGGGCACCGTCCTCATTCCAAATAAACAATTGGTTTTGGGTGTTGATCCAGTTATCACACATTTTAAATATGATGGTACCGTCCAAGTAAATACCTTAGGGCCTTTCGCATTTCCTGTTGATGGTGTGCAAGGCGGCACATTTGCAATGCTGCCTAACGCGCATTTTGTAGTCCCATTGACGCAGAATCTAACATTCGGCGTGAGTTTAGTGTCACCTTTTGGGCTAAAGACCGATTATGGCCATGATACGTTCCTTCAATATGCAGGCACTTTGACTTCTCTCAAAGTAGCTGATTTGGCGCCCGCGTTGGCGGTCGCGATCAATCCAGCGCTTTCTTTTGGTGCAGGTTTAGATATCGAATATGCTAAAGGTGAATTTGACCTCACGGGCGTTGTTTTAAACCCAATCACTAATACCAGTTCTAAGAACATTGCATCGGATTATGCGTATGGTTTCCATGCTGGGGCGCTGTATCAATGGTCACCCATGACACGTGTTGGTTTGAGTTATCATTCAAAAGTCACACATCATCTACATGGCGATAGTAGTTTTACGGGGCCTTTGGCCAATAACTTTATCGGCGGCACGCAAAAATCGGACCATTTTAAAGCGGGCATTGTTTTGCCTGCGACCACGACCTTAAGTATTTTTCATAAATTTAATCCTAAGCTTGACCTCATGGGCACAGTCATTTATACGCAATGGGGAACATTTAATCAGGTCATTTTTGAAAACGTGGCCGGCATCCAATTTTTGCGTAGCAGCAATGATATTACGGTCGTGATACCAGAAGGTTATAGTAATACTTGGAATTATTCCATTGGCGGGAACTATCATTTCAATCGTCAATGGATGTTACGTCTGGGCGTGGGTTATGATCAAACGCCATCGAATGATCATGATCGTAATATTCAATTGCCTGACCAAAGTCGGTATGTTGGAGCAATTGGTGGCCATTTTCAAGCGACCAAAAGATTGGGCTTCGACCTTGGTTGGTCGCATTATTTTATCGTTGCTCATGCTGACATCCATGTGTCTCAACCAGTCGGTGACCAAGTGACGACAACGGACGGCAATAGCAAAGATGGGGCAGATGTTTTCGGGTTACAAGTCAAATGGGACATTGTTTAAATTTCTAAATGTTCCTTCTCCCATGAGGTGGGGGAAGGAGCTTTGTCGTAAGCATTTGATTTTTAAATGATAAATAAAAATAGTTATTTAATATTTTTTTAACAATAATGTATTATCATATTCTCTTCATGTCTCACAATTATTTGAAATGAAAAACAGGTGTTAAATGTCAAAATCAAGAGAATTAAAATGGCAATCTTTTGGCCCCATCAAAAAATTACATCCTTATCATATCTGGAAACTTATTCCTGATAGAAAGGAGTTTAAATTACAAGAATCCCTGGTTCCTGAAACTATAAATAGATTGTTTAATGGTAATTTTGAATTTAGAAAGACTAAGTTAGCCCCTTCTTTTGATAAAAATACCATCGATACTTTCTATGAGCTGTTACCTAGCACTATAGACATCAATGATCCAACATATGAAAGCCAGATCAAAAAATTGGCCGCACAAGGTCTAGATAATGACCCCGAAGAAGTTAAAAAATTTATTTTATATTATAGAGAATTAACTTCTGCAAAAGGCCCTACAGAAGAAATAAAGTTTTCCGACTATAATACCGTTAGTCCGGTCATCCCTATCTTATATTGCCCATTATATGAAAAAATGACGTCCCCTTCTAAATGCAAACACTTCGAACCAGATTTTTCTCATGAATATGAAGAAAAATATGCTGGAAGTAAAGTAGGCGTAGCACAAACAATAGGCGACAAATCTTCTCAAGAAGACTTTGTGGCCGGCATCAATAAAGAGGGCCGATATGATTTATTAGACAATCAAACATGGGACGACTTTAAAAGGTTATCCGATAAAGACAAAAGCAATGTCTTAAATTATGCTTTATTAGAAATGCATTTATATGGCGAGCGTGAAATTGGCACGACTGCTAATGCCACCTTTAACTGGACCACAGAAGACAAAAAAGATCAGAAAACATTGCACATATTAAATGGAAACTTAGGTGACAGTGAAACCTTCGTTGCTATTCTAGGCAAAAATGGACAAATAAAAATTGCCCGAATCAATAACTTACATGACTATAAAAACTATCCTCATAAAGAAATAGTTGGTATAGACCTTACTGACGCCATAGGCAGTTATGACCAAAAAACATACAGCGATAATAATCCTATTGGTTATATACCAGAAATGCTCAGTACTTCAGTGCTTTTAGAGGAAGGCGACCAGTGGTTTATTATTTCAAATACCGATGGTGTCATGGCGCAAAAAGATTATAATCCAACAACAAATGCCGCTTTGCAGCACCAAATCATGACTGAAGCAGATATTGCTGAGACAATAATGGCATGCCCCAGTTCGCCTCAGCAAATTGCAAAGTCATTGGTAGAGTTGGCTACTATACGGGGCTCAGGTTTTCACCATAGACGCGACAATACCACTTCAACAGTAAGGGCCGGCGAAGGGCTTGATGCGGTTTTTGACGGCCATGGGGGTAAAATAGTTGCTGAACATAGCGCTATTAATTTTATTGCTGCTGTTAAAAGAAATATTGCACAAGCAAAAGTAAGAAACCTCAAAAGCCCCAATGTTAAAAGATTAATTAATTTTGGCCAAAAATATTTTGTTAACGGCCATAACCTTTATTCATTACAAGACAAAATATTAATATGCGCTAGGTTTTTTGATGAAAACGGCAACGTATTGGATAAATATAAGGCAACATGGGACGCCTGGAAAGGTTTTGATGATCTCATGGTGCGTTCTGAACAATGGTCCTTTTTAATTTTAATTAAAGACATATGCCTTGGATTAGTGCAACAAAACAATGATCATAATTTAAAACTTTTTGTTTTATTAGCAGGCAAGTCGACAAAATATGCATCTAATCTTGAAATAGAACAAACGAGCATGTTTCAAGAAATGTTCCCTTTATTGAATGCTTTATTGACCTTAGACCAATCTTCGCAGGAACAAATTAGGTCAAGTATAGTTTATTTAATTGAAAAAATTGATGCCCTAAAACCAGATGAGCAACTTAAAGTTAAAGCCAATCAACTTCATGAAGTTATTAAAGAACAAATTAAGGTCTCTCAGGCCTTGCAGGGATTGCATCGTTCTTTTTCAGAAAAAGATAGCGATTCAAAAGAAGCTAGCGACCCAAAAGAAGGCGGCCTATTTTATAAAACCATGGCCCCTTCTTTCTATAAATATGCCTTAAGGCTCAATCATGATTTCTTAGAGAAAAAAGACCTTATCCCAGGAGACCTAGACCTATTGTCTATTACCATAGAGCATTCAATTAAAGTCTTGAAGGACCCTAATAATGAAGAAAATATCAAAGAATTAGAAGCAGACTCGACAAGGATCAGCTCGTTAATTCCTGATAAAATCGGTCAGGGAGGCTCGAGCAACAATAGTAATGGCGCTCCTGCGGATGGCTCAGTAATGAAAAAGCTTTTAGGCCTTACAATGATTGTCCTAGGCGCTGCATTTCTTATAGGCGGGGGCGTGGGTTTCTTTTTTTCAGGGGGGCTTAGCTTGGTCATAGGATCAAAATTGGGCGGATATTTAATCTCTACGGGCGTAGCATTGATGGGGGGCGTTTCATTATGGGCAGGAGCACGTATTTATAATAATAAAAAGATTTGTATGTTTCATCCTCCCTCGTCACTGCCTAAGGCCGTTGATGATAAACCGGTTACACATGGAATAAATAAATTAGTAGCTGGGGCACGAAAAATTACATAAAATATATGCCCATTATACACCTACACCTCAAGGTGCGAACTTTAACGTGGGAGAAGGAACTTATCATGAACTTTATTTTTTTAGCTCCATTATTTTTCTTACAAATTTCTCTGTTCCTATGTGGGCAATGTTTTCTTTGCTGTCAATCATCGCATTTTGATGTTTGTTCCTAAAAAATTTACCGACATAATAACCCGCAGGTAACAGCAAAGTTAACCCAGCGCTGAATAAATATGAAGCGCATTTTGTACCAATCAGTGCGCTGGTGCCCGCTGTATAAATGATACAGCCAATACCTGCCGCAAAAGAGCATACGCCAAGAAAGATCAAAGCGACGCCTAAAAATCGCAGCCAAGGAGAGGGAAGCCCCCCTTTGTTTTGAGTAATGTTCTTTTTAATCTTTTCTATGTCTTCTTGAAGAAGCTCGGTATTGACTGTTTCGCTTTGGTGTAGTGCTATAAGGGCTTCATTAGCGTGGGCAAAGGTATCCGTTAAAATATCTAACTGTAGGCCCTGTTTGTCCCTTGGCGAATTCAAGATAAATTTTGATAATTCTAGCCCATGCTCGTAAAAGTTATTTGATATGGTTTTTAATTCCCCAGTTGAAAACATATTCAATTGTGTTTCTAGTCTATTTAAACATTGGAACAAATTAAATTTTTTTTCTAATAAATTTTTTTGAATGTCGTCGATAGCAGTTGTTTGTGGGATGTAATATGCCAATTCTTTTCTAAGCAATTCATGGGGAGCGCCCTCAAGTTGCAATTTGGAAAGATCAAGTATTTTTTCTAATAGCCACTCATGGTTGTTTCGAGAACTTGAAAAAAAAGCAGCGTCATCTTTGACTATATTCGTTAACAATTGTTGGAAAAGCGGGTCTACATTGTTTTTTATAGGATAGACCAGTTGTTTTATTTTTTGAAAAAATGCTTGAGAATATCGGTTTATGTATTGAGGAGCATCTATGTTTTTTAACAGTTGCCAACGCTTAGCATGTTCTGTTTTGATATGGCCTTTATCATCAAAAAAAGTTAAACGGACCTTGGTTTCAAGATCAGCATCGTCTTGGAACAAATGAGTAAAATAAGCTTTTTTAAAAGTAATCCAAATATTAAAAGGAGGGGCTGTTTTATTATGGCCACAAACAAAACTTTTAAGAATAGGTAAAAATTTTTGCGCGGATTTTTTTGCGACTATATTCCCTTTGATGTCCGTAAATAATGCACCAATGGTAGCTGGGCTTTCTGGGTTTTGGCCTACTTTGCTGACCCATGCGGTTTTCATGCCAGGAACAAGAGGGGGCTTTTGTATGGCAATTTCAACTAACCGCATGGCGGCCATGATGGGAGACCAATGAAATTGGCTGATTGTATTGGCAACGATGTTCTCAACAGGTTCATTAAGGCCGTCGGCCCCAGACTGAATTAAATTGGGTGACAGCAGGACAATATATACTTGTTCATTTTTATTAAAATAGATTTTGTCTTTGATGATCTCTGGTGTGTAATCGATATCAAGATCTTGATGTTCACTGTAGCAACCAATTAGGTTTTTTTCGACTTTTCCCTTACCAACGGGTATTTTTTTTATGTTTATTTGGCCTTTAGGAGAAACGATCACAACATAGGCTAAATGATGGCCGCCCATCTGGCCGGACAAAATATTTAAACATAAGTCATTATCCATTTTCTGATCTTCATTCGCCATGACCCAATTGATCATGACATTGGCTGTGGCTGCCATGTTGCTTTTGCCATGTATGTGCATACTGAGGAGTGCATATTGCAGGGCCTCTTCTTTTTGTAGATCAGAAAGCGTTTTGAAATTTTCAACGATAGTATTTTCTGGACTTAAGGCCTGATGTTTTTCATCAAATAATGTACCTGCGATAAATTCAGCAGGGCCCCGCATTGAACCGATAAGATGTCCTTCTGTTTGATAAATACCAATGGATGGATGCGTGCTCTCTTTTGTAGTCTGAGAAGATACATAGCAATGATAATCTGGGGTTTTTGGTTTTAGTAGACTGCTAATCACTTTAGAAGGTGTAGAGATTTGAGACATGGACGTTTCGGACGGTTTTGTTCTCGAAAATCCATACATTGGCGATTGTGCCAGGTCTTGAAATGTTCCTATTTTTACGTTTTGCCTACGGCAATGCAGAATAAAGTCTTCAACTTTTTTTCGTTCGTCTTTATCTGTTGACATAGGGGCCAAAAGGTTAAAATCGAAAGGTGTGTCCTTTACCATAAGCGTAGACTCAATTAGCCTGCCTAAAGCCGCATATTGTCTGTCATTGGGTTTTTTTTCTAACCGCTTGTGTCGTTCCTGAATGTCAGTATTCAAACAGGCTTCAGCTTCGCTTTTTATTTCCCATAATTGGAAAGGATGTAAGCTAGGTGGACGCTTAATTTCACACGTAAACACGCTGATCTCCTGTTTTTTGGGGGAGCCATGTTTGTATAATTTTTAAAAAAATATATCATTTGATTAAAACTTTGTCAATGAATATTGTGAATTACACATTGGAGCTACGCCCTATCATGGAGGGCGTTCATTAAAGTGTGTCAACCTGTTCTATCGTGCCATGGCATATCCTTGTGCCTCCCGCCCCATCTATCCTGGATGGCTAGGCACGATAGAACGGGTTGACACACTTTAATGAACACTCTCCTATCATGATATTTTTCTTCAACCAATCTTCCAGTGTTTGTTGCTCGACAGCTGAAAAGACCAGGCCTAATTTCGTCCGTCGCCATAATATATCTTCGATGGAAGAGGCCCATTCTTCTTGGATTAAATATTCCACTTCTTTTTGAAATAAACCATGTCCAAATGTGTCCCCTAAACCGAGCAAAGTATTTGTATTTTTTAATAATAGATACGCCCTGGTGCCATAGCGATCAGTGTATTGTTCTATTAAATTGGCAGGGGCCCAAGGAAATTGATTTGCTAATTGAATTTTAAATTGATTGATATTTTGTTCTGATATATCACCGCCTGGTAAGGGGCGGTTGGCCGTCCAAGCAGGCCCCATGTTTTTAAAAAAAGGACGCAATTGATTGAGAGCGCCCTCAGCCAGCAGTCGATGGGTCGTTAATTTGCCGCCAATGACTGTTAGTTGCGGCGCTTCATTTTGGTCGAGAATAAATTGATAATCACGCGTCATTTTAGCAGGGTTTTCGGCCAATGAGGCACGTAAACATCGGACACCTGCATAAGACCAAACAATATCACTTGGACGGATGGTTTTTTTAAAATAATGATTAATTAAATCGCATAGATAAGCTTCCTCACCAGGACTGATTATAATTTGATCTGACGGGACTTGCCATAATATATCTGTCGTACCAATCAACGTAAATGCTTTGTGAAAAGGAATTGCGAAGACCACGCGTTGATCGTTATTTTGTAAAATATAGGCAAAATCGCCTTCATATAATCGAGGGACGACGATATGACTGCCTTTGACTAATTCAATATCGAAAGGAGGGCCCTGCGTAATACGTTTTCCAACGGATTTGACCCAAGGGCCTGCTACATTAATCAATGCCTTAGCAGAGTAAGTGAGTATTTCGTTTTGGAAATGGTTTTTTAATAAAACTTGCCAACGGCCTGCATTGCGTTTTGCTTCAAGGAACTCGGTATGAGTCAGTATGGTTGCGCCATGTTCTTTAGCAGACAACGCATTTAATATAACGAGCCTGGCATCATCTGTAAAACAATCAAAATAAGAAAACCCTTTTGTTAGATGAGACCATAGTCCGTTGCCTCGAACATCGACCCTAAGTTGGATTGATTTTGAATGAGGTAATGTTTTCCGTAAAGCCAAACAATCATAACACAATAATCCCAATCGGATGAGCCAGGCGGGCCGCAAATGGTTTTCGTAAGGAAGAACAAATTCTAATGGTTTAATGAGATATGGCGCACGGCGCATTAGAATTTCTCGTTCGCGTAAAGATTCGCGTACTAAACCAAATTCGTAAGATTCTAAATAACGCAAGCCACCATGGATCAACTTGCTGCTGGCTGATGACGTGGCCGAACCTAAATCATTTTTTTCGCACAAGACAACAGATAAGCCACGGCCAGCTGCATCAGATGCAATGGCAGTGCCATTGATTCCACCTCCTATGATAAAAACATCGACTTCTTTTTGCATCAACGTTTATATCCCAGTACAATATAGGTACTATAGCATGGTTACCCGCCATACCCAAAGCGTTTCAATTTTAGGTGTCCAAAATGACAAATTGCGAGAGATTAATAAGAAAAAAAACGATACTGGTTTTTTTATTAATCACACAATTTTTAGTAGTCCCCGTCAGTGCTGCGGATGTTGGGCCTTTAGCGGACAAAACGCTTTCTTTTCGCTTTAATGAACATTGGGGCATTGAAGGGAGCGTTGGCCTATTAACCCCTACAGAAGCTATCAATGATGGAAGCAAGGATAAAACTAAAATAAATACAGACGAAAATCCGTCGGGGTTTTTATATACAATTAATGGCATTTATCATTTTGATCCGTTTAGTTTGTTTAAACCTTATGTTTTAGCAGGCATTGGTGTCTCAGGGCTTATGCCTAATATACTGAATGGCGGTGTGCAATCGAACCAAATCAATGCTGGCATTGGGGCCCAATTATTTGTTAACGATACGATTTCATTACATGGTGAATTCCGTAATATTTACGATACCACGGGCAGCGATAAAAATGATTATAATATCAACTTAGGCATCAGCTTTTTGTTAGGCGATAATCATTCATTATCTAAAAATTAAGAGCATGTTCATTAAAGTGTGTAAACTATTTCTCTTGCTCCATGGCACTTCCTACCGCCCCATCTTTCCTGGATGGCATGTTTTCCTCTACATCAAACAAGCTATTACTTATAATCTGTAAAAAAATAGACCATTTAATTCCTTTCCAACCTACTCTGAATCTAGGATAATAAGATTGTCCCCTCAATAAAGAGTATTGATATGGAATTAAACAAAAAAGCACCTTATTTAATTAGTTATGCGTCGAGTGTAGGTGGTGCGAGATTAGGGAGCGCTGAAGGGCCTTTGATTTTGCAGCAGTCTTCATATGCAAACGCACTAAAAAACGACGGCATTGATCTCCATTGGCACGCAGTGATCAAGTCACCACCAGGCGCTGGGGCCAGTAAATCTCAATTGGTCCGAGAACAGTGCGAGGCGCTCGCGAAATCTATTTATCATGTGGCGCGTGACAAAAAATTTTTTATTGTATTAGGTGGCGATCATTCTAGCGCCATTGGCACATGGAGCGGGGTAGCAGAAGCGTTAGGCGCAGAAAAACAATTCGGTTTAATTTGGATCGATGCGCATTTAGATAGCCATACACCACAAACTTCTCATACTGGTAATATTCATGGGATGCCATTGGCCTCTTTATTAGGACAAGGTGATCCGGCCTTTACTCAAATTCGCTTGCCCCAAGCTAAATTAAGGCCCGAAAATGTTTGTCTGATTGGTGCACGTAGTTTCGAACCCGAAGAAGAAAAATTATTAAAAGATTTACAAGTCAAGATTTTTTATATGGATGAAGTCGAACGCCGGGGCTTAAAGGCCGTTTTTAAAGAGGCGATAAAAATTGTCACACATCATACGGCCGGGTTTGGGCTTAGTTTAGACATTGATAGCATTGATCCGACTGAGGCACCGGGTACGGGCGTCATGGAACCCGGTGGATTGTCTGCAAGTGACTTATGTAGTGTACTGACTACACTCGCGGCCGACGCTCGTTTAATCGGTGCAGAAATCGTCGAATTTGACCCTCATTTAGATAAAGATAAAATAACAGAAAAATTAATTTTTCAATTGATGAGGGCCATCACGATTGGAGAATCAAAGGACAAAACATGACAGACAAAATACATGAAATATTGGCTTTTTGGTTTGGCGATTTGGGCCGTGCTGATTTACCCTCCAGTGATAGGACTAATTTATGGTTTGGTGAAAGTGAATCACTAAAAAATGAAATGCTGAATACATTTAACAAAGAATACGAAGCGGCCATCAAGGGAGAATTGACAAACTGGGCAGAATCACCGCGTGGACGGTTAGCTTTGATTATTTTATTAGATCAATTTTCGCGTTGGGCTTATCGTAATTCAGTCAATGCATTTACGTATGATCAAAGTGCCCAACAACTTTGTTTAGATGGCCTGGAACAGAAGATGGACCAGTCACTTACTTTGATCGAACGGGTATTTTTTTATATGCCACTTGTTCACTCGGAAGAACCGTCCAATCAAGAGAAGTCTATTCAATTGTTTCAAAATTTAGTCGGTCTTTCGATGACTGAAACGACACAAGTGTATCAGTTATTTTTAGCATATGCCTATGCACATTTTCGTGTCATCAAAGAATTCGGTCGTTTTCCTCAACGTAATCAAATATTGGGCCGTCCTTCCACTGAAGCAGAAGTTGCTTTTCTTAAAAGCACATGATATTAATGAATTTTTAAAAAATTTAAAGCATGGAAAAGGGACGTTTGCATTGAATATCGTAGTCATTGGCGCAGGTTATGTTGGCTTAGTGACTAGTGCGTGTTTTGCAGAGATAGGGCACCTAGTCGTTTGTATTGATATCAATGAAAAAAAAATCAATACCTTGCAACAAGGTAAAATACCGATCTATGAACCGGGCCTTGAAGTATTAATTACTAAAAATATTACCAATAAACGATTACATTTTTTAAATTCCTTAAGTGAAATCTGGATTGAACCAGAGGTCATTTTTATTGCTGTTGGGACCCCAAGCAATTTAACGGGGTCGCCCAATATGCAATATGTTTTACAAGCTGCAAAAAACATAGGGGAAAGAATAAAAAAATATTGTGTGATTGTTGATAAATCAACTGTATTAGTTGGTGTGACAGAAGAAGTGCAGCACATTATTCAAGCTGAATTAGCAAAACGTCAACAAAATATTGCCTTTGATGTTGTCAGCAACCCAGAGTTTCTGCGTGAAGGGGCGGCCATTGAAGATTTTATGCGGCCTGATCGTATTATCATTGGTACGACTTCTGCTAAGGCAAAAACCATTTTATTAGAATTATATTTACCGATCATGCGCAACCTTAAAAAAATTTATTTCATGAATATTAAAGATGCTGAGCTCACCAAATATGCGGCCAATGCCATGTTAGCGACCCGTATTTCATTCATGAATGAAATAGCGCTGTTATGTGAGTGTATGGACGTCGATGTCGAAAATGTGCGGATTGGCATTGGTTCAGATGACCGTATTGGCAGTGCATTTATTTACCCTGGCTGTGGCTATGGCGGTTCTTGCTTTCCAAAAGATGTTAAGGCGTTGATTAAAATGGCGGAGGACCATCAGATTGATCCTTTTGTGTTACGGTCGGTTGAAAAACGTAATTTTTATCAAAAACAATTATTATCAAAAAAAATCACGAGTATTTTTGGCGAAGATTTAACAGGTATCATTATTGGTGTTTGGGGATTGTCATTTAAACCCGAAACGGATGATTTACGAGAAGCTTCTTCATTGGTTTTGTTAGAACAATTAATTTTGCGTAATGCCCAAATTCAAGCATATGATCCGGTGGCGGTTTCCCGGGCACGCGATTATTTTCCGCCCAATTGGTTTCAATCTGGGCAATTACGGCTTGCGGAAAAACAATATGAAGCCGTAGAGAATGCGGATGCTTTGGTCTTGGTAACGGAGTGGAAATCATTTTGTTATCCAGACCTGTCGGCCATGAAAAAAATCATGCGACAGCATATTATTTTTGATGGCCGTAATCAATACGACCCTAAACAAATCCGCGAGGCCCAGTTTGATTATTATGGCATAGGGCGTTAAAATTCGCATCTTGAGGTGCAATGGGTATATAATTATAAATTATTATAACAAGGGCCTTGATTACCTATGTCAGCAACAACGGAAAAACCTAAGCATTTTATCCGACAAATTATCGAAGATGATTTAAAATCAGGCAAACACACCAAAATTGTTACCCGTTTCCCACCTGAGCCAAATGGATATTTACACATCGGCCATGCGAAATCAATTTGCTTAAATTTTGGTATTGCCCGAGATTATGCGGGCTTGTGTTATTTAAGGATGGACGATACCAATCCAACAAAAGAAGAGAGCGAATATGCGAATGCGATCATAGAAGATGTCAAATGGCTTGGGTTTGATTGGGGCGACCGGCTGACTCATGCTTCTGATTATTATCAGACACTCTATGATTGTGCTGTGACATTAATTAAACAGGGCAATGCTTATGTCGATAGCTTAAAAATGGAAGAAATTCGGGAACATCGCGGTACTTTACAACAAGGTGGCAGGGAAAGTCCCTATCGCAATCGCACCGTCGCAGAAAACCTTGAACTTTTTGAAAGAATGAAAAATGGCCAGTTTCCCGAAGGGACGCATGTATTGCGGGCAAAAATTGACATGCAATCCGGCAATTTGAACATGCGTGACCCGGTGCTTTATCGTATCCGTTATGTGAGCCATCAAAGGACCGGTAATGAATGGTGTATTTATCCCATGTATGATTTTGCTCATCCTTTATCAGATGCGTTTGAAAACATTACTCATTCATTATGCACGTTAGAATTTCAAGACCATCGGCCGTTATATGAATGGTTAATTACAAAGTTGACTACAGCCCCTCAACCACGACAAATTGAATTTGCCCGCTTAAACGTCTCGCACACGTTGACCAGTAAACGAAAATTACGTCAATTGGTCGAAGAGGGCCATGTTAATGGTTGGGCCGATCCCCGTATGCCGACTTTGCAAGGTATGCGCCGACGAGGTTATCCGCCTGCGGCTTTGCGTCAATTTTGTGAAATCGTTGGCGTCACTAAAAGTGATTCAGTTATTGATATGAGTGTTTTAGAAGAATGTGTGCGTGAAGAATTGAATGAAAAGGCGCCCAGGGCGATGTGTGTTTTACGCCCCCTTAAAATTAGCATTGAAAATTTTCCAAGCGACAGTCCGCAACAAATCGGGGCCGCGTGTCATCCGCAACATCCAGAAATGGGACAAAGAACATTGTTTTTTGCTCGCGAAATTTTTATTGAACAAGATGACTTTATGGAACAGCCGCCAGCTGATTTTCATCGATTAAAATTGGGTGGGGAAGTTAGGCTACGTAACGCATATATTGTACGTTGTAATGAAGTGATCAAAGACGATCGAGGCCAAATTGTCGAACTTAAGTGTACTTATGATCCTGATACCTTAGGGAAAAATCCAACCAATCGTAAAGTCAAAGGCGTTATTCATTGGGTACCAAAAGAGCAAAGTATCTGCACTGAAGCTAGATTATATGATCGATTGTTTACAGGCCCTAATCCAGGTGCGACAGACAATTTTATTCAGCTATTAAATCCTCATTCATTAGAAATCTTAGCAAATGCTCGGGCGGAGCCGGCTTTAGCGTCTGCCAAAAGCGGTGACTTTTTTCAATTTGAACGACAGGGCTATTTTGTTATTACTGACAAGACAAATGAAAAAATAATTGTCAATCGTATTGTGGGGCTGCGAGACAATTGGAAGCTCATCTGATTGCCAGGCCCTTAGAAATCGTTTAACATACATCTGGTAAGTATTAATGGCCGTATATTGTGTTCACAAAGTTCCAGTCAGGCCTGCGAAGGCTAGCCATCCAGAAGGAACTAACTACGTCTGGATGCCATTTCGCTGGCATGTCAAATTGTCTCCTAGAGGCATGAACGCTTATAGGGCTGACCAAGGCCATAAACATTATTGATGGAATTTTATTTAAATTTTTAAAAGGACTGCACCATGTCTCTTATTTATATCATTGTTGTGCTTGTTGTTGTTGGGTTTTTACTCTATCTTGTCAATCGATATGTTCCGATGGCGAGCCCCATTAAAACCATTTTAAATGTCGTCGTTATCATCGCTGTTATTTTGTGGCTATTGTCCGTTTTCGGCATTATCCATGGAATAATGTAATAGATAATTATAGGTAATTAATATAGGGGCCCCGTTTGTGTTAATTATTGCCATTGTATTTTTGTTATTGACTGCATTGTTTGGCAGTATTTTGCTAAATGCGATTCTTAAAAACAAACGTCCTCCCCAGCCAATTGTGTTGTTGCATGGTAGTGCTGCGTTTTTATCATTATTGATCTTAGTCAGCTATATTGCGGCCGGCCACACTGATTATATATTGATAGCCAGTTTCATTTGTTTCATCATTGCGGCCTTGGGCGGCACCACATTACTCATTTTTGAGATCAAACGTAAGCCACTGCCTAAAGTAGTGGCTTTATTGCATCCATTATTGGGATTGATCGCTTTTGTATTGTTGATTATTTATTTTCTGAGGTAGGTTGATAGCCAATGGCATTTAACCATTCCTGGGTCGGGGGCACTAACCGGCGGACGTTTAAATCAAACAAGGCAATTTTAAATTGTGCAATGCAGCAAATGTCTTGGCCACGCACCATCCGTTGCTCAATGGTACCAATTTTTCTTTCATAATCGACCATTGTGGTTTCAATGATGATTTCTTCGCGTAAGCGTAATTCTTTAAGATATCGCACATGCGCTTCTAAAATGGTGGGCCCTAACTTAAGTTCTTTTATTTTTTTCATGCCATACCCACGTTGATTAATCAAGTCCCAGCGTGCTTCTTCAAATAATAATAAATAAGTGGCATTGTTCATATGGCCAAATGTGTCTAAATAAATTTCTTTTATTACAATCGGATAATAATGTAATAAGGACATGGTCGTCTTCCCTCTTTACTTACCATTCAAATGAATCAGTGGTTGATCGGTTTAAATTATCAGTATAAATCATCGTGTCGGTTAGGCCGGATTGATGGCAAATATAAATGACATTCGTTGCTTGGTCTTGATAGGCCAGCGGCACCCCCATGCAATCATTAAAAACAGCACGCACGGTATTATCAATGCGTTTAGAATAGCGATCTTGCAGCAATGGATTAATGATAAAATTAAAAATGGCCGTGCCTGAGTCTGTTAGTTTTTGTTTAACACTGAAAAAAAATTCTTGCGTTAATAAATAAGCGGGAATAGCGAATTTATTGCTATACACATCAATGATAATAACTTGATATTGCTTTTTACTTTTTTGAATAAATTGTCTTGCGTCTTGTATAGCTAATTGATCAGAAAAATGTGGAACAAAACGCGGTATAGCGGCTTTTTTTATGGCTTTATCAATATCAACATAAGTCACTTGGTTGTCATATGCATTTTCTGCGGTCAGCGTAAATCCACCTGCTCCTAATACTAAAATATCCGCATGGCGCAACTGTAAATCTTGGAACAGTATTTTTTTTATTAATTCAATATAGGGCGCGCCTTGGTGATTATTATTAATTATTGAACTGGCTGAATGATTAATCGAGAAAATTTTTTGATACGGGTTTGGCTGAAGGATTTGGTAGTTAGCATAACTGTTCGTCAAGATAAATAATTGATGTTCGCTTTTTACATTGATGACATAAGTGCCATAAACTATTAAAAATCCTAATATCGAATATTTAAAAAATGAAAACCGATTGGATGATGATAATAAAATCAGGCCCATTAATAAGGCCGTATTAATTACAATGGCCCAGGCCACCCCTAAATATTGCATAAAGACCAATGAGGTAATGATCGCGCCTAAAAAAGACCCTAAAGTATTTAATCCTAAAATAGTACCACTGATACTTGCAATGGATTGGTCTTTCCGCGCAAGGCCCATGGTGATGGGTACAGTTTGTCCTAATAGGTAAGCTAAGGGAGAAATAATTAATAATAAATAGAGCACAAGCGGATAAATAATATGGTCTGAGGCCCAATGCTGAATGGCGTAAAAAAAATAGATCACGAACAAATAAGACAAGCCAATTCCCATGCCGGCCGCTGAGACTAAAAAATTTAAATGTAATTTAGTTTGCCTATTTTGTTGTACCCGGCCCCCTTGCTGATAACCGATTGCAAGAAAAAGTAAAAAAATACCAATAATTAAGCTGGTCACAATGACACTACTGCCGGCAACGGGCAATAATTGTCGAATAGCCAATATTTCTACAGCGATGGAAACAAACCCTTCCACAAAAATGATCAATGGCAATGTTTTAGGCAGAAGGCCAGCAGTTTTAACTTCGTAGCTTACATTCATAGTGGTATAGTATGACTAAAAATAGCTTAAATCAATTTGTTATGAAGGTAGCATATGACCAATTTTCTTGAAATAGCCCGACAAGATTTATTAGAGCCTGCGGGATTGACTGATTATGAATTACAAAAAGTTTTAAGCTCCGTGTTGGGGCCTTCCATCGATAATGCCGACCTCTATTTCCAGTCTTCTTATGCAGAATCATGGGTCTTAGAAGACAGCATTATAAAAGGGGGCAATTATTCTATTGACCGCGGAGTGGGCGTCAGGGCCATGAGTGGAGAAAAAACAGGCTTTGCCTATTCCGATGATATTTTGATGCCGGCCCTTGAGCAAGCTGCCTATGCGGCGCGAAGCATTAGCCAACGGGGCGGCAGTCAGAGCATTCAATCTAAACCCTGGGCGCCACGACATGAACTCTATTTGCCAGTTAATCCGCTATTGTCTTTAAATGAGAATGATAAAATCAATTTATTACAAAAGTTGGACCGTTATATTAGAGCACTAGACCCACGGGTCATGCAAGTTAGTATAAGCCTTGCTTCTGAATACGAAAAAATCCTCATCATGGCAAGCGACGGTCATCTGGGGGCCGACGTACGCCCACTGGTCAGGTTGAACATCAGTGTGGTGGTCGAGCAGGACGATAAACGAGAACAAGGCTATGCTGGCGGTGGGGGGCGTTTTGATTATCATTATTTTTTAAATAATGATCAGGCATTCGAATATGCACGTGATGCAGTGAGACAAGCTTTAGTTAATTTAGAAGCCGTGCCTGCGCCTGCCGGGACCATGCCAGTCGTATTGGGGCCAGGCTGGCCTGGTGTTTTATTGCATGAAGCAGTCGGCCATGGCCTAGAAGGAGACTTTAATCGAAAAGGCACTTCAATTTATAGTGGTAAAATAGGCCAACTTGTCGCTTCTCCCTTGTGCACCATTGTTGACGATGGGACCTTGAAAGGACGACGCGGTTCTTTAAATATTGATGATGAAGGCGTTCCTACACAATGTACCGTATTGATTGAAAAAGGCACCTTAAAAAATTATATTCAAGACAAACGCAATGCTCGTTTAATGGGTATGCAATCGACGGGAAATGGACGACGAGAGTCCTATGCCCATGTTCCGATGCCGCGCATGACCAATACCTATATGCTGCCAGGCGAATTTTCTCCGGAAGAAATCATTGCTTCCGTTCCCAAAGGGATTTATGCCGTCAACTTTGGTGGTGGCCAAGTGGACATTACTTCAGGTAAATTTGTTTTTTCAACAAGCGAAGCTTATTTAATTGAAAATGGCAAAATCACACGCCCTGTTAAAGGCGCTACTTTAATTGGCAATGGCCCTGAAGTACTTAATAAAATATCAATGGTGGGCCACGATTTACAGATCGATAGCGGGATTGGCATCTGTGGGAAAGATGGGCAAAGCGTTCCAGTTGGCGTGGGACAGCCAACGTTGCGTGTGGATGCGTTGACGGTCGGGGGAACGAAAGAACATAAATGAGCCCTTAGGCTCCAAGGGAAAAGGAACAAATAATCAGCGACTTAACTACCAAAATAGAGAGTGTCATTTAATCTGACACTCTCTCCAAAATACCGTAGCGAAGTTAATTCACTATTGCCCGGCTTGCCCGCTGTTATCTGTTGATGATTTTTTAGATTGTTCTTGTGTTTGATGGTTCTTTTTATGCTTTTTGTTTTGGCAGTGGCAGCAGCCTTTTTTCTTAGATGAGCTGACGGCCTTGTCGCCCTTTGTTGGTGATGGATCACTCATAGATTGAGTTGTTGCGTTATTATTATCCATGTTATCTTGGTCGGCGGCAAATACAACAGGTGCGACCAATAAAGAGGTGCTTAATAAAATAGCTATGACTTTTTTCATGACCATTGCTCCATTAAGTTAATGTAAAAAAATTAGAATACTATAAAATACATTGATAAAAAAGATGAGAGTAAACTTTATGAATGAATTACAAACAACCGAATATACCCAAGACCGCTTACAAGCCTTAGCCAAACAAATTTTAGAAGAAGCTGCAAAACAAGGTGCCAGTAGTGCGGAAGTCGATATTGGCATAAACAAGGGCTTTAGTGTTACGGCCCGCAAAGGCGATGTTGAATCAGTCGAATATCATCAAGATAAAAATGTCGATATCACGGTTTATTTTGGCCATCGTTCTGGTTCTGCGAGCCTTTCTGATTTGCGTTATCAAGCCATTTGTGATGCAGTTAAGGCCGCTTGTAATATTGCTCGTTTTACAGACGAAGACCCTTATTCTGGATTAGCTGATATTAACGAATTAGCATTTAATTATCCGCAAATTGAACTTGCTTTTCCTTGGGACATTACAGTCGAGGAAGCAATCGCAAAAATGCGGGACTGTGAAGCAGAAGCTTTAGTTCTGGATAAAAAAATAAGTTCAGAAGGTTCGTCCTTGACGACCATGCAAGCTGGTAGTGTTTATGCAAATTCATTGGGTTTTATCGGATCTTACCCACTAACACGCCATGAGATTAGTTGTGTCTTGGTTGCTAAAGAAAACGATGAAATGCAACGCGATTATAGTTATACCGTTGCATGTGATCCATTACAATTGAATACCATTGATAAACTAGCTAAAGAAGCTGTCGAAAAAACAGTCAGGCGACTGGGTGCCCGTAAAATTCCGACTCAACGTGTCCCGGTCATTTTTATTGCTGAAGAAGCCCGTTCTTTTTTAGGCACTTTTCTCGCCGCGATCTCTGGGGGCAATATTTACCGTAAAACATCTTTTTTAGTCGATCATTTAGGCAAGATGGTTTTCCCTTCGTATATTACTTTACAGGAACGTCCGCATTTAAATAAGGCGCTCGGTAGCGCTCCTTTTGATAATGATGGTGTTATCACTCGAGACAATATTTTTATTGAAAATGGCATATTAAAATTATATTTACTAGGGACTTACTCAGCCAGAAAATTAGGTTTAAAAAGTACTGGCAATGCAGGGGGGGCACATAATTTATTTGTTTCTACGGGCAAGAAAGACCTGGCCGGATTACTTAAGACCATGGACAAGGGCCTGCTTGTCACTGAACTCATGGGCCATGGTACTAATTTACTAACGGGTGATTATTCTCAAGGTGCCGTAGGGTTCTGGGTAGAAAATGGCACGATACAATATCCAGTACAGGAAATCACGATTGCATCCAACCTTAAAGACATGTATCAACAAATTATTGAAATTGGTAATGATGTCGACACTCGCGGAAAGGTCCGTACGGGCTCAATCTTAATTGAAAATATGATGATTGCAGGGCATTAAAAAGCAGAGGCCTATCCAACGGCCGCCGCAGATTTAACTAAAAAAGGCGGTCGTGTTAACCAAATTAAAAACATTAAAAATAAAAAAATACCACTGCAAAATAAAAATATATCATTAGTTGCTAGCATATAGGATTGATTGATGGCCCATTCGTGGACGGTCGCATAACTTGCGGGCAAGGGAAACCCTTGGTCTTGTAATTTTTGGACGACACTTTGTAAATTCGGGCTGTATGAGGTAATTTGTTCTACGATTTGACTCTGGTGTAGACGTTCTCGTCGGTCCCAGGCGGTGACGCTGATGGACGTCCCAAAACTACCCATTAAAATACGCAAGAAATTTGAAAGTCCTGCTGCACTGGCCAGTTCGTGGTTGGGTATTTTTGATAATAAGATAGAAAGCGTTGGGATAAAAAAGAACGGGGCACCAAAACCTTGTATAAAACGCGCCAAGGCCACATCACCTGCACTGACATTGGTATTAAAACATCCGATCCAAACAGAACAAGCTGCAAACACAAAAAAACCAAGGCTAGTCAAATATCGTAGATCTACTTTATTCATGATGGCCCCCATCCAGGGTGAAACAATCACTGGCAATATACCTAATGTTGCTGTCGTCACACCGGCCCAAGTCGGGGTATAGCCCATTTGGGTCTGTAACCATAGTGGCAAAATGACAACCGTACCAAAATAGGTGCCAAAGCCCAGGCTGAGTGCGATCGTTCCAATAGTAAAATTGCGTTGTTTGAATAAGGCAAGGTCCAGGATCGGGTTTTTTTCTGTCGATTCCCAAATTAATAATGAACAAATCGATATGGCAGAAATACAAGCCAATAGGGTAATAAAAGAAGAATTAAACCAATCTAAATCTTTGCCGCGGTCAAGCAAGACTTGTAAACAACCGACGCCTGCGGCCAATAAAATTAATCCAACGAAGTCAATCGGCTGCTTGCTAATGCTTGTTTCTCGCTTACGTAAGATGAACCAAGTTGCAATGACTGAACCGATGCCCACTGGTAAATTAATATAAAATATCCAAGGCCATTGTAAATTATCTGTGATATAGCCCCCTAAAATAGGCCCTAATACAGGTGCCGCAACAGCGACTGTTGCCCAGAGGGCCATGGCCAGTCCTTTTTTATCTTCTGGATAATTTTCTAATAATAAACTTTGTGATAAAGGTATCATAGGGCCTGCGACGGCCCCTTGTAATACTCGAAAAAAAATTAAAGAAGCTAAGTTAGTAGATAATCCACATAATACAGAGGTAATGGTAAAAAGAGCGGTAGAGATTACAAATAAACGGACTTCGCCAAATCGTCTGCCAAGCCACCCAGTCAACGGTAGCACGATGGCCATACTGACGGTAAAAGAAGTAATGACCCAAGTCCCTTCATCTGGACTGACAGCCAAATCGCCAGCAATAGAAGGGATCGCAACGTTTGCGATAGAAGTATCTAACACGTTCATGAATATGCCCAATGAAACGGCGACGGTCAAGATGATTAACTCGAGTCCTTTAATGGGTGGCATAAGGGCCCCTCAAGGCGAATAATGAATATTCGGTGCGTTTGCTTCCAAAATTTTTTCGATCATTTCATCCGCTTTTTTCAATTGGTCACCGTAATTTTTCGTTTCATAAATGATTTCTTCTTTTGGTAGGGCCGTGAGCATTGCGCCTGTGCGATTGTGTGTATCGACTGTGACGACCATTGATAATCCAATCCGCAATGGATGCTTGATTAATTCTTTGGCATCTAATTGAATGCGCACGGGCAACCGTTGCGTGATTTTAATCCAGTTGCCCGTTGCATTTTGTGGCGGCAATAAATCAAAAACACTGCCTGTGCCTGGGCTTAAGCCTACTACTTTACCGTGATAGACCACATCGTCCCCATAAAGATCAGAGGCCATGCTTGCTGGTTGATTGATGCGAAAATGCTTTAATTGGGATTCTTTATAGTTCGCATTGACCCAAAGTTGGTTTAAAGGCACAATCACCATTAGCACCGTATTAGGGCTGACTTGTTGTCCAACTTGTACTGATCTTTTTGCGATATAGCCTGTTTCGGGCGCATAAATGGTCGTGCGTTGTAATGTCAAATAGGCATTGCGAAATTCATTACCGGCTTGCAAAATCGTAGGATGATGATATAAATCGGTATTGATGACCAGGCTGACTGCTGAAGCCAGTTGATTTTTTGCCAATTCATAAGCTGATTCGGCGCTTTCCGCTGCAATTTTAGCATGTTGTAAATCTTCTTCTGAGATGACTTTATTGACCACCAAACCTTGTCGTCTTTTATAATCATTAGTTGCCTTAAATAAAGCATCTTGTTCAACTTTTAAATTGGCCCGTAGTTGGTCAACATTTTGATATAAGTTGCTGACTTGGCGCGCTGTTAAAGCTAATTTTGAGGCCGCATCTTTAAAAGCGATCTCGGCATCTGTTTTATCTAATACAATGATCGGCTGGCCTTTTTTAACTAATTGCGTCTCATCTGCTAAAATTAAGTTAACATGGCCACTGATTTTTGGCATGACTTGCACTAAATTACCATTCACATAAGCATCATCGGTTATTTCATAAAACTGCTGCACGAGATACCAATGGATGAAATAAATGAGAAAAATGATTAAACAAATGGAGGCAAAGCCAATTAATTTGTGCTTCCGTGCTTTGGCCTTATCATGAGGATGGCTTTCTGTCGTCATAGGGGTCCTTACGCTTTGGGTATATTATGCTGGATTTGGTTTTTTGAATCTACTGGTGGCTTTTAAAGTGTATCAATCAGTTTTAATGACAGTCTCATAATTTTAATGAGCTCTCATAAATTAAAGTCTTCACCTAAATAAACCGCACGCACTTGTTTGTTTTGTAGGACCTCTTGTGGCGTGCCTTCGCAGATAATTTCGCCTTGGTTTACGATATAAGCACGTTGGCAAATATCTAGTGTTTCTCGAACATTATGATCAGTAATCATGACACCAATGTTACGTTGACATAAATGAGAAATAATTCGTTTCACGTCCACTACAGAAATCGGATCGATCCCGGCGAAGGGTTCATCTAATAAAATAAATTTAGGCTCAGTTGCCAAGGCCCTTGCGATTTCGACCCGTCGCCGTTCTCCACCTGATAAACTAATGCCCAAACTATTTCGAATTGAGTTGATATTGAATTCTTGTAATAGTCGTTCTAAATGGTCTTGCCGCTTTGCTTTGGAAAGGCCGCGGCGTAACTCTAAAATGGCCATGATGTTTTCTGCCACGCTTAATTTTCGGAATATGGAAGCTTCTTGCGGTAAATAGCTCATGCCCAATTGTGCACGTGCATGTACGGCCATGGTGGTGATGTCGTGATCATCAATAAAAATTTTGCCTTGTGTGCAGCGAATGAGGCCGACGATCATGTAAAATGAAGTCGTTTTACCAGCACCGTTAGGCCCCAGCAAACCGATAATCTCGCCCCGGTTTAAATGCAGCGAAACATTTTTAACGACCTGGCGGGACTTGTATTGTTTGCCTATATTTTCAGTACGTAAACTATTCATGTGATATTTTGTTCGGTCCAATCACTATATGGGCCCGGCCTTGTTTAGAAGGGGGGGCTGATACGGTCTGGTCTTTAATATTGTAAACAATATATGGGCCATGGAAACTGTTCTCACCTTGTGTCACAAGGACTTGGTCTTGTAATACAATGGTAGCAGTCCCAGGATAATATTTTATCACTTTTGCCTTTGCAATTAAAACTAAATCACCTTGTTTAGGAACTGTATGATATTCGGCCAATTTTGTTATACCATACGCAATTGCAGAAACCATCTTATGTTGGTCATTTTTTTGAGTGACTAATCGATCGGCTATTAAATGCGTACTCCCTTGATCAACTTGAACATGGCCTTCGTAGATATCCGTGCCAGTTTTATAATTAAATTCATAAGAATCAGATATGACGTTGATCATTTGTTTGCTGTCTTCTGGCAACGCATGGGCCGTGCTAAAAAAAATTAAAGACATACATAAGATCAATAGATTACGATTTAGGGACATACTCACTCCGGGTCTTTGAAAGCAATTTGACATTGCCTATTTTTATATTGGCCAACATTCCAATGCCGAAAACTTTCGTATTCGGTTGTAGTAAGGTCACGGCACGGTCAGTTTGTGCAGTTTCTTTATTAGGAAAAATAGTCAGCGCGGTTGTTTTTATGGTAGTGGTTGGGTTTTGTAAGTCCTTTTGGTGTGAAATAATGACATTGTCCCAAAATAAAATTTGCTCAATGCCATGGGTCGCGGTCGCATGGTTTGCATGGATGTGCCAAGGTTCGGGAGATTGCCGATAAACAATGATGTGTGGCATTTCAATTTGGGTCGTATCTTTCTCATGATAATGGAACATTTTAGGGGCCTCAATTTTCAGTGTAGGCTTCCCTTGATGATTAAAAATCGTTGCAGCCACTTGTTCGATAAATGCATCAGGCAATTCACTATGGACGGCCGTTGTTGTGACATTGATTTTTTTAGATGACCATAAAGAGCGGACACTCAAAAGGACGGCCAATAAGAATAACACTGCGATGATGGCACTTTTAAAACGCATGTGCGTGTTACCTTAAATAAGAATGAATGATAGATTGAAAAGTCCCTTGTGCTTGCATAATAAAATCACAGACTTCACGGACCGCACCATTGCCGCCTGGGGCGTTAGTGGTCCAATGTACATATTGTTGAATAATGCGAGGTGCATTGGGCACTGTCACTGCAAGGCCTACACGCGTTAACATGGGTAAATCTGGCAAATCGTCACCGACATAGGCAATTTCTTCATCTTGCAAATTTAATTTTTGTTTTAAATCTTCATAAGCTGGTAATTTGTCTTGGATGCCTTGATAAACATGTAAAACGCCTAAATCTTTCATGCGCCTTTGAATCATTTCAGTACGACAACTTGTAATGATGGCAATTGCGACACCTGATTTTTGTAAGCATTTCATGCCTTGCCCATCATGCACATGAAAATGTTTACGTTCAATTCCATCGACGCCATAAGATAATGTGCCCGCAGTCAATACACCGTCCACATCAAAGACTGCTAAACGGATTTTTTGGGCTGCTTCAATAAGTGGTTGCATTTTTTTAGATGACCCCTGTTTGTAAAATATCATGCATATGGATGACCCCGATGGGTTGTTTTTCATTGTTTGTAATCACTAAAGAAGTGATTTTGTGGTTTTCCATTATACGTAATGCATCGGTCGCTAATGTGCCTTGTGATATGATTTTTGGATTTTTAGTCATGACTTGGTTGATTTTAGTTTGATGGATATCAGCATTATTATCAAAAGCACGCCGAACATCACCATCAGTAAAAATACCGGCCAATTCGTTTTTTTCGTTAATGATGGTGGTCATCCCTAATTTTTTTTCTGTCATCTCGATCAAGGCGGCTTTTAATGTGGCATTTAAATCGACTTTGGGGATGGCAGTGCCTGTATGCATGATTTCATCAATACGGAGCGATAAACGCCTGCCCAAGGTGCCGCCTGGGTGAGATCGTGCAAAATTTTCAGCAGTAAAACCGCGTTGTTCTAGCAAGGCGATGGCCAATGCATCACCCATCACTAATGCGGCCGTTGTGCTCGAAGTGGGCGCGAGCCCTAAAGGACAGGCTTCTTTGCTGACACTAACATCAATGTTGACGGTTGCTGCTTTTGCCAAGGTCGAATTGGGTTTGCCGGTCAGGGCGATCAGGACGAGCCCTAGTTGTTTGATATAAGGTAAAATTGCCAACACTTCATCAGTGGTGCCTGAATTAGATAACACAATGATGACATCTTGTACGGTGATCATGCCAAAATCACCATGTTTGGCTTCGCCAGGATGAATAAAAAATGCCGGGCTGCCTGTGCTCGCAAAGGTCGCGGCAATTTTTCTGGCGATATGGCCTGATTTACCCATGCCCATTACGATAATCCTGCCTTGACACTCCAGTAAATATTGGCACGCGTCTGCAAATTTGTGGTCGATTCGTTCGAGCAAACTCCTTACCATTTGTGCTTCTGTTTCAATGACAGCACGGCCTAGTGCACAGATTTTTTCAAAATATTGCATAGGGGGTCCTTGTGAAAAAAAAATATACATGTTAGTGATAATTAATGAGCTATTTTACTGTATTTATCGCTTAAATAAAAAAAATTTTTACTCATTTGCAGCAGGTTGATATACTCTTCGCACAGAAATCGCATTGAGTGTCCCATAAAATGAATAATTTGGTTGAAATTAATCAGTTGCATTTTGAGCGCCAAGGCCGAATCATCTTTGATGGGATCGATATTCAAATTCCGAGAGGCAAAGTGACTGCCATCATGGGCCCCAGCGGCTCTGGGAAAACGACATTACTTCGGTTGATTGGTGGTCAGCTTGCTCCCTCTAAAGGCCGGATTTTAGTAGACGGCCAAGACGTCCACCGATTAAACGCCCGCGAATTATATACCTTGCGTAAACGCATGGGCTTACTTTTTCAAACTGGAGGATTGTTTACTCATCTTAATGTATTTGAAAATGTCGCTTTTCCGCTCAGAGAACATACTCATTTATCTGAATCTATGCTCAGAAATTTAGTATTAATTAAATTACAAATGGTCGGTTTGCGCGGCGCACGGCACCTGATGCCAAGTGAACTGTCAGGCGGCATGGCAAGAAGGGTCGCCTTGGCACGTGCGATTGTTTTAGATCCTGCTTTGATTATGTATGATGAGCCTTTATCGGGGCAAGACCCGATTACCATGGGTATTTTATTAAAGTTGATCCGTCTTTTGAATGATCATTTCAATTTGACGACAATTATTGTCTCTCATGACGTGCAGGAGACTTTTAGTATTGCTGATTATGCCTATGTCATTGCCGATGGTCGATTGATTGGCCAAGGCCAGCCTATGGACATCAATCAAGATACTTCTAAACAAGTCCAACAATTTATTCATGGGTTGCCGGATGGGCCCGTCCCATTTCACTATCCGGCGTGTTCGTTTGATCAAGATTTATTAAAAGGTATCAATGAATGATGGAACAAGTTACGGCCCTTGGGCAAAATGGCCTACATACAATCAGACAATTTGGTAAAGCAGGGGCGTTATTATTTCGTGTCATGTGTTATGTTCCTAATTTTCGTAAAGGCTTTCCTTTAGTTCTACAACAAATTTATGCGGAAGGCGTTTTATCTTTATTAATCATTCTGGTGTCAGGTTTATTTATTGGCATGGTCGTTGCATTGCAAGGTTATCATACCTTAGCCAAATTTGGTGCTTCCGCAGAATTGGGCCCTTTGGTCGCCTTGAGCGTCGCGCGTGAATTGGGGCCTGTAGTGACGGCCTTGTTATTTGCGGGGAGGGCCTGTTCTGCCTTGACAGCAGAAATTGGCTTAATGAAAGCGACTGATCAGTTAGCAAGCATGGAAATGATGGCGGTTGATCCATTGCGTCGCGTTATTTCGCCACGTTTATGGGCTGGGTTTATTTCAATGCCATTATTGACATTAATTTTCAATGCCGTTGCCATTTATGGTGCTTATTTGGTTGGCGTCAAATGGTTAGGATTAGACACGGGTGCTTTTTGGTCAAACATGCAGTCCTCAGTGGATTTTCATGCAGACATTTTAAATGGCATTTATAAAAGCATTATATTTGGTTTGGTAATCACTTGGATTGCATTGCATCAAGGCCAGGATGCAGTCCCCACCTCAGCCGGCATTGCGAGTGCCACGACCCGTACGGTCGTGCATTCTTCGCTGGCCATATTAGGCCTTGATTTTGTGTTAACTGCAATGATGATAGGAGGATGGTAATGCTGTCCCAAAGAACAATTGAAACCAGTGTTGGTTTGTTTTTACTCGCGGCCATGTTAGCTTTAGCAATATTAGCTTTTAAAGTCAGCGGCTTGACTTCTTTTTTTCAACCAGAAGGTTATAATGTTACCGCACAATTTGACGATATTGGCCAATTAAAAGTAAGAGGCCCTGTTAAAATTGGGGGCGTCTTGATTGGCGAAGTCTCGCAGATTACCCTAGACCCGACGACTTATCGGGCCATCGTCACCATGCGGATCAATTCAAAAGTCACAGACATTCCTAGTGATTCTTCTGCCAGCATATTGACTGCTGGATTATTGGGGGACAATTATATTGCGATCACGCCAATGTATAGTGACCATTATCTGACGAATGGCAGTGTCATCCAAGAAACGCATTCCGCCATGATCTTAGAAAAATTAATCGGACAATTTTTATTTAAAATTGGTAATATGGGCAATGAACAACAAGAAAACCATTCGTAAGGAGGGGCAAATGAAACATAGCTTCATAAAATTATTATTTTTAGTCAGTTTATTATTAGGATTTTCACAATTTTCTTTTGCGGACGATGCGTCTTCTCCTGTAGGCTTGTTAAAAAGTTTAGCGGATAAAATGATTGCTAATTTAAAAACTAACAAGGCCGCTATCAAAAAAGACCCTTCTTTGGTCTATTCTTTAGCGTATAAAATTGTCGTCCCCCATGCTGATTTAGACGAAATGGCCAAAAGGGTCTTACCACGACAAACTTGGGAACATGCGACATCGACCCAACGTAAGGAATTTGAAGCTGAATTTACAACATTATTAGTACGGACTTATGCCTCAGCTTTGGCGGATTATTCCGATCAAACTGTCCGTTTTTATCCAGTACGCGGTGGCTACCAGGGCAAAAATTATGTCCGCGTTGATAGTCAAATTATCCGTAGTGATGGCCCTTCGATTGGCGTGCATTATCAATTAGTATTAAGAGGGCAACAGTGGAAATTATACGATATGACCGTTGAAGGTGTCAGCCTATTAGAAAGTTTCCGTTCTCAATTTGCCGATAAATTATCACAAGGAAATATGGCCAGCTTGATTCAATTCTTAAAAAAACACAATATGCAAAAAACAAGGAAATGAACCTTTGGCCAAGGCGACTTTATTAAAAGAAAATAATGAGCTACTGATTAAGGGGACATTAGATTTCACCACTGTTGCTGAATTGTGGAAAGACAGTTTGCCCTTATTGGCGGGCCTTCATACTATTAATATTAATTTATCTGGCGTCACCTCCGCCAACAGTGCGGGTTTAGCATTATTATTAGAATGGCTAAAATATGCGGACCATCAGAACAAAAAAATTATTTTTGAAAATTTACCAGACCAATTGATGTCTGTGGCAAAATTAGTCGATATGGAAGGCTTGTTTCCTTTATAAGGAGGTGCAACCATGCATCAAAAAAAAATCAGCCGTACTGGGTTAGTACTATCTGAAATTGGATTGGGCTGCATGGGCATGTCAGAGTTTTATGGTACGGTCGATGAAGCTGAATGTGCGGCCACTTTAGAAGAAGCCGTCCGTTTTGGCATTACACATTTTGATACGGCAGATATTTACGGTTCAGGAGACAACGAACGATTAATCGGACGTGTGCTAAGGCCTTTTCGTGATCAAGTCATTATTGCTTCTAAATTTGGTATCGTCCGCGACCCAATCACGTCAGTCATTAAAGGTGTTGATGGTTCGCCGAGCTATGTTAAACAGTCTTGTGAGCACAGTTTAGAACGATTAGGGACGGATTATATTGATTTATATTATTTGCATCGCTCTGATCCGCATACCCCCATTGAAGATACTATCCAAGCCATGGCGGATTTGGTTAAAGAAGGCAAAGTCAAATATATTGGTTTATCAGAGGCGTCCGCTGAAGATATTCGGTTGGCCCATCAGGTCCATCCGATTACCGCCATTCAATCTGAATATTCATTATGGGCCCGAGGGCCTGAAAAAGAAATTTTGCCATTATGTGAAGAGCTCGGCATTGGCTTCGTGGCATATAGCCCGTTGGGCCGCGGTTTTTTGACAGGCAAGCTGAAAAATATTAATTCATTAGAAGCCAATGATCTTCGCCGCAATCTGCCCCGTTTTCAAGAAGGCAATTTTCAGCATAATTTATTGATTGTTGAAACTTTAGAAAAAATTGCTAAGAAAAAACAAAGGTCTATTGCCCAAATTGCCTTGGCTTGGGTCATCTCACAGTCGCCACATATTACGGCCATTCCAGGCACTAAGCGCCGTACTTTTTTAGAAGAAAACGTACAGGCCGTTGCAGTTAAATTGACCCAAGAAGAAATCAAGTCTTTAAACCAATTGGTCCTTCCGGAATCGGTACGGGGCTCTCGGTATACGCAAGAGATGATGAAGCAGTTTAATATGAATGAATAGGCTTGGTGCCCTAAACGACACCCTCCCATATTACGATCATTTTTTAACCAATTTCTGGAAATTTATCCCAAAATAGTATATAATAGGCAATAAATAATCAAAATTATGCCTACGATTGAGGATAAAGAGATGTCCACTGCCCGCGATGAAGTCTACCGTGCTGAACAAAAAGTTGCTGAAGGTGTCAAGCATTTATATGAATTAGGAAAAAAGCACGTTGTCTATGACGCTCAAGGCATTGGCATTGTCCGATTTAGCCTACTTTTTGTAGATGGCGAAAAAAAAGATATTTCAACATGTTTTCCTAATGGGCTAGCTAAAGGCATTACACTGCATTTTTTTAAAAAAGATTTCACTCCTCATCCTGCTGTCACGTTCATGGCGCAAGAAAAAATACAATCATTATGTGATTCGGCGATTTCTTTTTTAATGCAAGATATGAAGCAAGAACAAAAACTAGTTGACGAACCAGTTGACAAGATCATTACAACCCAGAGAGCTCAAGTCGAGCTAGAATTAAAAAGAATACAAGAACAATATGATCAAGACCTTATATCTACACCAGATAACAAAGACGAAACAGAGGAAACACTAAAAAAACAAGCGTTAGAAAAATTTCACGAAAGCGCAGATGAACTGATGGAGAACATACAACACAAAACCTTGACCCAATTATATCAATTGTATAAAAGTCTTTTTAAAAATCAAGATAGCAGCAATAAACGCCCTTTAATAAACTTTAGAGATTTTTCTGGAAAAGTATTAAAAATTGCTTCCTCTCGTCCTTCTAGCCAAATGGGTATTTTATCATTTAATGAAGAAACACAGGCTTTTTCATATGATGAAGGTGGCGAAGTGGCTGCTCATAATCGAAAATTGGGTAGTGGTTGCGCTAATTTAGGTTTAGTATTTGAAGGGAATTATTATGAAGATAAAAAAGAACAAGATCAATTTAATTTTAAAACCAATATGTCTTATGCAAAGCACGCCTCTTTAGTGCCGATTGATGAATTAGGAAGCTTTCATGCTATTACATCAGAAGATAATTTTGATATTTTAGTCGATACCTGTTTAAATGCAAAAGCTGTGGCAGAGAGTTTAATTCGTTTAAGGAAACATGGCCAAACAGATAACTTTGTATCTGATACCACCCTACGCTGGAACTATCAATTAGTAACCGACAATATTTTTAATAGAGAGAAACAAGCCAGTACGTATGCTTATACAGCACAAGCCATGCAATTACTTGATGGCTGCAAAATCCAAGACATGACCGTTGATGCAACCTTAATGAATGCTGGCATTAGTTTTTGGGCCAATCTAAATATTCCTTTTACTTACCAAACAACACTGCGACGTCGTGAAAACAGAAAGGCATACATGCGGCTTACAGACGCGCTGTCAGAGCTAAAAGTAGAAACCAAAGAAGATCTCCTCCCTAAAAACATGTCAGAGCATGCAAATTTATTGCGAAAGAATTTATATATAACAGAACAAAACAGCAAGGGCCCAAACGTTACAAAAGCATATGAGGAAGCAAAAAGAATTCAAAAAAGATTAAAAAACAATAATGCTACATTCATTAGCGCCCTTGAAG
>Ga0206988_1012_pt1 | contig 48922 bp, 30 predicted proteins | sample Alteio_BWMinCont_12_FD_153263 | JGI IMG/M metagenome (GOLD analysis project Ga0206988, IMG submission 153263) | Enriched cells from forest soil in Barre Woods Harvard Forest LTER site, Petersham, Massachusetts, United States -... | ecosystem: Environmental > Terrestrial > Soil > Temperate forest >... | reverse complement strand
GACATATCTAACGCGCGCAATATTATCGTGACCGGCAGCTTGCGACGGCGATCTATACGTGCGTGGATGCAGTCTTTTAAGTGGATTTCGAACCATTTTTCACGTGGTAATTCGGTTAAATACGCTTTAGTGATTTTCGAACCTTTCTTCAGCTTGTTTGGCCCGCCTTCCGCTGTGCGATTCAATAATAATTTTTCGATACGTGAGAATACATCGTGTTCACGTATACGCATTTCATCACTTAAATCTTGTTTCGCTTTGGCTAATTCATTGTTTTCAATTTCAAGTACGCGTGTGTCTTTTTTCACACCTTCGCGTGTGAACACTTGCACATCAATGATGGTACCTTCCATGCCTGTCGGAACACGCAAGGAAGTGTCTTTCACATCAGATGCTTTTTCGCCAAAGATAGCGCGTAGTAATTTTTCTTCAGGTGTCAGTTGTGTTTCACCCTTCGGTGTAACTTTACCAACCATGATATCGCCCGATTGCACTTCCGCACCGATATAAACAATACCGCATTCATCGAGCTTGGAAAGCGCGCTTTCGCTAACATTGGGGATATCCGCTGTGATTTCTTCAGGGCCCAACTTCGTATCGCGCGCAATACAGGTTAATTCTTCGATATGAATACTGGTGAAGCGATCTTCTTGCACCACCCGTTCAGAAATAAGAATGGAATCTTCGAAGTTGTAACCATTCCAGGGCATGAAGGCCACTAATAAGTTTTGACCCAATGCCAACTCACCCGTATCGGTAGATTGTCCATCTGCCAATACGTCATGCTTTTCAATTACATCACCGATTGCCACCAAGGGACGTTGATTGATACACGTATCTTGGTTGGTACGGGTGTATTTTGTTAGGTTGTAAATATCTACACCAGTGCTACCAGATTCTGCTTCTTGTTCATTAGCACGGATCACGATACGGGACGCATCCACATAATCAACCACACCGCCACGCTTTGCCACTTCGGTGACACCAGAATCTTTTGCTACTAAATGCTCGATACCGGTTCCGACTAACGGTTTCTCTGTTTTGAGTGTAGGCACCGCTTGACGTTGCATGTTTGATCCCATCAAGGCGCGGTTTGCGTCATCATGTTCTAAGAAGGGAATCAATGCAGCAGCAACGGACACAATTTGCTTCGGTGATACATCCATGAATTGTACGCGGTCAGAGGTTGAGAACGTAAATTCATTATGATGTCTTACTGGTACGAGTGTATCGGTTAAACGTCGTTTATCATCCACGGTTGCGTTGGCTTGCGCGATGATGTAATCGCCTTCTTCAATGGCAGAGAGATACGTTACTTCATCCGACACTTTTCCACTCACCACTTTACGATACGGTGTTTCTAAAAAGCCGTATTCGTTAGTACGTGAATAAATTGCCAATGAGTTAATCAAACCAATGTTTGGTCCTTCAGGTGTTTCAATAGGGCAAACGCGGCCATAATGTGTAGGATGCACGTCGCGGACTTCGAAGCCTGCACGTTCACGGGATAAACCACCAGGCCCTAAGGCTGAAACACGGCGTTTATGAGTAATTTCTGAAAGCGGGTTATTTTGATCCATAAATTGTGATAATTGGCTGGATCCAAAAAATTCTTTAATGGCCGCAGAAATAGGTTTGGCATTGATAATGTCTTGCGGCATAGTGGCTTCAATATCAGGTAAGCTCAGTCGTTCTTTGACCGCGCGTTCTACACGCACCAACCCAATACGGAATTGGTTTTCAGTCATCTCACCTACACAACGTACACGACGATTACCCAAATGATCGATATCATCAATGGTTTCTTCGCCATTACGAATGCGAATTAAGGTTTTCAAGACATCAATAATATCTTGTTTAGAAAGAATGCCCGGGCCCACAATTTCTTGTCTGCCTACACGGCGATTCAATTTCATCCGGCCTACATCTGATAAATCGTAGCGTTCGGGTGAAAAGAATAAATTTCTAAATAAGGCTTCTGCCGCATCTTTTGTAGGTGGTTCGCCTGGGCGCATCATTCGGTAAATTTCTACCAGTGCTTCTTGTGCATTGGTAGTGGAATCGATACGCAAAGTGTCTGACATATAAGGACCGCGATCGATGTCGTTAATATAAAGCGTTTCAAAACGTTTAATGCCAGCTGCAATGATCTGTTTGATAATATCAGCGGTGATAATATCGTTAGCACCACCAATCACTTCACCCGTTTCTGGGTTCACCAGTGTTCTAGCCAACACTTTACCTAACACATAATCCGTCGGTACATCTAATTCCTTGACGCCTGCTTTTTCTAACTGGGCAATGTGCCGGGCTGTAATACGGCGACCAACTTCAATAATGACTTTGCCTGCTCTTTTCACTTCAAACGAAGCGATATCGCCGCGCAAACGTTCTGATACCAGATTTAAAACAAATTTGCCGTTTTGAACATCAAATACGTTTGTTTCAAAAAATAGGTTAATAATTTCTTCAACTGACATATCTAACGCGCGCAATATTATCGTGACCGGCAGCTTGCGACGGCGATCTATACGTGCGTGGATGCAGTCTTTTGGATCAAATTCAAAATCAAGCCAAGAGCCGCGATAAGGAATCACACGAGCGGAAAATAATAATTTGCCTGATGAGTGGGTTTTGCCTTTGTCATGCTCAAAGAAAACGCCTGGTGACCGATGAAGCTGTGAAACAACAACACGTTCCGTTCCGTTAATAACGAAGGTGCCGTGTTCAGTCATCAAAGGCACTTCGCCCATGTAAACTTCTTGTTCTTTAATATCTTTGACTGTATGCGGTGTAGTCGCTTCTCTATCGTAATGCACCAAACGCAATTTGACGCGTAAAGGCGCAGCGTATGTCACCCCACGCGATTTACACTCTTTTACATCGAAAATAGGCTCACCTAATCGGTAGCTTACATACTCAAGCGCTGCATATCCCGACAAGCTAGTGATAGGAAACACGGATGAAAACACACCATGCAAGCCACTTGTGCCGAGTTTGTTGCTCCCTGCACCGGTACCATCTGCTTCCAGGAACTTGCGATAGGAGTCCATTTGGATCGCAAGCAATGAAGGCACCTCGATAGCGCTTAGGAGTTTGCCGAAATTTTTACGAATCCGCTTTTTCTCAGTATAAGAGTAGACTGAAGCCATGAATGATACCTCTGTGCTGTGCGATCAACTACAAAGCGAAATAAAGGAAAAGCCGACGGCAAACGCTGCCGTCAGCAAAGTCAAAAAATAACTTAATTTAACAGCGAGTTCGTTACTTGATCTCAACTGTTGCCCCTGCATCTTCCAGTTTCTTCTTCAACTCTTCCGCTTGGGCTTTTGGAATCCCTTCTTTCACTGGTTTTGGAGCAGCCTCAACGAGATCTTTTGCTTCTTTCAAGCCTAGGCCTGTGATTTCACGGACGGCTTTAATAACATTGATTTTGTTTTCGCCAGCTTTAGCTAAAACAACGTTGAATTCTGTTTTTTCTTCAACGGCAGCAGCGGCAGCAGCAGCGGGTGCGGCAGCAACAGCGGCGGCAGCGGAAACGCCAAATTTATCTTCCATGGATTTGATTAATTCAACGACATCCATGACACTCATGTTTGATATTGCAGTTAAAATTTCATCTTTACTAACGGCCATTTCTATTTACTCCAAACTTAAAATTTCATTAACATTATGTTCAAAAATAACTATGCAGCCGCTTGTTTTGCATCGCGGATTGCTGCAATCGTTCGTACCAATTTTGCGTGAGGTTCTGACAATGTACGCGCCAGCTTTGTAATTGGCGCTTTCATGACAGACATCAGCAGAGCAATAGCTTCATCACGTGTAGGCAAGCTTGCTAATCTATCCAAGCCCTCAGGCGGCAATAGCTGATTATCAATCGCTAATGCTTTGACCTTGAGCTTTTCGTTGGTCTTTGCAAACTCTTTAATTAAACGTGCTGCAGCGCCTGGATTTTCTTGCGAAAACGCCAGCACTAACGGCCCCACTAATGATTGTTGCATACAGGCAAACGGTGTTCCCTCGAGCGCACGACGGGCTAAGGTGTTGCGCACAACGCGCATATAAACACCTGCACCACGTGCAGATTTTCTGAGCTCAGTCAACTGAGACACAGTTAATCCGCTATATTCGGCTGCAACGAGCGATAACGCCTGTTTTGCAACAATGGCAACCTCGTCCACAATGGCTTTTTTATCATCCAGCTTTAATACCATTTATTTCTCCACGTAAGACATTGCCATTCGTCCAATCATAAAAAACGATACCCATTCCATTCGGTATCACCATCTGCGTAGGCTAACCATCATTCGCTGCGCGAGCAGCAAAGATGAGCTGATTAAGCAATAGCGCCTACGGTCTCTGACGGGCATTGGAGTTAGCAAAGCCACGTCAAATCCTGTTGTTATCAATTATGCAATAGCTTCGAGTGCCGATAGATCGAGCGGCAAACCGGGGCCCATGGTGGTTGATAACGTAATCTTTTTAAAGTAATTTCCTTTGGCGGTATTGGGTTTAGACTTTTTGAGCGCCCCCAACACAGCATTGAGATTCTCAGCGAGGTCCGCTGTAGCGAAGTCAACTTTTCCGATCGTGCAATGTATCACACCTGCTTTATCAATACGATAGCGGACTTGGCCCATTTTCGCGTTTCTGACAGCATTAGCAATATCGGTCGTCACGGTGCCATCTTTTGGATTTGGCATTAAACCACGTGGGCCGAGAATTTGACCTAACTGACCGACTACTCGCATTGCATCTGGTGTTGCTAGCAGAATATCAAATTCAATCTTGCCACCTTTAACTTGTTCAGCCAGATCTTCAAGACCCACTAAATCTGCACCGGCTTTAGTAGCAGCATCCGCATTCGCAGCAGACGTGATCACAGCTATACGCACCGTACGACCCGTGCCTTTAGGCAACACGATAGAACCGCGCACCGCTTGATCAGATTTACGCGGATCCACGCCTAAGATTACAGCGAGATCTACGCTTTCACGAAATTTTGCTTTTGGAATTTTCTTCAGTAATTCAAAGGCTTCTGTAGAAGCATATAATTTACCAGGTGTTAAGAGTGCATTCGTTGCACGAGCACGTTTTGATGTATTAGGCATCATATTATACGCCCTCCGTTTCGATGCCCATACTGCGGGCACTGCCTGCGATTGTACGCACAGCAGCATTTAAATCTGCAGCGGTTAAATCAGGCATTTTGATCTTGGCAATTTCTTCAAGCTGCTTTCGATTCACTTTGCCCACTTTATTGGTATTGGGTGTGCTGCTACCTTTTTCGACTTTAGCTGCTTCTTTAATGAGATAAGAAGCAGGTGGCGTCTTTAGAATAAACGTAAACGTTCTATCTTCAAATACAGTAATGACAACGGGGAGCGGCTTCCCTTTCATTTCAGGCGATTGTGTTTTTTCATTAAACGCCTTACAAAATTCCATGATGTTCACACCTTGTTGACCTAATGCAGGGCCTACTGGTGGGCTGGGGTTTGCTGCACCGCCTGTGATTTGCAGCTTAATAAACGCTTTTACTTTCTTTTTGCCTCTGGTTGTTGCCATGTTTCACCTCTCTTTTTGGGTGCAAACGCCTCAATTAAATAGGCTCCCCGGTTGTTACATTTATAGTAACTACTCAGCCGAATAGTTACCATTTATAAACCTTAACCTTTCTCTACCTGATCAAATTGCAATTCCACTGGCGTTGAGCGACCGAAAATTAATACGGCTACGCGCAATCTGCTCTTTTCGTAATTTACTTCTTCTACCACACCGTTAAAGTCAGCAAAGGGGCCATCAATGACGCGCACCACTTCACCCACTTCAAAAAGTACCTTCGGTTTTGGTTTTTCACTGCTATCCTGCATGCGCTGTAAAATTGTTTCAGCTTCTTTTGCTGTAATAGGCGCTGGTTTATCGCTGGTACCACCAATAAAACCCAACACTTTTGGCGTGGATTTCACTAAATGCCAGGTTTGTTCATCCATGGTCATTTCAACTAAGACATAACCTGGAAAAAATTTTCGTTCGCTTTTTCTTTTTTGACCACCGCGCAACTCGACTACTTCTTCGGTTGGCACTAAGATTTCACCAAATTTCTCTTCTAAACCATCTAGGCGTATACGCTCTCGCAGAGCTTGCATGACAAACTTTTCATACCCGGAATAGGCGTGCACAACATACCAGCGCTTTTTTTGTATTGTCTGATCTGTTGACATATATTTAATTCCTCGAAAACTCTAACGCTTAAAAACCAGATTTTTAAAAACAAAAAAGCAGCATTGACTCCGAGCCAGGCTCCTAGCCGTGTTGGCCAGTTAACCAGCCAATCAGCCAAACCAAAATGCCATCCAAGCCCCATAAAATGAGTGCGAGTATAACAACCATGGCACCAACCACTAAGGTTGTTTGCATGGTTTCTTCACGAGTCGGCCATACAACTTTGCGTAATTCCATTTGGGAATCACGAAAAAACTCTACAACCCATCGGCCTTTTTGGGTTTTTGTGGCTACAAAACCGGCTGCAACCATCAGTATCACCCAGCCAAGCGCCCTCAATGGCACAGAAACTGCGCTATAATAATGATTACCGATCAATCCGGCAAGCAATAAAGCAGCGGCAATGCACCACTTCAACCAATCAAGCCGGTTTTCATCCTGCTCTTCTACCTTCAAAACCATTACGTTTGCCTTTGACTTCACTCTTTTTTCCCACCTAAAAACTGATCAGGCCAGGAGGGTCTCGAACCCCCAACCTGCGGTTTTGGAGACCGCCGCTCTGCCAATTGAGCTACTGGCCTATCTTTATAAACGAGTTACTCAACCACTTTTGCGACGACACCTGCGCCTACCGTACGGCCACCCTCTCGGATTGCAAACCGTACACCTTCTTCCATCGCCACTGGCGCGATTAATGTGATCACCATCTTTATGTTGTCGCCTGGCATCACCATCTCTACTCCGTCTGGCAACTGACATTCACCCGTCACATCCGTCGTTCTAAAGTAAAATTGCGGTCTGTATCCCTTAAAAAACGGGGTATGGCGGCCGCCTTCTTCTTTTGACAACACGTAAACTTCTGCTTCGAATCTCGTGTGGGGCGTTATTGTGCCAGGTTTTGCCAGCACTTGTCCACGCTCAACTTCTTCTCGCTTCGTGCCTCTTAACAGCACACCCACGTTATCGCCTGCTCGACCTTCATCCAACAACTTACGGAACATTTCTACGCCCGTACATATTGTCTTTAAGGTCGGCTTCAATCCTACAATTTCTAATTCTTCTCCTACTTTCACTATCCCTCTCTCTATGCGGCCTGTTACTACTGTGCCGCGGCCTGAGATCGAGAACACATCTTCTATTGGTAATAAGAAGGGTTGGTCTATCGCCCGCTCTGGAATGGGGATGTAATCATCCATCACGTCCACTAATTTCATGATCGAGGGAATGCCTATTTCGCTTTCATCGCCTTCTAACGCTTTTAATGCGCTTCCGACTACAATTGGCGTCTTGTCTCCTGGAAATTGATAAGCAGTCAATAAGTCTCTTACTTCCATCTCTACCAATTCTAATAATTCTTTGTCGTCTACCATGTCTGCTTTGTTCAGGTACACCACTATGTAGGGCACGCCTACCTGGCGCGCTAACAAAATATGCTCTCTTGTTTGGGGCATCGGGCCATCTGCCGCGGATACCACTAAAATCGCTCCATCCATTTGCGCGGCACCCGTAATCATGTTCTTCACATAATCTGCGTGGCCTGGGCAATCCACGTGCGCGTAGTGACGCTTCGCTGATTGGTATTCTACATGCGAGGTCGCTATCGTGATTCCACGTGCTTTTTCTTCCGGCGCATTGTCAATTTGGTCGTACGCTTTTGCTTCTCCACCAAATTTCTTCGCCAATATGCTCGCTAACGCTGCCGTTAGCGTCGTTTTACCGTGGTCAACGTGTCCTATCGTGCCTACGTTAACGTGCGGTTTCGTTCGGTCAAATACTGCCTTAGCCATCGAGTACGCTCCTCTCGCAATTTAAAAACCAGCTCTGATCGTAGCCCACAACCGGAATCGAACCGGTCACCTCTTCCTTACCAAGGAAGTGCTCTACCGACTGAGCTATGTGGGCGATCCAGAATACAGCGGGCGATGGGAATCGAACCCACGCTATCAGCTTGGAAGGCTGAAGTTCTACCATTGAACTACGCCCGCTTTTCTAGTTACCAGAAATTAGAATCTGAGGGAGTGCAATGAAGAACTCCCCGTGCGTGTCAGCTGCAAAATCTAGTTTCGGGTATCCAGAATGGAGGGGGAAGGATTCGAACCTTCGAAGGCGTGAGCCGTCAGATTTACAGTCTGATCCCTTTGGCCGCTCGGGAACCCCTCCTCAAAATCTGGCGTGGATTTTGCTTGATGCTTGCAGGGAAGTCAATGTGGGAATAGGAATAGTGTGTATGCGAAGTCACTACCCTGGACACAAAAAACGTGTCCAGGCTACTTGCCTCGATAAAAATTCATCATTTCTTCTGAATCTTTAAAAATATGACGCTCTACACAATCAGGGCCAGCAAAATTATCTAATTTGCCATCCATTAATTTTCCATTTAAATGATCGGTCTCATGTTGAAAAACACGTGCTTCCCATCCTTCCATTAACCGTTCAATCTTTTTTCCTTTCACATCGTAATAAGTAGCTAAAATTGCCTCGTATCGATTCACCATTGCGGCCGTGTAGGGAACAGAGAAGCAACCTTCATATGCCGCTTCCATTTTTGGTGTGGTTTCTTGGTGGCGCAGATAGGGAACATAAGAGGGATTGATCATGACTTCCTTCAGCTTATCTTCTTCTGACCCCTCCGGCGTAAAAATAAAAATCCGCCGCTTTATTCCCCATTGATTTGCTGCCATCCCTGCCGCTGAATCATGGGCGCCGTTTGCAGCCTTCAGTTGTTCTGGCGCGATGGAGTAGCACATGTTAGTAATGATGTCTTGTAATGCTGGATCTTTAAAATCCAGAACATCCGGCATTACTTCTCGTAATAATGGATGTGTCTTTTCTACAAAATGCAACAAGGTTGGCATAGTCATCTCTAAAATTAAAAATCTTGCTATTTTGCAATTTTTTCTGCTGTTTGCGCAAGAATATCAATTTACAACTTCGCCCTCAATGGCATTCCAGCAGGATTCGTGCTGCGCCCACCATCCACGACAAAACGCCCTGCAGTAACATAATCAGCCGCATCACTCACCAAATAAACTGCCAATGGACAAAGATCTCCTGTTACGCCCGCGCGTTTTAATGGGATGGAATTAATGCGATCTGCCCATTCTGTCGTAGTTCGATCAATGCCCTTATGCATGTCCGTTAATATCATACCCGGCGAAATCGTATTCACGCGAATTCGATGTTTTGCCATTTCTACAGCGAGTGATTTAGAGAAAATAGTCAGCGCAGCTTTGGACATTTGATAATGTGACATGCCTTCACCTACAGCGCGATCACGGAATGATGAAATATTAAGAATACTGCCACCCTTCTTTTGCACTATCATTTGTTTAACGATGTATTGTGTGAGAAAAAAAGCAGCTTTTGCATTCACATCCATCATCTTATCATACTCAACTTCTGATATATCTAAAAAATCTTTTCTATTGTAAATACCCGCATTATTAACAAAAATGTCTATTTCACCTAAAAAGCTTACCGCCCTTATCACTAGTTTTTTTCGATCTTCCTCAGATGTAATATCCGCTTGCACCGCCAATGCGCGTCCACCCAAGTTTTTAATTTCGTTGACGACACTGATTGCTTTTTCCATTTGTGTATTATAACTAATAACAACGTCTGCGCCTTTTCTTGCATATGCTAAGGCGATTGCTCTGCCTATACCACGACTGCCGCCAGTGATAATCGCTTTTTTACCGTCTAATCTGGGCATAATTTTTACCTTTTTATCTTTGTGTTTTTTTACTTTTCCCTTACAGTAGAGATTAACATCAAACTGCTATTAAGGACTGATATGAAATTAATTAGGATGTTCACGTTAAGTTGTCTTATTACCTGCGGACTTCAAGCCTGCGCCACATCCGGTACAACCCCTGATGTTGGCACCTCACCGAACATGTCCATGAACCGACAAGTAATCGCTAGCCCCGCTGCGAAAATATCAGCAGGGTCTGGCATGTCACACACGGGAATGGCAGGTAATTAACACCTGCTTATCCCCGCTTTTCAAAGCAGCGCACGCGAAACATTAAAAGCTTTTACGATGAACGTGTGCGCTTTTATTTGCCTCTGATTGCTGATCGCCAGGAATAGCAGGTTGATCTTGGTTCCGTCTGCGATACATCGCGGAACTTGTCCGAACACTCGATGTGAGAGCAGAAGTCAAAACAACCGGCGCTGCTTGGATCTGAGGTGCACCCAAGGAGACAGCATAAGAGGTAGTATGCGCACCTCGTACCACTCTGAATTCACCGGGTATCGTAATCGGCTCACCCACACCTGGTTGGCCAGCATATAAAGCAATGCGACTTTCCCGAAATTGGTTTGCTAATTTTCCTATGAACGTAACAATTTCTCTAGGCAAGTTAATTTTTTTCACATGCTCATATATTTTCTCAAATTCAGAAGAGGAGGTGGCAGCAATCGCTGTGCCCAATGTTGCCTCCGTTAATAGCCTGGTCGCATTAACGTCAGCTTTATCTCCTATTTGAATAACAAATACTTTAGGTGGGTTATTTTCACGTGCCAGTCCTGCTGTTTGAGCTTTCAATCCGCTGGTTGCATTCGGATAGAACCAAAGATCATCACAGCCATCAGAAAATATATATAAACATACATTTTCATTTACACGGTATTTTATTTCCGCTAACACTACCTGCACTGTGCCATATAAATTAGTACCGAAATCTGCTCGCAATCCTTTCAAATAATAATCTATGCTCGTTTTGTCATTAATATTAAAACGGCGCGACATTAAAATATGCTTTGCATCCTGGAAAGGAAATATATCTATTGTAGCGGTATTATCATACTCGCGCAGGTTGTCTATAAATTCGATGACTTTTTCAATATGCTGATTAAAATTCCCGGCCATCGAGTGCGAACAGTCCATCATTACCACATGATGCTGATGCGGTCTAACGGCAAGCGCTTGCAAGGTGTTAAATAACACAGGTTTGGCCGTGTTTTCTGACAGTCGCTCTAATAAAACGCCAGATTGCGTTATGCTACACAAATAATTAATTAAATTGCGCTTATTGATGAAAATGCGGCTTTCTTTGCTTATCAATTCGGGTGCAACTATGCACTGATACAATAACGCAATATCGAAATAAAACTTAATGGAACCATTTGCATTATCTGCTTTTTCAACAAACAAACGATCAATGATCGGTGCGAGAGGTCCTTTTACGGATGTATCTTTCATGTTTACAATGGCGGCGCGCGGCTGATGACTAATTGCAATACGCAACTGAGCGAAACTGGCTGATAACAAACAACTACGCATAATATCGATTTGCGCTTTGCGTATAAACACTAAATTAGATTGCTCCTTTGATATGACATCAACAAATAAATGCAGTGACGGAACTTTCTGCCAATCTGATATCCCTAATCGTTTACTGGTGTCTTTATCAAGTAAAGAAGAAAAAATTTGCGCGGCAGTGATTTCATCTAATGGGCGCGGTTCAGGATGGGTTTGACTCGTTAATACTACGCTCGGTGAACTTGTTTGGCGCAGGGTATACCACAAATTAGCTTGCAACTGCTCCGGTGAAGACAACTGCAACGTTAAACGCTCACCCACACTATCATTGGCTGGTGTTATGATAATTTCATCATCTGTTTCGCTGAATGTTGCCATGGATGCCGCATCACCTAATAGTACATTTAACAGTGATTGCCATTCGGGACTTGTTTTAGTTGGTTGCGTTTGTCGAACTGTTGTCATTGCAATACTCCTTTTTGATTATTATTCAGTCAACAATCTTTTTTATTAACAAGACGGAGTATAGTAAGAAAAGCACGGTGGTCAAGCGCTCTGTTTTCGTCTTTGAAATAGTTGCTCTCTAATCACTCACTCCTAAGATAAATTTAAGGTTCAAGTGATATGATTTTCAGCAATTAATACGCCATGCCAACGATGAGCATAGCGAGAATTGAATATAGAAATTCACACCGATGGGGAGAATAACGTGCAACGTATTGAAATTAATCTAAAATTACCTAAGCCATTCATTAAAATAGCGAGAGGGCTGAAAGAATTAAAAGAAACAGCTTATAACGTCAGTGCTTCTGCTGGGGAATTTTTGAAAAAATTAAACCTGATTAAGATAGAAGAGTTACCGTATTCTAAGCAGGAACTTCCGACTATTGCAAAAGCTCACTTTACTGAGATTGCAAACACCCCTGATCCATGGCCTGAAATCACCAATAAAACACTCTCCTCTGAGGAATCGATCAGGAACATATTTCGAGAAATTCATCGCAAATTAACAAATGAGCGTGAAAAAAAGATACTTGATGACCGTTTAAAAAACTATGCCTGGATTACACTTAATTTGAACGTGTTAGGAAAATTCGTACAGAGACACTTACCTGATGTTCCCGTAGAAAGTATTACAACATTGCTTTATCAACCCATGCAACGGCTAGCTAAACTTAAAGGCTTTCTGAATGAAGTGAAAACTGCATTACAAGAATCTGAACAAGATCAGCAAAATTCGGAATTAAACGGTAGTATGGTTGAACATTTTAATGCTGTTAACGAAATTGTTTCAGACTTCAACCAAGCAGTAAACCTCCGTGTGCCTGCTGATGTGATGCTAAACAGTATCACTATATTCTCGCCAAAATTGGCTGAAGCAGAATACGCATTACAAATACTTGAACTGGGTGAGTTGGTTAGCACCATCAGTCAGAATGATGATTTACAACTTCATCTAAATTATTTGTTAAATTTAATAATGACAGATACGACAGAGCAGAAAATTGCAAACAAAACTGATGATCAAATTATGGATAGCGATGCTATGAAGTTATGTCAATATACGTATCAGATGTTAAATAAGGTTTTAGAAAAAGAATTGGGAAACCGCGACACTATATTTGAAAGGAAATTAGAAGCCGTTGAGTTATTTAAATCACAATGTAATGAGACAGACGGTTTAACCAAATTTCTTGATACGCTAGTTGCTATTATCATTGCCGCGGTTGTTACCATTGTGGTAGCTGCTGCTGTTACTGGTTTCTGCGCTATACTCGGCACACTGTTTGGCGGCCCAGCAGGGACTGTGGTTGGCGGCGTAACCGGTCTAATTCAAGGCGCATATTCAGGGGTAGGGATAGGTGTTGCCGCTGGCTCTGCATTAACGGGTGTTTCAACTTCCGCTTTGCTTAGTCATTTCTGGCTATTTAAGCCTGATGCGAAGATTGAAACTGCTTTAGTGATTGCGAACACAATCGGCGATAAGTTAGATGATGGCCATCTTGTGTCCGTGTACAATAATTGATGTCCTAACGGGTATTGTCATCGCGGCAGCCATTGCGGGCCTGCGTATTTCTAGTATGATACGCAGGGCTGTCACTAAGGTAATAGACGATGTTTAAAAGATTACGGAAAAAATTTAATCGATTAGATTTTTACGTAAAAGCATTGCTCGTAACCCTCCCCCTTACTTCTGCGCTGCTTATTTATTTGATCAGTATAGGCGCTCAAGATTTAATTTTTTCAAATTGGTTTATTTCACTCATCAGTATTCCCACCTTCTTTGCAAACCAACTAGCAACGCCTGCCTATTTTGGCAACCTCTCCGATATGATCAGAAATGTCAAAGGCTGGCCTAAAAGAAATTTTGAACTCGGCGGAACCGTCATTGGCTTGTGCGTTGGCATTGCAGTAGGAATTGGGCTCTCTGTCATGCGCGTTGCTGTACCACTTGCATCCAGTTTATATACTGTTGCAAACCTATTATTTACTTTTAGACAAATTAATATTTTCGCAGGCTTAGGAAACCGTATTGGTCGTTGCGCGGATAAAAACTCGCGTCCTCTTAGTGAAAAAATGATTGTGGCAACTGCTGGACTGATAGGTTTTACACTTGGAATTGTTTTATTCGCCACCTGTACCGCGTCCATGATTTCAGTGGTAGGGATTACCTCTTTCTTTTCAGGCGGGGCCGCGATCCCTGCTTGGATTGCTGGCATCATTTTCATATTGAGTGTAGCAAGTGGTCTTGCGTCTTCTTCTGATTATGCCGCAAAAGGTGTTAATTTTATTCGTGCGCAATTTATCAGTAACAACGAAAGCGTCACCGAAACCGTTAAAAAACGTAAATTTGAATACGGTGGTTCTTTAGTAGGCTTTATTTTAGGTTTAGTGATAAGTGGCATTGTTATAGGTTTTATTATCACTACTAATCCGCTCTTATTGTCAGGCTTGGTGGGCGTCATCGCCGGCATGTTAATTGCCACCACCAGTGCTGGCATTGTGGGCAGCATCTTCTCCCGCATAGGGAGAATAATTGATGGGTTTAGTGCAACACCTGCATTTGATTACAAAAAGACAGATTACAAATTAAGTTTTGCTCCATTGCTGTCTGAGACTGAATCTTCATCACACGGGGTGAAGAATGAGCTCAAGCATGCGAAGCATTTTATAAATGATGGGTTATCAAATAACGCTAATACTAACTTCCACAGATTAGAAGAAAGGGTCGGAGCGAGCGCTACTCACGACAGTTTGCGATTCGGGTAAGATAACAGATTGTTAAAGGAATTATAACTAGCTATTTATACTCTAGGTTGCACCCGACCCCATTCCTTTCTTATTCCGCCTAACATGCTTCGCGTTATCATCACCCTTCTCATTCTTTCGAATATGCAGACTAAATAGCAATTGACCTTGTGACATCGAACGTTTGTATACATGTTTTTTTCTGCTGCTGACCATTAAACTTTTATGTTTATCGCGTGCAGGGGCTTCTTTTTTACTTGTTGATGCCTTTGATGATGGGTTTGTTTTATAAATTCCGCTATGGACGACTGTTGCGGTTGGAGTAAGCCGGATAGAATCGTTTGTTGATTTGGAGCGTTCTCGCATGTGACTGCGTGCGTACGTTAGTTGTTGGTTCGTGCGAATTTTATCAAGCTGTAATTCATATAATCTGTCTATCTTATCCGCAAATACGAGCACGCCCATTACATTGCTTACGCGCAATCTGACTTTTATTGCGTTTGGCATAAAGCGCTCCATATACACTTCAACACCAGCCAGTTGCGGATAGGCTTCGAGCATTTGATGTTTACGGAGTTCAGAATGAAGTGTGCCGATATTTTTCACTAATGCATAGGTAGGCACAATCAATGATAATTCCATTTTATGCATTTCTTTCCAACGGCGAAATGCATTCATGAAACCATCAAGACTAATTTTTGTTTTTTGCTGAGTTAATGCCTCTACACCCTTGGTAGCATAAAACGCTACATCCGCATTGCCCAAAATAGCTAACTGGCCCTCAAAATGATCTAGAAGAATATTTTCTTTGATAAAGTTGTTACTAAAGACCGCTATTTTTATTAAAAGTTTTTCGTTAACTTTACGAAACGAAGTAATATCTTTCGTAAATATATTTAGGTCTTCCGCCGACCGGGATCGAAAGAATTCCGCATGCGTATCAACTAGACGCAACGAGGGGGATGATACTAATTTTTGATGCAGCTCTTCTTTTTCTTCAAAAGACTTGGTCAATTCAATGTTTTTTGAAAGTAATATTTCTAACTTAGATTTTAAATTTGAAATAGGCTTTCTAATGTGTGACGAGATACTTATTTCTTGTATTGCTACATATTCCAACACATTATTTGCTAACTCAATTATTAATTTAATTATTGCTATAAAGCTACTCAGTGATCTAATTTCATTAACGTCACGAACATCATTTAACTCGACTAGGAGAGCAGCTAATTGTTTCTCAATGGCTGCGATATCTTTAGCGTTGAAAAATTCTTTCGCTAAAAATGATTGGAGTTGTAACTTTTTACCCTCAGGTAGAGAAGAATTAGCCGATGTAGCGTGATGCGATTGCATTATTTAACCCCGTAGGCCTTGGTTATTAATTGTTCATTTTTTATTATTGTGGCATCTATGGTACATGCTTTTTGAGATAAAAGAAAGCGTATTGAGCAAGATGAGACCTATAATAAAACGCGTGATGTAGTGCAAATCAAAATAAATAACCTATCGAAAGCATATAGAGGATTGTAAAACCCTCATCCGGTCTTCTCAAGTAAGCATTTGAATAGTGTACCGCACGAAAATTGACATCAAAGGGGGCAAATTCCTTACCCAAGCCAAGATTAAATTGGAAGCTAAGATTTTTGGCTTGCGTATTTTTACCAAATGTTCGATTTGAAAGATAAGCAGGGCCTACCGACCCCAACAGATAAGATGGATAGTTATTTTCACGATAAAAAGGATAATAACGCAATGCAAAAGAAAGAGCGGCTGTCGTTAAGTGTTTATTATGCGGTGTGGTAGCATGCCATTGACCCAAAGCGCCATTGAGTGACCAACGTGTTTTTGGCGTACTATACAGAGGAAACAAATCGCCTGTTAATAAAAAGCCAGAGTAATGATATTTAGCATGTCTTGGATCATGTGAATAACCATATCCAATATCTATCGAATGATCCCAGGCATAAGATGCAGGTGCAAAAAACACCAAGAGAAAGAGTAGAAATACATGCTTAATTTCCAAATTCTTCACTACCGATCCCTTCTGACTGGCAACAATACAATTAATGTAGCCTGGACATGCTTTATATGTCCAGGGTTGCTTTACCAAGCTATGCCAACTTGATGAAGGTGTAATTTTTATTCTAAATTCATACAGTTAATAGTAAATTATCATTTGAGTGCAAATAAACCCTACAAAAGGCATTAATTACACTTAAATTATAATTAATTGGTGAAAATGTTATAATTTAAGTGCATAATATACCCATGTAAGGGTTGCCATGCACACAAATGATAATGATATCCTAAAAACGCTAGGCCCTTTGGCTGGCCGCTTAATTACGACACTTTATAGTCGTAACCGTCCTATTTTTCATTTTCAGGAAGCGATAGAAATCTTAGGCGGACGCGCATCCGCCTCCAAGGTACTCTCTCAGCTGATTAATAACGGAATAGTTACTCGATTAAAATCGGGGATTTTCCGTCTTGTTCCTTTTGAATTGGGTTTTGAGCGAGAATATTTGGGTAATCCTTATATCGTAGCGCGCGAGTTAATACTAAGTGGACATAAAAACACTAAAGAAGAATATTATCTTTCTCATGGCTCTGCATTTGATCTGCACCAAATGATAACCCAACCTCAACTTATCGTTTATGTAAGCTCACCTAAGATGATACGTTCTCAAACGATTCAAGGAACTGAATTTCGATTTGTGCGTTGTAAGCCAGATGATCTATTTGGTATCACAGAAATATGGATCGATAAAAATGAGAAAGTTTGTGTCAGTGATTTGGAACGGACCTTGCTAGATGGTTTAAAACAGCCTGCATATTGCGGGGGATTTTCTGAGGTAGCGAAAGGTTTTTCCATAAAACATCAGGCAATTGACCCACAAAAAATTATCGATTACGCAGTCAAGCTAGATGTAGGCGCGGTAATTAGAAGACTTGGCTATCTAATGGAACTTTACCAAATTGGTTCGCGCATACATTGGGAGTTTCTACAAACAAAGCTCACTTCTACATACCAATTGCTTGACCCAGAGCTTCCTGCAGAGGGTCGCCATATAGCAAAGTGGCGATTAAGATTGAATATCCCGCAAGAAGAACTTCTTGCTATAAGAGGAACATAATTAATGATTCCACAAAGTCAGATTTCTAAACTTTCCAACCGCCTGCTAAGAGAGCAAGGAGGCAGACGTATACCAGAGAATATACTGGAGCGAGATTACTGTATTGCTTGGTTTTTAGTTGGGCTGTCACGTTCGCGTCTTCGAAATAAACTCGCATTTAAAGGTGGCACCGCTTTGCGACGATGCCATTTTTCCGAGTATCGATTTTCAGAAGATCTTGATTTTACACTTTTGCAATCGCTCTCCTTTGAGGAGCTAAAGCAGGAACTTGAGCCAATATACGAAGAAGTAAAACGAGCCTCGAATATTACTATTCGATTTTCACGCCCAGATCCTGCTACTCATCAAAACAGCTACACATTTTATCTTTTGTATGAAGGGCCGCTCCCCACTACTTTCACTCCTAAAGAAATTAAAGTGGACATAACGATCAAGGAAAGAGTTTTTTATACGCCTGAAGAGCTTGCTGTAATTAAAAGCTACGATGAATTTACTGACATTCCCGAAGGAGAGAAAATTCTAGTGTATTCCCTTTGTGAAATTGCTACCGAAAAAACTGTAGCACTTCTTGATCGAGCAAGAACAGAACCCCGCGATCTTTATGATCTTTGGTATCTCACAGAGCAAAGCCGTTCAGTAGAGTTAGGTGATTGTTTGGAAGCAATTAATGCAAAGCTTACCCATCGAGGTAAGAAGCTGGATGAAGTCCGTGAGGAATTCTCTAAAAAAGAAGCGCGCCTCAAAAAAACCTGGGAAACCAGGCTTTCTGCGCAAATGGCAAGCCTGTCTGAATTTGATAATGTTTATCGAGCAGTAAAGAGAGCTTTTCGCCAAGCAAAAATTACTGATGCTTAATTTTGATAAATTGAGATGGAACTGAATGAGATAGATGTCCAAACTACATCGCCCATTTAGGAATATAAATATCGGCGACATAAAGCGACTCTTTATTTTTCTTCCAGCCCTTATCATATTTCGCCACTTCTTTCCAAAACTGAGGGGAATGATCCAAATATCTTATATGGCATAATTCATGAATAATAAGATGTCTAACCAGCATGGGTGGCAGGAAAATAAGATAATAATTTAAGCTAATAGTTTTGTCTGATGCGCAGCGTCCCCACCCTGCTGTCAGTGGCCGCACTCTTAACTTCTTATATTTAACTTTAATTTTACGATTTAATTTAATTGATAATGCGCTTAAATATCCTAACGATTTAAATTTAACCCACTTAAGTAAAAATTTAATAACAGCGCGCTTAGAGTGATGTTTGCCGTAAATAACCAGTTTACAATGTGGAAATTCAATCAATGCTAATTTACCAGGCGTGTGAGCATAGGAAACGCTCCAATGCTTACCCATCGCAGTTAAATAAATTTTTTTTGGCAATTTAATCATAGGCTGCCTACCTTTTAGCGCTTCATTAGAAGTATAGCAGAGCCTGGGTTTGGAGCTGGTCTACGTAACCTATTGAGAGAAAGTCATTTTTTACGTTTCTCGCGGTTTATTTTTAAACTTTAGGTTTATAGGACCCAATAGCCGTTTTTTCGCTATCTGGCATGGCGTGTTGCTACTTTAAAATTAAGTCCAGCTCTTTGCTATTGATGCCATAATCCTCCTCTTTGCTAAAACGAAACGGGGTCAAGAAACGGGGTCAAGTCTCTCCTTAACGAAAAAAATTACATCAATTCCTTTCTTATCGTGCATTTAATATTCGTTAAGGAGAGACTTGACCCCAAAATTATATGGGGTACATCCCCCTAGTATCTTCTTTATAAAATAATCTAAACCCCTTAGACTAAGTAGCAAGTTGATTTGGCATATTGCTCTTGCCACTACACAGGGAATGGTAACTATAGATGGACAAACCTCAATTGCCCCCATCAGGTAAACCTGCTAGACAACCTTTACATCGTCGGCTTTTCTTTTGGGTTATCCTTCTGATCATTGTTGTTTGTCTAGGCTGGATGCGGCATTACAACAAAGTACAGCATAAAAAATCAGACAACCGGGTGGCGGTGCAAGTCGTGTTAGCGGCAGCTCATCATCAAAATGTACCGGTTTATATCACAGCCCTTGGCAATGTCACGCCAACTTATAGCGTGACGGTTCGAACCCAAGTCAATGGCATCTTGATGCGCGTGTTATATCAAGAAGGGCAATTAGTTAAAGAAGGCGAGCTACTAGCGGAAATCGATCCACGCCCCTATGAAGCGCAACTCGTGCAATATGAAGGACAGTTGAAGCGCGACCAGGCATTACTTTCCAACGCCGGCGTTGATTTAAAACGTTATCAACGTTTATGGCGTCAAGACTCTGTAGCACAACAAACATTAGCAACGCAGGAATCATTGGTACAACAATACGAAGGGGCTGTCAAAACCGATCAAGGTCTGATTGATGCAACCAAAGTCAACCTTATATATACCCGCATCACCTCACCCATCAATGGCCGTGTGGGCTTACGCTTAGTGGACCCCGGTAATCTTGTACAAACCAGCGATACTAGCGGTTTGATGATTATCAATACGCTAAATCCTATCACTGTTATTTTTACGATCCCTGAAGACAATATCCCAGAAGTCGCAAAGCAAGTGTATGACAATACCGTCTTGCAGGTCGAAGCGTATGATCGCAACCAGAATATCTTATTGGCCACTGGAAAATTATTAACTATTGATAATCAAATCGATCCCACCACAGGCACCGTCAAATTGAGGGCCCAATTTGCTAATGACGATAACCGCTTATTCCCCAGTCAATTTGTTAATATCAAATTATTAGTCCATACGCTCATGAATGCCACCGTTGTGCCCACCGAAGCTATTCAATACAGTGCAAACGGCCCTTTTGTTTATATGCTGAATGATGATTTAACGGTGACGGCGACAGCGGTAAAAGTTGGGATTGTCTCCGGGGGTAATACCACCCTTTCTGCGGGTATCACACCGAACACGCTAGTCGTCATTGAAGGCGCTGATAACTTGACGAATGGCGCATCCGTTAAAGTTGCGCCTCATTCACAAGCACTACTGAAACCTGCGGTCAAAGCAAAACTGACTGCCCAAGCTAAAAAACCATTCTGGCGCTTTTTTCTATGAGCATCTCCGGCCCCTTTATTGAACGGCCCATTGCCACTTCGCTTTTGATGTTTGCCATACTTCTATCCGGCTTGCTCGCTTACCAATTACTCCCCGTGTCTTCACTGCCTGAAGTCGATTATCCCACCATTCAAGTCGCCACTTTCTATCCAGGGGCTAGTCCTGATGTAATGACTTCTTCTGTCACCGCCCCCTTAGAGCGGCAACTCGGACAAATGCCCGGTCTTGATCAAATGACATCGACAAGCTCAAATGGCGCATCGATTATCACGCTTCAATTCGCGCTTAGCATGAGTTTGGATGTAGCCGAGCAACAAGTACAAGCAGCGATAAACGCCGCTTCAAGCTATTTACCCACTGATTTACCCATCCCACCGATTTATAGCAAAATCAATCCAGCGGACACGCCTATCATCACACTCGCACTCTCTTCTAAAACCATGCCATTGACGCAAGTTGAAGATTATGCAGATACCCGCTTGGTACAAAAAATTTCGGAACAAGTAGGAGTAGGCCTCGTTAGTATTAGTGGTGGACAACGCCCCGCCGTCCGCGTGCAATTGAACCCCACTGCATTAATTGCCTATGGGTTAACGCTTGAAGCTGTGCGCAGCGCTATCATCACAGGCAATGTGAATGCGGCGAAAGGCAATTTTGATGGCAAACGTTTAGCCTATACAATCAATTCGAATGACCAACTTCTCTCAAGCGCTGATTACAAACCGTTGATTATCGCTTATCGTAACAACGCGCCGGTACGACTTGCTGATATTGCGAATGTCATTGATAGCGCTGAAAATACGCAGTTAGCTGCATGGCTTAATACCACGCCCGCTGTTATCTTGAATATACAAAGACAACCGGGCGCTAATGTTATTGCGGTCGCAGACCGCATAAAAAATTTATTAGAACAATTACGTTACAGCGTGCCGCCCGCCATTAATATCACCTTGATTGCAGACCGCACCACGACTATTCGCGCTTCTATTGCTGATGTGCAATTTGATTTGATGTTTTCCATTGGTTTGGTGATCTTAGTTATCTTTCTTTTTTTACGAAATTTGCCCGCTACCTTCATTCCTAGTATCGCTGTGCCCTTATCACTGATTGGTACCTTTGGTGTGATGTATCTTTGTGGTTATAGTTTAAATAATTTAAGCTTGATGGCGCTCACTATTGCCACTGGTTTTTTGGCGGATGATGCCATCGTGATGATTGAAAACATCGCGCGCCACATCGAGCAAGGTGAGGAACCCATGCAAGCTGCTTTTAAAGGCGCGAAGCAAATTGGCTTTACCATTATCTCGTTAACTGTCTCATTGATTGCTGTTTTGATTCCATTATTATTCATGAGTGATTTAATTGGACGATTATTTAGAGAATTCGCTATTACTTTATCGGTAACCATTTTAATTTCTGCGTTTATCTCACTCACGTTTACACCCATGTTGTGCGCTCGCTTGTTGCATCGTCACAAACGCAACGAGTTAAATGTCTTTGAAAAAAAGGCCTTGGATTTACAAGAGAATGTCATTACCCGTTACGGACAATCATTGAGCTGGGTACTCGCCCATCAAGCACTGACTTTCATGGTTGCCATTGTCACGCTATGTCTGACGGGCATTTTATTTTATATGATTCCCAAAGGGTTTTTTCCTTTGCAAGATACGGGCATCATTCAAGGCGTCTCGGATGCATCACAACAAATTTCTTTTGCGGGAATGATGGACCGTCAGCAAGCACTAGCTCACACGGTGCTATCTGATCCTGCTGTTGAAAACATATCATCATTCATTGGCATTGACGGCACCAATACCACATTGAATAGTGGCAGGATGTTAATCACGCTGAAACCCTTAGCCGAGCGCGATGATAGCGCAATCAATATTATTGACAGACTGCAATCAAAACTCGCGCAAGTTCCTGGCGCAACACTTTACCTGCAACCCGTGCAGGACTTAACCGTGGACACCGCAATCAGCAAAAGCCAATATCAATTTAGTGTCAATTCATCCGATGCAGGGGATGTATCAAAATGGACGCAAACACTAGTCAATCGCTTACGCAACTTACCGGAATTGCGCGATGTCACCTCCAATTTGCAGGAAAATGGATTGCAAACATCGATTATCATCGATCGCGATACGGCATCAAGACTGGGCATTACTGCGCAACAAATTGATGACACATTGTATGATGCCTTTGGACAGCGCCAAGTTTCTATTATGTTTACGCAGCGTAATCAATATCGTGTGGTGCTTGAAATCTCGCCGCTATTACAAGAGCAACCGGATTCGCTCAATAATATTTATATTAATTCGACTACTACAAATACAACTCCCACTTCAACCAACACCACCAACTCACCGGCGAGTTATAATTCAAACACAATCATCACCAGTATTGGTAACACCAGTCTGACCAGCACCACCAATCCGATAGCCAATTCTGTCGTTCCATTACGCACGTTTGTAAAGATCATCACTTCAAATACACCGTTACTGATTAACCGCCTAGGACAATTCCCAAGCGCCACTATTTCGTTTAATTTAGCACCCAATGCCTCGCTCGGCGCTGCAATCACCGCTATTAACAACACGACGCAATCGCTGCATATCCCGGACAACGTCAAGACACATTTTCAAGGGGCAACGAAAATTTTTCAGCAATCATTGGCCAACGAAGGATGGTTGGTGCTTGCTTCCATTATCGTTGTTTATATTATTTTAGGCGTGTTGTATGAAAGTTATATTCATCCCATCACGATACTCTCAACGCTTCCCTCTGCAGGCGTAGGTGCCTTGCTCGCTTTAATGCTCACCGGATGCGAACTCACCGTGATTTCCTTAATTGGCATCATCCTATTAATTGGGATTGTGATGAAAAATGCAATTATGATGATTGATTTTGCGCTTGAACAAGAACGCAAATATGAGAAACCTCCACTTGATGCTATTTATGAAGCCGCGCTTTTACGGTTTCGTCCCATCCTCATGACCACCATGGTGGCGATGTTTGGTGCCATCCCCCTTGCCATTGGAACCGGCATCGGCGCAGAATTACGACGGCCGCTCGGCATTGCCATTATTGGCGGCTTGCTTGTCAGCCAGCTGTTAACGCTTTATACGACACCTGTTATTTATGTGCTGTTTGATAAAGCATATCGTCATATGAAAACCTGGCGTTTGCAAATTCGTTTGACTAATCCGCCGCTCCCGAACGAGGAATAGCGATGTCGATCTCCGCCTTATTCATACACCGTCCGATTGCAACATCGTTACTAGCGTTGGGTTTAGCTATTGCTGGTATTATTGCTTTTAATCTATTGCCAGTGTCGCCACTTCCTCAAATTGATTTTCCCACCATCAGCGTGTCTGCCTCCTTGCCGGGTGCTAGCCCTGAAAATATGGCCACATCAGTCGCCACACCGTTAGAACGTCAGTTGGGAAAAATTGCGAGTGTGACGCAAATGACTTCAACCAGCAGCCTCGGTCAAACGCGTATTATTTTGCAGTTTGATTTATCACGTAACATTGATGGTGCAGCGCGTGATGTGCAAGCTGCCATTACCGCGGCACTGAGTCAATTACCCACCAATTTACCGGCAAATCCCACTTACCGCAAAGTAAATCCGGCTGATGCACCCATCATGATTTTAGCGTTAACATCTTCTATTTATAACACAGGACAATTGTATGATGTGGCCTCCACTATGTTGTCACAAACATTAGCGCAAATTAACGGTGTGGGTCAGGTGATTGTAGGCGGCAGTTCTCTACCTGGGGTACGGGTTGAGTTAAACCCCACGCAATTAAATAGTTATGGCATTGGTCTCACTGATGTAAGCGCTGCCATCGCCGCTGCCAATGTAAACCACCCCAAAGGCGAGCTGCAGCACGCACAAACGCGTTCAACTATTCACACCAGCGATCAATTATTCAAAGCGAATCAATATGCGCCATTAATTATCGCGTATCGTCATAATAATCCAGTGCGCTTATCCGATGTGGCAAACGTTGTCGATTCGGTTGAAGATTTACGTAACGCTGGCTTATCCAATGGAAAGCCTGCAGTACTTATTGTTTTGTTCAAGCAACCAGGGGCGAATGTGATTGAGACAGTTGATCGCGTGCACGCCATCATGCCTTTATTAAAAGCGTCAGTATCTGCCGCTGTTGATATTTCGGTGGCGCTCGATCGCACTACCACCATTCGCACGTCATTATTTGATGTTGAAGTCACGTTAATCATTGCCATCTTGCTCGTCATTTTAGTAACCTTTTTATTTTTAGGTAGTTTACGGGCAATGCTCATTCCAGGCGTAGCTGTTCCATTGTCTTTATTGGGTACGTTTGGCGTGATGAAATTAGCAGGTTATAGTCTCAATAATTTATCCATGATGGCATTGACCATCTCAACTGGCTTTGTCGTCGATGATGCCGTCGTTGTATTGGAAAACATTACTAGACACATTGAAATGGGCGTCGAACCTAAACGTGCTGCGTTAGATGGCACGCGCGAAGTGAGCTTCACTGTTTTGTCGATGAGCTTATCATTAGTAGCTGTATTTATTCCGATATTATTTATGAGTGGCATTGTTGGCCGCTTGTTTCATGAGTTTGTGGTAACGCTTTCTATTGCGATTCTAATATCAATGGTGATTTCACTCACCGTCACACCAATGATGTGTTCTATTCTTCTCAGGAATGGTAACCATAAACGAAATAATCCTTATAAACATTTCATTGACCATGTTCGTCTTCAATACGATAAAAGTTTAACGTGGGTGTTAGAGCATCCAGCGTTCATGCAACTTATCATGGTTGGTACTATTATTTTTACAATTTATTTATTCATTGTTATTCCTAAAGGCTTTTTCCCGCAACAAGATACCGGCCGTATCACTGCAAGCATTCAAGCAGAACAAAATATTTCATTTCAGGCACTGAAAGAAAAGCTGACGGAATTTGTTCGTCTAGTCAACGAAGATCCTGCGGTTCAGAATATAGTGGCTATCGTTGGTGGTAACGGACCGGGCGGCAACACCACTAACTCCGGTTCATTGTTCATTACCTTAAAACCGCTTGCTGAACGTAAATTATCGGTGGATGAAGTCATCAACCGCATCCGTAATCGTCTTGCGGTGGTCACAGGCGCTGCACTCTATATGCAAGCAGCCCAGGACTTAGTCATTGGTGGACGCGCTAGCAATGCGCAATTTCAATTTACTCTTTCGGCTGATAATTTGACTGTGCTCAATCATTGGGCCCCGCTGGTAATGAATGAAGTGAAAAAAATGCACGGTATTGCGGATGTCAACAGTGACCAGTTGAGTGATGGACTACAAGTTTTTATTAATGTAGACCGCGACATGGCATCACGTTTTGGACTGTCCGCACAACAAATTGATGCAACCCTCTATAATGCCTTTGGCCAAAGCCAAGTTTCCACTATGTACACAGCGCTGAATCAATATCATGTGGTGATGGAAGTAGCGCCCGCTTTTTGGCAACAGCCTGAAACACTCAAACAAATTTATGTGATCTCACCCACGGGACAAGAAGTCCCTTTATCAGCTTTTTCAAGTTTCCAGCCGTCATCCTCGTTACTATCCGTTAACCATCAAGGTTTAGCACCCGCTGCAACATTGTCATTTAACCTGTTACCCGGTATGGCACTAGGAGACGCAGTCACCCGGGTAGGCAATTCAGTTGATAATATGCATTTACCGAACTCAATACGCGGCACGTTTCAAGGCACTGCCCAAGCTTTTCAAGAATCCCTAACCAATGAAACTTATTTAGTATTAACTGCATTACTAACTGTTTATATCGTCCTTGGTATACTTTATGAAAGCTTGATTCATCCCATCACGATTCTCTCAACGCTACCCTCAGCAGGAGTGGGTGCGCTGTTAGCACTGATGCTCGTAAAAATGGATTTAAGCATCATTGCATTAATTGGAATTATTTTACTGATTGGCATCGTCAAGAAAAACGCCATTATGATGATTGATTTTGCATTAAACGCAGAAAGAACGGAGAATAAATCTACACGTGATTCCATTTATGAAGCTGCAACCTTACGTTTCCGACCCATAATGATGACCACGTTTGCCGCCATTTTTGGAGCCATGCCTCTGGTGTTTGGATATGGGCTAGGGTCTGAGTTAAGACGACCATTGGGTGTGGCAATTGTAGGTGGCTTGATAATCAGTCAACTCTTAACTCTCTATACTACCCCGGTGATGTATCTGACTTTTGAACACATTAAACGATGGCTGAATGAAAGGAATTGGATGTTTAGACGAACGGTTTACTCAAAGGGCGATCTATAATGAACATGATAAATCGTATTTTTATTTTAATAAGCTTGCCATTATTTATCAGCGCTTGCGCTGTAGGCCCGAATTATAAGCGGCCAGATGTCACCATCCCCGCCAAATTTAAAGAAGCAAAAAATAAAAGTGTTATAGGCTCAATCAGTAAAGATAAACATTGGAAAATCGCCAAACCAAACGACACTAACGATCGCGGCGAATGGTGGAAGGTTTTTCACGATCCGCAATTATCAGCTCTTGAAACCAAACTAAATAATTCAAATCAGTCGATTGCAACCGCTTATGCCAATTACCAGCAAGCGTATGCATTGGTAGATGAAGCGCGAGCTAGTTTTTATCCTGTCTTAATCGGCAGCGGTTCGCTGCAGCGGCAACACGGTTCTGGATCCACCAACATTGTGAGCACATCAAACAATGGCGCGCCTCCCACTGGATCCACCTCCTCGGGTCTTGCGACTACCTCTGCTTCTAAAATTAATTATATCCACTCTATTTCATTTAATGCTTCCTGGCAGCCCGATATTTGGGGATTGGTGCGTCGCACCGTGGAAGCAAGCAGAGGTGCTGCTGAAGCCAGTGCCGCATTATTCGCTGCGACACGCTTATCTTCCCAAGCTTCATTGGCTACTTATTATTTTGAATTACGCGCGTTAGACACCGACCAACATTTATTAGATGTCACCGTACGCGCAAATAAAAAAATTCTTGCCTTAACCATCAATCAATACCATTCCGGCGTTGTTTCACGCGGTGATATTTTACAAGCACAAAGTCAGCTAGAAGCTTCGCAATCTTTAGCGATTAATAATGGCATCAACCGAGCGATTTATGAACATGCTATTGCAGTACTCATAGGCGTACCCGCCAGTGATTTTTCGATCGCTTATCATCCCTTAAAAGCAACACCGCCGCCAATTCCCATTGCCTTTCCTTCCACGCTCCTTGAGCGTCGGCCGGATGTGGCACAAGCTGAACGCTTGATGTCACAAGCTAATGCGCAAATTGGCGTTGCAATCGCAGCTTACTTTCCAGCGTTGACACTAACAGGCAATAGTAGCTTTGTTCGACAAGGGCTTTCGCATTGGATATCCATGCCAGAAATGGGATGGTCATATGGACCGCAATTATCAGAATTGCTTTACGATGGTGGTTTACGTTCTGCAACCGTTAGGGCAGCACGCTTTGGTTATCAATCAACAGTTGCTTCTTACCGTCAGATCGTGCTCGCTGCCTTCCAAAACGTTGAAGACAATTTAGCAACGCTACGCATTTTAACAAAACAAGCGGCCGTGCAAAACGAAGCGGCAGTGACCGCTCACAAAGCATTAAAATTTGTTGTTAACGAATACATTGCAGGAACAGTTCCCTATGCAAGCGTATTGACATCACAGCTCGCTGCCTACACTGCAGACAAAAACGCAGCCGACATTACTGCCCTCAGAATGACAGCCGCCGTAGGGCTCATCGTCGCCTTAGGCGGCGGCTGGGATGCGCATGAAATCGGGTGTTGAATTACGGCCAGCTCATCCGGAACCCGCCAAAGCGAATAATCATCTAACTGCTGTCTTAACGACATATGAACCTCGACGAATAAAACATATTATTTATTGCGCCGTTATTTTGCGCCGTCATTGAGAGGAGCGCTTTTTGCGACGAAGCAACCCAGCACCGGTTTCTGGGTTGCTTCGTCGCAAAATAACGGCGCAATAACTGAGATGACAAAATCATATTATTTATTTCTTATTATTTCCTAAATGCTAGGTTCAGATCAGGCGCATCTTGTGCGCGTTGATCTGCAGCAGGAGGAATGAAAGTATTATGAATCGCGGTGAGCTGCGTTGTTTTAGGTGGTGCAGTCGTAGTTTGAATTGAATGCGCTGGTTGCAATGGATCAATTTTAAGATGCGATTGCAATTGTTTGTGATTGATAACTGAGTGTGTAGACGATGAGTAGGTGTTTGTTGAGGTTTTTTTCGGCTCTTTTTTTCTATTGGTAACGAGATCATCCGTCACTTTATCGAGTCCCAGCATAAAAGAACCGACTGCCACTATTTTACCAATCAGTAAGGATGATAAAAATGGGGCAACGGGAATCCAGCTAAACAAAGAAGTAGCGACAGTTGCGCATAATGGAAAACCAGCGACACTGCCTAATCCTGTTGCAATTAAAGCTAATCCTACAATAGTAAGGAAGAAACAAATCGCGATAGGTGTCCATTTGTTCCAGTTAAATGGATCGATTTTTTTATTTGCCTTTTTCATTATTGGAGGGGTGGTGGGTTGTTCAAAGCGGTACTTAGCAACTGGTAATTTAGCTTTTTCAATAATAGCAGACGGTCTAGGTGAATTATTTGGGCTATCAGACAATGTGGAAAGAAATTCTTGGAATTTTATTCGTTCCTGACGTGCCGCTTCTGCTGCGATCGCTCTACGTTTCTTATAAGCAGCATTGTCTGCCGTAAGGATTTTAACTCGAATTTCATGACTAAGATCGGATGATCCTCTCCACTTTAAATTAAATTTTTGAAGGTCATCGTATTCTAAGTTAGCGAGGTTGTTTTCTTCTACTGCGCAGGCAGCAATCTCAGGGCCGTTCCCAATAATAATAGTTAGCAAATCTTTGCTTGCTAATCTGGCGACCGATTCTTTATTTTTAAGAATTAGTAGGCATGTTTTTCTATCCAATTGCGCTAGATCTACAATTTCATTAGGCGATAGTAAGTTTGTCATTTGTGGATTTTTAGAAATTTCTCTCGCATGTGAATTAAGTTCAATATGCGATAATTCTACTAAAAAACGATTTGGATGAGAATCACGAAAAATTCTATTTTTAAACGTAATTGTATTATATAGTAGAGGCACATCTGCGCTCGTACGTACATACTTAGCAATAGACACAACTTGATGGCGATCCAATGCATTAAGTAAGGTTTCGTTAACTAATATTTTTTCTGCTCTAGAAATGGAATGAGAAACATCTTCTTCGTGCATGGTATAGGTAACATGACTTGAACTATCTATCCAATTACTTAATGTTTCAAATGTTAAAAATGGAGTCAGATTACTGTCGGCAAGTACTCGATCAATATCTTCTAAAGGTAGTCTCTTTAGCAGAGTAATTAATCCTTTTTGGCTTAATTTTTTTAATAAGAGAGAATTGGATAAGACATAACGAACCAAAGGCGGTAAAAAATCTTCTTCAGAAAAATAGAGAAACTTAACATTAAGGGCTTCGGTAATGGCAAATAAAACTTTTTCTGTCAATAACTCCATTAAGAAAGGATAATTTTGCTCAAGTACTTCGCAAAAGGCACGTCTTTTTGGCATTCCCCTTTCATAATCATCTTTGTAATAAACGGTGATATAATTTATTAAATCTTCCTCATTTAAACTCAACAGCGTATTTTCAACATTCTTCAACTTCAATATATCAGGTGGTTGTTTGTCGGGTAAATGATATAGCTGAATCGCTTCCTTTATCATGCTCATGATAAGATCAGGAAAATAAGGGTCATAACTTACCAATACTTCGCCATTTACATAGTTTGAGAATGATGAGTCAGCAACTATGTGCACTTTATCAATAGAATTATTAGTCCATGATAATTTTATTGATAAAGCAAGAGACTGAATCAGTTTGTTAATTTTGGCGTAATTGCCCCACAAAATGAAATCAGATTTATCTGAATGAAGTGATTTCATGAAATCAATTAACGTTGATGGTTGGCTGACTGTAGTTAAATCTTCGCCAATTTTTTCAATTGAATTATTTTGTAGAAACATTCTCGCGTCGATTGAAATTCTCCGGCATAGATCTAAATGGCCAATCGGAGCTGCTTGTAGCCAAGGAGTAGTAAATCCCGCATTTATAAAACCAGAAAAAGTGCTTAGCCTAGCTCTCAGGGGCGGAGGAATAGTGCCAAGTAACGTCTCTAAATAATGAATAAAAAACCGCCCATCGACTTCTTCTTTATTTTCTTCGGTAAGCAATGGAATATATTGCCATAACATATTGCCTTGAAGGCTATTTTTATACTTTTCAATTTGTCTTCTCTGATAGGTATCACGAGCGAGGCGTAATGCGCCTGTGGAGACTAGCGACATTGCATACAAATCTTTTGCATTCAAATTATCTAAAACCTTGACGGCAAGCTCATCCGGAACCCGCCAAAGCGAATAATCATCTAACTGCTGTCTTAACGTCATATGAACCTCGACGAATAAATCATATTATTTATTGCGCCGTTATTTTGCTGCGAGGAGCGCTTTTTGCGACGAAGCAACCCAGCACCGGTTTCTGGGTTGCTTCGTCGCAAAATAACGGCGCAATAACTGAGATGACAAAATCATATTATTTATTTCTTATTATTTCCTAAATGCTAGGTTCAAATCAAGCGCATCTTGTGCGCGTTGACCTGCAACAGGAGGAATGAAAGTATTATGAATCGCTGTGAGCTGCGTTGTTTTAGGTGATGCTGCAGCAGCAGTTTGAATTGAATGCGCTGGGCGCGAGGGATCAATTTTAAGATGCGATTGCAATTGTTTGTGATTGATAACTGAGTGTGTAGACGATGAGTAGGTATTTGTTGAGGTTTTTTTCGGCTCTTTTTTTCTAATGGTAACGAGATCATCTGTCACTTTATCGAGTCCCAGCATAAAAGAACCGACTGCCACTATTTTACCAATCAGTAAGGATGATAAAAATGGGGCGACTGGAATCCAGCTAAACAAAGAAGTAGCGACATTTATGCATAATGGAAGACCCGCGACACAGCCTAATCCTGTTGCAATTAAAGCTAATCCTACAATAGTTAGGAAGAAACAAATCGCGATGGGTGTCCATTTATTCCAGTTAAATGGCTCGATTTTTTTATTTGCCTTTTTCATTATTGGAGACGTGGTAGGTTGCTCAACGCGGTACTTAGCAACTGGTGATTTAGCTTTTTCAATAACAGCAGACGGTCTAGATGAATTATTTGGGCTATCAGACAATGTGGAAAGAAATTCTTGGAATTTTTTTCGTTCCTGATAATCCGCTTCTGCTGCTATCGTTTCATGTTTCTTATAAGCCGCATTGTCTGCCGCAAAGATTTTAACACGAATTTCATGACTAAGATCGGATGATCCCCTCCACTTCAAATTAAATTTTTGAAGGTCATCGTATTCCAAGCTAGCAAGATAGTTTTCTTCTACTACGCATGTGGCAATTTCAGGGCCATTTCCAATGGCAAGCGTTAGTAAATCTTTACTTCCTAGTCTGTCACCCGCTTCTTTATTCTTAAGAATTAGTAAACATACGCTACTATCCAATTGTGCCAGCTCTAGCATTTCACTTGGTGATAGTAGGTTTGTCATTTGTGGGCTTTTAGCAATTTCTCTAGCATATGCATGATATACAATATGCGATAATTCCACTAAAAAGCGATTTGGATGCGGGTCATTAAGAATTCTATTTTTAAATTTGATGTTATTATATACTGGAGGTGCAAACTCACTCGTACGCACATACTTAGCAAAAGATACAATCTGCTGGCGATCTAATGAATTAAGCAGGGCTTCGCTAGCTAATATTTTTTCTGCCCTAGACATGGTAAGAGAAATGTCTTCTTTATAAACGGTGTAGGTAACTTGGCTTGAACTATTAACCCAATTACTTAATATTTCAAATGTTAAAAACGGTGTGAGATTTCCTCCTGCGAGTACTGAATCAATATGCTTAATAGGCAGCCTCTTCAGCAGGGTAACTAAGCCTTTTTGGCTTAATGTCTTTAATAAAATGGGGTTAGATAGCGCAGCACGAACCAAGGGTGGAAATACTCTATCATCGGTATGAGAAAAAAATTCAACCTCAAGAGCTTCGGTAATGACGAATAAAACTTTTTCCGTTAGTAACTGCATTAAAAGAGGGTAATCCTGTTCTAGAATCTCGCAAAAAAAGCGCCTTCTTGGCTTTCCGAATTCAGTATCATCTTTGTAATAATGAGTGACATAACTAACTAAATCTTCTTCATTCAAACTCAATAGGGTATTTTCAATATTCTTCTGCTTGAACGCATCAACTGGCTGTTTGTCCGGTAAATGATATAGACGAATCGCTTCATTTATCATACTCTTGATGAGATCTGGAAAATAAGAATCGAGATTTACCAATATCCCGCCATGCACATAGTTTGAAAACAACGGATCGGCAATAACGTATATCTTATCAATCAAATTATTGACCCAGGACAGTTTCAATGCTAAAGCAAGGGACTGAATCAGCTTGTTAATTTTGACGTAATTGCCCCACAAAATGAAATCAGATTTATCTGAATGAAGCGATTTCATGAAATCAATTAACGTTGATGGTTGGCTGACTGTAGTTAAATCTTCGCCAATTTTTTCAATTGAATTATTTTGTAGAAACATTCTCGCGTCGATTGAAATTCTCCGGCATAGATCTAAATAGCCAATCGGTGCCGCTTGTAGCCAAGGAGTAGCAAATCCCGCATTCATAAAACCAGAAAAAGTGCTTAGCCTAGCCCTCAGGGGCGGAGGAATAGTGCCAAGTAACGTCTCTAAATAATGAATAAAAAACCGCCCATCAACTTCTTCTTTATTTTCATTGGCAAGCAATGGAATATATTGCCATAACATATTGCCTTGAAGGCTATTTTTATACTTTTCAATTTGTCTTCTCTGATAGGTATCACGAGCGAGACGTAATGCGTCTGTGGAGACTAGCGCCATTCCATACAGATCTTTTGCATTCAAATTATCCAAAACCCTGACAACAAGTTCATCCGGAATTCTCCAAAGAGAATAATCATCTAACTGCTGCCTTAACGTCATATGAACCTCGATGAATAAATCATATTATCTTCTCCTGGGGCTATTTCTTTGCTCTGAGCCATCCCTAGGAACTTGATCTGTGGCAAACAGAGTATGCCGATTTTCTGCCTGTAATGGTATATCCGCAACCGGAGCTGCTTGTTCTTCCTGTCTTTGCTGCTCTTCAGTTATTGCTATGGCGGGTGGATCTTCTGCCGCTATAACAGGCGCGACCGGCAATATTACAACGTTACGCTCTTCGGCATTATCCTGAAGAGGATCCTCCGCAGGTTGTTGTTCTATTCCTTGTAGTGGCTCGACGGCACCCTCTTGAACTTCTTGCTGTTCAATTCCAGGAACCGGTGCGATACCTACCCTAAGTTCCAGACGAGCTAATCGTTGTTGTAGTGCGATATTATCATTACGTAGCAAGTTATTAGCATTAATAAATTCATTAAACATTATATTATCCGATCTTATTACACCCTCAGCCTCAGTAACTCTTCTCTCCAATGCTTCAATCCTATCCACTTGCCTTGATATTGTTTCTTTATCATTTTTCACAACAGTTTCTAACGCACTAATCTTATCCTGCTGTACTTTAAGCCTCTCCCGCACAGTTTGAAAAGGCGAAGGAATAATTCTAAGCGGCAGCGCTACCCCCGTTAATTCAATCAATGTTCCTCTAGAAATATTAAATTCTTTGAATTCGACCTCTTCCGATGGAATATCTTTCCCCTTGTACGTATCAATCGCTCCCTGTAACGCATCAATAGCATCCTGATCAGCTACACGATACCCATAAGTAGCGCCATCCGTTTTATTCCATTTTGCATATTTAGCACCTTTTTTCTTATCTATCTGGATCAGCAAATCAAATTTAATGATAGCGCCATTTGCATCTAAGCATCTTAATCCTGCGCATTGTACTAAAGAGCTCGCTCGAACAAGTGAGTTTGTGTTGCACAATTTCAAATTTTTATCTCGATAAAAGGATACTTGTGTTAGCCAACTTATCATATCTTGTGGCGTATGATCTTTAGTGTCACATTCCATTAAAAATTGCCGGATTTGCATACCTAGTAAATTGGCAAATACTTTTGCATCATGTTTTGTTAATAATAATATTTGTTCTCTGTAAAAATGCACGAATTCTTCCGCTAATCGTTCTGATTTGCTTTGACCTTCTGTGCCACTGAAATTGTTAGCTATTGCCTTAATTCGCTTATTGATCTCTGTCGTCCCTAGAAAATCATTGACCTTGCCCTGTATGAATGAGTAAGTGCCATTAAGCTTCTCTGGAAGATCTTTCAACGCATCCGATACTGCATGTGAGACCTGAACACTAGCGGTTATTATTTCCTGCGCACCTTTAAATACATCAGCTCCTGTCCATACTTCTGCACCAAACGCAATTCCTGCCAGTCCGCCTAACTGCTTTAGTCCTTCAGTTGCGCCACTGATTAAAGGGGCCCCTACGCGAAACACTTCTTTTGCTGCTTTGAAGATACTTTCGCCCGGCGTCAAATCTTTTCTTTCATAAATACCGGTCGCAAAGTTTCTGCTTGCGGTTTTGAAAAATTGAAAATTTTTATAAAGTTCATCTTTGACTAATGTAGTAACGATTTTTTCATGCTCTTCTTCACTCGTTATATCCCAATATTGTTTGTTATATATATTTTGTAATTTGTCGCGAAGTGCTTGAAGACATATTTTAATTGATTGAAGTGCATTATTTGCATTTGCGTTGTCCACAATGGCATTATTTTGCATATCTGGCAAAATTTGATAAAGATCACTGACCTTATCCAATGCAGCCAACACTTTTTCATCAAGACTCTTTGCTCTTTCTAATTGTGTCTTTGTGTAGGAGTGCCATAATCTGATATTTTCAACCATTGAAAGTAATATTTTTTGCAGCTCAGCCTCTCCCTGCTGTTGGATTACCTCTTTATTCAGGTTGTGAATGGCCTGCTCAATAGTATTATTTAGGTCATCAATTTCCTGGCTAAGAATAGAAGCGATTTGAAGATTATTATGATCTTTAGCAAAACCTACCGCAGGAGAAAATAGGTACCGTAATGCAGCACCAGCATTTCGGCTGGGAACTTTAAATTGTTTCATAAAGTCATGCGATCCCGTCCACACCACCATGAGTGCATTGTAGACTGCCCACCATCCACAATCTGAGCCACCTTCTTGTTGAATAATAATGCGAGGGGATGACATCCTGCGTGCCTGAGGGAAAAGACTAGGGACATTGTGTTTGTCATGGCCCTCTTTGCCAAACCAAATATTCCTCAAACTGTTAGGTAATCTTCTTCGACCAAGCGAATCTATTAAAAAGTATATTTCATTATCATTATTTAATGGTTGACCATACAGTGGTTGATAGTGTTTCGGCAAAATGACACACATTACCCAATGCTGTCCGCCTATAGCACTGGTATCCAATGCGTCTTTTGGTTTTACTGCCATTGTATTGAGAGGAATAATAATGGGTTTGTTTAATGCGCTTGTCTGCCCTAAGACACCATTTAGATGTAACTCTCCTTCCTTATCATAATAACCTTTAATATGCTTCACATAATCAGCAGCGGCAATTTCCGCGATCTCCTGATCCGTATCCAGAGGAGTATTGATGGAGCCAGCGTCAGGGTTAATCACAAACGCACTATTGCCAAGACAATAATTTAAAATCGCGCTAATATCATTTGATGTAGCCCAACTATCACTAAAAATTTTCTTACCTTTGTATTCTATTAAATTGCGCAGCTGAGGAAATAAATTTTGTCGCGTTTTAACTACGCCTAATCTGTTATATCTATCTTTAATGTCAGCCAAATTAGGATTATTTTCCATTCTTATTTCTAGGCTTGCACTGTGCCGACATGCTGCTAGCTCTTCAAGTTTTATGGCTATGTCACTAGTTAAATCGGGATTACCAGAGATTTCTAATAAACGAAGCGTAGTATTTGCTTTTAACGAATGAACCAAAACTTGAATGTCTTGATTGTTCATCCCGGTATTTGCGAGATAGAGCTCTTCGAGATGATTATTCAATGCGAGAGATTCTGCTAGGTACTGGACGCCTGAATAATACCACCAACCTCCACTTCCGAATCCAGGATTACCACTTAAATCTAATACTTTCAAATCAGTGTTTGATTCAAGCAGAGCGCATATATAAGAGACGCTTTTTTTGGTAAGTTGATTTCGCGATAAATCCAAAGTAACCAGTTTAGTAAGAAACCCTTCATCTTCATATGCTTTCCAATTTTCTTCAAGGGAATTATCTGTTATTTGACAATCAGACAAATACATTTTATTTTTTACACGTACCTCACCTTTGAAAACATCTTGACTGACGCTGATTCTCATCGCTTCCAAGATTTTTGATTGCAATTCCCTTTCATCCGGATATTCTTTTTCCAGATATTTTTTTAAACAATCAGGCTTATCGCTTTTCCAATAATCAGCATAACGGCTGATCATGAAAGCCTGGTGCCATTTGTCCCCAAACGGAATGGATAACTCTTGAAACAGAGCAGATGCAATATCAAACCGATTATTTTCTAATGCTATTTCAATAGGCGTAACATACGTTGGCGAACCGATCTCACTAATAGAAGCTTTGTTCGTCAGTGAGTCTAGCTCAATATCCAAGGTTAACAAATAGTTGATAATTTCAAGATGGTTGTTCTTTGCTGCCGCATGAAATAGAGAATTGCCATATTTGTCTATTGTGCGTAAATCTGCGCGCTGCTCTACTAAAAACCGCACAACAGAGAGAGAACCATGCAGGCATGCTATAAATAAAGCTGTCGCTTCATTAGCATCGCGCAGCTCTAGAAAGCTGGCCTTTTTATCTTTTGAAAATGTCTTCTCCAAAAACGCTATCATTTCCTTCTTCAGCTTTTCCTTTTCCAGGAGTAAGTTTTTTTCTTCGACTAAGATTCCGATATGTTCATCTGATCTTTCGTTATTGCTCGTTTGCGCAATGTTTGAAAATAAATCCAGTGCTTCGTTAATTGCAGCCAACCGTCTTTGTGTTTTTTCCAACTGAACTTGCGCGTTTTCATATTCAATATAAGGAGCCAATTGCCAGCATATGGCTGCTAAGTCACCTTCATATGCTGCTACATGAAGAGAGAAAGTTTCTTCTCTTGCGGAGAATGTTAATAAATAGTTGATAATATCAAGGCGTTCATACTGTATTGCCCCATGGAATAGAGTATTGCCGTCTTTATCTATTGTGTATAGATCAGCACCTTGTGCAACTAAAAACTGCATAATTGGGAGAAAGCCGCATTGACCTGCTATAAATAAAGCTGTCGCTCCATTAGCATCGCGCGATTCTAGAAGCGTTTTCTTTTTATCTTGAGTAAGTGGAGCTAATTGAGCGCGTATAGTTTCCGCGTCTCCTTCGTATGCTGCTGTATGAAGAGAGGGAGTTGCATTTATTGTGGATCTTGTTGGTCTAAGCATGAAAAGTTTCACTCTTTAGAATGGATACAATAGGAGCCGTTGATGAAACGGGTATGTAATAGACCAAAAATTTTACATCAATTAATAAAGTGCGTTATTTTATGTTCGATTGGGTGCGAATGTATGCAAGACATACGCTCTAATGCTTGTGCGATATAGCTTACAAATTGTTATGGCATTGGCATTGTGGGAGGACTGTAGGGCGACAAGGCGCCCTATAAAGTGAGTATATGAAATTTTTCTGTTCTATTATTTGGCAAAGATTTTATTCTAATTTATCAAAAATTTATCACTTTTAATTGGATACATAACAACACTCAATTAATTTTTTTCTTTCAATTGAACATGAAATAGCTACAATATGCACAAATAATGTCTCTACAACAGAGTGAAATTATCAAGAGGGCACCTCATATGAAATTCGATCTACCGATAGGTGATACCAATCCCATAGAACCAGCTCTCAACCATAGTTCATTTCCTCACTCTCAGTCATTGCAAACTGATTTTCTTGTAAAAGTTCCTGTTACTTTCGAAGTATTAGCTTCTCTTTTCTTATATGCCACCGGAGGCATTTTCATTTTAACCGGCTACTTACAACTTGTGTGCGAATCTGTGCGCAAAGAGGCTGAAGAAGAAAAACTTAAAGACCCCAAAGCCGCTCCCGATGCGGGCACGCGTTTCAAAAGAATAGCAGCGAATACGTTTTATTATCCCTTACTAGCGATCAATTTTGTCGTCGCCATCGTGCAGTTTGTAGTTTTAATACCACTCACGGTCGTTTGCCTCCCATTCATTGCTCTGGCAGAGGGGATTTCCAAGCTGGTGCGTGCTGCCAAGGCGCACACGGCGGATTCTATGCAAGTGACTGTTAACGATACTCGCGCACCATCTACCACGCTTTCGTTAAAAGAACTTTTAAAAACGAATAAATCCAAGCACAAAAACCTTGCGGTTACCAAGGTAGAAAAGCGACCTATTGAAAATGATTATAAAATTACTTTTTCATTTAGACCCTTCGACTCTTCAACAAAGCGTCTTCAAGCAGTTGTCAAAGACAATAATGACCCAGGCATCAAAGCACTCGCTCAAATTAATTACTTAGTTTGTTCAGGCTTGGATAAGGCGCATTTTTTTGATGATGAGAAAACTGAAATTTCTCCTTCGCGGCGGTAATATCATAAAAACAAATCATTCTTCTTGGTAAAGTATTGCTGGTTGGTTCAGCTTCAGACCCTACTGAAACAGAGACTCCAAACTTGTCACACAAAAAAATATCCGTTTCTGAAGAGAGTTACAGTATTAGCAACGGCCCAGAGCGAGAAGAAATCAGCGAAGAAAACGATAAAAACTTTAAGTTTTGAGTTTGGTAAGCGGACGGGGTTCAAAATTTCTTTTAAATAACCTCGATGAGAATTGAAAATCAAATAAATCACTACATAATGAGGAGCGCATTTTATTAACACCGAAGAAAAATGCGCAAGTGCATTAAAATTTATAAATTTCTCCATATTAACGATAGCATGGCGAATAACCTACAAATAGAAAGGCTATTTACTCACAACGGCGATATTTAATATTAGACCATATTCGTGTAATATGCCCAATCTAAGTTCAAAGCAGGTGCGACATGCAGCGACAACTCGATTCAGCCACAATTTTGCATGAACCCTTTCCTTCCGGTGATTATGAAAGAGTTAAATATTCTTTGAAGGTAATAAAAAAAGAACTAGCAAAACGACCTAATCCACCTACATCGGCAGATAAGTTTGTATTGCCTTCGCTTTATAAGCGCGATAGTGCTGGATTTATTTTGGGTTTAGACAATAAAGTCGTTGAAGATGAGGATGCAACAATTTATCTGTGGACTGCCGCCATGGTGCTTGGGATGCGCTCCTCACCTACCGGGAAATTTAATCAAGACGCGATTTATTGGATAGAAAAGAGTTTTGGTAGGCTGAAGGATTTCCCAAAAGATCAATTAGGCTTTTTTTCTACTTTTAGCAACACTTCACTTTACGAAACTAAATTTAAACAATATGTAGATAAAGCGCTGGAAGAAATAAAAGAAGATGAAAAGAAACAAAAGGAAGAGAAAATTGAAGAAGAAAGACTTAAGGAAGAACAGAGAAGGCTTAAAGAAAGAAGAGATCAAAAAATAAGAGCAGCGTATTTACAACAAAAGGAAACGGAAAGGCGAGAAGAAGAAAAGAGAAAACAAGAAGAAGAAACAAAAAAACAGGAGGAAGAAAAGAAAAAAGAATTATTACTTAAAAATAAAAATTTATTAGATGAACGATTTTTAAATTTCTGTTGGAAAAATGAAAATATGGCCATTGGCTCTATCAAATCCATGCTTGATGAAGGAGCTGACATTGACTACCAAGATAATCAATTTGGATTTACGCCCTTAATGGCAGCCCTGGACATTCAACAAGATTCGACAGCTGCATATTTATTGAAAAATGGTGCAAATCCATTTTTAAAAAATAAATTGGGAAAAACGGCAATCGATTTTGCTTCCCCTGGATCAGTTGTTTTTAAAACGCTCAAAGCTAAACAAAAAGAGAAAGAGCTAAACCAAGAGCCTATGCAAGTAAAATTAAATAGAGAATTCCATGAAGAAGTTGCTAGTATTTCTGCGCAAGCAAAGAAAATCAGATCGCTTATAGACAAAGGCGCATTCATCGATTATCAAGACAGTAATGGGTATTCCACATTAATGTTAGCGGTAGATACGCAAAATGATAGGATCGTGCAGTATCTTTTAAGACTGGGAGCTAATCCTCTACTAAAAAATAAATATGGTGAACGTGCAAGCGATATGGCCATTAGTGGCACGCCAATATTTGAGCATCTTAAAGAAAAGGAAATATTAGCTGCCATTACGAGGAAATTAATAAAACCCTTAAATGGCTATAGCCAATTACTTTTTAGGTATGTGAGCGGATCTGATGTACGAGCTCTAGTGATTGATCGCTATATTGATATGGGGGCATCACTTAATTATCAAAATTCAAAAGGCCTTAGCGTTTTAATGATAATAGTTGATAAAGGAAATGAAGCAATTGCTGAATATTTATTGAAATGCGGAGCGAACCCGCTGTTAAAGAATAGTAAGGGCAAAATAGCAAGTGATTTGGCTTCAAAAAATTCGGGCATATATCGCTTATTAAAAGGTTACGAGCTGATATATTTAACAGAAGATGGCCAAGAGGATGAATTAGACGATTTAGATGACACTGCGAATGAAATACCCAGGTTATTACAGCTAAATATCCAATTTCATGAAGAAATCGTTAGCCCATTACCAAAAACTCGTAAGCTTAAAGAACTTTTGAACAATGGGGCAGATATAGATTATCAAAATCAAGAAGGTTATACCGCATTAATGCTTGCCACTGATAATAAGAATGAACAAATTGTAGAGTATTTGCTGAGACTTGGGGCAAACCCACTATTGCAGAATAAAGATGGTGAGACAGCAAAAGATCTTAGCTCTCGAAATTCCTTCTTATTTGAAATATTGTCCGAAAGTGAAATTTTATTGAAGGGACAATCGCTACCGCCCAATGTGCGTTATAGCTTATTAATGCACAACCATGTTGGGAGCTCTAGGGCGGAAATAAATAAAATTGATGAGTTCATTAAATTAGGCGCAGAAATAGATTACGTAGATTCAAATAAGTTCACCGCATTGATGATTGCTGTAAATAAAGGAAATGAAAGTGTTGCTGAATTCATGTTGCGATGTGGCGCAAATCCTATATTAAGAAATTCAAGTAACAAAATTGCTAGTGATTATACGTCAAGACATTCAGAAATTTACAATCTATTGAAAGGATATGAAATTCTGTTTTATGCGCGAGACAGTGATTTAAATAGCCTTAAATTATTACTTGACGCTGATCCAGCATTAATTGATTTTAAAGGTCAGCGGGGCTATACAGCGCTTCTAGTTGCCATTCAACAAAATAATTTAGCCGTAGTAGAGTATTTATTGTTACAAGGTGCCGACTTATCAATAAAGTGTAATGATGGCCAAGGCGCTTTAGAGTTAGCATCTGGTGATGTGAAGTTGAAATTAATTCAATCAAAAACTAATAGCAAAACATTGGTAGCTCAACCAAGAAAGGCTATAAAATCTGCCGCACCAAAAAACAGAAATGGGCTCATTACGGACTTTAGCGCGGAACATTATTTAAAAATTGCTAAAATTCATGACCAAGGTGATGGGGCTACAAGAGATATAGTTTCCGCCATCACCTTTTATGAAAAAGCGTGCGATTTAAATAATAAAGAAGCAGCGTGTCGATTAGGAGAGTTGTATCTACCGAATTTCGAAGCAAGTGAACCTATTCCCAGCAATTCCGAAAATCATGAACCAAAGAAGGATGCTCGCAAGGCATTTAACTATTATGTTATGGCAGCTAGGCAAGGAGACATAACCGCATTTGAGGCTATGGTGAAGATAGTAGAGCAACTTGACGATGACAAACTACGGTACTTATTAGGACAAATATCCTTCGATGTTTTTGCTTATCACTTTTTAGCATTAACCAATTTCAAAAAATTAGCTGATAAAAATGTAGCGGATGCCGTGAAACAGGTTAACGCCATCACTAGAAGTAATCCTGAACATGCCTACTTAATGGCAAAATTATACGAAGATGACATTGCAACAGTAAATTATTTGCAAAAAGCATGCGAATATTACTCTATAGCAGTACAGCATGATCATGCTGCTTCACGCGAAGGGTTAGAGGTGTTAGCAAAATCAGGTAATAGCGAAGCACAATATGTTCTTGCTGTAGAATATTACCACCGTAAGTGTGAGCTTGATAAAGCAATTAACCTGGCAATGTGCGCAGCGGATCAGCAACATGCTAAAGCAATGACTTATTTATTTGAAACAAATTTTAATGTGGATCAGTATTTAATGATTGCAAAGAAATTTGATCATGGCGATGGGGTGAAAATAAATATACATTCTGCCGTTGCATTTTATGAAAAAGCGAGCGCATGGAACAATAAAGAAGCGTCGCGTCGATTAGGAGAGTTGTATGATCCGGGCCTGGAATTGAGTAACATAATATCTAACCAACCACAAAATCAAGATTTGGAAAAAGATGCTTATAAATCATTTAGTTATTATTTAATGGCCGCTAGGCAAAGAGATATAGTCGCATTAGAGGCTATGGTGAAGATTTTAGAGCATTTTGATGACGAGAAGTTACAATTTAGTTTAGGAAAGATTTACTTAGATGTTTTTGCTAATCACTTGTTAGCATTAACCTGTTTCAAGAAATCAGCTGATAAGAACGTAGTTGATGCCGTGGAAATGGTTAGCACCCTCACTAGAAACAATCCTGAATATGCCTACATAATAGCAAAATTATACGAAGAAGATGTGGTGGCAGAAAATCATCTACAGAATGCATATATCTATTACGCTGTAGGGGCTCACGATGATCACGCTGAGCCGCGTAAAGAATTAGTTGAAAATAAATTAGATTTTATCCTGAATTGTGATGAAATATCCGGTAAGGAACTAACCAAGATTGGTGAAATGTATTATGATCCAGGTGGCAGAGTAACAAGGGATTATGCAAGAGCTAAAGTGTGCTTTGATAAGGCGTGCATAAAAGGTTGTGAAACAGCTAACTACTATCTCGGCAAGTTATATCAAAATGGTAATGGTGTTGAAAGAAATCTTGTTGCTTCGGTGCGATATTATCAAATAGCTTATGACAAAGGATTTGTCTTAGCAAACAATGGAATAGATGATATTTTAAATTCAGATGAATTAACGCTAAATGAATTAAAAACTATTGCATCTATGTATCACAATGGTAGTGATGGCATAGAGAAAAGGTATTTACGCGCGATTATGTTTTATCAGAAAGCGAGCGAGCTTGGAGATCAAGCTGCATCTTTGCATCTAGGTTCTTTTTTCCAGAATGAGCATGAAAGTGTTCCAAAAAATTTAACTCTTTCTTTCCGATTTTTTTTACAAGCAGCGAAACTTGGCAATCAAGATGCATTGACTCCATTGGAAAGGTTGGGTGATGAAGTTAGCGCAGAAAATCAGTTATCCCTCAGTAATTTATATGCGACATTCTTTCATAATAACGAGAAAGCTGATTTTTGGCGTACCAAAGCAATCGAAGTGGAACACTTTGATATTCGGTTATAACTAATATATATGAGTGAGACTTAATACGATGAAGGATTTATACAAAGCGCTTGGATTGACACAAGCGGCATCTGCAAGTGAGATAAAGAAAGCATATCGAATTCTTGCATTAAACGCGCACCCTGATAAGGGCGGCACAGAGGAAATGATGGGGCTTCTTAACGAGGCTTATCAAACACTTTCTGACCCAGATAAACGACAAACTTTTGATGCTGATTGGAATGTATATTTAAAGACGAATGTTGATGTAGAAGTTAATTGCGTAATTAACGGGCACCTTCCAGCGGGTGATACGCTTCCATATTCACACACCTTTAGAGAACAGCATAAGGCATTGGTTGTGGAATATGCTAAAACACCATTGAAGCCCTTCACACAAGAAAATTTTAAATCATTTACATCTAACATTTATCATCTTGAGGTAGACGGTATAAGAATTAGCGACTACCACGATATTTTTTCTTTTATTCGCGAAAAAGTCTATCGCGATATCAATGGCATATTATCAACGCCAACAGTACTCATAACGCCGGCTATCGCAGTTAATACATTTATTGATTTTTTATCTGGGAATTACTTTGGTACTGAATTAGAAAAATTAAAAAAATACTTCACTTCTGAAATAAATAAAACAAAAACAATAGACTCTCAGGCTTCTGAATTATTGCTATATAATGGGATTTTTGAAATCATTTCAATAACAGATCAAATGCCTGATAAGAAACGTAGTCTTATCTTTGAGATAAAAAAAATAATCGATTTTTCAAAAAATGCGCCCGGCTTAATATTGGAAGGTATTATTCCGTTATTGTACAACAAATATTTTCGAAACTTGTATGCCTATGCTCTTACATTATATTGGGAACCAGGCAAATATTTTTTTGAAGATGTGAATTTAGATAAATTTGATGGGCGAGAAGAAGCAAAAGAGCTGCTCAATGAGTTAAGAGGGAAATTTTCAGGTGATACCATAGATGAGAATTTATCTAATTTAATACAGCACATCAGATTACTTTATAATTTTGATAAAGACCTGCACGAGTCAGATCAACTAGTCATGCCGCTATACAAGCGCAGAGAAAAGGCACTTCACCTTTTAGACTGGATGCCCGCTTTACTCGATAGAAGTAACAAGAAAATATTGGTTAATATTTTCTTGCAAATTGGTAGAGAGTTGCAGAAAATATCAAGGCTCGAAGCTCGACAAGTGTCTAGGATGGCTGATGAAAGATTAGCATTGAAGATATATCTAACGGCTGTTGTGATTGGTCATAATTCAACGCCAGATGTAGAAATGTATGCGAACACCCATGCATTAAAGTATATAGCGGCTTTTCAGTATCAAGATTTAATGCTGACTGACGTTATATCGGGCCTGAAACGTCGCACGTTCATTACAACTGATGTATTCCCGTTTTTTGAAAGCACCCAATCAAATGTCGCTATTTTAAGGCAAGAGAACAAAACGATACATTTAATGCGTCATTTGCTTAATGCAATGGTTAAAATCTATGAATACAATAAGATTCATTCAGATGGCATAGTGATAGAACATTCCGGCACAACAATATTGTATCAGGCGTATGAGGCTTGTTTAAAAAATTGGTACCAGGAAGAATTTGAGCCAGCGGTTGAAAAAAAATTACGGTTAGATTTAATGGATGAATTATTGCTTGATAATGATTGGATATTTTTAAATGTTGAGCAACGTATCGATTCTCCGTGGATTATGATTGATAGAGATCAACAAGGATGGATGAGGCCGACCCGATCCTTACCCTATGCAATGGAAAAGGAATTTCTAAAATACCGAACAATCAACGGGGCTGAAATCAATCATAAAACCGGAGAAATCAATTTTTTTATGACTCCCTGGACTGAAGATCGCCCTGTTTACGAGAAATTATTTACTATTTTTGATTTACAGGAAATGTTAGAAAAAAAAATCACAGGGGCTATATTCAGCTTAGATCCCGTTGATCCAGATAAACCGTTTCATCCATTTAATCTGATGCGTTTTTCCCCTTCTCAGCTTTGTGATAGCGAGTTGTTAAATACGATGTTACTAACGGATTATGTATTAAAGTTTTTAACAACAAATCAGGAAGTTCAAGGTCAATACCCTTTTGACCAACGACCCATCGCTCCAATGATCCAACACTTACCTGAATACTTACTTAAAATTATTAGTCGATTCCATGCTGAACAACATTCAGGCTCCCTGCATCGTTTTTGGATCGAGGCAGAAGAAATTGATATTTTAAAATCTGATGAAAAGATAACTAATGATATTGCTAGAATTACTCTTGGCAGCCTAAAGATGGTTGTAAAAAAACATCGAATGGAGCGAGATGCTCATGGTGAGTTAAAAGATATTGGGAATGAAGATGAAGGTTGGCCTATTTATGTTTTAACAATAGAGGAAATGGCCGAGTTAGAAATGGGAATTAAGATCATTGATGGCCATGCAATGATTTTTATTTATAATAAATTGCAGCTATTCTTTTGGGAGCACAATAAAATAATACATATCCATCACCCAAAGGATTTTCGTGAGACATTGATTAGGTTATATAAGCAACCCAAAGATCAAGCTGGTAAAGTTGTACAAAATACAAAAAATATGCCTTTAATGTTTAGAGTGACAAAAGAAATGTCGCATCAATCTGGATTGGCGCATCGTTATTCTCCGGAATTCATATTCGCCCATGAGTTTACAACGCATTATGATGAGTTTGCACAATATCTTCCGGAGTTCGGTAGGTTAAAAGAGTTAAGTAAAATATCCGCTTTGATTCGATTTCTGAGTAGCATGCGACAATCAAATCAGGAAGGTATACAAGCGTTGGATTCTTTGCTTAGCACATCTCCACCTTCTTCTCTCCCTGATACAGAAATATACAGAGCATATAATAAAAATTATCAAAATGTTTGTAAGAATGTTACTTCCACATTTCAAAATATGAGAAAAGATCTTGCATCATCAGTCCTGAAGAAGAAATGTAATGATGATTTATACAAAATTAAAAATCAAATTGGAGAATTGAACTATGCTAGTTATTCGCCAGAAGTAAATGAATCTTGCCAGGAATGGTATGATAAAATACAGAAGGACAATTCAGGTGTCTCATCGAAACGTATTTGGGATGAATTTGTTAATCCTAAAAGATCGGATATTGCAAAACAATTATCGCAATCTAAACAGTCAAGTATTAGAAAGCAATTAATTGAAATATTTTCTTCTCGATTAACGAAGTTATTAGGCGCATTTTCTTTTGGAAGATTAATTGATTCTTTCATGCAAGGAAACATGGATCCATTAGCTGATGCACTTGTTAGCCAGGAAAAAACCCAAGCGTGCAATGAGATCACAAAGCAATTTACAGGCATCTCAACGAAAGATATCGCGTTAGCCATAGATGACGCGGGTGAAGTACACGCCACGCGCATCGCAAATGAAGTGGCGCGTTGTCAGCTGACCGAACAAAGAGAATTAAATAATAAACTTGAATCTGGCTTTGTTCGAATAAATTTTGGAAAACATGAGGAGCCCATTGATCTTGAAGGAAAGTGTTTTTGGGTTCCCGCAAGTACTTGCCATGAGGTTAGCAAAGATGCCACCACGGGACTTTCAAGATACTCATTTTTTGTGTATGGAGGTGTTAATCTTCAACCTCGTATTAATTATGCGACAGGAGGTAACGGCCCCTTAAGTGGCAACGCAGTTGGTGGCGGGTCTTTTAATAGGGCTGAAACTATAAGAGGGTTTCAAAACCACCATATTATTAGCCCGACTAATTCAGTAACAAAGAATCATGAATTATTAAATTTAGCTGGATTTAAAAATGATATTGATTCTCGACCAAACAGAATCTATTTGCCAAAAAATGAAACGTCGCATCCGACACGGGCACTTCATGATGGAAGACATTTACAAGTTGAAATGGACGCAGTAGCCAATAGAATGGATGATGTTGTTGCAAGGGGTAGATCAGAAAACTGGACCCAGACACAATACCGTTCAGGATTGCGTGACATGTTAGCAAGCGAACGACAACATTTACGAGCAGGAAATGTTGCCTTAAACTCTAAGCACCGGCCATGGGCTAAAC
>Ga0206988_1017_pt1 | contig 49101 bp, 45 predicted proteins | sample Alteio_BWMinCont_12_FD_153263 | JGI IMG/M metagenome (GOLD analysis project Ga0206988, IMG submission 153263) | Enriched cells from forest soil in Barre Woods Harvard Forest LTER site, Petersham, Massachusetts, United States -... | ecosystem: Environmental > Terrestrial > Soil > Temperate forest >... | reverse complement strand
CGGCAAGCCGGAATACCAAGCTATTTTCCTGGACGCCTGCAAAAAGGCAGTGGACGTGGCCAAACGGGTCAATGCCACCTGGATCACGGTTGTCCCCGGGGATTTTGAGCGGCACCTACCCCTCGGCATACAGACAGCGCATGTGATTGACGTCTTGCGTTTGGCATCCGATATCCTGGCGCCGCATGGCCTGGTCATGGTCCTGGAGCCGCTCAGCGATACGCCGGATCTCTTCCTGCGTTATTCCGATCAGGCCTATGCCATTTGCAAGGCGGTAAACAGTCCTGCCTGCAAGATTCTTTGCGATATGTTTCACATGCAGCGCAACGAGGGAGATATTATTCCGCATATGGACTTGGTATGGGACGAGATCGGCTATTTCCAAATCGGCAACAATCCGAAGCGAAACGAACCAGGAACGGGTGAAATGGACTACAAGAACATATTCCATCACATCTATCAGAAAGGCTTCCGGGGGGTGCTGGGAATGGAGCACGGAAAATCCCTGCCCGGAAAGGAAGGAGAATTGGCCCTGATCAAAGCCTACCGGGAGGCTGACGACTTTCCAATCTCCTGACTCCGGGGTTTCTGAGCAAAACCTTTCTTGCCCTTATCCCTCGAAATCGCTATTGGCCGGTGAATCCGGGAAGAATAATTTTGAGGAGGTCCGATCCTCGTTATTTAGTTCGTTTAAGCAAAGCAGCTGTAAGTGATCTTCTAGCAATCAAAATATCCGCCCTTATCAACCAACCCCAATGCCGGTGCGCCCTAGCGGATATGCATCTCTACGGGCGCACCTCTATTTTGACTTCCATGGAAAGTGACGGAACCTGCGAGCTATCCAAATATCATCCGGAGGATAAGAAATATCATCAGTAAGGTAACCAGGTATACAGCAATTCGGAGCGGTGTTCCCCACCGAGACATTATTGAATCCCATTTTTTCTGCCGGTCTTGCCGCATCCGGATAATTCCGCTCACCAGCAAGGATAAATAAATGAATATGCCCAGCACAACCAGGTCGTCGATCAAACCGGGAATAGAACGCATAGTCAGCATTTGTCTCCTTTCAAAAGTAAGTACAATCTGTATTTCGGAGGGAAACCAATCCATTTAAATAATTAATGGCACAGTCGATGTGTTATTTGGAAGGTTGCTACGAAGATCGACTTTCATTATTCCTCGGCTGTGCTCCGCTGAATGTTAATAAAATGGGAAAAAATAGACCAACCAATCCCGGCTAAACAAATTCCCGGTATTTTGAACGGCTATCCTCAATTGGCTACCATGAATATCTGCAGGCTTTTATATCCCAGTTTGATTTCCATTGTCTTTTTTGTTACCGGATGTGCGCATTCGCCCGAAACCCCGTACACATCAGGCCTAAAACTGTTCCAAGAGTTTGATAGCACAAGAACTTTTGACACTACTTCGGATGCAAGAGCGTCATTTTATTATCGACCGGTAAGGATTGACTTATTTTATCCCTCACCTGAATTGACTCAGCAGCCTCCCCTGACTTACGGGGATCTGCTTAACATGTATGAGCACCGAATGAACTATAATATTTCTATGGATTCCTGCAAAAAAGTTGGCGCTTCGTTAGCTGGAATGTTTGGCGCCTATTTGCATGTTGACAGCTCCTCTAAAATCCTCGAGTTCAAAACGGACATTTTCAATGATATCCAATTCCCAACTGCGCGGCATCCATTAATCATTTATGCCGCAAGCATGAACGGCAGCAGCTGGGAAAATGCCTTGTTATTTGACAGCCTGACCAAGGCAGGATATGTGATAGCGGCCATCAGTTCCGTCGGCAAATATCCCGGATTCATGACTGAAGCGATCGACCTGGATGAGCAGGTCCAGGACATACTTTTTGCGGAATCCAGAATAAAAAAATTGCCATTCATTGACTCTACCCAAATCGGTTTACTCAGCTGGAGTCTGGGAGGCAGTGCAATAACCAAGGCGGCGATGGTCTCCGAGGATTTTAAGTGTATGCTTTCGTTTGATGGCACAGAAATTCACTTTTACGGATTCGACACCGGATGGGACAGGCAATTCAAGAACATTATGGTCCGGCAACCCTTCGACCCTGCTGCCATCACGATACCCTACTTGTATCTAAGCAGTGATCATCCAGATAAATTCGATTCCGTATATGTCTTTCCTTCACATATCCGCTCGAAGGACAATTATTTTTTACGTTTAGTTGGCGCGTCCCATGAAGATTTTTCTTCCCTGATAACGATCGGTTCAATCCTAGTTCCGAAGTCCGAAAATGCGGACAGCGGACGTCATCAAATCATCAGCAAACTCACCCTAACCTTTTTTGATCAATACTTAAAACAGTCTGAATCCAATGCAACGGCCGCCTACCTAAAGCAGCTCCTGGGCAACAAACCCAAATCGTATAGTGATAGACTTCCGGGGAAATAAGGCAGCGGCAAATTCCCTAGGGCCGACAGTGCGCTTGTTCGGACTGATTGCCGCGGGAGAATTGTAATAATACGATGCCCAGTTGATTACACACTGGAGATGGGGCAGGGCTTTGCTCGTTTTGAATTGAAAGAGGATCAGGGACTGTCCATAAGGATAATCTGGCGCAAAAACTTCGAGCTGCCCATACCCTGTTGGCTTCCCTATAAAATCCTTACTAAATTCTGCTGGGATTAGTTGATGGTTAGTGAATCCAGGGTTTGAGAATAGTCCAGGTAGGACATATTATTCTTCGTGGAATCGGCAACATAATCTTCAATTCTCACTACGCCAGCACCCTGCGCCACGTAGGTGACTATGGTTTCCAAAACGACTCCATTGCAGTTCGTATTCGTTTCGATGTTCTTATAGCAATTGTACCCGTTGACATTGGTGGTGGATGCGAATCCGTATTGTACATCATTTATTGGACAGGCAGGATTGGTATAGTCCGTATAACTGCCTACCTGGGTTTCGTCCTGGGAAGTTATTTGGAAAAAGAGATAGGAAGAATTGCTGGCACTATCATACCCGTTGATGAAGGAATTCGAAGGATCAACAGAAAAATATGAACCCGCACCGAACCATCCATACGGATCATAAACCTCGAAATAGATATTTCCGGAACCGTCGGTGACCGTATTCTTAAGCACTACGGCTGTATCGAAATAGAAATTGGACAAGGAACTATCGCTAAACAGGGAATCCACATATACCCAGCGGTTGCCATATTTCAATGGCCAGAGGGATGTTTTGGTCGTTTCTGGATTGGTTACACTTTTTCGTGCGCAGGAAACTGATAATATACTGATTATCAGCACGATGATATAAATTGGCTTTATCATGATAAGTTTTAATCTGGTTTGATCTGCAAAAAAACGAAAAGTTTAATGAAAGATTGTCGAAAAAGTACTCTGTTGCTATCTATCTGGAAAGCATGGTATCTAAGGCTATCCTGGTACTTACCCCTTGATTTTTGAAGGGCCCGTTCTCGAAAGCATTTTGATCGACCGGGAGAATCTTCAAAACTACATTTCCTCCAAAACTGAAACGAAAGAGAGTTTATTTCAATAGAATGCAAAGATGGCAGAATAGCAAAAGTTTAACATCACAAGGAAGAACATTCAAGAAAAATTGTTGGAAATTATTGGGGGAATTCCCTTCAGCAAACGCGCATTCACATTCCATGCGATGAAATCACCCCACCTCATTTATGCAATACTGCTCTCCATTCCTGGAGAATCGGCCATCTACCATCCTTCTACCGAAATGAATTATTCCGTCGTTGAGACAGCGCCCGCAAAAAGCCAAGCCATTGACCCCCCAAAGAAACCCAGGAAACAACGGCAGATGTTCTACAAAGGAAAAGGCACCTTCGGGCTCTTATTGACTTTGGCCCTTGGGCCCATTGGTTACGCATCCATTCATATATTCTCACACAATTTGACGATGCGGGACAAAGCCAAAAACGGAATGATGATTTGGATCGGCGCTGTATTGATTGGCGGATATATTGCCTATGCAATTCAATCCAGGCAATCAGTGGCCCAATTGATCGGGGAATTCATATTAGGAATTTTAGAAAATGCAGGATGAATCGACTGCCCGTTCGAATGATGGAATTGTTTGCCTTACAAGACTCATTATCTGCCTTGCCCCAATAATACTCATGCCAGACTTCATACAGTTCGTGCCTATACTTCCCGTGCAATCTCATACGGATAAAACGCTCGTTGCTGAGCACCCAGTAGCTTGGAGGGGTCTCGATTAAATTAAGTTTGCATATTTTTGAACCCCATCGAAAAATGTCCTTTAGTTTGAGTTTGAGCTCAAACCCGCGCAAATTAACAAAGGAGAAGTGCCAGAGCGGTTGAACGGGACTGACTCGAAATCAGTTGTACGCGCAAGTGTACCGGGGGTTCGAATCCCTCCTTCTCCGCCCTTATTAATCAATTCTATCTAAACTCTTTAAAATCGTTCATTTAATGAGTTTTACTCTCTTATCACACCTCAAATTCATCAAAACGCCTCAATACATAGTGTCTCAATCCTTGTCCTCCCTTACCTGAAAAATTAGTCCAACGATTTGCCCATAAGTAATTGGTTATTAACCTATACTTTCGTAAATTAAAGCCAATTTATGCATCAAATCGTTGTCCATGGATTCGCCAAGCTCTATCAGAAACACGTTTTCTATTCTGTTCTTCTTGCACAGGAACAAAACCAACTAGAATGGATAGCATCCCATTTATTGCCGGTTGACATCCCACGGCAATTCAAGAGAGTTCTCAACACAGATATGGGCATATAATGATAAGTAGAATCCCGCGTCCGCCTAACTATAAGGAACTAACGAATCCGCCAAAACTGCAAATCATTCGTTGAGCACTATAAGAATGAACCTATTGAACATTTGAGCTGAATTGCAATCCCAAGGAAAGCTGATCACGTCCGAGATTGTTGTCAACACTCATTTGGGAAAATCTCAAAAGAAATACACTTTACTTCAAATTCACGAGTATTATAATAAGCAGCGAGTCAAGAAGCTAATTGGTAGAACTAGCTACTTCACAAACTCCTAATTGTCCACCATCTTAGTCCGTCGCGCAATCTGCGTCGTCCCTCCCCATATCCGGGACACACGTTCCAACAAGTAAAAAGTCTGACGCAATAATCTCCCTTAAAGCGACTGACTAAAGTGACCAAAGCTCGTTGAGGAAGGAATGAGCTTATCTGTGCAAAGACATGCATACAGTGATTCATTAACCCCTGCTTTTCACAACGTTATGGATTTGGTCTTTCCAAATCGTCACAACTACAAAATCGCCCGAAACTCAAGCCTATCAAGGCTTTCAAAGAACTGCAATTGATCTTAACGGGACACTAATCAAAAAGCACAGACTGAATTAGTTTGACTTTGCGCAAACCTAAATTCGAACCAATTAAATCAGTTCGATTTCATGTATTCGGACGACAAAGCCCCTCTACCGATAGCATCTTTGTTGCCTAAATCATTTAACATGAAACAGGAAACAATCTCAATTCAACTTTCTTTGGTATGGAGCAAAGTACCATTAATTATCCGTGCCATATTGTCAGGCTTCCTTGTTAGTTCCGTAGGTATCACTCTTTGGAGCATATTTCTTATGCGATTTGCAGCGCCCTGGTCCATTTTGCCAATGATTATCGTATTATTTGTCTATTGGAAATTCTTTAGCGGGAAGCTGGGGTCTAAGAAAAGCACTGCATTGAAGCAATCGAATTTTCGTGCTATTCACCTAGAACGACATGTTTGGAAATGGGGCTTGGTGGGAGCAATATTTTTTGTAATCATCATACAATCTTCTTTTGTAATAACCTTTAGAATTTTCGAATTTCCCTCAGTCAAATTTACTGCTGATTACAAAATGCTTGATACTATGCCTTTGTGGGTGGCTTGGGCGATCCTAATAATGAGTTCAATTGTCGCAGGCATTTGCGAAGAAACAGGGTTCCGTGGTTATATGCAGGTGCCCCTGGAAAACAAATATGGTCTTGTCATTGCCATAGTTGTGTCTTCACTCATTTTCACAGCGATTCATCTAACCAAAACATGGGCAGTCCCAATACTGCCACATATCTTTTTTGCCAGTGTGCTTTTGGGAATACTTGCATATAAATCAGGCTCGCTCATCCCGGGAATTATTGGCCATTCAATTCTGGACATTTTTGATTATTCCATTTGGTGGTCAAATATTACAGGGGGATTTCATAAACAGACTATTTTCAAAACCGGTACTGACCTCCATTTTATTGTTTGGAGCTTGATTTTTATTCTGGCACTTTTTGTGTTCTTTAGGTCCATGGAAAGATTAAAGAAAGAAGAACCGAGCAAAGCTAAATCGGTTAATGTAATGGAATTAAATTAGGAATACCTATCGTTACGTAAACAAGACATTCCGTGAAAGCGACGTGATGTTTTTTAAACTTCTTCTATCTTGTTAACATATATTCGAGAATTTTGAAAGAGAATATTGCCATAAACCAACTTGTAGAACATTTTTTTCGGCATCAATCGGGAAAGATGGTGGCAATATTGACAAAAATATTCGGAACAGAGAATTTGGACTTTGCAGAAGATGTGGTGCAGGATTCACTGATTGAAGCCATTAGTCAATGGCAGTACAAAGGAGTGCCGGATAATCCATCTGCGTGGTTATTCAGGGTTGCAAAAAATAAGGCACTCAATATTGTAAACCGTGAAAAATATAAACGGGAATATTCAAAAGTTGCTACTCATTTTCTACAATCCGAATGGACAGCAGAGCCCGCATTAAATGATTTATTTTCCGAAAGGGAAATTCAAGATGACCAATTACGAATGATGTTCACTTGTTGCCATCCATCTCTTTCTTCGGATTCACAAATAGCTCTAATATTAAAAACACTTTGTGGGTTCAGCACTCAAGAAATTGCCAAAGCGTTTTTTTCTACTGAGGAAAACATAAATAAGCGATTGGTAAGAGCCAGACGCAAAATTAAAGCAGAAAGAATTTCTTTTGAAGTGCCGCATGGAAAAGATCTAGAAAAAAGGCTGAATACAGTTTTAGAATCAATTTATCTTTTATTCAACGAAGGATACAGTGCTTCAATTGGAGCTGATTTAATCCGCTATGAGATTTGCGAAGAAGCAATACGATTAACAGAAATTATCTCCCAGCATACGGCGATTCAGCACCAATCAAATATTTTCGCATTGCTTGCATTGATGCAATTGAACGCTTCCCGATTTAAAGCAAGGCAAGATAGCAATGGGAATATTCTCACTTTGGAAAAACAAAATCGTTCATTTTGGAATTACTCTTTGATGGAGAGTGGATTTTCTAATTTAGCAAAATCCTCATCCAGCGATTCAATCTCTATCTACCATATTCTTGCCTCAATCTCCGCCTATCATTGTTCAGCTGCTGATTATACCTCTACTGATTGGGAAAGTATTCTTAGCCTTTACGATAAACTATTGCAAATTGATAATTCTCCAATTATTATGTTCAATCGAGCAATTGCACTTTCAAAAGTTCGTGGTGCAGATAAAGCAATCGCAGAATTAGAACAAATTGAAACTGTAGCATCTATCAAATCTTATCACTTGTTTTATTCTACCAAGGCAGAATTTTATATTGAACTCAATCAATTCTCCAATGCCATCAAGGCAATTGAAACTGCCATTGAATTAGCTCCATTACAAACAGAAAAGCTACTGCTTCAAGAAAAATTAAAGTTTTGCCGTGAAAATATATTTTAAGACCCATGTCCCTTTCTTCAAAGGTCATTTGTCATTATGTTAATTACTCAAAAGTCTAACAATTTAAAAAAATGAAAGATTTCTTATTAATTCTTAAAACAGAAGGCAGCGTTTGGACTGACCTTTCGCCTGAACAACTTCAAAAACACATGGAGCATGGGATGGCTTATATCGGCAACCTTATGAAAGAAGGGAAACTGAAAAGTGCGAGCCCTGTTGATAAAGGAAGCAGAATTGTAACTGAAAGCAATGGAATAATGAAAGATGGGCCTTTTAATGAAAGTAAAGAAGTAATTGCAGGTTATTTTCTCATTGTTGCCAAAGACATTGATGAAGCAATAGAGATGGCAAAAGCAAATCCAATTTTCAAAGACATTCCTACTAAAATTGAGGTTCACCCTATGATGCCTGTCAGAGGAAATTAAAAACTACTAAAGAAAATACTTTAAAGCAAAACAAATGAAAAGATTATTTCCCATCCTAAACAAAGGGAGGCATTTTATGATCAAAAAACTATCTAAGACCGCAGTTCTTATCGTAACAATCTCCTTTATGCAGTTATCTGTTCCTGCTCAGAAGAAACAGGACTCTATGAGGCAACAAACGAGTACGGCCGCTTCGCTAAAATCGGTTACCATTCACCAGGAAGTTGATTTCAAGGCAAGTCCGCAACAGTTATACGAAGCTTTGCTGGACACAAAACAATTCTGTGCGTTCGCAGCACAGTCAAGCGAGTTCTCTGCAACTTCTGCACAGATAGATCGGGAAGTTGGTGGTGCTTTCTCATTGTTCGATGGGCACATTATAGGCCGAAATGTAGAGTTAGTACCAAATCAACTAATCGTGCAGGCTTGGCGTGTCGTGGATTGGCCCGCTGGCGTGTATTCGATAGTGAAGTTCGAGCTTAAGTCCCAAGGGTCTGGAACACACCTGGTGTTTGACCATACAGGTTTTCCGGAGAATTGGCGTGATCATCTTGCTGTAGGATGGCAGAGCCATTATTGGGATCTACTTACCAAGTACCTTCGCTGAAGGTTTGGCATTTTATACTCCTTGGGGCCTGGCGAATCCGACCCCATGGAGTGTTTAAACAAAGCAGATGTGAACTACCCCGCAGCTAGCTGCGGGGCTTCGTAATCAACGCATAGACTAATGCCTTACGTTAGCGATTACAGGCCGAGACCTCAGCCCTTAGTTCAAAAGTATGGCTTTCGTTTGAATTTCCAAAACCACTCCAAGGAGCGGGGTATTAAACCAAGTCAGAATAAATAGTTATAATGCCAAATGAAGTAGTTGATTTTCTCCAATTATATTTTTTGCTTCATCAATTTTTACCTAGGAAAGAAATCCATCAGGAATTGAAATTTAAAATTCAGAGTTCGAAATCAGCGTGCGAAATAAAGTATAGATTTATTCTGGCTAATCAATCAATTCAATTTCCGGGAATCCTTCATATGCAAATTCCTAGTAGCGTTCTGAAGGCTTGCCTTGCGACTAACAATCGGAGTCGCGATTTACGAATACAGATTAATCAGTTTATGACCATATTTGCTTAAGTAGAATTAGTTCTTTTCAGACTGGTATACTTTCAGAGACATCCTTCAAATTGGTCGTGAAAATCTCATGGTAATTTGCGCAAATCTGAAAAAAGAAGCACACTGAAACTCTTGGCTGGACTACATTTGAGCGGGTTGTACTTTTAGATCATTTTTCACTGTAATGATTGAGGTTCCATTCCCTTTTTCTCCGCCCATCGTTAATCAATTCCTACAAAACTCATTAATATCATTCAGTTAATGAGTTTTTTTGTTTTACCCCATCTAAATTTCATCAAATTGCCCCCTGTTTTATAGATCGGTCTTGAACTGAATCAAAGCAGCAATTAGTTTCATTAACGAACACCTTATGTACTGAAACTGAACAGTATTTCATTCTCCCAGAATGCATAATAACTTGATTGTTATGTAAATATCAGTTGGTACCTTATTGGAATATTAATATGATTTAATATCGGTTATAAATGATAAATGATTCATACTCATAATCATGCTTAATGTTAAAGAACTACTTCAAAACAGCCCTCCGCAGCTTGCGTAACAATGCAACGTATTCGTTTATCAACATTACCGGCCTGGCCGTAAGTTTAGCGGTATGTATACTGCTGTTGCTTTGGGTAAACGACGAGTTGAGCTATGATCGCTTTAATGTAAATGCAGCTAGAATTTATAAGCTGGTACCTAAATTTGATAACCAAAATATTTGGTACACTACACCCGCACCTATTGCAGTGTATGCCAAAAAAGAAGTGCCTGAAGTGGAAGATGCCTGCCGTATAACAGATAACTGGGGTGTTTCAGTTTTTGAATACAACGGCAAAAAATTTACTGAATGGCATAATTGCCTGGCTGACGCCTCTTTTTTCAGCATGTTTACTTACCCACTTATTAAAGGCAACCCGCAACACCCTTTTACTGATGCACATTCTATAGTATTGTCCGAAACAACAGCGAAAACATTTTTTGGCGATGAAGATCCTATGGGCAAAGTATTATTAGGTGACGACAAAAAAATATACCGGGTAACAGGGGAAATGAAGGACATGCCCGCCAATTCATCGATACATTACAACATCGTTTTCAATTTTCAGCAGCTGGAACAGGAATATGATACTACCAGGTATTTTAAAACGCTTAACACTAACTGGGACCAATATAATTACGAAACGTATGCATTACTGAAACCCAATGCCAGCTCCAGCTTGGCGGCCCAAAAAATGGGCATAATACACCGGCACAACTATGATATACAGGCTAACAAACACCTTACTTACCTGCTTAACCCGCTTACTAAAATACACCTGTACGCTTTAGACGGCGAGGAGCAGGGCATGATGGTCGTTCGGGTGTTTTTTATAGTAGCTATAATTGTGCTGTTGATAGCTTGCATAAACTATGTAAACCTTATTACCGCACGGGCGATGAAGCGCAGTAAAGAAATTAGCCTGCGCAAAATTGTTGGTGCGGGCAAGGCGGAGCTGTTTATGCAGTTTTTAAGTGAATCGCTGCTCACATTTCTTATAGCCCTTGTGCTGGCAACTTGCATTATTTACCTCGTAATGCCTTTATACAATAATATTTCAAGCAAAAATATTGTTTTCAAACCCTGGTCGCCCAATGTGCTTTTGGTGTACGGCCTTACCATGCTGGCAACACTGCTGCTGGCGGGTATTTACCCGGCCATAACGCTGTCGTCATTCAAACCACTGGAGGCAATGAAGGGCAAGCTAAGTGGCATTGGTAGGAAAGGTAATTTTCGCAAAGTATTAGTAGTTGTGCAGTTTAGTTTTTCCATCATGCTCATTACAAGCACTATTATCATAGGTAAACAATTAAAATATATACGGGAGAAAAACCTAGGTTACGACAAACAAAATGTTTTTAGCTTCTGGATGCATAATATTAGCGGCCATTATGATGTCGCAGTGGCTGAACTGATGAAACAACCGGGCATATTAGGCGTAACAGAATCTGGAGCTGACATCATCAATCACAGTTCAGGCAGCACCGATTTGGATTGGGATGGTAAAAGGGCCGACCAGCAATCATTTACCATTATACAAATGCCAATAGAAAGAAATTTTGTGCAGGTCATGGGCATGCAGTTGGTGGAAGGGAGCGGCTTTACCGGTTCGCCTGCCGACAGCGCCAACTTCATATTAAATGAAACAGCTATTAAGGCATCCGGCATAAAAGAACCAGTGATTGGCAAACGGCTTACTTTTCACGGTATTAAAGGGGTAATTGCCGGTGTGGTGAAAGATTTTCATTTCCAGGACATGCACCAAAAAATATTCCCCCTTTTGATGCAATACGACAAATATTGGCGGGGGAAAATATATGTAAGAACTACAGGTAAGGATGCCCCACGTGCATTGGCTGCCGCCGAAAGCGTATGGAAACAATATAACGCTGACTATGCTTTTGATTACGTTTTTTTAGACAGCCAGTTTGATGATTTATACAAAAGTGATACGCATGTGGGCCAGTTGTTTAATTGTTTTGCCATGGTAACGATATTAATATCATGTCTCGGTTTGTTTGGCCTGGTAACCTTTACGGCTGAAAGCAAAGTGAAAGAAATTGGCGTGCGTAAAGTACTGGGTGCAGGTGTGCCCCAAATTGTTACTCTGGTGTCAAAAGACTTTTTAGTGCTCGTGCTGATTGCCTCTGCCATTGCCTTTCCCGTGGCATGGTATGGCTTAAGCAGCTTTTTACAAGGTTACGCCTACCATACTAATCTAAGCTGGTGGGTTTTTGCGCTGGCAGGTGTTATAACCTTGCTTATCGCCATGCTTACCGTTAGCTTTAAATGTATGCAGGCTGCCCTTGCCAATCCTATTACAGCCCTGAAAAATGAATGAGGTATTGCCTGAATTTCGTATTCGCCACAGGCTGAGGTTTATTATCGGATCTGACATCCAGACACTTTATTAGCTAGTCTTCAATATTGCACAACGAATAGCAATGGGTTTATTATTTGCAATGGTTGGGACGAGCGCGCTCAATCCGGATCCCTTTGAATATTTATTGTTTTAACTCCTTGCCGGTTCTGAATTCATGCTCAAATAATGGTCAAGGTTACTCAGACCAGCCGTGAAGCCTTCCTGGAAGCCCATTTTAATGACAATATCCATATCCGCTTCCTTCTCAAAAGTAATTTCAATCCTTACCGTTGTGCCACCGCTAGATTGATTAAATTCATTTCTCCAGTTCATGATAGGGAAATTCGGGCTTTTATTGCCTTTTTCATTACACAACATATTGGTATTGGTAATGCTTTTGTTAGGTTCAATTGTTTTATAATCTACCCTGCACCAAAGTCTATCCCCTTTTGGCCCAACCATTGAATAAAACCATAATCCGCCTTCCCTGAAATCCATGGTTTTCGTTTCCGCCCGGTAGGGCTTGGGAGCCCACCACTTATCAAGAATTTCACTATCGGTCCATGCTTGCCATACCGAGTCCAAGGGTGCATCAAACGCTCTTACGACGGTTAGACTATTGCTTTGCGGGTCTTTTGAAAAGATGGTTTCCTTTTTCATGATTTTTTATTTTTCAGATTTTTTAATACCCCATCCAACTGGTTAAAGCGATTTTCCCAAATCGCGCGCAATTGTTCGATCCAAGTATCTACCTCTTTCATTTTCTGCGGATTATACTGATAATATATCTTCCTCCCGGTCAGTTCCTGATTTACAAGCTTGCATTCAGTGAGTACCTTAATATGTTTGGATACGGCTTGCCTGCTGCTGTTAAAATGTTCAGCAATCGCATTGGGCGTCATGGCCTGAAGGGCTACTAAACTTAATATAGCTCGGCGGGTAGGGTCGGCAATGGCTTGAAATACATCTCGTCTCATACTCTATAATTATATTTGCAACCGATCAGTTGCAAATATAGATGCAACCAATCAGTTGCGCAACTTTTTTAACATTTATTTTTTTAGGCTCAACCTTTTGCCTGCGTAATCTCCAATTAAGGGTTTGTTGCAGGCTGTTGTCGTGTCCATTGAAGTTGGGGGTTAGCAATTCCCGAAATTGCCCGGGGCGGTCTTAACCATTCACCTTGGCCATGAAATGGGCAAGATAGCTGGGCCATGCCGCTAGCTTAGAAGGCAATTCAACCCCTATTCTAATGATTGGGATGCCATTACACCCCTCGTGATTTGGGCCTTTGACTAGGGATTGGTCGGGGTTTTTGTCCTACCTTTGGGCATGACAAAATCAAAATCGCCGTTCAAGACGGATGCCAGGATAGATACCGTGGAGATTGTCCGGGAAGCGGGCCAGTACCTATTGAAGCAGGGAGATAAGAAACTCGAGTACTATTCAAATTATAGGGATGCAGTAGCGGCCCTGAGGGCAAAACAAGGCAAAAATCCTTCCTAGATCTAGCATTCTCATACGCCCCCTCATTTTTGAATAGTTCAATCAACCCAGACGATAGTATTCTTTGTTTAGAGTTTCTGGGACCTACTATTTCCTTAGGCTGATTAAATCATGGATTCTTACATACTGTCGGAGCGAAGGCCCCGACACAGTGCGTGCATTGCCATAGCCCTGCCAAGCACTCTTTGGATTTAAGGTAAGCTCTTCCTTATAACCTGAATTTTTCACAACAAAGGGAAAATCCCCATAAACCTGCACAAAAAATAAAGCTTCCGTAACCTGTCCTTTTTCCCTTCGCGCTAATGGCCATCAAATCCCCAATTTGGAGATCACCGTCTGAAGACGCTCCCGGCTCAACGTTGGGGGTACTCTTAGAATTTTTCAATTCCCCGGCGGCCACCGCCGCCAGCCCCGCTATCGCGAAATTTTCCGGGGAAAACGCCAGGCATACGCCGCTGATTGGAACCAGGAAAATTATTCAGATTGTAGGTGAACGTGAGCATTGCATATTGAGAGAGGGTCTCCGTCCGGCTGGCCGAGACCTGATTAATGGATACGGATTTTGAGACATAGGTATTCTGATGCAACAAGTCAAATACCGTCAGGCGCAGCTCACCGTTCTTTTTCTTGAATAGTTCCTTAGCAACGCTGGGGGTCAGAAGGGGAACGCTTTCATTGTAACCCGGTGTTCTGTTGTCGGTAAACGTATAGGTAACCGTCATGGCCAAAAGCCAGCCCGAATTGGTGTAGGCCGTTATTTCCGCATTGAAGACTTGGGAAAAGACATCCAGATCCGAGCTCGTATTCAGGGTGTTTCGGTTTAGGGTATATGTGGAGGCCGAACTGAAATTCATGTCGAAATTCTTCTTGATATTAGTGGTCCAGTTGAGCTTTTCAGTAAATGAAGTGCTCCTCGTGTAGTCGTGTTGAAAACCGATAGGCGCCCGGACCGAATAGACCAGGGTTTGGCTCTGCCCATAGTTGACATTGGTGATGAAATTGAGATTGGATTTAGGATGTTTCAGGGCAATACCATAATTGAAATAGCCAGACAGGCTGTAGGTACCGTTCAAATTAACATAAGTGCTGCTGTCGCCGCCCTTTACGGTCGGAACGATCGAACTCTGAATGTCGTTGACTATCGTGCTAGCGTTAAGCGTCGCAAACAACACGTGCTGGGTTGACGGATCATAGGATTGATACAGGACGCGAATGCTGTGCGTGAACTGAGGCTTTAAATTGGGATTTCCGGTAGTAAAGTTTATGTCATCGCTCGTGGTAATCAGGGGTTGCAGCTGGGAGGCGGAGGGACTACCCGTGCGGCCCGTATAGTAGAATCGCAGGCGTTGGTTATTTGAAAAGGAATACATGAAATTAACGGTTGGGGTCAGGTTTACGTAGCTGTGTTTCACATCAATTCCCTTGGTCGTGTTGAAGCTGTTGAAATGAGTCAATTGAACTCCTGAACCGATATTGAGGTTGTATTTGGGGTCCTGCACTCGGTAGCCCAACGTAAACCGGTGGGAATAGGAAACGAACCGATAGGAGTTGCTAAACAGGCTGTCGAATGACGCGAATTTATGCACCGAGTCCATGAAGTCATAGGTGTCATTGACGGTATTGCTCATATTGTAGGTATAACTATAGTTCAGCTGGATGATTGATTTTTTGCTGATGGGTTCGGTGTATGCCAGCGTGGGGCTGATGGAATAGGAATGCAAGGAATCGACATAATATTGATTGATCACCTGCGTGGAATCCAATTGGTAGAACTTGTTCAATGCGTAATTGTATCCGTTCCCGTTATTGACGTTTGCAGTCCCTGTCAAGTCCAATGAAAGGGTGCGATAGGGCTTTGTGAACTTGTGTCGGAAGGTAAAATTAGAGCCATTGATGTTGAACCCGCTATTCACGCTGGAACTGTACCCGGTGGAGCCGCTGATAGCCGAATCCGTTGGCAATTGATCGATCGTGGAAGAGACCGAAGAGGAATTGGGGCTTGTAGTTTGAAAAGAAATGTTCGGGCGAAAAATGAATGAATTATTGCTGTCGATTTTCTGGTCAAGGTTGAAATTGATCCGTTGGTTGGTGGTTCTCGAAATGGCTGACTGGGTCTGACTGGTCGTATTGGAAGTGTCCTGCTGCTCATCGAAGAACTTTTGTGTAAGGCTTTGCTGGTTGGACGCCACGTGCGTAAAATTATAGAAGTAGCTTCCGTATGCTTCTGTCTGCGGGCTCCAATTGTCATGATAATTTGCTCCACCTGCCCAAACAGTCGTCAAGCCCGGGGCGCTTTGGTTAGTTGCCGCACTGGGGCCTCCCCCGCTGCCCTTGCGGGCTCCGGATGAGCCCAGGATATCCTGTATGGTAAAATTTTGCTTGTTGATGTCATTGGCTTGGCCCAAAACAGAGATCTGCTGATCATTATCGAAGCGGTGAAAGTTTACGCTTTCATCATAGTCCTGATCCGTACCCGCACCGACAATAGCTCTCCCGAAATAACCCTGGCGCTTGTCTTTTTTGGTCACGATATTCAGGGTCTTGACCCGGTTGCCATCGTCAAATCCTGTGAATTTGCTCTGATCGTCCAGGTCATCGAATATTTGGTATTTATCTACGATATCTGGCGGAATATTCCGGGTTGCCAGCTTGGGGTCGTCGCTGAAGAATCGCCGGCCATAGACCAGGACCCGGGCTATCTTTTCTCCCTGTGCGGTAATGTTCCCGCTCGCATCGACTTCCACGCCCGGCAATTTTCTGATCTGGTCTTCCACGAATGCATTGGGTTTGGTGGCAAAAAGGTCGGCCGTGTATTCCACCGTATCCTTTTTGATGGACACGGGGGGACGCTGGATGACCACCTCTTCCAGCAGGTCCGTGAGCTTGTGCATATACAATGTGCCGAAATCAATGTCCTTGTTGGCCGCGCTGATGGTGAATTTCTTGCTGATGTGGCGAAGTCCTTCGAACGTGATCAGGAGCCGGTAATCCCCGGCGCCCAGGTTCCGCAGTAGGAACATTCCATGTCTGTCGGTCACTCCGAAAACAGCGTTTGATGAGTTGGAATCCGGGGTGACGGAAACCGTGGCAAAGCTCAGATCCTGTTTACCGGCCGTATCCACGATCAAACCTTTCACTGAGCCCCTGATCTTACCCTGGCAGAAACCAGGTGCCGCAAAGGCCAGGCAGGCGATTGGAACTAAGACAAAGAGCCTTCTCATGGTCCGGTTATTGCGCCTGGCAGTTTGTTCTGCCGGCAGCGCATCAAATTACCCGCTTGCCCAGGAGTTGCAAGCCAAATAGGTATTAATGGTCAAATTCCCTCCTCGCCAGGGTGGAATAAAAATGCGCTCGCGGAGAACTGCGATTATCTACCGGTTATTGGATGGATTCCAATAGTCAATGAACAGCGCCTTTCGACCGAAAGACCGAATTTGATCGATCTGTTTCAGGCTCAGGAAAGCAAAATCCAGCACCAGCAATTCGAAAAACATCACATCGGAGAAAAAATAGGTTGCCAGGTGAATGGTTATGGGAAACCAAAACAGGATCTTATCCCATCTTTTCGTAAAAAAGCCCAGGATCATCAGGCCTTCCAAAATAAAGATCAGGCTTGCCCCGCCATTGAGCAGCCAATCGTGACGAAGCAGCAGGCGGTACAATTCCGCTGCCAGGGTAGATGGATTATGGTATAGATAGTCTGCGAGGTTTATTTTAAAAGTCCCCGTGCCTTGCTGCCAAAAATAAAAGGAGCCGCTGCTGCGGATCTTCCACAAAAAGGACATTCCGTACACATAGCAACAGTAATACCGGACCCCCTGCCAAAGCAGATAGCATTTTTGGTTACCGGCCACCCAGAAGGGCAATAAGACGATCATTACACCGGCCAAGGCATGCGTGTGGTGCGTGGCCGCCCGGTTGAAGGCCAGGGCATAAGCAAAAAGGCCGATGGAAAATGGGATCAGAAATCGGCGCTTCAGGGGAAAAATGCAGCAAAGTATCCCGCTGGAGAAAAGCAGGCCATCAAAAACAATGGCTCCAACCCTGTTCTCAAGCAATGCGGCCGGAATATTAAGCAGCTGGAAAATCCAATAGGTGATGTCCAGCCCTTCCTGATGGAGCGGGGGCTCCAATAGGCGCGAAGGCGTGGCATGCTGGGCAAATCGAAGGATGAGGAAGAGCAGGATATACCCGGACAGTGTGCGGACAAGCGTTTTTCGCTGGCTGTTATCCATAGATTCAGGGAATGACCAGGACGGTATCGGCGTGCACCGCCGAAATCCGCCCGTCCGGCTCAAACTTCAGGGTTTTTGCCAGGATTTGGATCCTGCTCAACGGCGATCCGACGATGCTCGAGAGATACCTGCTGAACCAGGCGGGAAATTGAGCGTAGTCCGCCGGTCCATTATACAGATGATGCACCAGGGAACGAAAACCGGGGTGTTTCAAAGCCCAATAGTTCTCCAAGTAATCCTGCCAGGGGTCTTTGCCTCCGTTGGCACGGGCCGATAGATATTGTTGCAGGGGTTCGGTGAGCATGACTTCCTGGAAACCATTCCAACTGTGGCGGAAGTTCACGAATCGGCGCTTAGGGTAAATGATCTCGTAGGTTAGATACTGTTCCCGGGAGGGCTGCCGCTCAGCATACAAGTTCCACAGAAAAAAAAGGGGTAGTCTCCAGACGAACGATATTTGCCCCCACGCCGGCAGCAAAAAAAATGCACACGACGCAAAAAAGGAACTTGCTTTCCGCATACAGCTTGGCCAGGTAACTGTATTTCATAATCTTTCGGATGGGAATCATCTGGGAATTGAACTGAAAGGAAGAAATCGCGACGTGCCGGAAGTCTCCACATGCCGCTTTTGCCGCCTCGACTGTCCGTCAAAAGATACGATATTTCTCCCCGCCTCGAATCGCCGGATACCGTGATTCCCGGTTGCTGGAAAGATGGGCAGCACCTGGGCAGACGAACCGTAGACTTAACCAACAGATTGCGGTCTAACCGATAATCAATCCCCCGAATTCGGGGGCAGCCCGGAAGCAAAAAGGGGTATCTTTACCCGTACTGGATTCCCCGCGGGAAGACCTACAAACTCAAACCCTTCGCCATTTTACCCCAGACTTTTTGCCGCTTGGCCGGCTGCCTGTTCCTTGGCCTGACACTGACCCGTTTCTCGGGAGAATGTGCTGGCCTGCCTCCTATTGCCGACACCGCGAATCGGCCGGCCCAATCTGTTCCCAGCGGCAATCAGGAATATGTTGTCTTACCGGGGGAAGATCTTTCGGCAAAGATCCGTCAGAATATTTTTGTCCGGGTTGAGGTCAGCAAAAGACAATGCTACGCCAACGAGCCGATCCTGGCTGTCTACAAGTTGTATTCCCGCCTGCATTCCGAATCAATCGTAAACAAGAGTCCCTTATTGGCCGGATTCAGTGTCTACGAGATGAGCAGTGTGTCCGTAGATACGCCGACTTTGGAGGCCCTTGGGGGAAAAATGTTCAGTGTGCGAATTCTCCTGAAAAAGCAGCTCATTCCTTTGCGATCGGGCAATATCGAACTGGATCCCATGGAAGTGCAAAATACCCTGCATTTCATCCGGGGTACCGGCACCGGAAGCGCAAAGGACAAGTCGCTCGGCGGCCTGCTGGACCAGTTGTCCGGAGAAGAAAAAGCCACTCCGTTGACCCGATCCTACCTGATCCGCACGGATCCCGTAAACATACAGGTCCTGGCGCCTCCGCAAGATGCGCGGCCGGAACATTTCAGCGGCCTGGTCGGAAGTTTCCGCATTTCCGGAAGCTTAAGCCGGAGCCGGATATTGCCGGGCGATACGGCGGTATTTGTCCTGCAGGTTCAGGGAACTGGGTACCTGCCGCTGTTGGAAGCGATTCCTTTTGGCTGGCCGTTGGGGGTCGACGCATTCGATCCGCAGGTCCTGGAATCGCTGGAAAAGGACCGGTTCCCCTTGGAAGGTTCTAAAACTTTTCGATACACGATTTCCTCGAAAAAACCCGGCATTACCCAAATTCCCCCCGTAACCCTTTCGTATTTTGACCCGGTCCTCCGAACGTATCAGACGGTGCAAACCCTTCCCTGTAGCCTGGAAATCACAGACCTGGCCGCAGCCCCTGCCAGGCCGGCCGGTTCGGGTTCTGCAGGAGCCCTAGTTCCCGCAGGCTCCCCAACTTTATGGTCTAAGCCCTTCTTTTGGTTGCCGGTCGCTGCCCTATTGGCCGCTTTCTGCCTGTATTTGATTATCCGGAACCGTCGATTGCAGCAGGCCGCCGCCCTGGCAAGAGCGGCACTTGCTCCCGTCGAACCCATTGACCCAGCGCCCGCACCGCCTCCCGATCCCCTGGCTGACGCCAGGATTCCTCTTGAGAATAAGGACTTTGAGGGGTTTTACCGGGAACTACACCGGATCCTTTGGCGGCACCTGGAAGATTGGTGTGCAGTTCCGGCCAGTACCTTGAACCGCCAGACGATTCCGGATCTTTTGCACCAGAAAGGCTGGTCCGAAGAATCCGTGCGGGAATTGCAGCAACTGCTTCAATCTTGTGAAATGCGACTTTTCCTGCCGGGAGTCCCCGAGCAGGATGTGTTGGCTGACCTGGCGCTGGCGGAAAAACTAGCCGGACGCATGCAGGAACCGGGTGGCGCTGCATAGAGGCCTGCAAAGGACTTTGCAGGGATCGGTTTTTTATTTGTGGAATTTTTTTTACCTTATGCGCCCTATTGGGGCATATTCTATAGGAACCTTTCGGTTTTTTCACCCTATGGCTGTTCCGGCATCTGATGCCGGTTCATCACCTCACACGAAACAGCTTATGAATGTGCATCTGCCCCGGACAATAATTTGGTGCTTCGTCTGGTCCATACCCGCCTTGGCCGCACGGGCCCAATCTCCCCTTACCGTAAAGGACGCAGCGGAAATCAGCTACAAGTCTGAATTGCTGATCAATGAGTACCGGGATTTGCTCAATATCATTTCCAATACGGAAACCAACCTGAAGGAATCGAAGGATCTGATCTATAACAGCCATTCGGGAGCGCGGAACAAGATCTTTTTCAGCTCCACGATCACTGTTGACGACGACCTGTATCCAAACGAGTACAAATCGTCCAATCACCGCGAGATTCCCATTGAAAAATACCTGAACGACGTCGATCTGTTGTACCAGAAAAGTGACACTCCTTCCGTTGAATTCGCCAATATCCGGACTTCCAACGTGAAGAAGGCAGACTACTTGTATATCAAGGTATTCTATAGCTCCCAATTCCACAACAAGCCGGTGGGCAACGATACGCCCTTCGTCATCAATAATCGGGTGGCTGAGATCCGAGTGGAAAAAGACAAAAACAAATGGATGCTGCAGATCATGCGGCTTGCCTTTTACAAGCCTGCCGACACGGTAAATGATACCAAAAACGACGTAGCGCTTGCGCTCAATCAGGATGCAGGAACGCCGGGAGCAGCCGATAGCGCCTCCTCGGGCGCTAGCGGGGCCAGCTTCGCCGACGAATTGAGGACCCAGGAACGGGCCCGTCAGGTAGAAGAATACAAGAAAGTGCGCGACCAGTATAATAAGCTGATCGAAACCGGGGACCAGGCCTTGCAGGCCAATGACATGACGGCTGCATTGAAAGCCTTCACCGAAGCGGCTGAGCTCAGCCCCTATGAGATCTATCCAAAGATCAAGCTCAACCAGATCCGAAAGAATGTGGAACAGTCAGCCATCAGCGACGAAGAGCTGTACAAGCAATACATTCAGAAAGGAGAAATTGCGGAAAAGGAGCGCCACTATGAGCAGGCAAAGGACGATTATAGCGCAGCACTGGCTAAGAAACCCCTGGAAGCTTCCACCCTCGAAGAGACCATCCGGAGGCTAACCGCCAAACTGCACACCATGACTGAGCTCGAAGAGAAGTACGATGCCGGCCAGTACAAAGACGCAGTCAAGGATTATGACCGGGCGATCAAGAAGGACAATAAGAACTCCGATTTTTTCCTTGGCCGGGGGAAATGTTACGACAAACTGGGGGATTACAGTCACACCCTAAAGGACTACAGCACCGCCATCGACCTGGACAATAACAATCTTCAGGCCTGGAAATTACGCGCCGCCCTCTATGCGGGAAAAGGAGACTATATCAAGGCCCTCGGAGACTACAAGATCTGCACGACCATCAATAAAACCGACACCGGCGTGTGGTATAAGATGTCCGATTTGCATGTCCTGACGGGGAACCTGTCCAGCGCCGAAGATGACCTCAATAAGGTGATTGCCATCGACCCGACCATTGCTACTGTCTACTACCGGAAAGGAATGCTTTTTATCCGGCAAGCCAATACGGCCAAAGGCTATGAGAATTTCTCTACAGCCATACGGGCCAATAACAGCTATGCGCAGGCTTACTATCAGCGGGGCCTTTGCAATGTGAAGATGAGCCGGATTTCCCAGGCAGGGGATGACTTTGCCAATGCCAGGCAATTTGGCCTGGACGATGCATCGGTCAAAAATGTGGCCACAATTGCCTCACAATATTATACTTCAGGAGTAGACCAATTCAACCGGCACGCGCTGGATTCCAGTCTGCACCTGATTAATTCCTCTATATTGATCGATCCTTCGGTTGCTGAATACCGGTTCAAGCGAGGAGAATGCTACTTTTTCATCAAAGATTATCGTTCGGCGATTACCAATTATTCCGACGCGATACTTCTTCGGGAAAACTATTACGACGCGTATTACAAGAGGGGCTGGTCCAAGTTTTACCTGAGTTCTTTTCATGAAGCCATCCCCGATCTAGAAACGGCCACCCGAATCAGTCCCAAGCTGCCGGTGACGTATAAACTGTTGGGGGATGCCTTCTATATGCTAGCCCAATACCCGCAGGCCGTTCCCGAATACGAGCAGGCCCTCCAGACGGCCAAGAATAATAAAGTGGTCCTGGATGATCCGCTGCTCACCGACCTGTACAATCATGAAGCGGAGGCCTATTTCCGCACGAACGATTTCCCCAAGTCCCTGGAAAGCGCGAAAAATGCGGTCCGCTACGGAAAAGACAATGCCCGGGCTTATTTTAACCGGGGTAACGCCAGCCTAAAATTGAATGAACCCAAGGATGCCGAAGTGGATCTACTCAAGGCGTTGAGCCTCCAGCCCGGAACGCCGGTATGGTGCTTTACCCTGGGAGAAGTGTACCGGCAAAAGAGTCAATGGGAAAATGCTGTTGGCCAATACAGCCAGGCCATTTCTGCCGACACGACCGGCCTGGTTAGTCAACCGGCCATTTACGACCGGGGGCTATGCTATGCGCAGTTGTCCGATTATCCCCATGCCTTGTCCGACTACCAGACCTACCGCCTATTGAAGAAATCAGCGGTGCAGCCTAAAACGTTCTGGGTAGAATTGGGAACCATTTACCTCCAGATGGACAAGAGCGACAGCGCCCAGTCCGTGTTCAACAGTTTGTTGAAAGTGGATAGTGCGGATGCCCAGGCCTGGTATGGAATGGCCATCGTCTATGTCCAAAAAAATCAATTTGACCAAGCTATGCCTTGTTTTGAAAAGGCATTTGGTTCCGGCGCAATCAAGTACGCTGTGGTGAAGAAAGACAAATTGCTCGCATCGATCCGGGATGATAAACGATACAAATCCCTGATCAAAAAATATTTCTGATGGCATTGGCGGAGCCAGGGCTTTTGGACTGGCCGCCGGTCACCCCTTAATTCAAAAAACAATCATCATGAAACATGAGCCCGTTTATCGCCTCCTCCTGCTCGGCGCTGCCCTGCTGGTTTTGGGTATTTGCCCTGTAGTCGCCCAGGATATTATTTACGCGCAGGGAAGCACCAAGGACGGCAAAGTAACTGAGATCACTTCGGATAAGGTCATTTTCAACACCACCGGGAAAAAGGCGAAAGCCATGTTTCTGCCCCGGGGCAAGGTATCTGCTGCCTTCAACAGTACGGGACATTTCCTGGTGTTTACCAATCTTCCCGGCGATACCAGTCAGGAACACATGCTGATTAATGACTTCCTGAACAATTCCGCCCTGCCCAGCCAGGATAAGCTGATTACTCTGCAAAGCCAGGTGATCGACGGCAAGATTGACAAGGAAGACAAGAAGGAGATTTCCTATACTACTGCTTCCGGCACCAAGGGTCAGGTCAAAAAGGCCACCCTGGCGGTGATCATTTACCGCAACGGAAGCCATAAAATGCTGGAATCGGAAAAAAAGGTCATCGGCCCCCTGGCCGCTGCGCAATCGCTAAATCTCAATGCCCTGGTCGCAGGCAGCAACCAGGCCAAGAATACGGCTGATTCAACAGCCGCAGCCACAGCGGCGGCGGCAGCAGCCCAAAAGGCGGACGAGGACGCCAAGGCAGCCGCCCAGAAAGCGAAGGCAGATGCGGCCCAGGTGAGCCCGGCTCCCACCGTAGACAGCAGTTCGATGGCCAATCAGCATATCTCGGAGCTGGGAGATGTCAGCTTCGCCGAATACGAACAAAAAGCATTGGACAAAACGCAGGATCTGAAAAAATATCTCGCATTGCTCACCGATAAAAGAGTCGACTGGGTTGAAGCCAATAAGGCGATCGATCAAGCTGTGGACCTTTTTGTAAGCGAAGAGGCGATCGTAGAAACCTCTTCCATCAACAACCAAACCGTCACGCGGTTTAAGATCCGTGACTACTTGAAGCGTATCAAGCTGATTCAATACGACAAGGTGGAAATTGAATGGGCCAATGTTCATTATGTGAGCAAGTTGCGCAAAGGCCCCGACGGGAACTATTATGGCACCATAACCTTTGAACAGACTTTCCGCGGCTATATAGAAAACAAGCTGGTTTACGGGGATGTTACGCGCAAGAACGTGGAAGTGATTTTGAAGACCTACAACCGGAACGTCGAAGGCAAAAGCGTTCCCACCTGGGATGTTTTCCTTTCGCAGATCAAGGTAGTTACGACAAAGTCGGCCTGATGAAGTTTTTCCTTTCGCTGGCGACCCTGTTTCTCGTTGGGAGGGACTTCCTGAATGGCCAGGGGATCTCGCTGAACAGCAATAGGGAGAGGAATTTTGTCTTTGAAGTAAAGCAGATCGACGAATTTTTTGAGCGGTTCAATAACGAGAAGAATACGTTATTCTCCGAGTATGTGGCAAAGAAATACCCGGGAATTACGATTGACCGACATTCCCTGGTCCGAAGCCTGTTTAACCGGGAAAACCAGGGTATGGACAGTGCGGATCGAAAAACCTTCATTGCACAGGTCACGGACAGCTCAAATCCGGTTTTTCTTGATTTTTCCTCCAATCAGTGGTATGCAGCCATCGACTGCCGGTTCAAACACCTGGGGAAGTTTACGGACGTGGCCCTCGTGCTGAAGATTCAGCAGGAGAGCAATGGCGGCATGAAATGGGTCATCGTTAGCGCATTTACGCCGCAGCTCAGGCCGGAATCGAATACCAAAGTTCCCGCGCCGCGTCCGAATCCGTCCCATTTCCTAAACCCGATGAGCCAGGCCACGGATTTCATGGATCTGGCTGATGCCTTCGACGAAGGACTTCATACCCGGGACTATTTGGACAGCTCTTTTTATCGAAGGCCATTTTCCATTGCTTTCTTGCGATCCTTATCGCGGCAGGATTGGGAATTTCAATATGTCCGAAGGATCAGCTATCACTTCTTCCAGGTACAAGGATGGGAATTTACCGTTAGCTATTTCCAGCGAAATTCCGCGAACTCCGGATGGCTGATCAGTAGCTTAAAAAAAGTCACTCCTGAAGAAAAAGAATCCTTGAGGGAAAAGCTATTCCAGAAGTCACTGTAGTACCGGCAGCCGGATGAGCGGATGGTGCGAGGATCGCAAAATCTCCAAACAGAAATGGGCCAGATTTGGCATTGGTAGCCCGAATGGGCAATTTAACCAAAAAGGGAAGCGCCCGCTATCCTCAGAAACTGAAGTTGCCGCTCAGCCGCAACCCCAGTCCGGATATGTCCGGGTGGCCCAGGTAGGTGAATCGCTTGATCAGGTCGACTCGGAAGATGGACAGGATATTGTAAATGCCAACGCTCGCCTCCGCATAAGGCAAGGTTCCCAAGGCAAAGGTGGTCGGCTGCCCATTCCTCGTGGGAAATTTCATTTGGGTCTGGTTCAGATCGGGATTGTTTTCATCTCGCACCCCACCGTATAGGACCTTTGCGGCAATTACCTCCCGGAACCTTAATTTCTTCAGGAAGGGTATTTTATTGAAAAAAAATCCATTGAAGAAATGGTCAATATTGACGCCCGCATAATGGTCGCTGACAAATTCTTCGTAATTCATGAGATTATACGCTGATTCCGTGTAAAAATAGGATTGGTTCGCCGGATGGATGATTAGCAAGGGGAAGGGCAATGTTCCGCCAACCAGGCCGGCATCCAAGGTAAAATCTGTGTACCCGATGGGAGACACGTAGAACCGCTTGTACAGATTGAAATGAAAGGCATCGTAATTGTACTGACCCCCCAAAAAGCCTTTGATCCCCCGCGCGAACTGAAAAGTAAGAATGGGGTACCGGTTGACGATGTCGGACCGGAAAGTGGGCCCCTGGTAAAATTGTTCATGGGGCGCCCAGCGTAGAGTCAAAGAGACCTCTGAGCTGGTGACCGAACGGGCCGTGTCCACTTCCGAGCTGGACGGGGTGTAGAGGTAGGTTACGGATCCCGCCGGCTGCTGGTTCCAGTATTTAAGACCCAAACTGAATGAAAAGTGATTATCGAGTTCATGAATGTACGTCACCCGGAAGATGTCATCATAAAGCCATTTACTGTTGTCCCCCCGGGCGAAGGAACCTAAAAAACTATTCCCCTGGGCAAACACATTTTCCTGACCGGGATTGCGCGTGTCATGAAGATAGCTCAGCTGGAAATAATGCAAAGGAAAGCTGTAGATCGAGAGATTGTTGATCGAATAGGTCTCGCTGAGGGAGTATTTCCAGCGTTGATCCTTGAGCCCATACGCCACATAGGCGGTGCTGTAAAACCTCGTGCTCAGTTTGGTATTGCTTCGCCCGCCCACCATGAACCGGGAGCCTTCCACCGGGTTAAATGAATAGAAGGATCCTATAGGCCCGATGTCAAATTTTCCGGCCGACTTGTAGCCCGCCGTCAGCACGGTCGCGTAATCCATTAATCGGTGATAGGACCGCAGGTGAACCAGGCTATCGGTATTGACATAGGTCCGTTTATCGGTTTCTGAAAGCGGGACGGACCGCTCATTTCTCCAAATGGAGTCCGTTTGCGTGGTCGCATCGGTCAGGGTATCTATGTCGCGGCCCGCCAGCTTTTGGCTGGATATCAGGGAATCATTGAAGGAAGAAAGAGAAATGGACCGTTCGCCAAAAATTCCCGGGCTCTTCGGCAAGGGGCTGAATAAAGCAATAAAGTCGGAGCTGGCCAAATGATACCGGCCGCCCGGACCCTGGGCAAAATCCAGATTAATCTTGAATTCCCGCACGTAGTTTAGGTTGATGTGCTTGCTGACTTCCAGGCTGGCCTTGCGAACAGCATAGTTCCCGTCCAGGGTTACAAAGAGGGTTCCATGGAAAAGCAGGTCCTCGGGATTGCGCGGGCTGAAATACATTTTGACCATCTTGACGCCATCCTCCTCAACGGTGTCCCGGATGAAGAACCGGTACAATTCGGGGGCTAAATCAGCGATCGGGCTGGTAAACTGGATGGTGAAGATCGGAATCGTATTGTCGTAGAGATTGATGTCCATATACAGGCGATTCAGCGCCGCGCTGATCCCCTTCATGTCCAGATATTCCCCGAAATTCACGCGCTTGTGCGCCACAACGACTTTCTTTTTTTTCGGTGGCTGCTTCCGGTCGTAATTCTCGCTGACTACTTCTTCCAGGTATACGGGAATCAGCGACTTTCCCGGCACCAGGACGGTATCGGGGTTCTCAAATAAGAAATGGAATTGCTTCAGCACTCGGCTGTTGACGATAAACGGAGGAAAGCGGTCCAGCAAGACGCGTATTTTCTCGTACTCCTTATAGGAAAGGTTGGCCAATGCATCGGGGCCATTGCGGGATTTGTGCGCGATTACCTGACGGATGAGCGCGACAGCCGGATTATTCTTGTTTCGGTAGCGGCCGCGTTTGGCGCGGATCATCAGCTCCTTTAGGGTACTGTAAGACCGATTCAGGAAAATCGTCAATTCTTCATCATCGCCCGGTTCCAGCTTAACAGAAACGGGCTGGTATCCTGTAGCACTGACGAGAAGTTCCGTAATGCCACGCCCCATGCGCAGGCTGAATCGTCCTTCAGCGTCAGACATGGCCCCACCGGCCGCGTTCTTAAACCGAATGCTGACATTTTCGACGGGGATCCGGTCCAGGGAATCGATTACGGTTCCGCGGATCAGTCTGGATTGGCTTTCTCCTGCTTGGGCCAAGGCAATGAACAGCAGGAATATACCAACACTCCTGTAAAAAGGGATGAGCACTTTCTATAAAAGCATTTGTGGTTCGGCAATAGGAATAGTTCCGGAACGTATTCCGGCCCTATTTTGTTGCAAGGTTGCTGGCCGAGCCGGCAGCAGCCAGGCTCCCGCTTCCCCTGCAAAAATACGCATTCTTCCGCCAGCATCCGGCCTGGCGGAGCCAATGGCAATTAGTGGTATCTTGACCTCATGAACCTAAGGATCATCTCCGTCATAGCCTTCGTCGGGCTGTCTGCCTGCAAGCCGACCAGCACCGGCATCCCCGTAGTAGGTTTTGTCGACGCGTTTCAGGACAATACGATTGCCCAGGCGCGGGAAGGATTCGAAGCCGCCCTGGCCAAAAACGGATTCAGCGAAAAGGCAAAAACCATGAAAATCGTGTACCGGAACGCCCAGGGAAATATTCCAACCCTGACCCAGATCGTTCAGTACTTCCAATCCCAGGAAGTAACGCTGATCGCTACCTGCCCATCCCTGTCCACCATTACCGCAGTGCAAAACACGACCAAAATACCCATCTTCATGATGGTGTCCCCTACCCCTTCGCTCATGCACGTCACCGACGCAAAGGGGAATGCACCGGCCGACCTTTTTGGCGTGGCGGAAGACCTTGCCTATATAGATACCTCCTTTCTGCTCATTCCCCGGATCATCCATTCCCCTGCGGGCCGGCTGACCGTAGGCATGCTGTTTAACCAGAGCGAGCCGCAATCGGTGGAAGCGATCCACCGCATCCAGGAATTGGCCGCACAATATGGCGTCACCCTGCTTTCCTTGCCCGTGAATGCGTCGGCCGACGTCCCCCTGGTGACCGCCGCCCTGCTGCGAAAGCATATCGATGCGTTCTTTGCCAACCCCGACAATACCGTATTCGCATCCTTTGAATCCATAGAGCAATCCTGTCGTCAGGCACGGGTTCCGATCTTCACCAGCGAAGCCGGTCTCGTCTCCCGGGGAGCACTAGCCGCCTATGGCGCCGATATTTATCAGTGGGGCTACCAGGCGGGAGAGCAGGCAGCCCCGTTCCTTCGCACTAAAAATACCAACGGCATTCATTGGGAAATGGTCCGGGTGAGGAAAAAAGTGTTCAATCCTTCGGTGGCTGAATTTTACCATTTAACAATACCTTCGAATTTCGAACCCATAGCCCGCTGATGGAATTTTACCTGGAGGCCTTGCAGTTGTCCCTTTGCCTGGGCGTCATGTGTCTAGGCGTATTCATTTCCATGAAGGTGTTCAACATCCCGGACATCACTACAGATGGCAGCTACACTCTCGGCGCATCCGTAACGGCGATCGGCCTCACGCATGCTTATCCGCTGGCCGCCGTGATCCTCGCTAGTTTGCTGATGGGCGCCTGTGCCGGGACGATGACCGGCCTGATTCACACGAAACTAAAAATCGACGCTTTACTGGCGGGAATATTGGTGATGACGGGGCTGTATTCGGTGAATCTGCTGCTGCTGGGCCGGTCCAATGTCCCGCTGGTGCGGACGGATTCCCTATTCCACCAATTCAGCCTCTTTTCCAGCGAATTAATGAATAACCTGGCCATGGGTCTGCTGATCATGGCTGGCTGGTCGCTGCTGGTGCTGTACTTGCTGAAGACGGATTTCGGCATCGCCATGCGCGCGACGGGAAATAGCGAGACCATGGCCCGCGCATTCGGAATCAATACGGATAAAATGAAGATCCTGGGCCTGGCGATCGCCAATGCCCTGACCGCCTGCAGCGGATCCTTGGTTGCCCAATACCAGCACTTCACCGACATCAACATGGGCATCGGCATCGTCATTGTAGGGTTGGGATCCGTTTTAATCGCCAATGCCCTCAAGAACCTATTCGGGATCAGTTCAATCGCCGGACAAATTGTATTGGTTGTAGTGGGAAGCCTGCTGTTTCAGTTGGTGCTGGCCCTTACCCTCGCTTCCGGGGTGGATCCCAATTTGCTCAAGCTGGTTACCGCCCTGTTTGTGTTAGCCATTGTCGCGATCCCGCGACTCGGCCAGCGCTTGCTAAAAGGAAATTGGGCGGACTCCTGAGGGCTGTTGCCTTTGGCAAAAGTTCATGAAATGATTCAACTGGACAGCATATCCAAATTTTTTCAGCATGGCCGAGCTGGCCAGGTGACGGCCTTGAAGGAATTCAGCCTGCGGGTCGAAGACGGAGAATACCTGGTGATCATCGGTTCCAACGGTTCGGGCAAGACCACGCTGTTGAATATCATAGCCGGAGCAGAGCGGCCCAGTTCCGGTCGGGTTTCCATTGCCGGACTGGATGTCACCCGCTTACCGGAGCACCGAAGGAGTCCCTGGATTGCCCGGGTGTTCCAGAACCCATACCAGGGGACGGCACCGGATTTGAGCATTTTAGACAATTTCCGGTTGGCAGCCCTTCGGACGCAATCCAAGAATCTGGTCCTCGGGACAGACTCTGCGTTCAAAATCAAAGTCAAAGAGACAATTGCCCGCTTAGGCATGGGATTGGAAAATAAGCTCTCCCAGCTGATGGGCAATCTTTCCGGTGGACAACGGCAGGCATTAACCTTGCTGATGTGTGTCATGGATAAGGGGAATATTCTCCTATTGGACGAACCTACGGCGGCCCTGGATCCAAAATCGGCCGCTTCCGTCCTGCGGATAGCCAATCAACTGATTTCGGAATTCCGGCTGACGGCCATTTGCATCACCCATAACCTTCGGGAGGCGCAGCAAAATGGCGCGCGATTGATACAGCTTCAGGAAGGCAAGTTGATGCGCGACCTTTCGGGAGAACAAAAGGTTGCACTTTCCCTGCAGGATTTAGTCGGTTGGTTCGAGTAGTCCAATAAGCCATGGTCCTGTTCTCATCGAAGCCAGTGAACCGTTTGGCCAGGACTGCCTAACGGATGGTCCTCCGGTGAACGGGACCGTTCACTGGATTTCATTCGGCCGTCGCACGAGGCCGAGCCGCTTTTCGAAGATTTCGTGATTTTAATCCACCCATTGAGGATGCGTGGCTTTCCCCTGCCTTTTCTGGCTTGTCTGATGCTCGCTTGTGGCTGCAAGAAAACAGCTCCCGGCTTGGTCATCCTGCCAGCTTACCGGCCCCTGACTGCCTCCGGCTGGTATTATGCTGAGGACCTTGATACCAATTGCGTGATTAGTCCGGATACCGTTCCCGCGGGCCATTGGCCCCCGGTCCCCATTAAGGCCCACACCCAGCCGATCATTCCAGATAGCTTTGTCCGGCACACTTAATATTATTTTAACCCGGATGGAAGTTTTACCTCAGTCGATTGCCAGGGAGTCCATACTGAGTTGGGAAGCTGGCAGGTCAAATATGACACCAATTCCAAAGCTTCTTTCGTTTTCGTTATGGCAGCCACTAACACGATCGCCACACCGATCACGGATACCATCCAGGCCGAAAGCGGCCGATACCTCTACGACCTCAGCATCGTCAACGCCGGTGAATTGACATTTTATGGTGCGGGTCTGGAATTCTGGGGCAACAACCTCAATGAACCTTTAGACGTCGGCTGGGCAAACACTACCATCATCAATCACATTTTCCTCGCCCATGGAATGATGCCTTACTGGGTCAGGCCCCGGACAAAAGCAGCATAAGTTGTTTTCTTCCGGTAACTGCTGTCAAAGAGCAGGGGCCAGTCCTTCCCGTTGCGGAAGCGGAGCCAGCTGTCCGCGTCGCCCACATTCCAGGTGCTGATGCCCCATTGCTGTGAACGCGGCACCAGGGTTCGGTACAAATGGACCACTTCGTAATATAACTGCGCCTGCCGCTCTTGCAGTTCGGATCCATAGGTCAGGCCCGGATTCCTTCCGGGATTTACGCTGATGTCGAGTTCAGAAACATGAATCAGAAGTCCGGTAGCCGCCAAGTCCCGGATCGCGCGGGCGATGCCTTCGACCGGGGTTCCGACGCGGAGATGCATTTGCAAGCCTAGTCCGTCAATCGGCACCCTTCGACGGGCAAAATCCCGGACCATGTTCAAGATGGCTTCCGTTTTGGCCAAGCTGGATTCCTGATCGTAGTCATTGTAAAACAATTTGGCTTCGGGGTCTGCTGCGCGGGCGTATCGAAAGGCCTGGGCCACATAATCATTTCCCAGGTGGATCGCCCAAATGCAGTTGCTGTCACGGAGTCTGCCCTGGCCGTCAAAGGCCTCATTGACTACGTCCCAGGAAGCAGCACGCCCGCGAAAATGTCCCATCACGGTCGCAATATGCGATTGCAAGAGCCTGGCCCAGGCAGCTGAATCTCCGCTGAACCGGTTTAGCCAGGCAGGATTGTAGCTGTACCAAACCAGATTATGACCATGCAGCCGGGCATGTTGAGACTGGCAGAACGAAGCAATGCTGTCAGCACCGCTAAAGTCAAAGCGGTCCGGTTCAGGATGCACGGTCGTCCACTTCAGCGCATTTTCCGTAGTGATGCTATTGAATTCCGAAGCGAGCACCGACCGGTATCTGTCGTTGTGCAAAAGAAGGGATGGGCTTACGGAAGCCCCAACCGGGAATGTGGCGATTTCACGAAGCGAGCGGGCGCCCGGAGTAGCCGGATTCCTAGGCTCTGTGCTTTGCGCCGACCCAATGAGCAGCAATGGGAATCCCAGGAAAAATTCCCTGAGCCCTGAATGACGGGCGAGTCCGTTTGCCATAGCGTTTCGTTGAGATCGAAGACGGCATCATTCGGATTAGCAGGCAAGGCAACTAGTCAACTGATGGTAAAATCTCTCAAAAGGTCAAGGCATGATTTCCGAAACCAGCAGGTCCTCCCGGATTTTTCCGTCTGCGATGGAGATGAAATAGCTGTTGTTGTCTTTGTCTTCGCTTAGGGACTTGATGTATTTTTCATCCCGGAATAGAATCGCCGCGTTATTGTCGCATGCGTATCCGGGCCTCAACTTGCCCTGGAGGATCGCATCCCAATAAAGCGGTTTGCGCGCCGGTTCGCTATGATAGTGGGGGCAATGACTGTAATGCAGAAAACCGAGGCCCTCGACCAAGGAAAGCTGTTTGGGGCGCGAATCCGTAAATCCCCCCATAAACCAGCAAAGAGATCCGGCACTTCCCCCACTCATGATGATGCCGTGCTGGTAGGCTTTCCGTAAAACGGTATCGATCCCTTGCGCTTTCCAGATGGCCAGCATGTTGAGGGTGCTTCCGCCTCCAACAAAAATGACATCCATCCCCATAATGATTTCTTCGAAGGTCTGCTGCTCGGGAGAAGAATTCAGAAAAGTCCTCATCACATAAGGCTGCACGGGCAACCCTTCGCAGGTCTCATACCACCAGACTATGCCGTAAGGATTGTCTGCGCTGGCCGTCGGAAGGTAGCAAATCTTGGGATTTTGCTTCCCGGTCAGACCGATGAGGTACTTCAGGATGGTTTTATCAAAACCTCCGCCGGTTATAAAAATGGTTCTTGGGGCACTATGGCCCGAGTTTTCCTGCGCTTGCAAGGCAAAGGGCAATAAAAGGGCCGCGGCTAGAGAAACCCAGGCATTTTTCATCAGCGGCGCATTTGTTCCAAAGCTATGGAGAAACACCCATATTCAGCCCCAATTTGGCTATGGCTCACTTGAATTCAATCCTCACCCGGCCGGAATTACCGTCCACGGTTATGGGTATGCCGCCTCCGTTCATCTTACCTTCGATTTCCTCTTCTGTTTTCTTGCCGGAAAAGTTAACCAGCCGATCAATGCTGACCTTATCTCCGGTAAGTTTCAAATCCATTCCCTGGTTGCCGGGCAGTTGCAGGTCGATGTCGCCTCCGCTATTGTGAACACTCAGAAATTTACCCAGTGCGTCCATGCGAACGTGGATATTGCCTCCACTGGTAGAGGTTTCGAGGCTGCAGGAAAGACGGTTCAGCGTTACATTGCCGCCGGATGTGCTGGCCGACAAGTCGCCGTTAATATCCTCGCCATCCACGTTTCCCCCTGAAGTCTTCAGCCGAATCCTTCCGGAACAATGCGTGGCCTCTACGTTCCCGCCGCTGGTAGTCAAGTCGATATCTTGTTTCCCCTGATCGATGTTGATATTGCCGCCAGAAGTCTCGCCGTTTATCTTGCTGCTTACCTGGCGAATGTCCAGGTTCCCGCCGCTGGTCCGGAAGTGCTCCGATTCCCCGGACAAATTCGTCAGCCGAACATTCCCGCCGCTGGTATTCAGGTCGCAGGAGACTCCAACCGGGGCATAAATGGAAAAGGATATGCCGAGCGAGTGCTTGTTCCAGGCTCCTTCCCTATTTTTGCGTATGGCCTTAGCCGTTAGTACGCCGTGATCAGATTCGATACTGAGATCGTAATAGGACTCGAGCCTTTCCTTGATCTCGTCACGGCTAAGCTCGCGGTTATTGTCAGCCCACACATAAACTTCTATGCGCGCCTGTGATGGATCGACGCCCTGTAAGGACACATTGCCTCCTTCCGTTTCTGCCCGAACTTCCTTGAGCCCATCCGAGGTGAGCGATTTGGTCAAGTAAGGCGCCTGTCCGTTTCGCTGAGCCTGCAACAGGCAAATGGTCAAAAGGGCTGGAAATACCAAAAGAATTTTTTTCATTTTATGAAGATTTGATGAATGCAAGACATGGTTGACTGCAGCGCTTGCTGCAGCGACTCTCCCCTTGTCAGGGAATTGCATGCCATCCGTGCAGACTAGTGACTATCATGTCATTATAGGATTGCTGCTTTTTTCCGTAGGGTCATTATCGATACAAGACTGTCCGATTTTGGTACAGCAACCGATTTTCTCCCCGATCGAGTCGGAGCCATCGGGCATTACGGACAGAGGCTTAGGCTTTCAGTGTCTTTGGTGCTAAATTGTATCAGCCTTACTTTTCCGGTTGCATTGTAGTGCAGCACGAGCGTCCCGTAGGCCATTTGGTAGGCATCCCATTTATCGTCTTTTAGCTTGGGATTTCCCAGCCACTTGAACAGGCTGGTCCGGCTTGCTCCGAGCAGGGGGATGCTGAGCTTACCTTTGAATTTTTCCCCGATCTCGATATAATCGCGCTGCGTGTAGAAATTGATGTCGCGGTCTTTGAAGAAGACGCCCGCCCCGCAGGGTGACGCCGTGCCCTCCTCTTCCACCGAAGTGTAGCAGGGCAGTTTTTGTTTGATCTCCCCCAGGGTATAATCCGGCTTGATGCTGTTAACAGTGCCATTGAGGATATCCACATAAAAAGCTGGGCAGGCCGTTTTGGCTTGCAATTGCCCAGAGACGGCGCAACTGAGGGTGGAGGCGAGGACAATAGCCAGAATGGGTTTCATATTCATTCGGTTTGGTTATGCGAGCGACTAGGGCCGGCCATTCTAAAAACTAGGACCGGCTGCTTTCCCTGCTGCAAAATCTTTGCTAAACTGGGGCAAAGCGCCGACAATTTTGACGCTCATCGTGCCCGGAACGCTTTTCCGGACGAAAATGGCCGAGTCGCAGCTCCGGGGACCGAAATTGCGCCATATTTGTCTTTTGCAACGGATGGCCATGCGCAACCTGATCATTTCATTGGCTTTATTGCCGGTCCTTGGGCTTCGGGCGCAAACCTATCAACCCAATTGGGAGTCCCTGGACCAGCGGCCCGTGCCACAATGGTATAAGGATGCCAAATTCGGGATTTTCATCCACTGGGGAGTATATTCCGTTCCCGGCTGGGGACCCAAAGGATCTTATTCCGAATGGTATCAATACGGGTTAAATCACGGCGACAGCGCCAGGATCAATTTTCACCACAAAAAATTCGGTAGCCTAACCTATTACCAGCTGGCGGATCAATTCAAGGCCGAACTCTTTGATCCCGACCAATGGGCCCAATTATTCGAGCGGTCCGGCGCTCGGTATATCGTGCTGACCTCCAAACACCACGACGGGTTCGCCAACTGGCCAAGCCACGAAGCGAGCCATGATTGGGGATTCCCCTGGAATGCCTGGGAAACCGGACCGCACCGCGATCTCTTAGGCGACCTGTTCCAGGCCGTTCGCAAAACCTCCGTTCATCCTGGATTGTATTACTCCCTCTACGAATGGTTTAATCCGCTCTGGCTTCGTGACCGGACCCGCTATGTGGCCGAGCACGCCTGGCCCCAGATGAAAGACCTGGTCAATACCTACCGGCCGGAGGTCTTCTGGACCGATGGCGACTGGGATGCTTCGGACAGCACCTGGAGATCCACTGAATTCCTGGCCTGGCTGTATAATGAGAGCCCGGTCCGCGACCGGGTGGTCACGTATGACCGTTGGGGCGCCGGTATCCGCTTTCATCATGGAGGAGTGTATACGCCCGAGTATCAGCCGGACCTTGACTTTGAGAATCACTATTGGGAAGAAAGCCGGGGAATGGGGTTTTCCTATGGATATAACCGGGAAGAAGATTCTTGGGATTACAACTCTCCCCAAACCCTGGTGCTGAACCTGGTGGACAAGGTGAGCCGGGGCGGCAATTTCTTATTGGACATTGGACCGGATGAACACGGCAAGATTCCGCCGATCATGGAAGAGCGATTGCTGCAAATTGGCCATTGGCTATCCCTGAACGGAGAAGCAATTTATCACACCGTGCGCTGGAGGGCCCCTTCGCAGTGGAGCGCGGGAAGAAGGGATTACCGCGCCGGATCCGGCGGCGGTGACCTGCTGCTCAAACTGTGTCTGGACCCTGATCCGGGTTATGCAGTAAAGGAATGCTTCTTTACCTACCATGCGGATTCCAATAATTTGTACCTGATCCTTCCCCGCTGGCCGGCCAAGAACCGCTTTATCGTTCAGGATTTGCAAATTCCCGATCAGACCCGCGTGGAGCTGTTGGAGACCCATCAGGCCGTTGCGTGGCGGCAGGAAGGGAAGGGTATCTCTTTGCAGCTTCCGGAATTTGATCCCAACCGCCAGCATTCTGACTATGCATTTGTCATCAAAATTTTCCATTGCGGGGCTTATGCACCCCGGGTGCAGGTGCAAATAACTTATCCGGAAGAACCGTTGACGCCTGTGGTTGCTGTGCAGGGGGCCTCCGGCCTGAGCTACCGGTATACGCTGGACGGATCCTTGCCCGACCGGAGTTCTGCGCTGTATACGGGACCCTTTCCTGTGGTTCAGCCGGCGCTGTTTTCTGTCCGCGCGTTTTCAGAAGGCCTGCTGCCCGGAGCGGTTTTCTCGATTCCCCTGGAAATCTTGCATTGGCAGGATGCGTCCAAACCGGTGCCGGTTGAGCCAGGTCTGGTCCGGAGCAACTATGAACTCAGCGCTTCTTCTGTCGCCGATTTGAATGATGCCAAACCCGTGAGGACGGGCGTCAGCAAAAACATTTCTTTGAAGGACTCCACCCGGGCGGAACATTTTGGTTTACTTTATTCTGGCTATTTCCGCGCACCCGCCGACGGGCGATACCGCTTCTTTTTATCCTCAGATGACGGAAGCAAGCTTTGGATAGATAACCAGCTTTGCATCGACCTGGACGGGCTGCACGGAGAATCGGAAAAAGCGGGAACCGTGGCATTGCGCAAAGGACTTCACCATGTCCGGCTGGCCTATTTCCAGGCTACGGGCGGTGCCGCATTGACTCTGCAATACAGTCTGAACGAAGGGCCCAGGGCAGCGGTCCCCGACTCCCTGTTTTTTCACTGAGCGTTCAACGACGTTCTGCCTTAGCGATTCATTTGGCGAAAGGCCTCATCCGGATTGCCGCGGATCCACGCCGACTGACCTATCGTGGCCTCCAGCTGATCATTCTGCAGGGCGGCGATTGCCAGATCCGTGAATATGCTCAGCTCCATTCCGCCATGGGATTGGTTGTCCGGCCGGCGCTCCTGGCCGAGCTCCGTGTCTACGGAAGGAGGAATAATCTCGAATACCTGGACTGCCGTATCTTTTAGTTGATGGCGAAGTGACAAAGTCAGTGAATGGATAGCAGCCTTCGTTGCGCAGTAGACCGGCATGAAGGCAATAGGGGCGAAGGCCAGGCCGGAAGAAATATTTACGATAGCCGAACGGGTTTGCGCGGAAAGCATTCCGCTGAACAGGGAAGCCAGATGAAGGGGTGCAATGAAATTAATCTCCACTTCTGAACGTATGCGTTCCATATTCACGGGTCGCATTAAATCGGCTACCAATTGGATCCCGGCATTATTGATCAAGATATTCGTCTCCGGAAATTTTTCCTGGACCCACTCCCACAGCGCCTCCCGCTCTTGCGGTACGGAAACATCGCAGGTCCGGGTTTTGATTCCCGGATGCTGTTCAGCCAGCTGGGCCAGCCGGTCCGGCCGGCGGCCGCAGACAATGACCTGGTTGCCGAGTTGCTGGAGCTTCGATGCTAGAGCGCGGCCAATTCCCGAGGTAGCCCCGGTAATCAAAATGGTATTCTCTTGTAGCTTCATGGAGTCAATGATTTAGTTTCCGATTAAAAAGCCGGATGCCGCTTAAGTTGGCCAGTACCGGGCTATTTTTTTCCGAAGAAATGCCGCGCTGGCCGCCAACTGGTCCAATCCATCCACGCCGTCTTCTATACTGATCCAGCCGTCAAAGCCCACCCGTCGCAACTCCCCAAATAGGGCATCGTAGTCGACTATTCCTTTCCCGATTTCCCCGTGGCGCAGCCTCCGGGCATACCCGATTACTCCTTGTTCTTCCTTGCGCAGGTCTTCCCATGTTCCTTCCGCCAAATACCGATCGCTGGCATGCATGGTGATCACGCGACGGGATATGCGAAGCAAAAGGTCTTGTGGATCCGTGCCCGAAATCCAGGCATTGCTCGGATCGAAATTCACTCCAAATGCGGGGTGGACGATTTGGTCCAGGAGTTCGCAAAACGAGTCTGCGTCCTGCACGAATTCCGGGTATTCCCAGAAATCGTCCTTGTAGTGGTTTTCCAATACTAGGCTGATGCCCCGGTCCGCTGCGTATGGCAGGCAGGCCTGGATGCATTCGGCGGCCAGCGCGATGCCCGCTTCCCGGGACAATTCGGGGCGGCGCTGCCCGGACAAAACCCGGCAAAAGGACCCGCCTAATGCGTGCGTCATATCGATCCAGCTTTTCTGCTTAGCCATTTCCCTATTGCGGAATTGCGCGTCCGGATGAGTGAAATCAGGCGAGCAGCACAACATGGGTATGGAAAGGCCCGAGTCCGCCGCCCGCTGGCGGAATTCATTCCAGCGCCGGGAGTCGGCCATTTCCAGAAAACCGGAATACCACTCCATTCCGTCTACATCCAGGGATGCGGCCTGGTCGATCCATTCGGACAGGGTCAGGCTGCCGTCCAGGCAAAGGGCCCGCATGTATGCTTTGGGAAATACAGCAAGTTGTGGCATAAAACCGATTCTGCGTGCGCGACTCCGGGTTAGGTTGGCATATTGGTTGCATCTTTGGGGGGATTGCGTCCAATCACCGGGTGTTGCTCCAAATCGACCACCTGGCCACTGATCGGACCTCCATCCGGAGCAAGCCAGTAGATCGCCGCGTGGGCAATTTCATCGGGCATCAAGATCCGCCCGGCCGGCGCATATACCGATGGAACCTGGCGGTACCAATCCTCAGGCAGCCCATGTTCCTGTTTTCTTTGCACTTCGGATTCTGTCAGCACCCATCCGGGATTGATCTGGTTCACCCGGACCCCATATTCCCGGTGCAGACTGTCCCCCAAATTCCGGGTAAGCGTCATCAATGCTCCTTTGCTGACACTATAGGCCAGTAGGTTCGGTTCACCGCAATAGGCATTGACTGAACCAATGTTGAGCACGGCTCCCCGGGTTTCCTGCAAATGCGGAAGCGCCGCCCGGATCAGGGCATACGGGGCCAGGGTATTGATCTCTAGTATGCGGCGAAAGAGCTCGAGCCCGGTGGTTTTTATGTTGGACGAGTGAACCCAGGCGGCGTTATTCACTAGGGCATCGAGCCGGCCGAATTCCCTGATCGCGAGCGCCACTAAGCGCTCCGGCGCACCCCCAGTCGTAATGTCTTCAATCTGCAGTACGGCCCTGCCAAAGCCTATTTCTTCCTCAACCGCCCGGCCCAGTTCCGGTTCCAGACCATGCACGACTACCCGGGCTCCTTCCGTGGCGCAGCGAAGGGCAATGGCTTTACCAATGCCTGTGCAGCTGCCCGTAACAATGACGACTTTGTCCCGCAGGCGCATAGGTCATACTGGTTTTAGAATGCTTTTCACGATTTCGCCTCGATGCATGGTTTCAAAGGCTTCCTTCCATCCGCTAAGCGGCCAGACGCCGCCGATAATGGGTATCAGGTCCAGGTTCCCGGTGGCGAGCAGGGCCAACACCCGTTCCCATACCGCCCAGGTATGGCTAAAACTACCTTGGAGGCTGATATTTTTCTGCACGAGAGGATCCAGGGAAAATCCGAGGGGCTGTGGTCCCCAGCCGACCTTGGTGATTTGTCCGCCGGGGCGGACCCAGGCCAGGGCGGATTGCAAGGAGGCGCTGGCTCCGGTGGCATCTACGACGCAGTCCGCACCCAGCCCATCTCTTTGCCTGGCCCAAACCCCCGCATCTCCGGCTATCGGTTCACATCCATATCGGCTGCCGATGGATAAGCGTTCCCGGTCGGCCTCGAGCCCGACCAAGGCGACTTCGGCGCCGCAAAGCCTGGCCATCGCCCCGCAAAGAATGCCAATCGTGCCGGGGCCAAGTACGATCGTCCGGTCTCCGGGTTTAATGCGCATATTCTCCACTACGGCCTGGAATGCCACACAACTAGGCTCGGTGAGGCAGGCCTGTTCGTCGTTCAGAGATTCAGGAACCCGGTGCAGGCATCGGGCGGGGACTAGGACAAATCGGGTCATTGCTCCATCCACTCCATAGCCGAACCCCTTACGGGCCGGATCAAGGTTGTATTTTCCCACGCGGGTCATGGGGCTGGCCAGATCCAGCACCGCTGCTGTTTCGCTGACCACGCGGTCCCCCAGTTCCCAGCCGGAGACGCGGGCCCCGCGTTCGGTAATCCGGCCGCAGAACTCATGACCCAATATGACCGGATAACGGACCGGCCAGCTATGATCGGCGTTCCACTGGTGCAGGTCACTTCCACAGACGCCGACCCGCGACACTTCCACCAATACTTCCTCGTCTCCGACGGAAGGCTTGCCGACCTCGCGCAATTCCACGGAGCCTTTGGCAGGTCCATAATTCACAACAGCGGTCGAAGTCATGCGTTGGTTTTTGAATTCTCATTGGCGAATCTCCCCGGGTCGCCGAGCGTAGGAATGTCTCCATATGCGTGGACCGCATCGCAGATTTTCCGGATCAGCTCCTGAATATTTCCGCCGGCGGTCCGGAAGCGTTCGGAATCAATGGCAAGCGGTGCACCGATGACCACCAACGGCGCGCCATAAGCAGGGCATTGTACGGCTTGTTCCAGGCTAAGTCCTCCAACTGCCTGGACCGGTACCCGAACCGCGCGAACGATTTGTTCCAGCTGATCCAAGGGACTGGGAAAAGGCAAACCCCGGGACGCAAGGCCACGGCGCTCGTCGTATCCCACGTGGTGTACCACAAAATCACAACCCAGCGATTCCAAACGGACCGAAGCGGCGACCTTATCCCGGCAGCCCAGGTTGTCACCCATCACCTTAATTCCGAATTCTCTGGCGGCGCGAACGGTTGCCAGCAGGGTTTCTTCGTGCGCTCGGGCCATGACGACCACGTGCGATGCGCCGGCTTCCGCCATCATTTGGGCTTCCAGATAACCGCCGTCCATTGTCTTTAAGTCAGCCACCAGGGGGATGCCGGGAAACTCGCGATGCAACGCGCGTACGCCATGCAGGCCTTCGGCCAGTATGAGCGGCGTACCTGCCTCAAGCCAATCGACCCCTGCATCCAGGGCCATCCTCGCGGTTTCCAGCGCTTCATCGATCCGCATCAGGTCCAGGGAAATTTGAACGACGGGCTTCATGGTTGCTTGGGGTCAGTTAAGTTCCCGGATGCGGATATGCCGGAAGAAAATAGGAGCGCCGGCATGCTCTCCCTGAAAACCGATCCGGCCGTGCAGGGCAAGGGTGGAAAGAGGATTGTCAAGCCAGGAAGGTATTTCGGTGCCATCCGGATTTTTTTTGCCTGAGGTATAGCGGCTCAGGTCGCAGACATTTACGAGTTCGCCGTTCAGGACCACCCAGATTCTCTGGCCGATACAGGATATGGTAAAATGATTCCACTGCCCCGGGGGCTTCACCGTTCGATGGCTGGGAGGCTGATGCCCGAAGATGGCAGCGCATTGCCAGTCCGGCGGCGAGTTCGCCCATTCCGGAAAATAATCATCGCAGATTTGGATCTCGACGGAATGATCTACCCAAGCCCCGGTATCGCTGGCATGGACGAACACACCGCTGTTGGTTCCCTTGGCGTTTCTGAATTCCAGGTCAAGGATGAAATTGTCATAGGCTTTGTTGCTCCAAAGCGCCTGGTCTCGGTTGGGAGTAATAATTCCGTTTTTTTCATGCCAGACCCCCGGGGGAAACAATCCATCCGACAGGTGGTCATGAAATAAATCCACCCAACCCGGGGTCGTGGTGTCGGGATGCTTAAGCGCCGGTTCGGGCTGACTCTGGGAAGCCGCAGCGATCAGCAGGGCTAATACTGATAAGGACATTCGGATGAACATATGCCATGCTTTGGAGTGCAGGTTTAAAGGTAGGCAAAAATGCATCTGACTGCCGAGGGTTAGGTAAGCAGGGGATAGTGCTGGCGGATAAGGAAACGCAGGTCAGCCGATGCTGTGAATGATTTGAGGGACTAGGTCGAATCCAGATGATTTATCGAGGAAAAAATCCGTGCCCAGGACTCTGCACAATTTTTGGTAGTATTCGCCCGATTGGTTGCTCAGCATGATCACGATAATGCCGGGAAATTTCTTTTTGATGTAGCGCAACAATTCAATGCCACTGCGGTCCGGAAGATGAATATCCAGTATGGCAATATCGGGGCGATTTTCACTCAATAGCGATTCGGTCTGGGCAAAGGATCCGGCTTGAAGAATGGATCCCACTTCCTCCAAACCTTCCAGGAGGTTGATCAGTCGTTCGATGATCAGGCGGGAATCATCCACGATCAGGATGCTCCTTTTTTTCGTCTCCATGGCAACCACAGGCATACTGAAAGATACAATGAAGGCCCCGCAGCGTGGGTAGAAGTCATCTTCCAATCAGCGTAATGGGACTTGTTGGGCCCTTGTAGTAAAGACACTACAGCCGGATTCCGGGTTACATCAGCTTATTTTCTATGGCATATAGCGTTAGGTCGGCGTTAGTCCTCAAATTCATCTTGGTCATGATCCGGGACCGGTAGGTGCTTACGGTCGTAACGCTCAAAGACAACTGGTCGGCAATGTCCGACACGGTTTTACCGGAAGCCAGCATCTTCAAGACTTCAAATTCGCGATCGGAAAGCATTTCGTGGGGAAATTTATCGGCATCCTGTTCCAGGCTCGTGGCCAGCTTTTCGGCCAGCGAAGCAGTAATGTACTTCTTGCCCAGGAGCACTCGGTTGACGGCTTTGACCAGTTCTTCCGATGCCGAGTCCTTGTTAAGATAACCCGATGCGCCTGCTTTTAATACGCGTATGGCATATTGGTCCTCCGGATGAACGCTCAGGATCAGGACGGGGAGCTTGGGATAATGCTGGCGGATCTGCTGGAGCACTTCCAGGCCGCTTCGCCCGGGCATGGAAATATCAGATATCACTACATCCCAGGGTTCAGCCAGGACCTTTTTGAGCAAATCTTCGGCGTCCGATACCTCGGTTACCGAGGCGCTTGGGAATTCTTCCAACAGAATTTGTTTGAGTCCCCGTCGGACTACCGTGTGATCATCCGCGATCAATATTTTTCGCATGTCAATTGAGTTTCAATCTCGCTCCCGCCTGGGACGGGATCGTTGAGCCAAGCGGCTCCAAAGCGGCAAATACCCGGTCTTCGGGTATATGCAAACGGAAGGTTGTCCTATGGGTACGAACGGATGATGGAACTGCCAGGATTGAGGTTTTGACAGGAGTTTAGAATAGATCCCGGAAAAACAAATTACGACAATTTTCAGCGAACTCAAGAGGCCTAAGCGACTCTTTCCCTGGAACCCGCACCGAAATTCCGAGGGGCGGGACTTAGATTTGCAAAATACATTTATATTGAATTAAATTTTTCGACATGAAATCATCGATTGGCTTTGCAGTTTTCCTTTCTTTCCTCACCGGGGCCGGCCTCGGGTCTGCCTGTGCTCAGGAGCTTCATTCCCGATGGGACGAACTCGTGGCTAGTGACTGGCCCAAGGCCATGGACCGGTCCAATCGGACTTGCATCCTGCCCATCGGCATCTTGGAAAAGCATGGCCCACACGCCCCCATTGGAGCGGACTTGATTCAGGTCAGGGAATGGGCCGCCAGGGCGACCAAGCAGGAATATGCCGTCGTTTTTCCGGATTATTTCTATGGACAAATCAATGAGGCCCGGCACCAGCCCGGTACTTTTGCGCTGCCCGAAAGAATCGTTTGGGATTTACTGGAATCCACCTGCGATGAGATTGGAAGAAACGGGTTCCAGCGGATCGTGATTGTCAACGGCCACGGCGGCAATCCACAATTGATCCGGTATTTCATCCAAACCCGCCTGGAGAAAAAAAGGAACTATGCCGTCTACTTTTTTGAGCCTTCAAGCGATTCTGCCTACAATCACCGACTCGCCGCCTTGCACCGGTCTGATCCGGCTGGCGACCAGCACGCCGGAGAAAGGGAAACCTCATCCCTGCTTTATTTGCGACCGGACCTGGTAAAAATGGACAGCGCCGGCAATGAGTCCGGCGCAAACCAGAAACGACTCAATATCCCCAACGTTTATACGGCCATCTGGTGGTATGCGGATTTCCCCAACCACTATGCGGGCGAGGGCGCCAAAGCCACCCGCGAACTAGGCCAACTGGTAACGGAACATATCGTGTCCCAATTGATAACTGCCTTGCGGGCCATTAAAGCAGACAACAAGACCCTGGAATTGCAAAGTGAATTTTTCGATCGCGTGAAAGAACATTGAAATGCCGGGAGCGAATGTCAGATCTCGCCTTTTTTGAGCAGATCAACGGCATGATCGACTGCCCGGGCCGTGAGGGCCATATAGGTGAGCGAAGGATTTTGCGTGGAAGTCGAAGTCATGCAAGCGCCGTCGGTGACCAAGACATTGGGGCAGGCATGCAGCTGGTTCCAGCGGTTGAGCAGGGAATTCTTCGATTCAAGACCCATCCGGACGCCGCCCATTTCGTGAATATCTAGTCCGGGAGCTTGTTTGCTATCCGAAGTCTGGATATTCGTGAACCCTGCCTTTTCATACATTTCGGTTAGTTGTTCAAAGAAATCCTTCAGCATCTTTTCATCATTGTCATCATAGCTTATCGACATGCGCAATTGCGGAATGCCCCAGGCATCTTTTTTATCGGAATCCAAACTCAGCTGGTTGGTCTTCTTTGGTATGGTTTCCCCCATCATGTGTGAACCCACAGACCAGTGGCCCAGCGCCTTGCCATCCAGTTGCTCTTTGAGTGCCGCTCCAAAGCCTGCCGTGGGTGGCCGCAGCGGCCTGCGGGCTGAAAATCCCGCTGCATAGCCTCGCAAGAAATCGGTCTGCTGACGCTCCACATTCCGGAACCGGGGAATATAAGCGCTGGTGGGGGAACGGCCTTCGGTAGTAGATTCCAGCATACCCTCATATTCTGCCGAAATGCGCCCCCGGTAATTGTGAAAAGCAACAAATTTACCCAATAGACCATGGTCGTTGCCCAAGCCCTGCGGGAATCGACGGGAAACGGAATTTAGCAAGATCAAATTCGTATTGAACGCCGCGGCATTGACAAAAATGACGGGGGCATAAAATTCCATCTCCTCCCGGTGGTTCGCATCCACCACACGAACGCCAGTGGCTTTGTTCTTCTTGTCGTCATACAGAATCGAATGCACGACTGAATAGGGTCTCAACGTCAGGTTACCCGTCCGCGCTGCCCAAGGTATGGTACTGGCATTGCTGCTGAAATAACCGCCGAACGGGCAACCCCGCTGACATAAGGTGCGGTTTTGACATTGGGCCCTTCCCTGCTCAATATGAATGGGCTGGGGCTGGGTCAAATGCGCGCATCGGGCATAGATGACGTGGCGATCTGTGTATTGAGAGGCAACGAAATCCTTAAAATAATTCTCCACGCAACTAAGTTCCAGGGCCGGTAGAAATTCCCCGTCGGGAAGAGTGGCCAGCCCGTCGCGGTTCCCGGAAATGCCCGCAAATTTTTCGACGTGGCTGTACCAGGGCGCCAGATCGCGGTACCGGATCGGCCAATCCACCGCATACCCGTCCCGGGCAGGGCCTTCAAAATCAAAGTTGCTCCAACGTTGGGTCTGCCTGGCCCATACCAGGGATTTACCACCAACCTGGTAGCCCCGGATCCAGTCGAATGGCTGATCCTGGACGTAGGGATGGTCGGTATCCTTAACGAAAAAATGCATCGCGTCTTCGCGGAAGGCATAGCATCGGCTAACGACCGGATTTTCGAGCTGGATATTGGCAGGAATCTGGCCCCGGTGAGGAAACTCCCAGGGGTAGAGGTTGGTGGTGGGATAATCTTTGATGTGCTTAACGTCACGTCCGCGTTCCAAGACCAGGGTCTTGAGCCCTTTTTCACAGCATTCTTTGGCCGCCCATCCGCCACTGATCCCCGATCCGATGACGATCACGTCGTAGCTGTTTTTATTCTTGGCATCTCCCATGACTGGCTATTGCTGGTATTAGGTTTTCGGAGCGGGCACGCAACCGTGGTAAGGGCCTGGAATCAATTCGTAGGGATGGACCTTGGTCAGGTAATAGGAGGAACTTTGATAGGCTTGCACCGTCAACCTTTTGTAAGCCGTATAAAACGCGCCCGCCTGCTTGACCGAATTGGGTTTTTTCCCTTCCAGACTGGTAAGGAGCTCTTCTTTCTGAGGCAGGCTGCAATCCGGAAACGATTTTCCATATTTCTGCCGAACCAATTCCTGGAATCCCGCGAGACCTTGCATAAACGATTGCTGGGCAGGCTCAGCAAAACAATCGTCAATAATCAGCAACGCAAAAGCAGTAGACCCAACTGCCCCTGCTCCCAGTGTATCGGTTTGCGGCAGAATCATTTCGGCCAGGGAGACCAGCAAGGCGTGCTGTTCGCCGGAAACGGGAAGGTTTTTGAGCGGAAGGAATGCAGCTGATTCCTTGCTTCTGCAATATGGCAGCAAACTGGCTCCTGCCGAAAGAATAATTGCTTGTTTGATAAGTGTCCGCCTTTCCATATCCTTACAGGCGTAAAGTTCGTGAATCAAAAACAAAATGAAAAAGTAATTCTATTCGGAATTGACTCAAAGACAAAGACTGGACTGCAGATGAATGAGTACCGCTTTTATTCCCTCAGCCGGTTTGGAAAATGGTTGCTGCTTGGAATGGGCAAATAGACAGCCGATTGTTCATTGGAACCGCCGCAAGGTATCCCGTCAGGTACCGGCCTTTAGTTGTGAACCGGTTCACGGTTATTTCGAAACAAGACAAAGTAATGTCGCAAATACTCCTAAATCAGCCGACTATGCACCCCTACCATCTGAAATGGGCAGCCTACATTTGAACAGACAAAGGAAAGACCTGGCGCACCCGCGGCCCGTTTATAATTTCCCGCTGATCCGTTCACCGGGTGCCTTGAAAGGAATTGTTTCCTAATGGTAAAACGCAAAAAACCATCAATCATGGAAAAAATGAACCGCAATTCAAATGCAAAGCTTTGGGTCGGCCGGATTATTACCGCGCTTTGCATCCTTTTCCTCCTGGCAGATGCCATCATGAAAGTGGCTAAATCTGCCCAATCTGTCCAGGGGAGCACTCAAGTCGGATGGCCCGAACAATCCATACCCGCCTTGGGATATCTGCTGCTGGCCTGCACCCTCCTGTATTTGGTTCCAAAAACGGCTGTCCTTGGTGCGATCCTGCTTACGGGTTACCTGGGAGGAGCTACCGCCATAATGTTTCGGGCAGAATTATCGGGTCACCCTTATTGGTTTCCGGTTTTATTTGGCATACTAATTTGGGCCGGATTGTTCCTGCGGGATGAAAAACTGCGTGCCCTGCTTCCCTTCCGGAATCAAATGCGATCTTAGCCTCCTCCGCCCAGGTTCATTTCGCTGTACCGTCAAGCTAAGGAATAAGAAAGACCTTGCATCCCGGCAAACTGCCGAAAGTTCAGGCACCGAAGGGATAAATTCCCGAGATCAAGCGGCCGGACTCGGAAGCCATGAAAAAAATAAAGTAAAGCTGGAAATAAATTGCCAGCCGGGCGATTGGGCTTCTTTCTTATCTTTATTCCGACCAGATAATTTCAGATCCCGGAAACCCCACACCACCATGACCCAAGCTCTACCGGCCCAACGACTCTATTCCCTGGATGCGCTTCGGGGCTTTGATATGTTTTGGATTATGGGGGCGGAGGAATTGTTCCACAGTCTGGCAAAGATCACCGGCTCTCCGTTCTGGTCTGCGCTCTCCTTGCAATTCACGCATCCTGCATGGAACGGCTTTCATTTTTACGACTTTATCTTTCCGCTTTTTCTGTTCATTGCAGGAGTAGCCAGCCCGTTTTCTGTGGGCAGAGATCTCGATAAGGGCAAAACCCGGAGGCAGGTGCTGCTCCGGGTCATCCGCCGCGGCCTGATCCTGGTCCTTTTGGGCGTCATTTATAATAACGGTTTAGTTTGGAAGCCTTTGGCCGAAGTCCGCCTGCCCAGCGTCCTGGGGCGGATCGGCCTGGCCTACCTGCTGGCCAATGTCATCTTCCTGTATTTCCGTCCCCGAATGCAGATCATTTGGTTTTGGGCCTTATTGATCGGATATTGGCTTTTGCTTCGGCTT